>Ga0182030_10015055_pt1 | contig 15198 bp, 14 predicted proteins | sample 812S3MmetaG_FD_121299 | JGI IMG/M metagenome (GOLD analysis project Ga0182030, IMG submission 121299) | Permafrost microbial communities from Stordalen Mire, Sweden - 812S3M metaG (Illumina Assembly) | ecosystem: Environmental > Terrestrial > Soil > Wetlands > Permafrost | place: Sweden... | reverse complement strand
TGAGGCGATTACCGCCCCGTCGATGAAACGTGCTGAAGGATGCCGCCTCAACCGCGTGCATGCCAAACGGATCATGGAGAATGGGCTTTGAAGGCACGACCTTCGGGTTATGAGCCCTAGCCGCCCTGTCTGAGCAGTTACAGCTAATGATGGGCAGTACCGAGACGTTGGAATTGACCAGCGCTTTTGTTTGCGGCATCGCTTGGACCAGCGACGACGTCTCGATGGCCATCCCGACAAAGTAGGGATAGATTAGGGATGAGGGACGATGGAGTCGGAGCGTAGCCGTCAGGCCAAGTCGGCGTCGGGATCGTCCCCGTACCAGCAGTCAGCGCAGTAGAAGTCACCGTCGGCGGCGTAGTGGTGACCATCCGGGTGGATCAGGTCGGTGTCGACCGACGTCCCGCAGCGGTCACAGAAAATCCACTCGGCAGGACGCCACAGCGGCCGGGTCGCCATGCGCTCGATCTCCCCGACGAGTCGGATGAGGTTGTCGTCGCCCCGCTCGGGGTCATCCTCCGAGAGGACGAGGTGGTATCGGATCAACTCGGTCATGTCGGTCACGGTGTATGCCATCGCTCCTGCTCCTTCGGTGGGTTGATGGGAGCCCAACGCCACGGGGGAGCAAGCAGGGGGCAAGGGCAGCCGTGCCAGCGGCCGGGAGAACCGGAGCGCAGCGGCGGCTCGGACCGCCTTGCGGCCTGCGACCCCCGTGGCAAGGTGTGCGACGTCAACCGCCGCCGGAAGCGCAGCCATGGCGATGCCTCGTCGGGGCTCGGCGACCACGCTGAGACGACTCGCCCGTGCGTTCGGACCGCAACCATGCGACGGCCACGACGACGATCGCCCGGCGCCGGTTTTGGACAGGCCGGAAGTTCCGTGGCGCTGCCGATAGGGCGTTGCTGGTCGGTGATGAACGCCTCTGACCCTCGGGTGCGATACACCGCTTCACCGTGCGGCGTGACGCCCTGACCCCTCCAAGGCTCTAGCCGTGCGTCGCTGGTAATCGAGGGCCTGTTCCGGGGTCAGACCGCCGCCGCCCGAAGGGAGCGTCGTATCCGCTCTACCGAGGGCCAAAGAAATGGCGTCCATCGCCTCCAACCACACCGTCCGCACCGTCGCGGGCCATGTCCGTCACGTCCTGTTCCCATCCCGCCGCCAAGCGATCTTCGCCATGGCTGTCGACCTCGTAGCAGTCCTCCTCCACGTGCCGTTCGTCGCCCACCTGCTCCTCGACGTGATCGTCCATGTCGCGTTCGCCCTGGCTGTGAGGCGGTAGCCGCCTCCCGCCAGGCGCCGAGGGCCTCGAACCCCCCGATCAGGCCGACCGTCGTCGCACCGGGGCCGTACGCTATGGCTCCATGTGCCCAGGTCAGACGTGGCTCGCGTGAGCAAGCTCACGCTCCCCCAGCTCGAACGACACCTCTTCGCGGCCGCGGACATCCTCCGGGGGAAGATGGATGCCTCCGAGTTCAAGGAGTACATCTTCGGGATGCTGTTCCTGAAGCGCTCCTCGGACCAGTTCGAGGACGAGCGCCAGAGGGTGGTCGCCTCGGAACTGGCGAAGGGCCGGACCGAGGAGCAGGCGGCGGAGCGGGCCGACCGCCCCGACTTCTACACCGAGTCCTTCTTCGTCCCCGATAAGGCTCGCTGGGACTACCTCCGCGACGAGGTCCACCACAACGTGGGCGACGGGCTCAACAAGGCCCTCTCGGCGCTGGAGGAGGCCAACAGCGCCCTTGAGGGCGTGGTCCAGCACATCGACTTCACCCGCAAGGTGGGCCAGTCTTCGATCTCGGATAAGAAGCTCCGTGACCTGATCGTCCACTTCTCGAAGTACCGGCTGCGCAACGAGGACTTCGAGTTCCCCGACCTCCTGGGAGCCGCATACGAGTACCTCGTCGGCGAGTTCGCCGACTCGGCCGGCAAGAAAGGCGGCGAGTTCTACACCCCCCGGTCCGTCGTCCGCATGATGGTCCGCCTCATTGAGCCCCGCGAGGGCATGCGCATCTATGACCCCTGCTCCGGTTCGGGCGGCATGCTCATCCTCTCCAAGGAGTACGTGGAGGAGCACGGTGGCAACGCCCGGAACCTCGCCCTCTTCGGCCAGGAGAATAACGGCGGGGTCTGGTCCATCTCCAAGATGAACCTGCTGTTGCACGGCATCCCAGATGCGGACATCCGCAACGCGGACACGCTCGCCGAACCGCTGCACACCGAGGGCGGTGAACTGATGCGGTTCGACCGGGTGATCACCAATCCCCCGTTCTCGCTCAACTACACCAAAGATGGCATCCCGTTCCCCGAGCGCTTCCGGTACGGCTGGTGCCCAGAGGGCAGCAAGAAGGCCGACTTGATGTTCGTGCAACACATGATCTCCGTCCTTAGGCCGCAGGGGACGGTTGCGACCGTCATGCCGCACGGAGTGCTCTTCCGTGGCGGGGCGGAACGGGAGATCCGCAAGGGCCTTCTCAAGGACGACCTCCTGGATGCCGTCATCGGTCTGGCGCCGAACCTCTTCTACGGCACGGGCATCCCCGCCTGCATCCTCGTGCTGCGTGCGAAGGGAGCGAAGCCACCCGAGCGTCGAGGCAAGGTGCTATTCATTAACGCAGACGCCGAGTTCACGGCAGGCCGGGCACAGAACTTCCTGCTGCCTGAACACGTCGAGAAGATCGTCTCGGCATACCACGCGTTTGCCGACATACCCGGCTATGCCACCATCGTCACCCACGACGAGCTGCTTGCCAACGACGTCAACCTCAACGTCCGCCGCTACGCCGACAACGCCCCTCCGCCCGAACCGCACGATGTTCGCGCCCACCTGGTCGGTGGCATCCCGAAGCGCGAAGTCGCCGACGCGTCAGCCCTCTTATCTGCGCATGGCTTCGATCCGATGCACGTGTTCGTCGAGCGCGACACCGACTACTACGACTTCGCTGACGCCGTGACGTCGAAGACGGACCTACAGAGGCTCGTTGCCCACGACCCGGGCGTACTTACGCGTGAGGCCGAGCTGACCTCCGCTTTCGACGCTTGGTGGGTGGCGAACACGAAATTCATCGTCGAGCTACCCGTGACGAAGGCGCTCATGGCAACGCGTTCCACGCTTCTCGACAGTTTCGTCAGCGCACTGACACCGGTTGGTCTTCTGGATCGATTTCAAGTCGCTGGCGTCGTCGCGAGTTGGTGGGGTGACATCCAGTTCGACTTCCGTGCACTTGCCGAAGGTGGCTTCACCGCAGTGGTGGACGGCTGGGTAACGACGATCACGACGGCGCTCAACGAGAAGGACGAGAAGGTTGTCAAGGGCAACCCTCTCGACCATCGGCTGGTCCAAGTCCTGCTTCCTGAGTACCTGGACGAGATCCAGGAAGCAGAGGCTCATCGAACAGAGTTGGAGGCAACGATCAAGGGGGCAACGGACAGCGCAGACGAGGATGCCGACGACGAGGACCGCCTCTCCCATGCCGAGCTAGCGGCGCTCAAAAAGGAGCTGGCCGCCGCGAAGACGAAGGCGAAGGCGCTAGAGCTGGAATTCGTGACCAAGCTGGCGGCAGCGCACGGCCAGCTCTCATCTGACGACTCCCAGACGCTCGTTCTTCGCATCGCACTGTCCGACCTCACAGATCACCTTCACGCCTATGTCAGCAAACATCAGGCGTTGGTCGCATCTGCGTTGGAGAACTGGTTGAGCAAGTACGCCCACACCTTGCGCGCCATCGAGGCCGAGCGTGACAATGCGCGCTTTGGGCTCGAACGCTTCCTTGAAGGGCTCGGCTATGAATGAGTTCCCGACTGTCTCGATCGAGCATCTCGCCGCTCCCCACAAGGGGGCCATCAAGATCGGGCCCTTCGGTAGTCAGCTAAAGAAGAGCGAAATGGTGCTTTATGGGGTGAAGGTCTATGGCCAAGAGAACGTCATCCTCGACGACTTCACCATCGGCGAGCGCCGCATCTCAGCAAACAAGTTCGAGATGCTCAAGTCATGTGAGCTAAACGAATCCGATGTGCTAGTGACCATGATGGGGACAATCGGCAAGTGCGCGGTCTTTCCATCCGATGCCGAACGCGGCATCATGGATTCGCATTTGCTGCGCATTCAGCCGGACCCGGCCTTGGCAACGAGTGAGTTTCTTGCCCTCACTCTGACGGCGGAAACAGTGGTGCTGCCGCAGATAAGGCGCCTGAGTCATGGCAGCATTATGAGCGGGCTCAGCTCGAACATCGTTCGACGATTAGAGATTCCATTACCGTCGGTGTCCGAGCAGCAGCGGATCGTGGAGATTCTTGGCACTGTCGACCAGGTAATCCGATCGACCGAACACCTCATCGCCAAGCTGGAGCAGGTCAAGCAGGGTCTGCTCCATGATTTGCTTACAAGGGGCATCAACGAGAGCGGCGCACTGCGTGATGCGCGCCGCCATCCCGAGCAGTTCACGGACACAGCACTGGGCTCGCTTCCTCGCGATTGGGCAATCCAACCGTGCGGAGACTTGTGCCGGGAGATCGTCGTCGGGATCGTCATTCGCCCCACACAGTGGTACGCGCCGTCAGGCGTCCCGGTTCTGAGATCGGCCAACGTGAGGGAGGACGGTATTGACATGTCCGACCTGATGTTCATGACGGCTGCTCACCACCGTGCGCTGTCAAAGAGTGCCGTGTCACCTGGCGACGTGGTCACTGTCCGCACGGGCTACCCAGGAACCACGGCTGTGATTCCGGACTCGGTTGCGGAGGCGAATTGCGTCGACATCATCATCAGCCGACCTGGCCCGCGCCTTCTGCCGCAGTATCTCAGCACCTGGGTGAACGCGCCTATCGGAAAAGGGCAGGTACTCGCCAAGCAGGGAGGTCTCGCTCAGCAGCACTTCAATATCGGCGAGATGAAGGAACTTCTGGTGGCTGTCCCCCCGCTCACCGAGCAACGGGCAATTTGCGCGTGCGCAACCACCATGGAGAGACGAGTCGGTGACGAGCAAGGTCTGCTAAGGAAGCTCACGGCTCTCAAGTCCGGCTTGATCGATGACCTGCTAACGGGTCGCGTGCGTGTAGCCATCGACGAGGACGCGGCGTGACGTCGTCGCTGCCGAACGAGTACTCGGAGGTTGAACTTCCTCTCCTCAGCCAGCTCGTCAAGATGGGCTGGTCGCACATCGAGGGGTCGAAATGGGACCCCTCGGCTTCAGACCGGGAGACTTTTCGCGACGTCGTCTCGTCGGGCCACCTGCGCGCCGCGCTGCGTCGGATCAACGTTGACGGCGGCGGCAAGGAGTGGCTGGACGAGAGCCGCGTAGCGCAGGCTGAGGCGGCGCTTCTACGAGTACCTGCTCTGAAGTTGGTCGAGGCCAACCAGGAAGTCACGTCCCTTCTCCTCACCGGCACGACTGTGGACGGCGTGGAGGGCCGTGACGGTGGTCGAGGCCAGACGGTGCACTACATCGACTGGGCGCACCCCGAGCGCAACGAGTTCCTGGCGATCAACCAGTTCCGTGTCGACGAACCCGGCGGTCAGGCGCACAAGTACGTCGTTCCCGACATCGTGCTCTTCGTCAACGGCATCCCCCTGGTTGTGATCGAGTGCAAGAGCCCATACATCACTGATCCTGCCGTCGAGGCGGTCGATCAACTCCAGCGCTACGCCAACCAGCGGACACGCGTCCACGACGACGAGGGAAGCGAACGGCTCTTTCACTTCAACCAGTTCGTAGTTGCGACGTACTTCGACAAGGCGATGGTCGGGACCTTCACCTCGGAGGGTGAGCATTTCGCCGAGTGGAAGGAGACCGAGCCGGTCTCACGTGACGTGGTCGCCGCCGAGTTGGGCAGAGCCCCCGACGAACTGTCCAGCCAGGAAGTTCTGGTAGCCGGGATGCTACGGCCCGCACACCTGCTCGACCTTGTGCGGAACTTCACCCTCCAGATGCCCATCAAGGGGCGCACGGTCAAGATCGTCGGGCGGTATCAGCAGTTCCGGGCAGTGCACCGATCGATCGAGCGCCTGATCAGCGGAAAGACGCGAGCTGAGGACGGCGAATTCGATCGTCGGGGCGGCATCGTGTGGCACACCCAAGGCTCGGGCAAGAGCCTGACGATGGTCTTTCTCATTCGGAAGATGCGGACGATCCCCGAGCTTCGCCGGTTCAAGGTCGTCGCAGTCACGGACCGAACTGACCTGCAGCGCCAACTCACCGACACCGCAGCCCTCACTGGCGAGACGGTGGAGGTCGGCAAGTCGGTCGCCAAGGTCAAGGACCTGCTTGGCCGGCCCGGTCCGGGGTTGGTCTTCGCGATGATCCAGAAGTACCGCGAGGTCGATGCAGACCTGGTCGGGGAGACCAAGGGGACCAAGAGCAGCTCAGAGGAGAAGGAGCCATTTGGCCTCCTGAACGAAAGCGATGCGATCGTCGTCCTCGTCGATGAGGCACACCGGTCTCACTCCAGCAACCTGCACGCCAACCTGCTCAGCGCACTTCCCAACTGTGCCCGAATCGGCTTCACGGGCACGCCGATCATCATGGGCGAGAAGAAGCGGACCCACGAGATCTTCGGCGAGTTCATCGACACCTACACGATCCGCGAGTCGGAAGCGGATGGCGCGACCGTGCCGATCCTCTACGAGGGGCGGACGACGAAGGGTGCCGTCACCGAGGGACGCGACCTTGACGAGGTCTTCGAGGATATGTTCGCCGAGCGGACGGCCGAGGAGCTGGACGCGATCAAGAAGCGGTGGGCCACCAAGGGGAGCGTCCTCGAAGCGCCCAAGATGATCGAGGCCAAGGCGCGTGACATGCTGCGCCACTACGTCGACACCGTGATGCCGAACCGCTTCAAAGCACAGGTCGTCGCGACCAGCCGGTTGGCGGCGGTCCGGTATCGGGAAGCGTTCCTGGCCGCCCGTGATGAGTTGGTGGCCGAGATCGAGAAACTGGATCCGTCGCAGAAGACTCCGGAGGCTATTGACCGGGCCGGCGAGCTACCGACCAAGTTGGCACGTCTCGTCCGGGCCTCGGCGCACCTGCCGCTCATCAAGGCGCTGGACTTCGTGCCGGTCATCTCGGGCGGGCACAATGACGATCCCTCGTGGCTTCAATGGTCCGACGGGGACAAGCACAAGACGAACATCGACGCTTTCAAGCTCCCGCTCGGAACGGTGTCGGCGACCGAGCCGGGGAATGTCTCGCCAATCGCGTTCCTCATCGTGAAGTCGATGCTGCTGACAGGCTTCGATGCCCCAGTCGAACAGGTTCTCTATCTGGACCGCTCAATCAAGGAAGCCGAGCTGCTCCAGGCGATCGCTCGCGTGAACCGGACCGCCTCGGGCAAGAACGTCGGGTACGTCGTGGACTACTACGGGGTTGGCGAGCATCTGAAGCAGGCCCTGGCCGCCTATTCCAGCGACGATCTGGAGGGCCTGCTCCAGAGCATCGCCGACGAGCTGCCCAAGCTCGCCGACCGGTGCCAGCGTGTCCGCAACCTCTTCCTGGAGCGAGGCGTCGACCGCTTCGACACGGAAGACGACGTCGAAGCCTGTGTGACCGCTCTCGAAGACGAACGACTGCGTGCGGCATTCGAGGTAGCGCTGAAACAGTTCCTCGTCACGCTGGATATCGTCATGCCCCGGCCGGAGTCGCTGCCCTTCAACCGCGACGCGAAGTTCTTCGGCATGGTCCAGGTGAGAGCGCGTCGGAGATACCGGGAAGGCGACACCTTCGACGTTTCCCTGTACGGCGACAAGGTGCGCAGCCTCATCGACGACCACGTGCTGGCACTCGGTGTCGAACAGAAGATCCCACCGGTGTCGATCACTGCCCCGGACTTTCGCTCCAAGGTCGGCGGCCTCAGGACCGATCGGGCCAAAGCATCCGAGATGGAGCATGCGGTCCGCTATCACATCCGCAAGCACTTCGATGAGGACCCCGCCCACTACGCCAAGCTCTCCGAGAAGCTCGACAAGATCCTCGAAGCGCTCAAGGAGCAGTGGGACCAGCTCGCACTGGCGCTGTCCGACCTTGTGGATGAGGCCCTCAAGGGACGGCAGGTCGACTCGACGGGACTCGACCCGCAGACCGAGGCCCCGTTCTACGGGCTGCTCGGTCAGGAGCTGGAGGCAGAAGCGACCGACCGCACCGAGCTTGTCGTCCAGGATGCGCCACCGGCCGAACTGTCTCCCGCGCAGGCCGCCGTGCTCCGCGATGCGACGGTCACGCTGGTGGCCCATGTGCGCACCGAGATCGGCGTCGTCGGGTTCTGGCAGAACCCGTACGCGCAGGGCGTTCTCCGCAAGTGGGTCGTGCAGCACCTCGACGGCCAGCAGGTCGACGGCCACGACCTGTTCTCGCTGGATCGTCTCCCCGAGGTCGCCGACAAGGTCGTGGAACTGGCGAAAGCCAACCACGCGAAACTGGTAGGCCGAGCGTGAGCAGCGCCACTCGCACTGCATCTTTGTCGGTGCCGGCGCGCCTGGCGGTAGCAGGACTGGAGTTCGAGGTGCAACGGTCAGCGGGGCGCCGGTCGATCGGGATCACCGTCGACCGGGATGGCTCGCTGATCGTGAGCGCACCGCAGAACTGCGATGAAAGGGACCTTGCGGCCTTTGCCTACGAGAAGCGCCTCTGGGTCTACAAGAAGCTTGCCGAGAAGGACCTACTCCTCTCGGCCCGCCCGGCCCGGGAGTTCGTCACGGGTGAGGGATTCACCTACCTCGGCCGTTCCCACCGACTGCTCGTCCGAGAGGGCGCTCCGTCGCCCGTCAAGCTGGAGCGCGGTCGCCTGGTGATGCGACGGGACGTCGCGGCCTCGGAACGAGCGGGCGCCACGATCATCGACTGGTATCGGACCCGGGCGCTCCGGTGGCTGCCCCGGCGCGTCAAGCCGTGGGCGGAACGGATGGGCGTCCGGCCGTCGGCGGTCGACGTTCGCGATCTCGGGTATCGCTGGGGGTCCCTCGGGAAGAACGACCGCGTCAACTTTCACTGGGCCACGATCCAGCTCTCCCCCGCGCTGATCGACTATGTGATCGTGCACGAGTTGGCGCATGTGCACGAGCCCAACCACACGCCGGACTTCTGGCTGCGCGTGGAGAGGGCGATGCCGGGGTACCAGGCGATGAAGTCAACACTCGCCGCGGTAGGAAGCCAGCTCTGGCTCAGCGACGGGCCTCCCGGCGAGGGGTGAGCAGGTCCGCTGGAGTTGACGGGAAGGTTCGTCGGCTCGGCCCCCGGAGTCGGGTCTGCGAGGGAGCGCCGCGTCACTCAACCCGACGGTGTCACCTGGCGGGCGACCGAGCCCGACACTGACTTCTCGGCCCAGCCTGAGCGGGACCGTCGTAGAATCAGACGACCATCGGGAGATGGTGCTTGATTTTCTGACAGATCCCGGTGTACCCTTGTGTCAGGAAATCCGACATCCCGGCGTCCCGTCGTCGGAAAGGCAGTCACATGGCCCGCAGCTCAGCAGCGCCAACACAGGTGGAACCGACCACCGGGGAGATCGCCGAGGCGATCCTCGATGCCCTCGCCCAGGTCAGAGCCGTGACCGTCGGTGAGCTGCGCGAGGAGATGGCCCCCGCCGGAGGGGGCATGGAGATCGACTCCCGCGAGGCCGAGGCGGTCATCGCGATGCTGGAGACCAGGTATGACCGGACCCTTGCCAAGGTGGAGGACCTGGAGCCTGAGTGCCTCCCATCGGTTACATCTCTCGCCGATCTGGTGCACCGCCGGTGGCCGACGGGGCGCCCTCTGACGGCTGGCGTCCCACGGCCGGGTGCCTCGTAATGGCCCTCTTCGTCCACGAGACGAACGTGTCGACGGCCTGGGTCACAGGGCTCGAAGCACTGCTCGCCAACGGCGGCGACGCCGTCAACCTCACGGTGGCCATCGACGACCCCACATCAGAGGACGATGACGTACGAGCCCTGCTCGACCACTTCAATGGCGAGCGGCGCCGGAGAGATCGCAAGTCCGTCGAGTTGGTGTCCACCGTCGCCAACACGCTTTTCCCCTCCGCGTGGTACGCAGAGCATCTCGGCGAGAAAGCCGACGAGCACCTGTACGAGTTGGAACGGCAGTCGCGGGCCGTCAACCACCGCCGAAACAAGTCAGGGACGTACTTCGAGCGCATGGTGGCGTGGCCTGGGCCGCAGGGAGAGTTCAACCAGCTCGACCAGGTGGTGCGGCGACTGCGTTCAGCTCGGCTGCGAGGGCATCAGCGGGGCAATGCCTACGAGATTGGAGTGGCGCAACCGTCGGATGAGGCCATCGCAGTTCCGATTCTCGTCGGTGGCAAGGACCGCAAGGTTCGCGGGTTCCCGTGCCTGAGCCATCTGAGCTTCAGTCTGCAGGAGGGAACCGTGCACCTGAGTGCGATGTACCGAAGCCACGACTTCATCAGCCGGGCTTACGGCAACTACCTGGGGCTCGGACGGGTCCTCAGATTCGTCGGTCGGCAGAGCGGCATACCCATTGGCGAACTCACGTGCATCTCGTCGTCAGCTACCGCCGAGATCGGCCACGGAGCTGGCCTCGGCCGCGGCGCGGTCCAGAAACTGGCCGAGGAATGCCGAGCGGCTCTGGGAGGATCGTCATGACCGAGATCGGATCGTTTTCCTCGGTCGTGGTCGACGGCGATGCCCTGCCTTCCGAGCGCATCCGGGCGGGAGTCGACCGGGTGGAGATCGACGATTTCCGCCGCACCACGAATGTTGCCGGGGAGCGGTTTATGGAGCGCATCTTCACATCCGATGAGGTCGCGTTCTGTGCCGGACGGGTCGAAAGGCTCGCGGTGCGCTTCGCCGCCAAGGAAGCCGTGGCCAAGCTCCTGGGTACCGGCTTCCGGAACCTCGGGTGGTCGGAGATCGAGATCATAAGCGCACCTCATGGGGAGCCCCGGGTCCGTCTCCATCGGCGAGCACAGGAACTGGCCGATGCATTGGGGATCACGTCGATCGCCGTCAGCCTCACACACTCCACGAAGACCGCAGAGGCATTTGTCGTCGCCCTCTGCAGAGACCCGCAGTCACAACAACCGCTAGTAAGGGAGACCAACCATGGCTGAGGCCAAGCGTCCGGACACGCACGAGGGAGAGGATGCCTACACGTCGATGGGTGCGCGCCTTCGGCTCGCTCGTGAGTTCTTGGGCCTGTCACAGGAGGCCGTCGCCGAGGCGCTCGGCATTCCCCGCGCTTCGGTCTCGTCCATCGAGAGCGGTCGACGGAAGGTGAGCAGCCTGGAACTCCGCGAGCTAGCGCGCATCTACAAGCGTCCCATCGACTGGTTCTACGGCGGGGACGCTGCAGAAGCGACGGAGGACGAGACCGTGACTGCGTTGTTCCGCGCTACCAGCAACCTCAAGCAGGAGGACAAGGAGCAGGTTCTCAAGTTCGCGGAGTTCTTGAAGAGCGCCGGGCAAGCGCCTGCGCGCCGGAAGACCAACGGATGACGTCCGTCGCGAAGCAGCGGAGGTGTCGCACATGCCACCACTGACCGCGTACCAGCGGGCCACCCGGGACGGTATCCGCGCCGCACAGCAGGAACATCAGCGGCTTGGTACCGACTTCCATCGGCGCGTCGAGATCTTCGACGTCATCGAGGACGAACGAATCTGGCTGTTCTTCCATCGGCTGGGCAATCTCTACGGCGTGTACCAACGGTACGACGTGGCCGCCGGAATCTTCATCAACGCGCGGCATCCGCTGACATTGCAGCGGTTCACCGCTGCTCACGAGTACGGCCATCATGTACTTGGCCACGCCGCCAGTGCGGACGATGAGAGTCGAATGACTCGACGAGCGCACGACCCCCAGGAGGTCGCGGCGCAGGCCTTCGCCGGTGAGTTCCTGATGCCACTTCAGTTCGTGAACTACACGCTGAGGATGATGGGACATTCCGGGAGTCACCTCGCTCTCAACTCTCGCCAGGTGTACCAGACGGCCCTCGAACTGGGGGTCAGCTACGGGGCGGCCGTGACACAACTGGTCGGGCAACACAAGATCAGCGTGTCGGCCGGCCAGCGCTTGCGGAAGGAGAGCCCGCTCGCACTGAAGACCAATCTGGGTGGGGTGAAGCCCGCGGACCCATGGGCGGACGTTTGGCTGCTGGATGAATCACAGGAGGGCAAGGAGCTTTCCCCGCGCCTGCGCGACGAGATCCACATCACGTTGCAGGAGACTCCGTCGACGGGATACGTGTGGAATCTTGTCGATGTACCGACGGGCGCGCTCGCGTTGATCGACGACCAGTTCGAGTCCTTCGATGATGGCGAAGGAGCTATGGGGAGTGCGGGCGTGAGGCACCTTGCCTTCCGTGTCGCGAGCGCAGGTTTGAGTCGCATCCGCCTGGAGAAGCGCCGGCCGTGGCAGGCCGGAGGACCCGCGATTGCCACGTTTGAGGCGAGCGTCAGCGCGACCGCTCCTCTGACGGGCGACGCGGACGACGGGCTGGCCGAGGATCAGAAGAAGGCCGTGCTTGTTGCCGGGCACGCCGCGTGACAGCGCCTTCCTCGTCCCCGACCGGCGCGGATCTTCGGCCCGTGCTCCCGCCAGTGCGAGACCAGGGACAGCGCGGAACATGTCTCGCCTTTGCGGTCACGGCCGCCCACGAGATGGGGCGCGCAGAGGGCGACCCGGTCGAGGAAGACCTGTCGGAGGAGGCACTCTACTGGGGATGCAAGGTGGTCGACGGACAATGGCGATCCGGCACCCGGTTCGCGTCGGCAGCCGTGGCGATCGGCTCGTCGGGACAGCCGCTCGACGCCGTTTGGCCCTACGACCCCACCCGACCAGAGGGGGCCGCCTACCATCCGCCGACCCTTCCGAACGAAGACTGGTACAAGTCGGGGCTGGCCACAGCAGCTCTCGACCTCGCAGCAGTACGAGCCGCCTTGGACGGCGGTCGCCCAGTCCTCCTCGGCGTTGCGGTGTTCGACACCCTCTTTTCGCCGACCGCCGAGGGACGCGTCGAAGCACCCCCGGCTACCGCTCCGCGTCGGGGCCGGCATGCCGTCCTCGCCGTCGGCTACGAGACCGGCGCCCTTCTGATTCGGAACTCATGGGGAACGACGTGGGCGCTCGGTGGCTACGCGTGGCTGAGTGACGAGTACGTCGAGCGGCATGCGAACGAGGCATGGGTGCTGCAACCGGCGCCCGCGGTGATTTCACAAGCTCAGCAACCACCAGCAGGGGACGTCTATGGAGATCAGTGAGTACCAGGAGCAGGCCAAGGCGACTGACCAATTGCCGTCCGGCGATCCGAACGCGTTCATCGTGCCTCTGCTCGGCATGGCGGGCGAAGTGGGATCTCTGCTGGAGGAATACAAGAAGTACCTGCGAGATGGGGACGCCCACCTCCTCTTCCCGGACCACGTCGCCGAGGAGCTGGGCGACATCCTCTGGTACCTGGCGAACACCGCCACCAAGTTCGATCTCGACCTCGGCAAGATCGCGAAGGACAACCTTGCGAAAACGCAGGATCGCTGGCCGCCGCCCGGCGGTGAAACCCCTTACCACCTCTTCGACGAGGACTGCCCGCCTGCTGAGCAACTCCCCCGGTCCTTCGTGGCCGAGATCACCGACGGCGTCGGCGAGAGCGGCAAGGGACGGATCGTGCACACCATCGACGGCGAGCTGGCTGGTGACCCCCTGCAGGACAACTCACACGATGAGGACGGATACCGCTTCCACGACGTGTTCCACCTCGCTCACGCGGCCAAACTCGGCTGGTCGCCGGTCCTGCGTGGGCGGCTCCTCAGGCCCAAGCGCAAGCGTGTCTCACAGCCGGAGATCGACGAGGTCGAGGACGGCGGGCGCGCGATTGTCATCGACGAGGCCGTGGTCGCCTACGTGTGGGAGTACGCCCGACGCCACCGATTCCTCGAAGGCATCACCACTGTCGACTACCCGGTCCTCAAGACGATCCGGCTGCTGACAGGCGGCCTGGAGGTCTCGGCAAGGAGTGCCCACGACTGGGAGGAGGCGATCCTCGCTGGCTACAGGATCTTTCGTGAGGTCAAGGCACGAGGGCACGGGAAGATTGCGATCGATCTTCGTGCCCGGTCGATCGAGTTGAACGACTAACGCATTGGAGGCCGAGACGGTCGTTGAGGCCCCACTTCGGCGGAAACCACACGTCGAGCGGCTTGGCGGCGGGCTCAAACCGCTGCTTGATGCGCGTCCGATTGCCGACACCTTCGACGTCGGGATGAGCGACCCGGGCGTATTTGTCGACCTCGCAGAACAGGTTTTGACAGTCGATCAACTGAAGGGGTCTGCCCCACAGGTCCTGGAAGGCGATTCCGCGCCGCGAGAACTCGTCCTCCTGCCTTTCCGTGACGAGCCGGATCAGGTCCGCCTCGTCGTAGTCGCCGGGATCGGAGAAGCACTTGCGCAACCCGCTTCGCGCTCCCGGCCCCGGCATCACGAACTCCATCTCCGAGAAGTTGAGCGCCGCGGTGTAGTTCAGGTCGGTGATGAGCTGATAGGCCAGGAATGCTCCGACCCCCCGATAGCCGAGGAGAAGTTGATAGCCCTCGCTCATGGACGCGCATTGGGCGAGCCGCTGCGGCAACTTGTCGTCCAACATCATCCGCAGGAGGCGCAAGTGGGTTAGGTGCTTGCGGCTGACCCCCGGCATGGCCGCGGGCATGATGTACGCGGCTGAGTAGATCCGCTGGCCACGGTCGAACGCTTGCGAGAGGACGGCGTCGTAGTCGTCCACGGAGAAGGCCTCCGCTGACGGGGTGCCGAATGCGTCGGTCAACATCTCCCAGGTCGAGATCTTGTTGAAGAGCTTGAAGAGGAGAACCCGAAAGACGACCTCGTCGAGCGTCTGACTCCCCGAGTAGGCGACATCTCGGATGAGGTACTGACTCACCCGGTCGGCGGACCGATACGCGTTCGTGAACCGATGATTCGTCAGCACCGGGTCCTCGGTCCACGGGCCGCGTTCACCCCGAACACGCCGATGGAAGATGTCCTGGCGGAGGGCCGCGAAGCGCCAGTAGGTGTCGAAGACGGCAGTCGACGATGGCTGCCGCCGCGAGACTGCCGGTCGGCCACGTTCTGCCATCGCGTCGACTCTAGGGTCTGCTGCACGATCAGGTGACACATTCGGTCACGCGGCCTGAGCGGCCGGTGTGGTCATGATGGTTTCGTACTCGATGGGGGTCAAGCGACCCAGTGCGTCTTGTCGGCGACGACGGTG
>Ga0182030_10015052_pt1 | contig 15201 bp, 12 predicted proteins | sample 812S3MmetaG_FD_121299 | JGI IMG/M metagenome (GOLD analysis project Ga0182030, IMG submission 121299) | Permafrost microbial communities from Stordalen Mire, Sweden - 812S3M metaG (Illumina Assembly) | ecosystem: Environmental > Terrestrial > Soil > Wetlands > Permafrost | place: Sweden... | reverse complement strand
CGCATGATCGAAGACATGACTCGCCACACCTCCCGCGGTTTCCTCCCTTGGAGGTTTGCGTACGCCGGCCCCTCCGCGCGCGCTGCGCCACCTTCATGGGGCCGGCATCCGCAAACCTTCACATGAAGAGACAGTCAGTCCTTTATGGGTAGACTCGTCTGACTGAGCAAAAATAAAAAGCCGCCAAGGGCGACTTCCGTGCGGGGATGTATCGCTGGATTGGGGCCTTCTAACTCATGGGTTTTCCTGTGCGCCCTATCGTAAGATGTTTTTGGAAGATACGAACTATGCCAACGTGCACGGCGCCCTCAACTTTAAAGATATCGGCAGCGATCTTCTCGATGGCGTCTCGGAGCCGAACGAATTGCGCTTTACGCTCCACGGGTGGAGTGCCGCGTGCGCCATCCATATAGTCCATAGCGATGCTGCTAATTTGGCACGCGACGAGCCTTTCGTCGTCCGTCATCGTGAATTCAAACATCATCCGGTCGGAATTGTAACCGATGATACTGCCCCGCGTGAGCGCCATGGAAAGTCACCTTCTAACCTCGGCGGATCAAGAATGGCTCACTGCTTCCGTTGAGTCGAGAAAGCAGCCAATGGCTCGCAATCGCCCCGGGTGGTTGGCTGCGCTGGGCGCCTCTAATCCGAACGACCCGCATTAAGCCGCGGAGTTCGCGCCACTGTTTGCCGCTTGGATGGTATGCGGAAACCTCCCGGCGAAAAGACGCGCACCGCTAGGCGAAGCGTTATTTCTTTGATGTTGCATCTATGTCACAGGCAAGGCCCGTAATTCGGGATAGAGTTTTTGAAGGAGATTCGGCGTTACCACCGCGCAGCGGGCGTTCGATTTCGAGATGAAGACACCGGCAAAACGCGCGCACCGCGACGCGCAGGCACTTCATGCATTGGTGGAGCTGGCAAAGATCAAGCTTTCGGAATGCGAGGACATCGAGGACCCAGCGGCCCAAGCCATCGCCGAGCTTTTGCGGCCCTTAACCGGATAACGGGCGCCAGCAATTCACCATTGTTTTACAACGGAAGGCGGCTCAGCCGGCAATCAACCACCTACCGAGCAATAGCGCCAAGTATACCAGCGCTGCGCAGATCACCGACGTAAAAATGATTCGCCTCAGGATTTGCAGTCTGTCCTCCTAGAGCGAGGTGGGTCATTCCTTCGCCTTCAACCCCGGCTCTGCAAACGCGGTTTGGGGATCGGACAATTCCACCCCGCCGCTCTGATCCCCATTGGCACGAAACATTAAGTAACCTTTTTCGGCAATGCGAGCTCTCATTGCCGGACCAAGTTCGATCGACGATCGTACTAACTCCCAGCCACCAGCTTTGAATCGAAAGGGTGGAACGACATCTTTTGCGACGAAGATCATGAGATTTGGATCGCCCAAGCTCCGGTAATTGTCGAACCCTTCGTCGGCCGAGGCTTGCCCTTCCCTGCTAGTATCTGGTTCCTTTGGCGGTTCGCTGTTTCCTGCCATCGCCGCCGTCTTTTCCACAGTCTTCAGTCGGGATGTTCTTCCGAGGGCGCGCCCAATATTTTGTAAGTCTTCGCTTCCATCTGAGCCCACTTCATGGCTTGGCTGTAATCAGGCAGCTGAACGACCATCTCTCGGCCACGAACTGTGACGATCACATCACATTCTGAGCTGCTACTGTATCGGCGGATCTGGATCTCTCCACGTTGCTCGGCCTTCTCCATGAATCGACATGCTCCTTGCTAAGGGCGCCGGTGACGGTGCGAAACTCCTTCAAGGGAACGCTACGAGATTCGCAAGCAGCGCGAAAGCGCCCACCAGATAGCGTATCCCTCCGGTATTGGCCGCCTTGCCGAATTGCCTGTTCTATAGCTGACTGTCAGCATGGATAGCCTTACCGACAGTCGCCATATCAGTCGCCTAGAAATTGTTGACACGGGCCGCCGCCGTTGAACGAGATGCAGATATTTTTCAGTACATCACATCAGCAATCCTTTTCACCATCACGCGACGACGAACTTTCAGATGAGGCGAAGGTACCGACGAATGCCGATGTCGGGGTGGTCCAGCATCCGAGAATGCCGCATAGCGGCTTTGCGAAACAACTCATTTCATCGTTTGCAGCAACTTCCGCGATTCACCCAGCAACGCCTGGATCTGCCTGTGCCGACGATCGCTTCCCGAAGGCGAGGGTGACCGCGCGGGCTTCTGCCCGTTCGCACCGGCCTTCACGAATTGTGCCAATTCGGTTGATCCGTGGCGCCGCAAACGATCAAGGGGCGGAATTTGCAGATCGGCGAATGTCGTCATGGACTGAAGCTTGATCTATCGCCCGCAACAGGGCGTTTGTGGTGAGCAGTTCGGGAAGGGCTTCGCCGTCCGGCCGATCCGGACCGTACACCGCGTCAAAGGGAATACCGTATCGTGCGAAGCGACGAAGGTAATCCGCGATGTCGGGACTCGGCCGGCTCCAGTCGGCGCGCATGGCTATGACGTGCGATTTCATCAGCCGCGAACGAACCTCGGCGTTCTCCAGCACGCGCAGGTCGTTGAGCTTGCAAGTCAGGCACCATGTGGCGGTGACGTCCACCAATACGGTGTTGCCACCTGCGATGAGGCCGGGCAGCGCATCCAGATCGAGCGCCTGCCACCCCTGACCAGCCGCCGGTCGAAAGGCCGGAGCAGCGGCGGAAAAACTGAGAATGAGGGGCAAGACGACGAGGCCGGCGGTGATCAATCCGGATCGGCGCGCTGCAAAGGCGGCAATTTGGCCTTTGACCGGAGCACGGATCAGAGCCCGATAGCCGAGCAAGCCCGCCAGCAGAGCCGTCGTGACCACCGCCGTCCAGGCGCCCGCGGTGCTCCACAGCACGTAGATCAGCCAACCCGCCGTTCCCAGCAGCAAGCAGCCGAGGAATTTCCGCACAACGAGCATCCACGGGCCGGGACGCGGAAGCCACCGGACGCATCCAGGAAACAACGCGGCCATCCAATAGGGCAGCGCCATTCCCAGGCCGAGACACAGAAAGATCGCAAGGATTTCAAACGGCCCGCCGGCCAATGCAAAGCCCACGGCGGTGCCGACGAATGGCGCGGAGCAGGGCGTGGCCAGGAGAGTCGCGAACACGCCTGCGAGGAAGGCCTCCATCATGGGCCCGCCGGACCGTTTGGACACAACGTTCGCAACCGAGCTCGGCAGGCCGATCGGAAGCCACTCGAAGAAGCTCGCCGCGAACACGACCGTCAGCGCCGCCATTCCGGCCAGGAACCAGGGTTGCTGGAACTGTATGCCCCAGCCAAGTGTTGCACCCGACCATTTCAATCCGACCAGGCAGGCGGCCAACAGCATGAAGCTGAACGTGATGCCGGAAGCCGTTGCTGCCGAACTCAAGCGCACTTCGCGCAACCCGCCGTCCGCTTCCCGGGTAAATGCAAAGAGCTTGATGGAAAGCACCGGCAGCACGCAAGGCATCAGGTTGAGAATGAGACCTCCGAGCAAAGCCGAAAGCAGCGCGGCGAAGAATAGCGAGCCATGTTCGGCAATCGCCTTGGTGGCGGGCACCTTGAATTCGGCGGCCCGGTTTTCGTCGATCAGGGTCAATGTCAAAGGACGGCCGGGCGGTGGCAACGATGCAAGCCGGACGGTCAGACGGGCGGACCTGCCGGCGTCCTGCAGCTCCACCTTCGGCGCCGGCGGAATTCCATCCCCGGCGCCTTCGACAAGCAGGTCAGGCTGGACAAAAGCGCCCGACCTGCTCTTGAGGTCGACCACCAGGATTGGTTCTGACGCGGGGCCCGCCAGGCGGGTGCCAATGACATCGACGCCGGCGGCGTCCGGCGAACCCGGTACCCGCTCTTGAGCCGAGCTGATCAACCCGGACTGAGCTGAAGTGCCCCCGGCGCCGGTCGGCACCGGCAGAACGAGTTCAGCCTGAAGCGGCAGGCAGACGTCCGAGCAGGCGGCATAGGTGATCGACGCCTTGATCCGGGCAGAGGCTTGCGCCTTCTTCAGCAACAATTTGACCGGAAGAACCACGTCGTTTTCGTAGACACTGTTCTGGAAGTCATCGATGACGAGACGATGGGGAGCGGGCCAGGAGATTTCTCCGCCCGAGATATTTTCCGAGGCAGACCAGTCGACCGCTGGCGGGATGCCCGCGTCCCCCGGGGTTCGCCAATAACCGTGCCAACCCTTGGCAAAGCGGAATTCCAACCCTGCCTCGAGAATTGAATTGGCAGCGATGTTGTCCGTGGCCGTGATCAGGCGCACCGCCGCCCGGTCGTCCCCCACCCAATCGGTGGCGGCTGCACGGGCGCTGCCGGCCGGCATGATGAATCCGGCCGACAGTACGAGGAGGGTGGCAAGGCGAGCGAGAACCATGATGTGTCCAGTACCGTGTCGATGTCACTCTGCGATGTCATCGATTGACGGCCGGCGGGCTTCAGCAGACGTCCTTGGCGCCTGCGATAGCCGGCCGGCCCGTACAACCGTCGCGAATGCTCAGCTTGAACCGTCCGACAACCGGGAAGCCCCAATGATCCGGCCGTCAGGCGCTTCGAGCACAACGGCGACGTCCTGCCCTTCGGGAAATCGCTGCTTGATCTGAAGCGGCGCTCCCGACCATTGGCCGACCGGGCGGAGCGATCTGACGATGTTCGCCTCTTGCAGAGTTCTGCCGCTGTTTTCGCCACGGCCGATCGCCGTGGTGTGGTCGTGGTCAAAGCCGATGAGGAGAATCCTGCCGGTGCCGGCGCCGGAGCCGACCTGTATCGAAACCTGTTCCTCGCCGGTCCTGGTGACGCTGACCGAGGCGGCCGTGCGGCTTTCGTGTTTCGCCTGTTCGATGGCTGATCCGACATCGCTGCGATGCGAGCCGACCAGCCCGGCGGCGCCATCGACAACGATCTCCGGCGTATAGGAGCCGTCGCCAAAGCGATGGCCATATTGGTCCTGCCGGTCCGTCGCGGCTTGCAGCGAATACGGATCCTTCCATCCCAGACGGTCCCAATAGGTGACGTGGAAGGCAAGCGGCAAGACGTCTCGCCGATCCCTGGACAGTTCGTTGAGGTAAGCGTTCGCGGGCGGGCAAGATGAGCAGCCTTGCGAGGTGTACAACTCGACGACGACGGGACGTTCCGCAGCGAGGGCGGCGACGGGGCAGAGACTCGCAATGAGGCCCAATGAAGGGAGCAGACGCGACAGCATGGCAATCCTCCTGTGTTGAGTTCATCCCATATTCGCCGCCCGGGCGGCTTTGTTACGCTTGATGGCCGTCAGGTTCGGACAACCAGGAGAGCTAAATCTGCCGATCGGGAATTCGTGGGAGATCACGATGTCGTGGCGGTGGTAACGTATTCGCGGGTGAGACGAACCCAGGGGGCACACCGGGAGCGGTGCGGCAGACGGAAAATCGGCATCCCCGTTGGCATTTGCTGGCGGCGCGTGAGCCAGGCGGGCTGTCGTTCGACGACGGGCATTCGGGACGCGCCGGAATTACCGAATGGACAGGACATTGGCGCCGCCAATGTGCGCACCGGCGAGCTGCGCCAGTTCGACATCCGGGCGGCGCGCGCATCGCAAAGGGCGCGGACGGTTCGGCCACGCTCAGGCGATCCTTCGCTGCGAGCGATGCGACTTCAATGGCCGGGAGGTTTGGCCTGCAGTCACGCCGAGGCGCCCGCCGTCAGGCTGGGTCCACTTTTTGCGTATTGGGGAACGATCAATGAATGCCACTGATTTGCCCGACGTGTCAAAATGTTTCTCTCGGGACCGGTCAAGGCGTCCTACCGGCGGTAATCGGCTACTTTGCATGGGTTGTTTTCGATATTTTTGTTGGAAGCGGGCAACGCGCCCGCCGTCGCCCAGGTGGGCTTCGGCGCGGCGGCCTTCGCGCGGCTATCGCGAGCGCTCGCCAGCAGGCTGGCATGCCGAGCCGTAGCTTGCGCGCTGCACGGCCCGCCTTCGCCCGTTGGGCTTCGGCGCGGCAGCCTTCACTCGGCTATCGCGAGCGAAGGCTGGTGGGCCCGGCAGCCGCCATATGAAGCTGCTTTTCTTCAAGAATTCCATAGCCTTGCTAAGATATTGATTCAATCAGTACCAACAAAAATACCAACAGATTTCCAAGAAAAGAAGATCGACCTGATGTGCCTGCACGCGGTCCGTAGCCGCGCTCTTGGGGCGGCCATCGTGTTCGATCGAACTACACACGGGGCTCGATCGGTATCAGTGGGAAACTATTCTGAAGTGGGCCTGGGCGCTAGCCAGTCGACTCTTGGTGCCATGGCGGGATCTGGCAGGTCGTTGAAAAGCTGGTTGGCGGTGGGGCGAGAGGTCGGATCGGCTCTATGTTGCGTCCATGTTGACATTCGCCTTAACCAGCCATCCAGCGCTCACCATTCGCAAGCATTTTTGCATTGCCGCGATGACAATTTCTAGCGAGGCTCGCGATTGAATGGGTTCTTATCAGTTTCGTTCAGGCGCCCTGAGCCGGGCTAGAAACACGGCAAGATCGGCGGCGTAAAACAACGTTTTCTTCCCGAACTTTACGCGTTTGAGATCGCCTCGTTTGACCGCTGCGTATAGCGCAGTACGGCCGATGCTGAGCAAATCAAGTGTCTCGTTGACCGCGTAAGCTACTTTGGTAAGACCGAATGCCGACGGGTCGATAGGATCGCCTCCTGCATTCTTGGCGTCGTCGACACTCGACGTGTGTTTCTTTGTCGATACGTGGTCCTGTGATTTGCGAGGATGAGCCATGGTACGCACTGTGCCACGCTTCTGGGAGCAGATGAACGGCCTAAGTCTGCGCTGTGCTACGCTATGGCGTCCCTCCAACGGAGGTTGACGGTGGAGGCCAGCAACGCCTGGTACGGACTTAATCGGCACAGTGCTCGCTAAGGAGCGCGAGGTGCCGACACCGGCTGCACTCTTGACCGCCGCCTCGAGCAATAGGATAGCCGCGCCTCAAGAAGCTCCGATGCTGTAAGGGACCAGATGCGCCGAGGATGACAAACAGCGCCATCCTCGTTGTTGTTGGTATCGAGGCCGATCTTCCAGTGACTACGCTTCAGATTCAGCTGGACGCGTCGGCCCCGCCTTTCGGCCGCCATCCGACTGGATCTGCGATCCAGCGGCTGATGTCGGATTCATGCCAGCCGGTCCCGTTGGCGCTGATTTTCAGCTGAGCCGGGAACGTGCCCTCGGCGATCTTACGGTAAATGGTGGACCGAGACAGTCCGGTTCGGGAAAGAACGGTTTTCAAGCGGACGATACGGTCTGGTTCTCGCATGGCCGCGCTGCCTCCTGCGGGCTATTTCTGACGGCTTCTGAGAACAAAAAAAGGACACCAGTTGCAGGCGCACAAGAGCATTTTGCTCATTAGCGTACCTTGGCGTTTAAACTGCGGAAACAGGATAGATCAAATTCCGAGGCCCCGGCCTCGGCCAAGATCGATACCATGGGCGAAAGCCAACTCGTGTCCGAGTCGGCGGCCTGTTTCGAATGAGATGCCGAGTTCCCGCTTGCGGTTGGCGAGGATGGATTCCATTTGCGGATCGCGTTCGAGGCCTCTCGCCATGTCGCCCATCGCCGAGCGCGTGGCCCTGCAGCCGGACATGTTGCCGGCCTGATACTGGTGCTGGCTGGTCTGCTTGAGCTCCTGCCAGCGTTGCACAAAGCGGTCGGCGCGGCGGCTCGGATCGATGCGCAGTTCCGTTTCGAGTTGGAGCGCGCGGATAGCGCGGTTCACTCGGCCGCCAGCCGCCTCGCGGGCGAACTCTGTGTTCTTCTTGTAGGCAGCTTCGGCATCGCGCGAGCCATAGGGCCGCACCTCCTCGAAGGCTCGGCGGGATTTTTGTAGTTCTTTCACCTGCTCGGGAGTTGCCTCGCCGCCCATCTCCTGCGCCTTGAAGATCGCATCCACGGCGCGGGCATGGCGCACGAGCGCCTGGGTGCGCAACCGGCGCATTTCCTTTTCCGGGTCTTCCGCAACCTTTCTTTCCGGCGCTTCCGTGTCGCGCCGCAGGGCTTCCGGACCGCTCCTTTCCCTTTCCGGTGTTTCCCGCTCTGGCCTCGGTCCGCCATCCGGGCCGGTCATATCTGAAGGAGGGCGCAGCCCGTCGAACATGTTGCGTACCTTCTCGGGCACGACCTTGCGCACGATCTCGGCGACGCGCTCGCGGAAGGTGATCCCACGCCGCTCGGCGTAGCTCTGCGCCGGATCGGCACGGTCGTAGTCCGAGGCCATGTCCTTGGCCCGGTCGCGCGACAGGGTACGGACGAGCCGTCCCTCCCCCGCAAAATCGTCGCGACCATAATGCAGTTCCACACCCTCGCGGTGCCGCGACAGGGCGACATAGCTGCTGTGGGCATCCATCCCGGGCGTTGCCAGCACATGGGCGCGGTCCACCGTCACGCCTTGTGTCTTGTGGATGGTCGCGGCATAGCCATGGTCGATCTTGTTGTAATCCTTCAGGTCGAACTGCACGGATCGGCCATCGTCGGTCTGCACGGTCAGGGATTGGGCGCTGACCTGCTCGATGGTGCCGAGCGTGCCGTTCTTCACGCCAAGGCCGCGCTCGTTTTGCAGGAACATGAGGCGATCCCCGCCGGCAAAATTTCTCGCGCCGCGCTCGACGGTCAGGCGGACGTCATCCCCCAGATCGCCCGTAGCCCGCATCCGCCCGCGCGCCGCCTCGTTGAGTGCGCGAACCTCGTCATTGGTATGGGCGAGGATGATCCGGCTCTTGTCCGGCGACGCCTGCCGGTCGCGGTCCCAGCGCTCGATCAGATCGCGGCGCGCCTGTTCGCGGGTTTGGACCTCATGCACCATGCCTTGGGAGCGATAGGCCTCCAGTGCATGGCCGGTTTTGCCCGTCGCCAGATCCCGCGTCGCCTCGCGCTGCCAGTCGTCCTGCTGACGGCGCACCTCGCCGATTTCCGCGCCGCCGTGGCGCTCGTGGATCGACCGGAACGCCGCTCCGGCCTCGATGGCTTGAAGTTGTTGGGGATCGCCGACCAGGACGACCTTCGCGCCGGCTTCAGCCGCATAGGATAGCACGCGTTCCAACTGGCGCGTGCCGACCATGCCCGCCTCGTCGATCACCAAGACATTGCGCGACGTGAGCAGATCTCGGCCCTGTCCCCAGCCGTGCTCCATGCTAGCAATGGTGCGGGACGCAATGCCCGATCCGCTTTCGAGGTTTTCCGCCGCGATGCCCGACAGCGCCACGCCCCGGACCTCATAGCCTGCCGCGTCCCAGGCCTCCCGCGCCACGCCCAGCGTCGCGCTCTTGCCAGTTCCAGCATGGCCGACCACGACTCCAAGATCGCGGCTGTCCGTGACATGCGCCAGCGCGTCGGCTTGCTGGGCCGACAGGACAAGGCCGCGCGCTTCCGCTCGCGCCATAGCGGCTTCGCGATGCGCGTCATGCACCTGATGGCGCTCCCGTTCGGCCATCAGTTCAGCGGCGCGATGGAGGCGCTGCTCGGCCTCAATCATCTCGCGGGTGGTGAAGCGATCCTCGCCGCGAGCGTCCTTGCCGAGTTCGACCAGATCGGGCGCATTGCGCATCGCGCTCGTGACCTCATTGAATTGGTCGATCCCGTCGCTGTGCCGGTGCGCAAACTTTGCCATGTCGCGCTGCGTGAAGGTCGATTGCTGTCGGGTGATCGCGTCCAGGGCAAGAGAGGGATCGGCGATGATCCTCTCGCCGTTGTTCCGCGCGATCTCGCGGTGAATCTCGGCGCGGTCGGCGGCGTCGAGCCCTTCACCTTCGATGCCCCGAACCTCGATGCGTTTGGCAGGCGCGCCGATCTGGCTTTGCGGCTCCAGGGCAATGCCCTGTGCTTCAAGGCTGCGATGATCGATCCGCGCGTCGATGTCCAGCTCGGCCAGGCGCTCGTTGGCGATCTCCGCCCAGCGTTTACGCCAGCGCTCGACCAACTCTGTGCGGTTCCACTCCCGCACCTTCTGGCCAAAGCCGTTCTCGTCCACCCCGCGCATGGTGAGCATGACATGGGCATGCGGTTTGGGCATGCCGTCTTCTGCCATGTCCCAATGTACGTTGAGATCGGCGATCATGCCTCGATCGACGAATTCGCCCCGAACGAAGTCGCGGGCAAGCTCGATCCCCTGCGCTTGCGTCATCTCGCGTGGGATGGCGAACTCGACCTCGCGGGCAAGCTGGGCGTCCTTGCGGACTTCGAGTGCCTCGACGTCGTTCCACAGCCGTTCGCGGTCGCTCAATGTTTGCGGCGCGTTCTCCGGCAACATCACCTCGGAATGGACGACGCCGCGCTTTGCCGAAAAATCCTGGTCACGGCCGAGCCGCTCGTCGCGCAGCCGCGAGCCAGAGCGGTAGGCGGCCGACGCCACCGCGCTGGAGCCAGACTTGCGGCCAATGACCTTAACGTGAAGATGATAGATCGCCATCGCGATCAGATCAGTGGCACAGCGAAGCGTACGTCGGAACGACGTATAAGCGCGCCCTCCCTCGAAAAATTCTCGGGCGGGACTACACCGTCTCAAACCGTCCCGGCGACCCTACAGCATTGCGCCCAGGGCTCAACTATCATCCCCTCATCAACATTGCTGGAGAACGTGATGCGCAAGCCGCGGGACTTCGATGGAGAACTGAAAGCGCTTCAGGACAAGGCGCGCGAGCTCAAGAGCCAGAAAGTGCAAAAGCTCGGAGAACTGGTAATTGCCACCGGAGCAGATGGCCTCAGCGCCGACGAATTGGCTGGCGCGCTGATCCTGCTGGCCGAGACAAAAGAGCCTGGAAAGAGGGAGGCGTGGGCCAAGCGAGGAGCCGCGTTCTTTCAGGGCCGGGCACGGCGAACTGCACCGGCAGCTGAGCGCCACACTGGCGGCGGTCAGCCGCAACCGGGCGGCGGGCAACCGTCAACAGGCAGCAAGGGCGCGACATGATATGCGCGCCTGGCAAGTCGAGCGTCGCAAGCGCACGCGGCACCTGATCGAACTGGGCGGCCTCGTCGTCAAGGCTCGTGTCGCGGACCTGACCGGCGATGATCGCGCCGTCATTCTCGGCGCGCTGCTTTGGATGGCCAACAAGCTTCAAGGCGATCAAGGCGAACAGGCGCGAGCGCTCTGGGCCGCAAAGGGAAAGGAGGCATTCGCTGTGGAACAGGCGACAGATGCGCCCACCATCTTGCAGGAAACGCCGCAGGATCGGGCATGACCGATGGCGGGCGGCGCGGAGACTCCAAATATCGCAGCGCTGCCCGCCATCGCGCCGCTTGGCGCCTGTGAATCGGCGCGGGGTTCCGACGCCGACAGGCACGTTAAGCTATTGATCCAATTTGCGGTGGAGGGTCACTCTAGGGCGATTATTCACACCTGAGGAAGCTCGCAAAGCTTCGAGCGATGCCAGCCGCATGTCCCGTTCCGGTATGACGGCTCCAAAGAAATCGGCGCCGATGCCTGGCCCGTTTCTAAGGCAACACCCCAAAAATAGATTATCGCCTTGAAAACGGAGGCCCCCGAAACAAAGCAACGACTAAATCAACAAAATCTGCCAGGAGCGGCCATAGAGCCAGGGCTGGCGGCCGAGATGCTGGACTACTCTTAGGCCAAAATCATACTGTTAAGGTGCGTCGATCGCGAAGCCATGCGTAGCGGGCCTGTAGAATCCCTGATACCTACATTCTGAAAGGTTGCCATGCGATGGGCGAGAAATTTCTCACGGATAGCGTTATTTTCCTGGCGCACCGAGTTGCGTCCATTTCGGCGGAACGCTTCGGCGAGGAGCTAGCGAAGGAGGGCATCACCCTTTGGGTTTGGCGCGTACTCGCCGTCCTCCTGGAAGATGGAGACCGGCGCTTGGGAGAGATTGCGGAAAGCGTCCGAACCGACATGTCAACCGTTTCCCGTACCGTAACGACCATGGAGGGCCAACGGCTCGTCACGCGACGTTTTCGCATGGAGGAGGATGGCAGGGCCCTTAGCATCAACCTGACCGCTAAGGGACGTGCTCTGGCGCAACGGTTGCTGCCGTTCTTTCACAAGCACCGTGAAGCCTATCTGAAGGATATCAGCGCCGAGGAACAGGAAGTGGTTCGAGCTTGCCTCAACCGAATTTATGCCAATATTGTTGCTGCCTCACCGGTGAAATCGCGGCGGAAGAAACAGCCGGCTGCGAAGCAAAAGCGTATTCGCTGAAAGATTCCATTTCGACACCGTTGCGCGATTAGGATCAGAACGTCTGGTGAGTGTCACGATCATTGGGCGGGGATCCGGTCAAGTATTCCCACATCCGCTCTGTCACGCGGCCCTCGAAGCTCGCTCGGGAAGCCGCTTCGGTTTCGGAGAGTATCGGTGCCGTTCGTTCGTCATGGGCGTTCAGAACATCTAACTCGACGCGCGCGGCATCTTCGAGGAACCAGGCCAACACGACAGCCTGTTGCAGCGTTTCGCCAACAGTGATCGCGCCGTTCGCCCTGAGGATGATGGCGCGGCTGTTACCCAGCAAATCCGCCATACCAGCAGCCTTTTCGTCCGAACGCAGAAGCGAAACGTCGGTCCACAGGGGTGGCTCAGGCGCGAAGAAGGCGCCTAAGCCGTGGCGGGCTTTCAAGCTGCGGCCCATTGCGCCGAGCGACAGCAGCTTGGGCGAAAGGAAGCGACAGATACCCCCGACGTCCGCGCGACGTTTGTAAATCTGCTGGTGCGCCCGTACTTCCCCCAGCACCCCGGCGGGAAGCGGACCCTCTATCGGCACCTCCGTGCCCCTGTCACTGGGTCCAATCAGGCCCAGCGGCTTTGAGGCGCTTACGAGAAACGACCCCGAATCCAGCCTCTTGCTGCAATGGCCGTACGCGTTGACGAGCCCGGCTCTGTCAAGAGCCCGCGCCGCCTGGCGTACGAGTCTGTTGTCCGCGTCGTCCATCGTCTCTTCCTCCGCTTGCACCGCAGCAGGGACCCCAGACGTGAATTGATTGCAAGTAAAAACAAAATGCTTGCGTATGAAAGCAATAATCAATAGCGTCCCATCAAGACGAACGTCTGCCCGCATCGCAGGCGAGGGTCGTTAAGGGAGGCGGCAAGCATGTCCATCGTATTGGAGCAGCTTCGCTACGTTAGACTCGGCGTTCAGAACCTGAAGACCGGGACGAGCTTCGCCCGTGATATCCTCGGTCTCGAATGTTCGTCGAGCACCGACACAACGGCCTACTTCAAATCAGATTTCCGTGAATACACGCTGTGTTTGGTCGAGGGCGGCTGTGAGCCGGCGATAGCACTTGATATACGCACGGCGGAAGCGCTGTCCGAAGCGCGCCTTCTTCTGCAAACCGAAGGATACGCCGTCCGCGACGGCTCCGAAGCGGAATGCCGTGACCGCAAAGTCAAAGCGTTCTTCACCTTCCCGGACAACAGCGGAAACTTCATCGAGATCGTCTTGCGCCCGCTTGTCTCGGGATGGCGATACTTTCCGGCTCGCGACACCGGTGTTACCGGCCTGCAATCCGTAGCTCTCAGGACAACCGCGCCCGAGAAGGATGAAGACCTTTGGACGCGCATCCTTGGCGGGCGGGTTTCCGACTGGATCGGGGACGGTCCGCAAATCCGGTTCGACGCGTCGCACCACAGGATATCCCTGCACCCGTCGCACCAGTGCGGGATTCTGTCGATCGCCTACGCCGTCGAAGGAATAAATCAGGTCATGCAGAGCCAGTATTTCCTGCGAGACAATCAATATCGGATCGCGCACGGCCCCGGCCGGGAGGCAACGTCGGAGCAGATTTTCATCACTTTTGAAGGGCCCGGCGACGTCTACTTTAGCTTCGTCACGCAAGGGCTTTCCATTGCGGACGACGGCAAGCATGCGCCTCGACAGTTTCCGATGACGCCAAAGTCTTTCTGTTCGTGGGGTAGCGAGACGACCGTCCCCGAGTTTGGGGGGATCGGCACTCCCTCACCAACCGCGAAGCCAGCAGGAAAGGTGTGAGACGATGATTGATTTGAAGACCGTTCGCTACTGCCGCCTGGGTACGCCGGATATTGAGAGTGCCGCGCACTTTGCGACGACGATTCTGGGCCTCGAAATTGCTCACAGATCGACAAAGTCGATTCACTTCAAGTCGGACGAGCGCGATCACACGCTCTGCTACTTTGAAGGCGATCCGGCGGATCAGACGACCGGGTTCGAAGTGGGGGGCGCTGCGGATATCGAAGCTGCCGCAAAGGAACTGGTCAGCCTTGGCCACGAAGTACACCGCGGGACGACCGCGGAATGCGAGCGGCGTTGCGTACGCGATTTCATCGCGTTCAAGGATCCGAGTGGCAATCGCATTGAGGTCGTATTGCGACCCGCCCACAGCGGTAAGCGATACCACGGAATGCGAGACGCGGGCGTGACCGGTTTCAGCCATGTCGGCCTTTACTCGACAGACGTCGTCCGGGACGAGGCGTTTTGGACGAAAGTCTGCAACGCGCGGGTGAGCGACCGCATCGGTGATGCGCCGCTTCTTCGCTTCGATGCGGTGCACCACACCATTGCGATCCTCCCCGGCCCGAAGCCCGGCATCCATCACATCAATCATCAGGTCGAGTCGACGGACGATGTCCAGAAGTCGTACCGGGTGCTGCTTGATCAACAAGTCCCCATCCTTCTCGGCCCGGGACGGCATCCCGCGTCCTCCGCCCAGTTCCTCTACTTCAACGGCCCCGACAACCTGACGTTTGAATATTCGGTCGGGGTGAAGATGATCAACGACGAGCCGATCTACCGGGAACGGCAACTGCCGGCTGACCTCAAAGGTGTTTGCGAATGGGGGGCGAGGCCGACGACGCCGTCGCTCGATCTGTCGGCCGGGAGGCGCGCATGAGTACGGTACAACTGGTACCCGCATCGACCGAGGCGGAGTTGATGTCGTCGGCCAAGAGCTTCGTCGGCCTGTTGCGCGAGACCGCGCGAGACACCGAACGTCGTCGGTCGGTCCCGGCCTCGACCATGGACGGGTTACGGGGCGCAGGCTTGCTCAGGGTATGCCAGCTCGCGCGTTTCGGCGGCTCCGAATGCTCGCTGCAGACGGCCTACGAGATCATCACCACACTCGCGGAAGGCTGCGCATCGACTGCGTGGTGCACTGTCATCGGCGCGATTGATGGCTGGATGGCCGCTGGTTACCCGTTGCGCGCGCAAACCGATCTTTGGTCCGGCAATCCCGACGTCTTCATTTCGGGGT
>Ga0182030_10015051_pt1 | contig 15201 bp, 12 predicted proteins | sample 812S3MmetaG_FD_121299 | JGI IMG/M metagenome (GOLD analysis project Ga0182030, IMG submission 121299) | Permafrost microbial communities from Stordalen Mire, Sweden - 812S3M metaG (Illumina Assembly) | ecosystem: Environmental > Terrestrial > Soil > Wetlands > Permafrost | place: Sweden... | reverse complement strand
GGAAGCAATTGAATGGGGAATTACGGGGGCCGGACTTCGTGCCACAGGATTTAATTTTGACTATCGCAAAAAACGTCCTTATTCCGGTATTGAACAGTTTGAATTCGAGGTGCCGCTCGGGAAAAATGGTGATTGCTATGACCGGGCTCTGGTTCGAATGGAGGAGATGCGTCAAAGTCTGAGGATCATTCAGCAATGTGTAAAAAATATGCCGGCAGGGCATTATAAATCTGATCACCCTCTGACGACGCCACCCCGCAAGGACAAAACCATGAAAGATATTGAAACCCTGATTACTCATTTCTTAAGTGTAACATGGGGGCCGGTAATACTTGCCGGCGAAGCAATGGTTCCGATCGAAGCGTCTAAAGGCAGCAATGGATACTATCTGATCAGTGACGGAGGTTCATCTGCTTATCGTTCAAGGATCAGAACACCATCGTTTCCTCATGTTCAAATGATTCCTTTAATTAGCAGAGGATATACGGTGGCTGATCTGCTTGCTATTCTCGGCGCTCTGGATTTTGTATTGGCCGATCTGGACAGATAATAATTTTTAAGAAAAATATGTTAACCGACAAAGAAATACTTGAGATTCAGAAAGAGATAAAGATGTATCCCCATAAAAGCGCAGCATGTATTGAAGCTTTAAAAATTGTTCAGCATGAACGCAGGTGGGTACCTGATGAAAGTATATTGGATATTGCTGAGATATTGGAAATGTCGGCTGCTGAAGTGGATGGTATAGCAACTTTCTACAGCAGGATATATCGCAAACCGGTTGGGCGAAATATAATTTTATTATGTGATAGTGTTACCTGTATGATGATGGGTTTTGAGACCGTATATGAACATCTGACAAAGAAACTCGGAATTTATTTTGGTGAAACCACAACGGATGATCGTTTCACTCTTCTGCCCAATACCTGTCTCGGAGACTGTAGTCATGCGCCGGCATTAATGATAAACGATGATATGTACAATCATGTCACAGTGGATAAGATTGATGAACTGCTTAAAAAATATCAATAGACAAGTATGGAAGCGCCTTTAACAAAATATATAAAACCTTCACAACCTCCGCTAAGTCTTTCTGAATATAAGAAAGTGGGAGGATATGATGCTGTTGATAAGGCTTTGAAGACAATGGCTCCAGCAGATATTACAAATCTTGTGAAGTCAGCGAATCTGTTGGGAAGAGGTGGTGCAGGGTTTCCTACAGGTATCAAATGGGGAATCGTACCGATAGGAAATGAAGCTCCGCATCCGAGATATGTCATTGCCAACGGTGATGAAATGGAACCGGGAACTTTTAAAGATCGTTACCTGCTTGAAGGAAATCCACATCAGCTTATTGCCGGGATGATCATTTCTTCATTTGCTGTACAGGCGGACACAGCTTATATCTTTATTCGTTGGGCCTATAAGGAAGCTGCAAAGATTATTCAGAAAGCCATTGACGAAGCATATGCTGCAGGATATCTCGGTAAAAATATTCTGGGTACCGGATATAGTCTGGAAATGTATTTGCATACCAGCGCCGGTCGGTATATCTGCGGTGAAGAAACAGCCCTGATCAATTCTCTTGAAGGAAAGAGAGCGATACCAAGGGCAAAACCGCCATTTCCTGCAAACACTGGTTTATTTGGAAAACCGACTCTTGTAAATAATATTGAAACGCTTTCATGGATAACACATATCGTTGCTAATGGAGCGGACTGGTTCAAAAGTCTTAGTTATACCGATGAAGGAGGCACAAAACTTTTCGGAGTGAGTGGTAAAGTTAAAAAACCCGGCTTGTGGGAATTACCGCTCGGAACAACCATTCGTGAGCTGCTTGAAGATCATGCTGGCGGAATGCAGGATGGATATAAATTACAAGGTATATTACCGGGAGGTGCTTCAACTGATTTTCTGGTGGAAAGTCATCTGGATGCAAAACTTGATTTCTCTTCAATCAGTGCGTTGGGAAGTCGTCTGGGAACCGGTAACATGATCGTGATGGATGATAAAACCTGTCCTGTAAAATTTATACATAATCTTATAAATTTCTTTGCACTTGAAAGTTGTGGTTGGTGTACACCATGCAGGGAAGGACTACCATGGGTTACAAAAATTCTTCAGTCGTTTGAAGAAGGAACGGCAAATCCCGGTGATATGGATATTCTGAAGTTTCATACAAAATATCTTGCACCTGGTAATACCTTCTGTGCGCATGCACCCGGTGCCATGGAACCCCTTCAAAGTGGTATCAAATATTTTTATGATGATTTTATGAGACATATTCAGGATAAACATTGTCCCTGGAGGAATGTATGATGGTAAAGATACAGATAGACAGAAAATTATATGAAGTACAGGAGGGTAAAAATTTACTTGATACCTGTCTTACTCTTGGTTTTGATATCCCTCACTTTTGTTATCATCCGGCTCTTGGTTCTGTTGGAGCATGCAGGTTGTGTGCAGTAAAAAAATATAAAGATGATGCTGATAAAAAGGGACGTATTGTGATGTCTTGCATGGAGCCTGTAAAAGATGGATTGATTGTTTCCCTGGAAGATGCCGAAGTTAAAGAATTCAGAGCTGCTGTGTTGGAAAGTCTTATGACAAATCATCCTCTTGATTGCCCGGTTTGTGATGAAGGCGGCGAATGTCATTTACAGGATATGACAGTGATGACAGGTCACAACTATCGAAGATACAACTTTAAAAAACGCACATACACCAATCAATATCTTGGTCCTTTCATCAATCATGAAATGAATCGCTGTATTCAATGTTACCGGTGTGTAAGATTTTATAAAGATTACGCGGGAGGTAAAGACCTGAATGTTTTTGCTGCACATCATCATGTTTATTTTGGGCGTCATGAAGAAGGCGTTCTGGAAAGTGAGTTTAGTGGCAATCTTGTTGAAGTTTGTCCCACAGGCGTATTTACTGATAAAACGCTTAAAAAACATTATACCCGTAAATGGGATTTAACCAATTCTCCATCGGTTTGTATACATTGTAGTGTAGGTTGTAACACTATTTTAAGCGAACGGAATGGTATTTTACGACGTGTCATGAACAGATACAACGGATCTGTCAATGGATATTTTATCTGTGATCGCGGACGTTTTGGATATGAATTTGTAAATGATCCATTAAGGATTCATAAAATTTTGATGCGTTCAGCAAAAGATAAAAAACTTGAGATCACGGGGTTTGAAAATATAAAGAAGGTAATACAATCAATATTTTCAGAAGGGAGCAAAATAATCGGTATCGGTTCACCCAGAGCATCATTAGAAGCAAATTATGCTTTATCGGTATTAACAGGTAAGGAGAACTTTTATCATGGTATTTCGGATCAGGATCAATCCCTTGTAAAAACAGCCCTATCTATATTGAAAAATAGCATGGCTCATGTGCCTTCATTAAAGGATTTAGAAAAAGCGGATGCTGTTTTTATTCTTGGTGAAGATGTAACCAATACTGCACCTATGGTAGCGTTGGCTCTACGTCAGGCATCTAAGAGTGTTGGCATTGAAATGGCTGTGAAAGCGGGTATTTCAGGTTGGCATGACTATGCCGTTCGTGACAAAGCGGATGAGTTGAAGAGTCCGGTGTTTATTGCAACAACCTGCCGGACTAAACTGGATGAAATAGCTAAAAGTACGTTTCACGCTGCTGAAAAAGACATTGCCCGGTTGGGATTTGCTGTCGCTTCTATCATTGACAGCAGGGCACCGGTGGTAAAAGGACTGTCAAAAGCTGAACAGGATGAAGCAAAAATGATAGCCGCAGCTTTATTAAATGCTAAACGTCCTTTAGTCGTTTCAGGAACACATAGCGGGAGTGAAGATATTCTCCATGCAGCTGCCAACATTACCAAAGCATTATTATCTCAACAGAAGAAATCGGCTCTTAGTATTATTGTTCCTGAATCCAATAGTCTGGGTTTAGTGATGATGGAAGGTAAATCATTAGATGATGCCATTGCTTTAAGTAAACAAACGGAGGTGGATATATTGATCATTCTTGAAAATGATCTGTACAGAAGAGCGGATAAAGAATCCATAGATAGACTTTTTAGAAAATGCAAACAAGTAATCGTATTGGATCATTTGATGAGTCTGACATCTCAGGCTGCAGATATCGTTATACCCGTAGGGACGTTTGCCGAATCGCAGGGCACGTTAGTTAATAATGAAGGGCGGGCTCAGCGATATTATAATGTATTCCCGGTGAAAGAACCGGTATTCGAAAGTTGGCGCTGGATGAAGGAATTAATGCAGTTTTCGGGAAAACACGGCACTTCATCATGGCAGGATTTTGAATCGGTTGTTTCTGACATGATCTCTTCGAATCCTGAATTTGATAAAATAAAAAATATTATTCCGGAGGCTGATTTCAGCAGGTTAAATGAAAAAATACCAAGACAGACCCAGCGGTTTAGTGGAAGAACAGCTATCCATGCCCATGAATCAGTCCGGGAACAGGCAATCCCACAGGATAATGATTCGCCTCTGGCTTTTAGCATGGAAGGATATAATGGCAAACCCCCTGCTGCTATCATTCCCTATTATTGGTCACCGGGATGGAATTCCGTGCAGGCGACCTATAAATATCTGGATCAACCCAACGGGCATATGAAAGACGGTGATCCGGGAATTAGATTGTTTGAGGATAACACGCAATCTTCTTTGGATTATTTTGATTCAATTCCTTCTGCATTTCAACCTAAAAACAACGAATGGTGGGTGGTTCCGCTGTATCATATTTTTGGTTCTGAAGAATTAAGCGCCAAAGGTAATGCAATTGCACAACGAATACAGACTCCGGATATATTAATGAATAGAACCGAAGCTGAAACATACGGATTAAAAGAAAATACAAAAATACAAATCACATCAGTGATTCAAAATATTGATTTTTCAGTTAAGGTTAGCGACAGCGTTCCTTTGGGAGTTGTGTGTGTTTCACATAATTTGCCGGGTATGCTCTATAGTCCGGTTCCAGGATGGAGTCAGTTAAAAAAGTAGATAAATGGAATATGTATTAATTATAGTAGGAGTCATCGTTGTAACGTTATCCGTAGCCGCGGGGCTGATATGGGTTGAGAGAAAATTACTTGCCTTATGGCAGGACCGTAAAGGACCTAACCGTGTCGGACCTTTTGGGTTGACACAGGTTTTGGCAGATACGATTAAATTATTTTTTAAAGAAGACTGGGTCCCTCCTTTTTCTGATAAACCCGTGTTTGTGATGGCTCCGGCTATTCTGATGGCAACCATTCTTCTTTCATTTGCAATCATTCCTTTTGCTCCGGGAATTAATATTCTTGATTCAAATATTGGTATTCTTTTTTTTCTTGGAAATTCATCTTTGGGTGTATATAGCATTGTTCTTGGCGGGTGGGCTTCAAACAACAAATATGCTTTGTTAGGTTCCATGAGAGGTTCAGCGCAGATGCTTACTTATGAGGTATTCATGGGCCTTTCTTTAATGGGTGTTGTGATGATGGCAGATAGTTTTAATCTTCGGGAGATTGTGGAAGCGCAGAAGCATTTATGGTTTGTGGTTCCTCAGTTTGTTGGATTTATTATTTTTCTCATTGCCGGGGTTGCAGAAACTCACAGAACTCCTTTTGATATTCCTGAAGCAGAAGGTGAACTGGTTGCAGGTTATCATTCTGAATATTCGGGAATGAAATTTGGTATGTTTTTCGTTGGTGAATATTTAGGGATCACTTTGATTTCATCTATCATTGTTACTTTGTTTTTTGGGGGATGGCTGGGACCTGCTTTTCTTCCACCCGTATTTTGGTTCTCCATTAAAACAGCTTTTTTTATTTGTTTTTTTGTTTTATTACGAGCTGCTTTACCAAGACCACGTTACGATCAACTGATGTCGGTGGGATGGAAAATATTGTTGCCACTGACGTTATTAAATTTATTAATTACAGGAGCCATATTGATTTATATGCATTAATCAGTAGTGCCATTTAAAATGATTAAAAGAGAAAAGTCATGTTGAGTATAGTAAGAAGCATATGGATCACATTTTTACACGCTTTTCATAAACGTGTAACAGTGGAATATCCGGAGGTTAAACCTTATCTTCCCCCGCGTTACAGGGGACGGATTGTACTTACTAAAGATCCGGACGGTAAAGAAAGATGTGTGGCTTGTAATCTTTGTGCTGCCGCATGTCCTGTTGATTGCATTTCATTGCAGGCTGCTGAAGACGAAAACGGCAGAAGATATCCTGAATTTTTCAGAATCAATTTCTCCCGTTGTATATTTTGCGGACTTTGTGAGGAAGCTTGTCCTACATACGCTATTCAGCTTACTCCTGATTTTGAACTGGCTGAATATGACCGGCAGAACATGGTGTATGAAAAGGAACATTTATTAATAAACGGGCAAGGGAAATATCAAGGGTATAATTTTTATAAAAATGCTGGAGTAGATATAGGCGTGAAGAAAAAGGGCGAAGGTGACGATGAAGAACCGCCAATTGACGTAAAAAGTTTAAAACCTTAATTATTGTAAAGTATGAATGTGATTTTTTATATAGCTGCTATTGTGGCAATCTTGTCAACAATCATGGCCATTTCAAATAAAAATGCCATACATGCTTTGCTGTATCTTATTGTATCCTTACTGGCTATTTCCATTGTTTTTTTTATTTTAGGAGCGCCCTTTATTGCTGCTCTGGAAGTTATAATTTACGCGGGTGCCATTATGGTATTATTTATTTTTGTTATCATGATGTTGAATATTGGTTTGGAAGAAGAACTGGAAAAGAAGTGGCTCACACCGAAAATGTGGATTATTCCATCAATCCTCGCTGTTATTCTTCTTATAATTTTTATTTATGCACTGAAGTCTTTTTCCGCTCAGGCATCGGGTCATGTGATTTCTCCTAAACAGGTTGGAATTTCTCTCTTTACAACTTATCTGATTCCCGTTGAAATATCTGCTATTCTTTTACTTGCTGGTATTACGGGTGCTTATCATTTAGGTAAACAAAAGAAAAAAGTAATTCATCGTTTTCTGATAAAAAAATAAAATTATGATAACGGTTTCATTGGAAATACAAATACTTTTCGCGTTCCTTCTTTTCCTGATAGGGTTGTTGGGTTTGTTGGTCAGAAGAAATATTATTTTCATGCTTTTGTCAATTGAAGTTATGTTCAACAGCGCGGGATTGGTGTTTGTATTAGCCAGTTCCCGTTGGGGACAAACAGACGGAGAGATCATGTTCATTTTTATTCTCGCTGTTGCAGCCGCGGAGGTTTCTGTGGGACTAGCTTTAATATTGCAGATGTATCATCATTACAAAACTCTTGATGCAGATGCCATGAATAAATTAAAAGATTAAAATCAAAAGTTAAAAAACAATGACAGTAACAATTGCATTTATACCGGCTCTTCCATTATTCAGTTTTCTGGTATTATCTCTTTTCGGTAAATGGTTGTCCCATAAAGCAGTTGCCTATATAGGTGTCGGATCGATAGCCATTTCAGCGTTGCTTACGATTATCGCTGGCATTTCTTTTTTATCCGCTTCCCCCGCGCAAGGTTTTTTTCATTCAACGCTTTGGCAGTGGATGAATACGGATGGATTATCTGTAGATATTGCCTTTCATCTTGACGCCTTGTCCCTCGTTTTTATTTTTGTAATCACTTTCGTCGGTTTTCTGATTCATGTTTATTCCATTGAATTTATAGCTGACGATGAAGGATTTACACGCTTTTTCTCCTATATGAATTTGTTTGTATCTTCCATGTTGATTCTGGTATTGGCTGATAATTTATTGCTGATGTACTTAGGTTGGGAAGGTGTTGGTTTATGCAGTTATCTGCTTATAGGATTTTGGTACAAAGATCCTGCTAATGGTTATGCAGCACGTAAGGCTTTTATTATTACCCGTGTTGGAGATACGGCAATGATAATAGGTTTGTTCCTGCTGTTTATTCAATTAGGCACGCTCAATACGCATGAACTGATGCAACAGGTTCCCCTGAAATGGGCTGAGGGATCACCAATGGCCGTTCTTATTGCCGCGTTATTGCTGGGAGGTGCTTTGGGAAAATCGGCGCAATTGCCATTACAAACATGGTTACCCGATGCTATGGCAGGACCTTCTCCTGTGAGTGCTCTTATTCATGCAGCAACAATGGTCACTGCAGGTGTCTACCTGATAGCGCGTACTCATGTTCTTTTTGCCCTTGCCCCGGTAGTTCAGACTGCCATCGCGGTTATTGGAGCTTTAACATTATTGATATCCGGGTTCAGTGCTTTGACACAACATGATCTAAAACGTATTTTAGCGTATTCAACCATAAGTCAGATCGGATATATGTTCCTTGCTTTAGGAGTAGGAGCATGGTCTGCAGCTGTTTTTCATTTTATGATACATGCCTTTTTCAAAGCATTATTGTTTCTTGGGGCAGGTGTCGTAATCTTTGTTTTGCATGAAGAGCATGATATATTTAAGATGGGTGGGTTGCGGAAAAAAATGCCAGTAGTGTTTTATACTTTTCTTATAGGATCAGCCTCATTGGCGGCTCTTCCATTGGTTACTGCCGGTTTCTACAGCAAAGATCAGATATTATGGTTTGCATGGTCCTCCAATAGGGGAAGCGTATGGTTGTGGCTTGCGGGAATTACAGGCGCTTTGCTGACATCGGTATATACTTTCAGGATGATATTTTTAACTTTTTATGGTGAAGCAAAAAACGAACCACATTATAAACCAGGACCTTTAATGCTGGTACCCCTGGTCGTCCTGGCCGTATTGTCTATAGTCGGAGGTTTTATTCAATTGCCGGAAAATTTTGGACATATTCAGCTGTTTTCAAAATTATTTGAATCTATATTCCCGGAAACGATCCTCAGTCGTGGTAAATCAATGGAACTTATTTTTCAGTTATTGTCGGCTGTTGTTTCATTGGGAGGTGTTTATATTGCTTATCTTCTATATTATAAAAAATCGCCTTTGGCTGAGTCTTTTGAACATAGTGCAGTTCACGATTTCTTTTATAGAGGCTGGGGGTTTGATACATTGTATGATAAAGTTTTTGTTCAACCTGCAGTTTGGTTATCAGAAATAAATAAGAAAGATTTTATTGATTCATTTTATAATGGCATCGCCTATTTCGTTTTATTTTATAATCGTTTGTTTAGCTCCATGCAGACCGGTAAGATTCGCTGGTATGTGATGGCGTTTTCTGTCGGTATTATTATTATATTAACAATTATGTTTACTTTATGAACCTTTTATTTTTTATCATTATTCTTCTGATGGGTGGATTTCTGGCATGGCTATCTGGAAAATGGAGTTCAATTTTACCCAGGATCATTTCGTTGATCGCGGTATTTATCAATTTTATCATTACTGTATATATCGCGTTCAACCGGGATTCATACGGAAAAGGTACCTGGATGATTGATTATAAAGCCAACTGGATTAAAAGTTTTGGAATAGGATTGCATTTGTCATTGGATGGATTAAGTCTGTTGTTGTTGTTGCTCACTTTTTTTCTTGGGATCATCGCGGTACTTATTTCATGGAAAGAGATTACAAAAAATATTGGGTTTTATCATTTTAACCTGATGTGGATACTGGCGGGTATCGTGGGTGTCTTTCTTTCAATGGATTTATTTTTGTTTTATTTTTTCTGGGAGCTGATGTTGATTCCTATGTATTTTCTGATTGGTATATGGGGACATGAAAACAGGATCTATGCATCCTATAAATTTTTCATTTTCACGCAAGCCAGCGGACTATTGATGTTTATATCTATACTGGCATTGTATTTTATACATGGTGCAAATACGGGTATCTATACCTTTGATTATGAACAATTGCTGGGAACGAAAATGTCAGAATCCATGGCTATGATTTTAATGTTTGGTTTTCTGGTTGCTTTCTTAGTGAAATTACCTGTCGTGCCATTTCATAGTTGGTTACCTGATGCGCATACCGAAGCACCAACAGCAGGAAGTCTTATTCTTGCTGGTCTGCTATTGAAAACAGGTGCTTACGGATTATTACGGTTTATTATTCCTCTCTTTCCCACCGCGGCAGTTAGTTTTGCTCCGTATGGAATGTTAATGGGTGTTGTCGGTATATTATACGGGGCCAAGCTTGCTTTTTCGCAAACCGATTTAAAACGATTGGTGGCATACACCAGTGTCAGTCATATGGGTTTTGTCATGTTGGGTGTTTTTGCATTAAATGAATTGGCTTATCAGGGTGTGGTGATGCAAATGATTGCACATGGGATAAGTACCGGCGCCTTATTTATTCTTGTTGGACAACTTTATGAAAGGATACATACCCGTGATATTACAAAAATGGGTGGTTTGTGGGCTAAGGTACCGGTGATGGGAGCAGTAGGTTTGATTTTCTCCATGGCATCGCTCGGCTTACCCGGTCTGGGAAATTTTATCGCTGAATTTTTAATATTGATGGGCGTATGTAAAGTATCTGTATGGATGACTTGTTTGGCTAGCGTAGGATTGATAGCTGCTACGATTTATTCATTACGGTTCGTTCAGAAAGTTTTTCTTGGTACAGATCATTATGAAGGTAAGATATGGGATTTGTCGGTCAGGGAAAAATTGATTTCAGCAGTATTAGTCATTATTATCGTATGGTTGGGACTGATGCCTCAGCCTGTTTTGAATATGGCAAAACCTGCTATATTAAATACATTGAGCGCTAAAGAAAAGAATGCTGAAAAACCCGGAGCATATTTGTTTCACCCGGCAAATAATATAAAAGATATTCAATGAATAAAAATCAGATTACACTATGACAGTTACAGATTTTATAAGTTTAGCTCCTTTACTGATTATTGCAGGCGCCCCGATTATCATGATGCTTACAATAGCCTTTGTAAGAAGTCACAAAGTTATCTGGGGCTTCTCAGTTATTGCATTTATTGTTGCATTGGCTTCCCTTTATTTTGTAAGTCAGGTTGCACCGCATGACATAAAACCGCTTTTTATTTTTGACAAAACAAGTTTGTTTTTTATGGGAATGATAATAGGCGCAAGCTTAATAATAACCTTACTTTCATATGATTACTTAAAATTTCACATGGGAGAAAAAGAAGAATATTATATCATTCTTTTTGTTTCCACTTTGGGTGCTTTAATTCTGACAACAGCTACTCATTTCGTATCATTTTTTCTTGGGTTGGAAACATTGAGTGTGTCATTGTATATATTGATTGCATATCTGAAGTCGCGTGATAATTCTATTGAAGCGGGAGTAAAATATCTTGTTCTGGCTGCTTCTTCATCTGCTTTTTTGTTGTTCGGCATGGCATTGATCTATACGGTCACCGGAACCATGAATTTTAAAGAAATCGGTGCTATTTTAATTTCTTCAGATCCATTGTCTCCAATGATCTATGCAGGTTTTGGAATGATGATTGTGGGGTTGGGCTTTAAACTGGCACTGGTGCCTTTTCACATGTGGATTCCCGATGTATACCAGGGTGCCCCCGTACCTGTAACTGCTTTCATCGCTACTATATCAAAAGGCGGAGTGATGGCTCTTTTCCTGAGATTTTTCTTTGCTATTCAGGGTGGGAGTAATTCCATTTTTATTTCAGTACTTTCTATTCTGGCTATTCTTTCTATGTTCACAGGAAATTTTCTGGCACTTCAGCAGTTGAATTTAAAGCGAATGCTCGCATATTCGTCTATTGCGCATCTCGGGTATCTTATGATTACAATCCTGGCAGGAAATATTTTAGGTTTGCAGGCGGCTATTTTTTACCTTTTAGCTTATTTTATAACGTCGCTGGGAGCTTTCAGTGTTATTTCTCTTTTATCGGTATGCGAACAGGATGCTGAACAACTGGATAATTTCAGGGGGCTATTCTGGAAACGTCCCTGGCTTGCGGTTGTAATGACCTTATCCATGCTTTCTCTTGCCGGAATACCTCTCACTGCTGGTTTTATGTCTAAGTTTTATCTTGTTTTTTCAGGTTTTAAATCCAATCTGATCCTACTTGTTTTCTGTCTTGTTGTTAATAGTGTAATCAGTTTGTATTATTATCTGAAAGTTGTAACAACAATGTTCTCTACTGCTGATGACAGGAATTTACCGGTAGTCTCTTTTACCGGGAATATAGTTCTTGTTGTTGTGGTTATCGGTATTCTTTGGATTGGATTAATCCCTGGGTCTCTATTTCATTTCATAACAGAGTTCGCATCTTTTTAGAGATACACTAAGAATTAAAGCTTATGAATTATTTGTTCCATCTCGAAGGGCTTCCCATGTCCCGGATAAATTTTTTTGATATTCATTTTTTTAATGGTTTAATTTTCAAATGTCTGTTCTCAATCAACATAAACTTACACAGCCTTTAGGCAAAATATTTATATTTGCATAGTCAGTGTTTGTCCATAATGTCCGTTTTCTGCGTTACGCTTGTCAGATAAATGCTCATTTACGAAAAGTAAACTCCGCTTTATCTGACTTCACAAGCCTTGAAAACAAACATTCTGATCCAAACACTTATTTTTATGTCGGACTATAGTCAGGTACATAGACCTTGTGTAATAAATGAAAAGAAATTGAGTTTTAAATTAAATAATGTTGGACAAAATTAAGAAAAAGATTTTTATTTATCTCTGTGTTAAATAAAATGATGCATGAACAGGAAATTCATTTTTACAATATCAGGTCTATTTCTCATGTCTTTCAGAAAGAATAAGCAATGGATATTAACAGGTATGTTAATTTTCTTATTTGTGGAAGTTAAGTCAAATTGTTCATTTAATTATAACACAAATGATAGTGCACAGACTGCGCCCAAAAAATATGATAGTTTATTGAGTCACCAGGAAGACATAAGAGATTTTATAAGAAAATTTGTAAAAATTAAAAATTTTTTATTTGAAGATTCGGTAAAAAATAAAGGATTAGGTCCGTTTCTTTCTATTCTTCCTTCTCCTGGATATGCAATGGTATTGGGTTCTAATGCGATAGTTACTTCCAACATATCGTTTTACACCGATAGCAGTAAGAAAAGAATTTCGAATTTCCAATTAAGTAATTTATATTCCCAGTATTTGCAGTCATTGAATGTTATCAATTCACTTATTTATATTGAGAAATTTAAGCTAAGCCTGATAGGTGATTGGGAAATAAATAAATTTCCTACTAATACATATGGATTAGGTAACAATACTAAAATTACAGATGCTGACCCATTGGATTTCTGGCAGGCAAAATTTTACCAGTTTGTTTCGTATGAAATCAGTTCAAATATATTTACCGGTTTTGGTTATCATTTCAACTATTACTGGGATATACAAGAAGTTAATAAATCGTCCAATGTAATTACTGATTTTGATAGATATGGTTTTACGACTCATTCCTGTTCTTCGGGTCCAACGCTGATTTTTTTATATGATAGCAGAGCCAATTCCATCAATGCATCACAAGGGCTATACTGCAACATAGAATATAGTCCCAGTTTTACTTTTATGGGAAGTAATGAGAACTGGCAATCTTTATTGATTGATGCAAGAAAATATTTTACTTTTCCTCAAGCCACTAATAATGTTTTGGCATTCTGGTCTTATAATGTTTTTACTTTGAGCGGGAAACCTCCTTATCTGGATTTGCCGAGTACGGGTTATGATGCATATAACAATACAGGCAGAGGATATGTGCAGGGTCGCTATAGGGGTTTGAGTTATATGTCTTTCGATGCAGAATACAGATTTCCATTAACAAAGAGTGGTTTATTAGGCGCTGTAGTATTTGTTAATAGTCAATCTTTTACAACCGAAACGACAAAATATTTTAATCAGATCATACCGGGAGGGGGATTCGGATTGCGTATTAAAATAAACAAATTTTCCAAAGTAAATGCCGCCATTGATTATGGTTTTGGAGTCGAGGGTTCCCGTGGATTTAGCTTAAATCTGGGAGAATTTTTTTAAACGATGTAAATCATATCTTTCGGCTTTAAAAAAATACCGGTTTGTCCTCTCATGTCCGGGAAAATGATAGGTATTTTAACATTTTTATATATTTTATTCAGTTAATGTTCTTACTTTTGTGGCATTTAAATAAAGTCGGTTAAACCTTTTTTGTCTTAACAAGTCAAAGAAGTCTAAGATTTACAAAAAAAATAAATGACAAACAACATTTTATTGAAATCAATACCTCCCTCTTTCTTTAAAATCAATGAACTACCATCAAAGTGCTTGTTCTCAAAACAACACCCCCACAAATTATATAATTATGCTAACATTTCGACGAAATAAAATTTAAACCGTATCAAAAAAATGAGTCAACTATGTGAAAACAGTAAAGTTTTAAGGAAGTGTCTACGTTATTTCAGATTCATACCAAAGGTTGTGCTTTTTGCAATTATCAGTTTCATCAGCATATTTCTGACCCATGCGCAGGATAATAAGGATACTATTCAATATTTAAATCTTGACCAATGCATTGTATATGCTTTGCAGCATCAGCCTGCAATGATGCAGTCGTCCATTAATGTATCCGTTGCCAGAAAAACGAATGCCATAAACTTATCGGCATGGATTCCGCAGGTATACCTTACCGGTGATTTTACGCATTATGGTCAGTTGCCTTCAACTTTTGAAACGAATCCTGCTAATCCGGCAGGACCTTTGATTCCTGTACATAGCGGCGTATCGAATACATTCTTGCCTCAGGTATCTGCAACAGAAACCATCTTCAGTCCTGATGTTTTGTATGCAGCCAGAAGTGCGCATCTGTTAGTAAAGCAGGCGCAGCAGTCCATGGATAGCACTAAAATAAATCTTATTTCAACAGTAAGCAAATCGTTTTATAATTTACTGAATACGCTGGAGCAGATTAACGTATTAAAAGAAGATACTGCCCGTCTGGGTAAAAATCTTCGGGACACTTACCGTCAAAATATAGGAGGTATTGTAGATGAAACCGACTATAAGGAAGCTTACATCTCTTTAAATGTTTCTAAATCGCAATTAAAACATGCAAATGAAAGTGTAAGACCGGAGTATGCCTCTCTTAAACAATTAATGGGACTCTCGCCGCAAACAAAATTTAATGTGATCTTTGATACGCTGCAAATGATGCAGGAGATAACTTTTGATACTACACAACAATTACAGTATGAAAAACGTATTGAATATCAACAGCTTCAAACATCGAAAAGT
>Ga0182030_10015049_pt1 | contig 15203 bp, 12 predicted proteins | sample 812S3MmetaG_FD_121299 | JGI IMG/M metagenome (GOLD analysis project Ga0182030, IMG submission 121299) | Permafrost microbial communities from Stordalen Mire, Sweden - 812S3M metaG (Illumina Assembly) | ecosystem: Environmental > Terrestrial > Soil > Wetlands > Permafrost | place: Sweden... | reverse complement strand
TGCAAAATATTCCAGGATAAGGAGTTACGCTGGGCTTTGGCCTCAGTGGGCAGTCTCTGACCGCCAGGCAGCGGGTCGGGACGACGATCGGAAGGAGGGCTCCTGAGGATGATTGTGCGGCAAAGGGGAGAAATAATCTGCAAGCACCGGCGGTGCGGCCGAGACGCTTCGCCCATGAGGTCCGTGGTATCCCACCCATGCGACAGAAAAGACGTCGCATGGATGGGGCACCGGGCTCCGATTCGAACCCCTAGCCCCTGACCCCTAACCCCTAGCCCCTAACCCCTAACCCCAGCCTTACTCCCGGACGACCTTCACGAAGATGCCATCCGGCAGTTCGCCTTCCAGCAAGTGAACCACGCCGCCCTTCACGTAGCCCTCCAGGATTTGGCGTGCAGGCTTGGCGGCCGCTGGCGGGCTGGGGCGCGCAATGGGCGTCGTCTCCAGCTTGCCGTAGGGCCGGGCCGATGGCTGGCTGACTTGCCGACTCGCTGGCGTGCTCACTCCGCCAACGCCGCTCGCTCTGCCAGCCTCGCTTCTGTCATTTTTCCCTGATCCCTGTTCCCTGATCCCTGTTCCCTGGCCCTTCCCCATCCCCCGGTCCATGGCCTCGTTGGCCAGCCGGTCAGCTTCCTTGTTGCCGCCGCGGAGGGTGTGGCGCATCTCGAAGCTCTCGATGCGCCGGGCCAGTTTCTTGGCCTCGGTAAACAAGGGCAGCAGCACCGGGCTCTTCACCGAGTACTTGCCCTGCATCTGCTTGACCATCAGTTCCGAGTCGGAAACCACGGTGAGGCGTTTGGCTCCGTTCTCGATGGCCCAGCGCAGCACCGCCAGCAGGCCCGAGTATTCGGCAAAGTTGTTGGTCTGGATGCCGAGGAATTCATTGAGTTCGGCCACCGTGCGGCCCTTGGCGTCCTCGACCACGGCGCCGTAGCCGGAAGGCCCTGGGTTGCCGCGCGAGCCGCCGTCGCAGTGGGCGGTGAACCACTCGCCGGCCTCGCCGGCGGCGGAGTGAGCTGAAGCATCGAACAGATTTCCATTCATCGTCTTCCAGTGTACCGGGCCCAGGGGCGAAGCGCGCCGCCCTGCATGCTTACCTCCGACGCCCATCCGCGTCTATTGGAATGCGGACATTTCCCCATCCCCCGGAGCGCAGATTCGATGGCAGCCGATGCGGTGATTTACCCCACTTTCCCGGTTCGAGTCCCGGCAAGCTTGCCCTGGCCCGCCGCCAGGAGGGTACAATCCTCCCCAGAGATGGCTGCGAGCAGGGCAATGAACGGACCGAAGAGCGCGCAGGAGCGGATGGAGGCGCGCGCCCCGGAGATGGAGCTGATTCGCGAGGCGCAGGCGGGTTCGCGGACGGCCTTTGACGCCTTGGTGCGGCAGTATGAGCAGCAGGTTCTCCGGCTGGCGCTGCACCTGACCGGTTCCGAGCACGACGCGGAGGATATTTACCAGGAAGCGTTCCTGAAGGCCTTCCGGTACTTGGGCAATTTCCGTTTCGAGTGCTCGTTTTATACCTGGATTTACCGCATTGTGACCAACCTCTGCCTGGACCAGTTGCGGAGGCGCAAGACCCGGCGCGAAGACCACGCCGTCATCCTCGACCACTCCGGGGACGAGATCGATATGCTGGCCTCGGTCTCCGACGACCGGTCGTTTTCCAATCCTGCGAAGGAGCTGGACCGCAAGGTGCTCGGCGAGCGGATTCAACTGGCGCTGGGCAAGCTGACGCCGCGGGAGCGGATGGTTTTTGAACTGAAGCACTACCAGGGTCTCCGCCTGCGCACCATCGGGGAGATGCTGAACACCACGGAAGAAACAGCCAAGAATACGCTCTTCCGGGCCACCAAGAAGTTGAGAGCACAGTTGGCTGGTTTGAGATAAACAGTTGGCTGGATTGAGATAACAGGACTGAGATGACGGGATTGCGGTAAACCGCGCCACGGGCAGTTCCCACTAGGGGGACGCCGGATTTTCGGGATGCGGAAGGTTACTCTTTTGAGGCTGGAAGGACGTAGAACCATGAATTGCGAACTTGCACACGAACGGATTGTGACGGCGGCCTACGGTGAACTGGCCGACGAACAGATGCACGAGTTGGAGCGGCACATGGCCCTCTGCCCGGATTGCCCCAAGGAGCGGGAACAGTTGCTGGCGCTGAAGCTGCTTGCCGATGCCCATCCGGTGCTGGAGCCGGACCCCAACCTGGTGGCGCGCGCGCGGATGCGCCTTGAAGAGGCCCTGGACGCCCTGCCGCCCAAGCGCTGGTACGAGCGGCTGGGCCAGCGAATCCTCAATAATTCTGCCAGTTTGCAGGCCGCCCCCGTGGCCGCCTGCCTGTTGCTGGTGGCCGGGGCTGGTGCGGGCCTCGTGGGCGGCTACCAGTTCGCCCAGAGCCGCGCCGCGCGCACCGCCGCCGTAGCCGTGCTCCAGCCGCCCGCGGCGCCCCCGCCGGCGCTCGCCTCCACGGCGCCCGCGGAGATCGCCAACATCTCCAGCATTGTGCGCCAGCCCAATAGCCAGTTGGTGGAAGTGCGCTACAACCAGGTCATCCCGCAGCGCATTCAAGGCTCGCTCGACGACCCCGCGATTCGCCAGTTGCTCATGCTGGCCAGTGAAAACTCGGCCTCGGCCGGGGTGCGGGACGACTCCGTGGGCCTGCTGGCCGCCGAGTGCCGCGCCGGACACGGCTGCAAGGCGGCGGGCATCCGCGATGCCCTCATGGTGGCCCTGCGCTACGACAAAAACGAGGGCGTGCGCGAGAAGGCGCTCCAAGGCCTCGAGCCCTATGTCGCCGAGGATGTGCGCGTGCGGGATGCGGTGCTTGAGGCCCTCCTCAACGACAGCGACCCCCGCATTCGCACCGCGGCCATCAACATTCTGGAGCCGGTGGAAGCCGATACTAGCGTGCGGCAGGTGCTGCATACGGTCGCCAACTCCGACCAGAACCCACACATCCGCACCGTTTCAAGGCAGGTCTTGAGCCGGGTGCCGGAGATTCAGTAGCTCAACCCCTCCGGGGACCGCATCGCAAGTTCAGAGTGCGGCTCGGAGGCTGTTCGCGGTCTCCCTCCCATCGCGCTGTTCCGGGCTGAGAAACCGCGCAGGAAACCGAAGCAAAAGAAACTGCGGGAGAAGACAAAATGAAGCGCTTTTCGAGGCCGTACCGGAATCCGAATCCGAGTCCCAATCGGAATCTTGCCTGGATGCTGTTGCTGGCCGCATCTGCCTGTGTGGCCATCGCGCCCCTTGGCGCGGTGGCCCAGGCCCGGGGGCTCGTCGAGCTGCTTGAAGAGCCCAGTCCGCTGGCGCTGCACTCCGGCTCACAGGGCTACCTCGGTGTCGACCTGGCCGATGTGGACCAGGAGAAGGCCCAATCGCTCAAGCTCAAGGAAGTGCGCGGCGCGGTCATCACCCTGATCGACCATGACGCTCCCGCCGGCCAGATCGGCCTCAAGGTCAACGACGTGGTGCTGGGGCTGAACGGGCAGACCGTAGAAGGCGCCGAGCAGTTGCGGCGCATGCTCAAGGAGATTCCGGCGGGCCGCAAGGTGAGCCTGCTCATCAGCCGCGACGGCAACACCCAAACCCTGGCCGTCGAGCTGGCCGACCGCAAAGCCATGGAGCACGACGTCTGGAACAAAATCGGCGCCGGCGGCGATGTCTTTGCGCAGACTCCCGGGATGGGAATCCTCACCGGCGGGGGCGACGGATCGCTGCCCGGCGGCTTCCACATGCCCTTCTTTGGCAGCAGCCTCAACGTCGGCGCGCTGGTCGAGCCCCTGACCTCGCAAATGGCCGAGTACCTGGGAGTGCCGAGTGGGCTCATGATCAAGCAGGTGGCGCGCAAAAGCGAGGCCGCCACGGCGGGACTCAAGGCCTTCGACGTCATCCTCAAGGTCGGCCCCGAAGCCATCACCACCCTGGCGGATTGGGACCGCTCCCTCCGCGCCAACCAGGGCAAGCCCGTGCCGGTCACCATCCTGCGCGACCGCAAGCAGCAGACGCTGACCCTCCAGGTGGACTCCAAGCGCCACAGTGAATTGGAAATGGAAGAGATTTTCCCCGGCTGCGATGAACGGATGGTGGCCGAACTCGAGCAGCAACTGGCCGGGCAGTTAGGTCAGCAAACCGAGGCCGCCGCCGAAGCCCTGCGCCGGCAGGCCCAATCCCTGCGCGACCAAATGGGCAACCTCCAGCCTCTCAGCTCTCAGCAGGCTGAGGAACTCCGCTGGATGGCCGAGCAGATGCGCCAGAACTTCAAGCCCGAAGACTTCAAGATCGACTCCAGGCAGATGGACGAGCTGAAGCGCCAAATGGACGAGTTTCGCCAGAACTTCAAGCCCGAAGACTTCGAGATCGCACCGCAGCAGTTCGACCAGCTTCGCCGGCAGATGCAGCAGTTGAAGCGGCAGATGGAAGAGTTGAACACCCAGGGGCTCGACGGCCGCGTCTGACCAGCGGCCGGCCTCAACAAGCTGCGGAAAAACTCGCTGTCTTCAAAGGGCGCGGCGTTAGCCGCTCGGAACAGTCCAGCTTTGAAAGGGCACGACCGGGGTACCCTCTGGGTCGCGTGCTGTAAGTGCCTTAAAATCAACGCGGTCTTCAGCCTCTGAGCCACCCTTTCTCCGCAGCCCGTCAAGCCGTACTCACAAACTGCGGCACAAAGGGCGCCCCCGCGGTTGCAGGTCGGCGCCCTTTTTTGTCGGCTTCTGCTATCGGGGCGTCAACGCTGATCCCATCCGGCCAGCGAAGAGCCCTTTTCGCGGAACAGGCTCGCGCAGGTCCTCACCACGTCCGCATCCAACCCGGTTCCCGCCTGACTTTCGATCTCCTTCAAGGCGACCTTCAGGCCGAGCCCGGGTCGGTAGGGACGGCTGCAGGCCATCGCCTCAACCATGTCGGCAACCGCCAGAATCCTGGCGCCCGGCAGAATCTCGTCGCCCCGAAGCCCCCTCGGATAGCCCGAGCCGTCCAGCCGCTCGTGATGCTGCAAGACCGCTTCGGCGATGGGCCAGCGGAAGGGAACGTCTTTCAGAATCGCATGACCGGTCTCAGGATGTTCCCTGATCAGCGCCCACTCGGTCGGGGTCAGCCGGGTGGGCTTGGCCAGGATTTCAGCCGGTATCGAGATCTTGCCCACATCGTGCACCAGGGATGCTACGTGCAGTGCCTGCAGCCCGTCTTCGTCCCAGCCCATCTTCCTTCCAATAGCGCAGGCAATCTCCGCCACCCGTCTCTGGTGGCCCGCCGTATAGGGGTCGCGCATCTCAAATCCGGTGGTGATCGCGGCCACCACCGCCGACAGGGCCTCCGCCAGTTCCTTTTGCGCCTGGTCGCGCTCCAGTTTGACCGCCACCAGATGCTCGCGCCTTTCCAGCTCGCTTGCATCGCGAATCACGCCCACTGCCAGCAGCAGACCATCCGCATCGAAACCCTCGCTCGACGAAATCGAAACCGGTACCCTCCCGCCATCCTTCCGCTGGACGTGAAAACCATCCACGGTGCGGCCGTCGGCGATCGACTTTCTGAAGGCATCCTGAACCGCACCGCGCTCATCCTCCGGGTGCAGCAGCGTCCGATCCATCCCCATCAGTTCCTGGCGGCTGTAGCCGGTCAATCGCTCCGCGGCCGGATTTACATCCACCAATCGCCCCGTCCGGCAGTCAGCCACGAACATCGCATCGCAAGCATGGTCCCAACCCAATTCCAACAAACGGCCCAGGCGCGAAGTGGTCGGATTCTGGTTCATGGCCCTCTCAATCTGTGCCGCTGCGAGGTGCTGAATGTAACCCCATTCTGTCACCCAATACAATTCCATGCTGTCACATCGGCACATCCCCGTACCTAGACGTTCACTGAAGGTTGACTCCGAAGCGGCTTTCTAGCCCATGCGCCGATCCAGTCGGAGGATGCGCTTTGCGTTCTCCGAGGAAACCTTGACCCGTTCATTCTCCGAGATCTTCGCATGTTCGATGAACTGCGCCGCCACTTCCGTCCTCTCAAACGGATAGTCGACAGAGAACATCACATGGTCTTCTCCCATGGCGTCCAGCGCGCAGCGCACAGGCGCATCGGCGCAAACCCCGGATGTCGTGATCGCGATGTTGCGCTTGATGTAGAACGACGGCATCTGGGCCAGAGTCCTCGAACCACGATTGCAGATCGTCCAGCGGCTGTCGAAACGCCACAGGTTCATCGGCAGCGTTTCACCCATGTGGCCGAGCACAAGCCGGGCCTTCGGGTAACGTTCGAATACCCCGGCAAATACCAATCGCAACGCGTGAACCGCCGTCTCGAAAGCCCAGCTGCAGACCGGGCCCCAAAGCTCGCTGTGGCCGGCATAGCACGCCGGATGATCGACCGGATTCGCCGGGTGAAGATACACCGGAGCCTCCAGCGCCGCCGCGCGCTCCCAGAAAACCGAATACTTGTCCAGATCCAGATACTCGCCGTTCGTCTGGCCATTGATCATCGCGCCCTGCAGCTTGAGCTCGCGCATGGACCGCTCCAGCTCATCGGCCGCCTCCCGGGGATTGTGCATGGCCAAATGCGCGAATCCACCGTATCGGCTGGGACGCTTCTGAATCTCCCCAGCCAGAAAATCATTCGCCGATCTTGCCTTCCTCAGCGCAACCGCGGCGTCCTTTTCAACCTGTACACCCGGCCCGGCAAGAGACAGCACCGCCAGGTCAATCCGGTTCCGATCCATGATGGCGATGCGACGGTCGCCAAGATCGGGCAGAACCCCCAGGCCCAGCTTCGCAATCTCCGGGCTGATATTGGGGTACGTCTCCGCAAAGTACTCAACAAAATCAGGCAACAGAAAATGTTCCTCGAGCGCGATCTTCCCTGCGGGCTGCCCCTTGCCCACATCGGATGCAGGCTGGCTCTGAGGCGTTCTTGCCAGAGCTGATGCCGCATTCGCCCCAGCCGCCAGCGTCGCGCTCTTCAGAAAATCCCTTCGTTTCATCCCCTGTTTCTCCTTGGCAACTCCGGAAAACGGCCGTACATCGGTTCGTTCACCTCAGAATCGAGCCTGAAGTACGACAATGAAATCAAAATTCGCTGAATGAGACAAGGCAACCTGAGCATCGTGTCCTGCCTCAGCAACGTGCCGCCACAATGAACGCCGCGAGAATAGCCCAGGCCAAGCGAAGCGCAGGCCGGCGAGGCGCCAGGAGAAAATCCAGCGCCCCGTAGGGGCGCAAAGAACCGTGAACCCCAAACCCCGGAGTTAGAAAAGCCGCGGCTTCACAGACTGCGGAAAAACTCGTTGCTCTAAGTGCCGCAAAATCCTGCGCGGGTTTCAGCCCCTGCGGAACCTTGTCTCGTATCTTCGCCACTTCGTTTGCCGTGCTCCCGCAGCCCCATAAGCCCCGCGAAAACTCCGCGTCAGCCAATATTCGCACTCGGCAAAAGATAACCCTTCTTGCGAAAAAGCGATAGACACACCCTGACCACTTCCGCATCCAACTGGCTGCCGGCCCTTCTTTCAATCTCCTTGAGCACCGCATCGATCTTGGATGTAGCCCGATAAGGCCGGTAGGAGGACATCGCTTCCACCGTGTCGGCCACCGCCAGCACCCTGGCCTCAAGCAGAATGGCGTCTCCCTTGAGCCCCAGCGGAAACCCCGTGCCATCGACCCTCTCGTGATGCTGGCGCACGATTTCGGCCACCGGCCAGGGAAAGGGAATGCCCTTCAGAATTGTGTAGCCCGTCTCAGAATGGGTGTTCACCATGGCTTGCTCCGCCGGGGAAAGCTGGTGCGGCTTGGTCAGAAACTCCGCCGGCACCGAGATCTTTCCGATATCGTGCACCATGGCCGCCAATCGCATTCCGCGCAACCGGTTCTCCGGCCAGCCCATCTCCCGCCCAAGGTCGCAGGCAATCTCCGCCACCCGGCTCTGGTGGCCCACGGTATAGGGATCGCGCAACTCCATGGCCGAGATCATCGGCGCCACCAGTGCCGAGAGCGCCTCGCCAAGCTGCCTCTCGGCCCTTCCCAGTTGCTCCCGCTTCTTGTGCAGACGCTGCTCCTGGTCCAGCGAATACACCCCCCGGCTGAGCTGGCCGGCCAGTTGCTCGAACACTTTGATCGACGTGGGCGAAAACGCGCTGTAGTGAAACGAATAGATGACCAGGGCGCCGCGCCAGCCGCGCTCCACTGAGAACGGAATGCAGACGCTGGAATGAATGCCCATCTTCCGGGCGCGTTCCACCCAGGACGGAATCACGCGGGCGCCGGGGGCATCCTCCACGATTTGCAGGGTATTGGTGCGAATGCAGGTGCCGGTCGGCCCTTTTCCCGTCGCTTGGTCCTCCGACCAGCTCAAGTGCAGCCCTTCCAGAAAGCTCGTTGCCTGGCCCGCCGAGGCGGCAATGCGAATGCGCTTCTCCGGGTCGTCTTCGGCAATTCCCACCCAGGCAAGAAGATAGGCGGGATCCTGCGTGATGGCCACACAGATGGCCTGCAGCAGGGACTCCGACGAGCGCGCCTGGCCCAACGCAAGAGAGGCGCTGGCATAGGCGGACAACGCCCAGTTCTGGGTGGCCAGCAGATGCTCGCGCTCCATCAGTTCGGAGACGTCCCGATAGATGCCAACGGCCATCGACCGGCCCTCCGACTCGAAGGGCGCCGAGGACGAAATGGAAACGGGCACGCTCGCGCCGTCTTTGCGCAGCAGGTGAAGGCCATTGAGAATGGGCCTTGGAAAGGCAGCCTTCTCGACCGCATGTCGCATCGCTTCATGCTCGGCCTCAGGATGCAGCCGGGTGAAGTGCTGGCCCAGAAGTTCCTCGCGGGTATAGCCCGACAAGCTCTCGGCTGCCGGGTTGAGATCGGCCAGAATGCCCGTCTTCAGGTCCGCCACAAACATCGCGTCCCGGGCATATTCCCAGCACAGCTCATAAAGATCACCCGAAACACCCGAATTTGGCCCGGAATCCATGCCCTTTTGGCCCCACGCTCAATCTTCCACAGGGCATCATGTGCGCCCCAGGCATCGGATGTCAATGCCTACTCTCATTCCATGACGTTGGCCCGACGCTCACGACCGGCCTCCTGCAAAACCGTCCCCGCCTACACCTGCGCGTTCCACGAAATGTTCCGCCACTCCGATGTCTTCCAAATGGGCGCATTCACCTTCGCAGCCGCGATCATGAGTTCCAGCCGCACCGAAGCCCTCCTCAACCTCGCCGTGCTGAATCCCGCGGATTCGAGGCAGAGCATGAGGCTGGCAGTCAACGGTGTCAAGCTTGCGAGTAAAGGGAAATCCCGGCAGATAGCTTCCTCCAAAGTGGACGCGGCTGCCGCGGCCGGTAAGACGCCAGAAGTTTCCATGGATGAACATGCGCTCGGCGCAATTCCGGATACAATCGAGGGTGCCATTCAGTGTCAGCATCGATTCGCATCCACTGCGGCAGCGCAACCGGCACGAAGACAGCAAATTCTGGATGAGGACAAACATGAAGGTTACCAGGTTATGTTCGGTACTGATGTTGGGGATGGCCGTGGCAATGGGTGCGACGCTCTCGGCGCAGGTGCGGACCATTGTGCCTCCCGTGGTTCCGGGCGCGAGGCCGGTCGCGGTGGAACACATCAAGATCCACGGCGCGGCGTTGGAAGGCAACCTGGAAGGCGACGCCGTCGATCGCGACGTGATCGTCTTCCTGCCGCCCAGCTACGAAAAGGAAAAGCATCGCCGCTATCCCGTCGTCTACGCGTTGCACGGCTATTCGATTGGCGCCGAGCAGTGGACGGGGGAAATCCATGTGCCGCAGACGATTGAGGGAGCCTTTGCCAGGGGCGCGAAAGAGATGATCGTCGTCTTGCCAGACTCGAAGACCATCTACAACGGCTCGATGTATTCAAGCTCGGTAACCACAGGCGATTTTGAGAACTACATCGCCCACGATGTCGTCACCTATATCGACGCGCATTACCGCACGATTCCCGAGCGCGCCAGCCGCGGCCTGGTCGGCCATTCGATGGGTGGCTATGGCGCTTCGCGCATCGGCATGAAGCACTCTGACGTGTTCGGCAGCCTGTACATCATGAGCCCTTGCTGCATGTCCCCGATGGGAAGCGGCGGTCCCGGCCCAGCGGACCGGATGAAAGATATGGCGATCGCCAACGAAAAGAAGGCTGCCGCGGCAAAATCGCCCGCCGAATTGGCATCCCAGTCGCCGGGCTTTGGCGCCGCGCAATTCGCAACGGCGGCGGCATGGGCGCCAGACCCGAAGAACCCGCCGCTGTTTTTCGATCTGCCGACGAAGGACGGGGTTCCGGTTCCGGAGGTGCAGGCCAATTTCACGGCCAATGCGCCCCTGGTCTTCGTCCACCAATACATTGGGAATCTCAAGCAATACCGCGCCATTGCCATGGACGTGGGCGACCAGGACGGCTTGCGCATCGACGCCGGCAAGTTGCATGACATCTTCGATCACTACGGAATTGCCAACAGCTTTGAAATCTATCCGGGCACGCATACCAGCGCCGTGGCTGACCGGTTTCAGAATCATGTCTTGCCATTCTTCAGCAAGAACCTGTGCTTTGAGGCCAACTGCAAGTAGAGCGCCTATCCGGGGATCGCGCCGTCCAACCCGCGTTATTGGCAGTTGAAGTTCTTGGCGTCGTTCGTGTCTCCGCGCCCCGCATACTGCGCGTGTTTTGGGTATGCGCACAGCGGCCGGCTTCGGCCGGGAAATGTCTTTCCCGTGGCGATAACCGACGTCGGCGCAGCTCCCTTCTCAACCCAATTCACCACTGCGCCGAGCATATCGAACTGGTCGAGCGCCGGACCTCCTCCGCAGTGCCCCATCCCCGGTACAAGAAACATCTCGCTCCACTCGGATACCTTCTCCGCACCGCCATTCGTCGTGGCAAGGGATTGATAATACCCCAGCGTATCAAGCGGCGAGAACCACGGATCGCTGTCTCCATGAAAGAAGATAAGTTTGCCGCCGTTTCCAGCGAAGGTGGATAGGTTGGTCGATGCAGGCTCAACCAGGGGGTCGGAGGCATGAAGAGCCTCCTTATCGACATCGATTTCCATTGCGGCCGGATACGGACCGAAGATTCCGCGGGCGCCGAGAGCGAGCAGCCCCGGAATCCCACTCGTGCCGGCAATGCCAGCGCCATAGAGAAACCCTGGGTACACCTGGGTTCCGTAAGTGTTTCTGGGCCCGGCAAAGGCCTTCTTGATGGCTGCAACCTTTTCCGGCGCAATGCAGCCATCGCTCTGGCCAACCTTGCAGGCGAGCTCGGCGGGGTCGAAATCGCAGCCCATCGGGTCGGAGATCATCCCGTCGGCCACTCCATCCTTCGCGTCGCAGCGATTCATCAAAGCGTCCATGAAGAGCTTGCGATCACCCTCGGTTAGAAACTTGTCAATGGCCGGTTTTCCCGAAGCGTCCTTGGGCGCAGCCTGGTTGTACGCCACCGGAATCCATTTGCCGATGGCGAGATTCGAGAGACCGGTCCGCATCGCCGGATCGCCCGATACGATGCCATTGAAAACCGTGGGAAAGCGCTGCGACAAGATCATTCCTTCGCGTCCGCCCGTCGAGCAGCCTACAAAGTAGGAATACGCGGCAGGCTTCGCGTAGTACTCAGCCACAATCTTCTTCGCCAGCCCCGCCACCTCGGCATTGGCCTGATATGCGAAGTCAAGATACGCTTGCTGATCGCGCATGAATGAGAAGTCAAACGGCCCCGTCTTCGCCTTGTGACCCGTATCCGTGCTGGCTACCGCGAACCCGCGGACGAGAGCAGGTTTGTCGCCGGAGTACGATGCCCCAATCGGATAGGACACTTGGCCGTTGCCGCCACCTCCACCCTGCATCATGAAGTCCCCATTCCATGCGGCCGCTTCAGGCAGGGCCAGCGCAAAACCAATGCCGAATTCTTCGCCGTCCGCGCCTTTGCGCCGCTTGATCACGCCATCCACGCGGCAATGCGCAGGCAATGGGCCAATAGTCGGACCTCCCGGATACGCAGGCGGAATCGTCGTGCCCGCCGGAATCATGGCCGCCTTCGTAATCTCGACACCAGCGATCTTGAGGCGGCCAAGATCCACACACAAGTCTGCCGGCTGAGCTCCGGTAAAACCCGCAGCACATAGGACTGCAAGGAACAAAACGAATAGCCTGATACGAATCATGAAGAACCTTCCATCTCACTCTGAGCGGGTGACTCGTCATGTGCGCAAAACGTGAGATTCGCGCCACGCCACGGGCATCCCCTTCGGAGAGCGCGTCGCGCTTCCGCCACGAAATCCGCTTCGGAAAAACTCTGCCCAGAACCCCGCATCCCACGAATGGTAAATCCCTCTTCCACGCTGAGTCGATCTTTCTGAATCCACGTGGGACCACCAGGATGAACCAGGGAATTCTTCGTGCGCAACATGCTCACGGCCATTCTCGGCTCGCTCCATAACCGCTTCTATTCCCCCCTTCTTGAGCGATCCGCCGAACTGGCTTCCTCCCCTGAACGATATCCTGCCAGCACTTGCCCACGAGCCCATTCAGCAGGCCGCCGATCTCACGCCGGCTGCATGGGCAGCAAGACACACTCCCAACCACCTTTAAGCTCGCGGCCTCACGGAGTCAATTGTGAGTTTGGCGGTCGGCAACTTGTTGATCGCGGTGCGCGATCACGTAATCCCTGATCCGCTCATAGACCTGGCTGTTCACCACTCCCAACTCCACCAGGTCCAGTTTGGTGCGATAGGGCCGGAAGCGAACAATGCGGCCCGCCCAACTGCGCGTCATACCGGGGACCTTCAGCAATTCATCGACGCTGGCGTGGTTGATGTCCACGCGCTGTTCGGGGGGCGGGGCCGTCGCCGATGTTTTGGGAGCTCCGCTCGTATCCCGATCGTGGTACTGCGCCCCACCGGCCAGGCACACGCACAGGATTGCAATCGCTGCCGCCGTCGATCGCGCCCCTTTTCGCACCACCTCATTTTCCTCCCCTTCCCGCCCCGCCCGCAAGCGCTCGGCAACAACACTCCGTGTTCCATCTCGATCGACGTAGAAGTCATGGCCGGCTGCGCACTCTCACCATTCGCGTTCTATTCGCCGAAAGCGCACTTCCCAGCCCCCTGCATGTGCGCCTCTTGGAGCCAGGATGGTGTTTTTCGAACTCCGCAAACTCCATCGACCTGCAACAATTGATCCATGGCAATACTCCCCGTTGCTCCCCTCCCCGGCGGTAGCGCTCCGAAGCGCGTCTTTGGCCGGGTCAGTCTTATCTTTTTGTTTCTAATGGCCGCATTGCTGGTGCTGTGTCTTGTCTTCTCCTGGACCACGCGCGACTCGATGGCGCATCTCTCCTTCCTCTCGGGGCGCAGCAGCATCCTCAGCCTTGCCGACAGCCGCAAGACCCTCGTCGATCTGCGCCCCTGGCAAACGGCCGAGGCTCTGGCGCCGCTGGCCGTGACCACCGAGGAAACCGAGTTTGCGCACGAAGCCGAGCGCCTGGCCGATCACGAAGTGGACCAGGCCTTTGCCGCTGCGTTGCGCCAGGCCAGCGCACAGGCGCAGCATCGCAACCTCACGGGCGAAGCGCTTGCCCTGTCGCAGAGAGTCGAACAGCTTGAGCAACTCGTCAAGGACGACCAGGCGCTGGTCAATCGGCTGACCCCCGCATCCGCTTCCCCGGCTGGCCCGGCGAAAGACGCCGCGCAGCCATCGCAAGGCGACGACGATCTGGATGTCGCCAAGGCGCAACTCGGGCTGGATACCGACCAACTGGCCGATGCCGAGCAGGAACTCGATCGCGCATCGGGCGATGACCGCGCGCAAATCCAAAGCGAACTGGCCGCGCATGAGGCGTTGATGCGCAAGTACGACAGCGATGCGCACAGCTCTGGAGAGGTAGCGGTTCTATCCGCTCGGCGGCACGGCACGCTGGCCAGCCGTGTGGCTGCATGGAGGAGTCAGCTCGACCGCTATGCCTTGATCCAGCAGGCGATGCGGCAGGCACAGGCCGATATAGCCAGCTTGACTGCCGCGCACAATGCTTTCGAGGCCCGGGCCAATGCCGCCGCGCCAGGCGCCAACCCGCCGGACCGCGCATCGAAGCTTGCGAACCTTACAGAACGGGCAGAGCAACGACAGCTTCTCACCATCTGCAACGACCGCATTCAAACCCAGCAGCGGCTGGCCGCCGTTTATGGCAAGTGGTCCGCCCAGGTGCTCTTGCAACACCGCACCTTGCTGCATCTGATCCTGCAATCGTTGGCGCTGATCGCCTTCATCCTCATCTGCATCATCCTTGGCGATGCTCTGGTGCGGTGGCTGATGGCCAATCCAGCGCTCGACCGAAGGCAGATGCAAACCCTGCGCTCCGTCCTGCAGTTGGGCGTTCAGGCTGTCGGCGGACTGCTGATTCTGCTTGTCGTCTTCGGCTGGCCGCAGCAAATGTCAACGGTTCTAGGCCTGGCCACTGCCGGGTTGACCATCGCCATGCAGGATTTTATCCTCGCGTTTTTCGGCTGGTTCGTCCTCATGGGGAAGAACGGCATTCGCATCGGCGATTGGGTTGAGATCGACGGCGTGGGCGGAGAAGTTACCGAGATTGGCCTGATGAGCACCACCCTTCTGGAAACCGGAGATCTCGCCGACAGAGGCCATCCCACCGGACGCCGCATCACCTTTCTCAACAACTTTGCGATTCGTGGAAAGTACTTCAACTTTTCCACCGCCGGGCAGTGGATGTGGGACGAGATCGCCGTCACCATCCCGGTATCCGGCGACGCGCATGAGATGGTCGAGCGCATTCGCAAGGCGGTGCGGGAAGAAACCAAAGACAGCGCCGCCGTGGCGGAACAGGAGTGGAAACGCGGCGCGCGCGGCGATGGATTGAGCCGCTTCAGCGCGGCCCCTGTGGTGAATCCGCGCCCGTCCGGATCGGGAATCGAAATCAACGTGCGCTATGTTACACGCGCTTCCGAACGGTTCGGGGTGCGCAATCGCTTGTACCAGCACGTGATCGATCTGTTGCACAAGCCGGATGCGCCGCCGCGGGCGGAGCAAACGCCCGAGGTTCAGAAAATGTAGCGAGCGCCGCCCATTTTCGCGGCCCCGCAAGCGAAACACAGGGCAATCGCATGAATCCAAATTGTTGACCAAGCTGGTTCTAATTTCTTTCGCGCCGGAGGCGCAATGGTATTTAGCCCCGCGCTTCAGC
>Ga0182030_10015048_pt1 | contig 15203 bp, 22 predicted proteins | sample 812S3MmetaG_FD_121299 | JGI IMG/M metagenome (GOLD analysis project Ga0182030, IMG submission 121299) | Permafrost microbial communities from Stordalen Mire, Sweden - 812S3M metaG (Illumina Assembly) | ecosystem: Environmental > Terrestrial > Soil > Wetlands > Permafrost | place: Sweden... | reverse complement strand
TTGTCACCCAGAAAAGAATGGGGGATTTCTTTGAATTGCCCCGACCTCCTGCTTGGCCTTTTTTTCTTTTTTTTTTTCAGACTGCCTGGCCCTGTAAAGCCTGGCCTGGCGCTTTCTGAGAATCAGATGCTGGCTGGCCGGAAATACGGTCTTTTTTAAAAGCTTAAATTCGAGGCGTAGTTTTGCCACCTCAGGAACGAAGTGCAACAAGACCACACCACAGATCGATGTGCCCGCCGGTCGGCTCCCAATTATTATAAACCCTACGAATGGACGAAGCAACCTTGTGTAACTGAACATGCATCGAACTCGCGCTCACCAAATGAAAAGTCCAAGTGTGATTTTGATAATTCTGCAGCTAATCGTCAAGTAAGGTAGGGCCAAGGCAAAAGGCCAGCTTGCAGCGCTTGATGCCAAGCAAGCCAATCAATCCATTACTAGTACCGAAAGAAGTTCCTTGGAGGCGGAGGACCCTGAAAAGTTCCATCGACGCCTAGACTTTGAGAAATCATAATTCCCAATTCCAGCGCAATGGGTCAGCCGCGGTGACGCGTTGTTAATCGAGTCGAATTGAATCAAATCGAATCAAATCAAATGAAATGGCCCAGAGATCATGAGATCAAGAGACCAAGAGATCAAGAGATCAATCAGATAAGAGGAAGAAAGGGGAGAGGTGGGAAGAGGGGGGGGGGGGGAGCACAAGCGACGAGACGACCCGCGATTTGGGGGTTTACTCGAACTTAGTAATTGAGCTGAGGGGAGAAGCTTTAAACCTAGATGTGAAACCCTAACCTCTCGCTGAAGCCTGTAAGAGGGGTAGAAGGGTAGAAGGGTAGAGGGGTAGAGGAGTAGAATAGAGGAGTAGAATAGAGGGGTAGAGTAGAGGGGTAGAGGGGTAGAGAGGTCGAGAGGTCGAGAGGTACCTAACAACCCGCGCTCCGACCCTAACAGGCTGCGCTCGGTGGCCATATATTAGCGACCCAGCGAAGACATGATAGTGATTCTTTTTAGGCTCTCCAGGCTCTCCAGGCTCTCCAGGCTCTCCAGGCTCTTCAGGCTCTTCAGGCGCCTACGGAATCGGTATTAGTACACACGTCGTACGTATTTTTACCCCATGCTCTACTGCAACCAGTCCCTAACCCCTTAGCCCCTAACCCCCAACCCTCAATCCCAACAGCAGGTTACTTCATGGAAAATGTACCCATTGGGGGATATCGGGCTTGCGACCTGGAGACTTACGTCGAGAACAAAAGATCCGTCCCAGGCCCAACCCAGGTGTGATCACGCTTCGACCCCTTCGATCCAGCAATCCTTGAGAAAAAAGATTCTTGCTGCTGCTGCTGCTCCTGCTCCTGCTCCTGCTCCTGCATCTGAGATGATTGGATCGGGTACGACGTGCTGATCAGCACATGCAACCAACTGCAACCCGCAATGTTACTGTCGGCTTGACAGCCGCCGGGGCGACTTTCTGACGGCCAAGCGTTACACAAAAAAATACATGCATTTGTATTGCCAGCTCATGACTTGGGGTTCGCCTCTGCCCGGCGACATTGAACCATGCAATGGAGTGCCCAATCTCATCTCTCTTCACAAAACTCATCATCACCACCACCACCACCACCACCATCATCATCAGTATCCAGAAACCAGGGAGAGCTTGCCGACATGCGCGGCACGCTTTCTTTTCCATCTCGTTTACAAGTACCCCGTATGAATTCAACCCAAACACCGATACTAGTACCCAAAACTCCAAGGATCAGTCGTGAACCAACTGTCACCGCATATATTGGTCGGGGCTTGTGAGGAGGGTCCGCGAATCGTACGATGCTGGCTGGTCCCAGGTCCAAAAGGGTTCTCTCCGCATCGAACTGCGCATGGCTGCCACGCACTACTAGGACGGGCATTCCGGGACGAAGAGACTGTTGATTGGACTATTTCACTCTCCATCACTGACATAGACATTTCTTCAAATGCCATGTCAGCTAAAGGTTGAGTTGAATTTCGATGCTCGTTGAGCTGGCTAGCTTCGCCTGCGCCTTCGAAACTTCGAAGCGGTAAGGGAATACTAGTAAAAAGGAGAGGTTGTATGGCCGTCGCTTGCCGACCTCTTATTATTTTGCAACCGCTAACTACTCGCGGGTTACACAAGCATTGTCGAGCAGGACATTCGACGAAAGCAAGATTGGTCGAACGGACTGAAGGATTCCAACAATTCGGTTTTGTCACAAAACGATAGAAACAACATTTATGGCACCCACACCAGAACGCGACGATGAACTCGCCAACTTACTGATCGACTTAGAGAACGGTGAGAGACGCGTCCCCACGCGACTGACTGCATCTCTGCTTACAACATCCATAGCTGCACACGTGCCCGCGAGGCAAAGAGCCATCAATGTGTCCAGCCTTGTGGACAGAGTGTGCTCAAATGCGTACCAAGATGGATTGCCAAACGCGTCGTTGGACAAGCTCATCGACATCATTACTCTTCCTAATGAGCTCGCTCAAGGCATCCTCGGCAATCTGATAAAAAATCTCTACCCCGCGAGCAAAGTCTCCGATGCAGTGGTTATAAAACTCGTGGGCAGTCTGGGCCACGGGCAAGCCAAACCTTCCTTCTCAACTCAGGCGTCTCTGCTGAAGTGGCTTGTTATGGTTTTCGACTTCCTCGAAAACCAGAAGGTTCTGTCTCAACTTTACGGTGTTCTTTTCAACTTGTTAGATACTATTGCAATCAGGTACACCTCAAGTTATCTCTAAATACTTATCTTTATAATTGACCTTCCCTAGGCCTCAACTATGTCACGTGTTATCTCTCATCACTCGACGGAAGCATGTCAGGCCTTTCAGGATACAAGCACTGTATGTCGTTGATGTTTAGAAGCCCTCGAGCGTTAGGCTAATGTATCTCAAGGATGGAGCTAACTCGCGAGGCCGGCAATGACCCACCCCTGGTTGGACTGATGAGAGTATATAAGGATTATTATCCAGATGTCATTGTAGGCAACGCAACTGCAGGGCGGGCATCGGTGTTCACAGTGAGTCTTGCCAAGGATTAATGCTACTTTGGGATTAATGTAATCAGCATCCCAACCATGAGTGGCGGCAAAGGCTCGGTGAGATCCAGGACGTCTATCTTCACAAAACACAGGAGGGCATGTTACCCAAACATGAGACTTTTCGAGTGACTCGAAATAGAATGAATGGAAGAAGAACTACGAGTTCTGGAATCATACCAGAAGTATATACTTCGCATGCTCAAGAAGTATGTCTCCCTCGGGCTGAGAGGCACACATTGGCTGATAAAATAGTCCTCGACAACTCTAGAAGAGGTTCACAGTGTGGATGATTTTATCCAAAAGCTTGAAAAAATCGAATTACCGAATCAATTGGTTGCCGTCTTCGGGGATCCGCTCTTGCAGAAGTATCTGCATCTCAAATCTTCTGATACTACTTCACGCCGGATAGATAATTGGCTCATTGCATTCTTTGAGGACCAATTAGAAAGTCTTGAGTCGACACAGAGCCAAATACTCGCGATGCTTGCTTCTATCAGAGACTATACTCAGTATACCAAGGTATTGCTACCAACAGATACGATAGTGCCGATCAGCTGATGTGTCCTAGTACCTTCCGCCAGCTTGTTTAACGTTCCTCAAATCGATGCTACCTTCTTGGAATGGTATCAGCGGCCGTGAATTAATACTTGATTTACTAGTCTTCGTTCCAATGACTCCATTTGAAGGTAGAAAACTTTCATTCTGTAGGTGTTTGTTTCAGTCCGCTGACGCAAATAGAACTCTACACGGCGATTTTCCAACCACTCGAGGAAGCTATTTTGATCGATGATTCCACTGAGGCAAAAGTTGCTCTTCTTGACTTCTACAAACATCTACTTGATCAGTGGACTGTCTCTCTGCACTCACACCCCGAGCCACGACCACCGGCTGTAGCGTGCAGCGCTTTAATAGACTACACTAACAGACTTGCCCTCACCATCCTCCAAACTTCTTTGACGATTTCTGTCTGCTCACGGGTCCTTTGTTTCTACGAGGCGACAGCTTCTCTGATTTCTCAACCTGCTTTGAGATCAGTAACTCGCATTGTCACTCCTCCTTCAGAATTGATCTACACACTGTATTTCACGCACTCTCTCAGCACGCTCAGTCGCCTTTGCGCCATATTAGCACTCTATAAAAGAGCATTTGAAGTAGCAATGTCTCCAAAGCATCATGAAAATGAGCTGCAAGTCTACCCAAAGGAATACGTCAATCATTTTAACGGGTTCCTCATGGATATCTGCAACTGCATTTGGAGAGGTCGAGCGTTCAATACGTCGGATGCAAATGCGCTTGCTTGTTTACTTCCGGCACCCATCTTCACGTCTCTCAATAAATACATATCCAGCCTGGATACTGCAATATCCCTGCCCACTCTATTTAGTCTCTCGTTTTCCCCCCTGTTCTGCTTATTGGCGATCTCATTTGTGAGAGAACTCGAGGATAATGAGGAGGAAGAGATAGAAATTAGGCACGCAGGCCCGGTAACGCAAGCATCTCTGAAGCAATTGGAAAAGGATGGCGGTTTGAAGTTGTCATGGGCGGATTATAGATTGGGAGTTCTAAGATACGTGGAAAATAAAGGGGTCATGGGCGTAGGCGAATTGATGTACAATACCATGAAGCATTTGATGACGGCAAGGGAAAATATGGCTTAGTGTTCAGGTGATGGGGACTGGAGTGCTGTGGCACGTTGTTATGGATTGTACGTAGGGGGGTGATAAGAACCTTACATTTGTGAATCAAGTAGATCGCGGCCTGCAGTCGAAACTTGCAGCCTGTGAATCTCAGTCCATATTAACATTATCAGCGCCTGTCAATAGGCGTCCTCTTCTAGTGACCGTATCCTAGCACCTTGACTCCGTGAAAGCAATCCCACAATTAAGTACACGATCTCTCTTGTTCCCCCAAGCATCGTATTTGTACACGCGTCCACATCTTACTATAACTCTTTGGCGGCTCCCAATATCGTAGACCCGGCTCCAACAGCTCCTGCTTTAACGACACTCTCCTGAGCCTTCTCGATCATTATCGTGCTCGTAGAACTTTCAATGACCGATTTAACCGCCGCCTTGGCACTCTCATCTCCATTGTAGTAGAACCACGCTCGATTTGTGAGGAAGGCGATGTGTTGGGGAAGGTAGAGCGTCATGGCAATTATGATCATGCTGAAGAACAAGAAGAGGAACGAGTCTATTGCTCAATTATCAGCCACCTTCTCCACAACGAAGTCAAGCACTCGATCTCGCAAAAGGGGCACATCTGGTGGAAGAATCGGCAAGGCAATTGACTTACTGAATATGAATTTCTCGGTGGGTGTCAACATGTACAGCGAGAAAGTGACCTGCAGATGTCAAGACCTATATTCTGTCACGGTTGGAGAAGTCTCACCTCATATTGGTATCTCTTCCTCTGAAGCCAACGAAATGTGGATGCGAACATGGACATTGTGAAGTAGATATGTGGAGTCGGAACGAACAATACCTCACCAAAATGTTCAGTTCGTACTCAGGCGTTGAAAATACTATAAAAGCCCAAGAATTTCAAAAGTCGAAAATTGGACGGCAAGGACAGGAGAAGGATGAGGATGCCAGTGAGATTTCTGACAGGGAAATGGGTCGGTGGTTCGGAGCCGCAAACTCCGCAGCTCTAACCAAGTTATTTATCAATCGGATATCCCAACAAGAAAGGCACATTCACAAACAAAATGTACGATGTTACGAGGAATATTTCCAGATCTCATATGGAAACGAGCCCTTGATTTGGTGACAAAAGGATCAATTGCAAAGCGCGGCATCGCTGCGTCGTCTTCAGCATGGGCAAAGAAGATGCCAGACCGACCACCACTCGTGAACGAGGATGAGTTCACCGAGTCATTCTTGAAGGGTAGTGGACCTGGAGGACAAAAGATTGTAAGATATTCTTGGTAGACTTGAGTTGCGACGCTCTTTAATTCCCCCCAGTGTCCGTCCCAGGTAGTTCATCTGTTAATCTCATTGCTTAGAACAAAACCTCCTCAGCAGTCCAGCTAAGGCATTTGCCCACCGGCCTGGTTCTCAAAGTCCAAGCCACCCGGTCTCGGTCACAGAATCGGAAGATTGCGAGGCAGATGCTGGCGGAGAGGGTGGAAGTGTTGCAAAAGGGGAGCGAGAGTAGGGTTGCCGTTGTTGGAGAGACGAAGCGGAGGAAGAAAAGTAGTGCGGTTAAGAAGAGCAAGAGGAAGTACCGTTTGTTAGAGGAGGCGAATAATAAAGAGGGAGAGAATGGGGAGGCTGAAAATCCAGGAACTTGATACTAAGCTAGACCTCGAAATTTCGATTACGTCTAAGGACCGAGTATCAACAAGGGAGGTGCCGTCACGGTGACCACAGCCATATTTGTTTTGGGTGGTGGAGCAGCAAATGAGCGTTATGGTTTACAATGTTGGCAGTCTCAATGAAACCTCAACTCGAATCTACTGCAAAGGTGTTTGGCGCTTCCATGCTGCATTATTATATGACTCTTTTCACTCTCGCAAAACTATCATTCAGGCGATTGATAGAATTATCTGAATGTATCGAACTTCTTGGGCAGAGTTCTCTCGTGCTTCTTGATATCCTTGTTGTTAATTATCAAGATGTTCTTAAATGACAATCTTCTGCAGCTTGACTCACGATGCCTATCTCAGTACCAATGATTGGGGTCCTTTTGTTGCTCCAGTATAAGTCTTTTAGCGCATGCTGGATGGGCTCAAGTCTCCCCTTTTGCGTTGAAATGTATGGCCTGGCCGGAGCCTTCTGTCCTGACTTTTCTTCTTTGGCAGAAGAAGCTCTGGGCTGTTGACCGGTGCCATTTTCTCAAATCAAAGACTTCAGCGAATCAAAGAGTTGGCAAGTGCAGAGATAAGCAATGCATTCGTTCATTGTTCCTACACGAGAGCTTGTACCGTGCGAGCATACCACCTCACATAATCTCTTCAACAGTGTAAAGGGTCTATTCACACGGAACCTGTGTACTTATTCTACAATACAGCCTGTGTCCCAACATTTTGTATCAAAAACAGAGCGCTTGGCATTGAACAATATCCTCGCCATGTCTAGTCCGCCTCGGAACCAAATTCCGAGTCAACGTCCCGGTACAGGTCGAACTCGAATTTACCACCAACTTTCTCCCATATACTCTCTTGGATTATCGTCTTTTCAGCATCACTTAAATCGTTTTCACCATTCTGACTCGGCACTGATAGAAGCAGACCTTCATTTGTTGGCTGTAATGTTGAGATATAATTAAGAAGGCCATCCGATGTAAAAAACGTGAGAGCTTGGGCATCGAGAGCTCGCAGCTGGTGAAGACCAGCGAGGGAAGGCCAAAGATCGTCCGTTACTTCATGGCCACTGAACGAGAACTTTTCCAGATTTCGAAGACTCAGCGCAATCTGCTTGATATTGGGAGTGCTGAAATAGTCGGACGTATCAACAATATCTAACTCTTTGAGATTCGTCAATTGGGTAACTGACGAGACCAGAATGTCTATATCATCTCCAAACGCGCCCTCAGGATCAGCCCGTAATATCAGTGATTCAAGAGTAGTTTGGAGCGAGATGGCCTGATGAAGGTCTTGACTAGAGAGCAAACTGTAATCATATAACTCAAGCTTCTTTAGCCGAATATTATTCCGGAGACAAACATTGGTGAGAATTGCTGGAGCGCTTATCAATTTCTTGAATGCAAGCTCTCGAAGCCGGTCACAACCTGCTAGCCAAGCAATGACTTCAAGAAAGACATCATTTTCGGTTGCTTCCAGGTTAATGAAGCCATCAGAATCCTGGAGATCGAGCACTTCAAGAGCCTTACAGCCTTGAAGTAAATTGAGATTCTTGATACCATCTGCCTTGAGCTCATCCAATTTCAATGTCGTTAGCGACTGGGAGTGATTGTTTAGAGCAAGTAGAATTGCAGGCCCAACAGCTTGCGCACTGAGTACAGTGACTGATTGAAGGCTGTTGGACCTCAAGGTGCTAAAAAAGGAGGCTACTTCGGCATCAACATCATCGCGCATACTGAATCCTTTAACTGTTAGGTCATCAAAGCTTGAGCAGTGGTTATTGATAGAGGTAGCAACATCTTCGTTCAAGACAGCTCCGTCGTATAGTGTCACGCTTTTGAGTCGAGAAAGGCGTCCAGTCCACCTCGACAACGCCAAGCTGTTGATATCACCAGCAATATCTTCAAGAGCCACGGTCGTACGATTGCGATGCGCCGCTTGACTGACAAAGTTGGTGACTGACTCGCCGACCAGATCGAGAATAAGGGGAACGTTTGTACGCTTTTGTGTCTTCTTCCCATGCCTAGTTTTAAGCTTGACAGGGGTTTCTTGAGCTTTCAAAAACTTAGCCATGTCGCCGGCAAAGAAACTCTCCATGGCTGCATTCTGAAAGTGACGATCGTCGAGAAGTGTGGCAAGATTTCGAAGGTCGAGAGAACGGATGTAAAGGCAGTAAGGATATGCAGTATTTCCAAGGCTTGATCGGATTATAGACTTCCAAAGCAGGCCCCATTTAGATGCGAATCCAGCATCATTCTCATCACCTCGGAAATATTCGGATTGATTGTGGACCCTATATTGTCTCAATGACCATTCGATGTATATTTTCGGGTTAGATGACGAACCTATAAAGCCATGATAGAGCTGGAACGACGAGTACCTTGCTCGATAACGCGCACTTGTATAAAGTCCTGAAGTCTTGTCGGTTTCCAAGCTCTTCGCAGACAAGTAAAAGCACGTCTGCAGGAAGGGCTACAACCATCTTGAAAGGGACTGAGAAGAATTTAGTAATTAAGAGAATTGGTAGAAAGTCTGAAAGAATATTCTGAATATTAAATAATATGATGGGAATCTGGAGGTTGCTCTTAATAATGATAAGAGAGGGGTAAAATTTGGGATGACGCGCCTCGCGCCTCGTTTCCTAAAGTCAACACGACGAGACGACAACACGTGCCAAACCCAAACGACATGAGGGCACTCCTTTTTGATATCAGATCATAGATGGCTATCTGATAGCTAGGCTATCGGGTTGAATCATGGCGATATTGAATTTCACGCTCAGCCCAGAGGCATTTGGGAAGCTTCATGATGCCTTGGTCTGCCTTGGAAAGTTCAGCGAAGCTGTGTGCATAGAAGCCATTCACGACAAGCTCGTCCTGACAGCCCTTAATTCTTCAAAATCGGCTTACGCTTCGTTTACCTTGATTGGGAATAAGTTTTTCTCCAAGTATCAATTTAAAGGACTGAATGGTATTGCGAATAGAGAGAAGTTCAACTGTAAGATTTACAACAAGGTAAAATTCACGACCCTCCAACACCTTTCATCTTTACACTACCTAATCCATCTTCAGGCCTTGCTATCGGTATTCAGGGGCCGGGTTGTAGATCCGACCAGGGAGAAGGACACGGCCGTTGAACGATGCGATGTTTCCGTTGAAGATGGAGAAGGACAGATAAAGAGCCGTTTCATTATCAAGATCATGTGCAGACACGGTATGATACAGCGCTCCTCTCGAGTCTTCTAGGCTGTAGTAATATTCTCATTGAATGAAAAAAGGCGTACTCAAAACCTACCGCTTGACCTTTGAGTCAGTAGCACCTATGCACGCACAGTTTATTAAGGAGATTGCGACCAACAGCTGGTCAATCTCCTCTAAGACCCTTCGAGAATTCGTAGAGCATTTTGGACCCGGCACAGAACAACTCGATATCTACTCCGATGAAGGACATGTGAGCCTTACCAGTTTTACAGAAAAGATTATGTCAGGGAATGGTGAGGTTTACGATTCGCGTTAAGTACTCAGAAACTGACGCGGGTGACAGAGATCTTGAAACAACCTTTGCATACCACTATTGCCATAGACACGTTGGAGTTTGCTGAATTCTCGGTTGAAGAAAAGTTGCATATTGTCATCAGTGTCAAGGACTTCAAGTCTATCATTGCGCATGCAGGCATCGGTAACGCCATCGTCAAGGCATTATATTCTCACCCATCGAGTCCAATGCAAATAATGTATAATGATGAAGGCCTGGTGAGCGAATTTATTCTTATGACTATCGGAGAATCTCCAGGAAATACAGCTACACCTGTACCAAATGGACCACGGGCGATTTCAAAGAGACCTGCGTCCAGGCAGCCTTTGGAAGCCACACCAGGCTCCAGAAGGAGGATCGAATCTGCGATACCACCGCCTCCGATAAGTGCCGCTCCTAATATCAACCGGGAAAACGCTAGAAGCAAAACGGCAAGACCATCTCCACAGCCTCCACAACCTAGCATACAACCAGAGTCTCTGTTCTTTCCGGAAGCCGACGACGATCGAAGATGGGATCCAGTCAATTATGACGAAGAGGAAGACGAAATGCTCCTCTGGGATGCCGCTGGGACTAGCGTAAGTTGGATTTTTTGCTTGTGGTTCAGGTGTTGATGACTTGTGTTAGGATCCAACGACGACGAACTCTGGTCGTCATCTACAGAGCACTGGACCACATAACCAGAGCATCAACGGTTCCCGCAACAATGTGGATTCTCAGCTTCCACCGACACAGCGGTTAGCTCCAACCCAGAGGCTTTCAGGGGTATGATAGCTCGTTGCCCTTTGATGCTCATCAGCTAACAGTGATAGATCCGTGGCATGTTTGACGATTGATTGACTAGCTTCCCACGGCATTCAGCCAGATCAGATCTACACCCTGATTCGTCCAAGTTTAGCAGATTGCCTCCCAATTCTGAGTCTGACTCAACCTCCAAGGCACCGCCTACAAATTGTTGAGCAAGACCGGAGCAGACCTAGTTTGCTTGAAGGAGAGGCTCTCAACCACTGATACAAATCCAGCTTGTTGCACACCCAGCTCCTATACTTAGGATGCTGCTCCCTGGTGGCAAGTATTTAGAGGAAGCAATAACATTCCACCTTCCCTTGACGTCTCCGTTTGTCACGTTTGGCCCGCAATTGCCGTGCTCGCCCCATCCCCAAGCAAAAACCTCACCTTGAAGAGAAAGCCCTAGCACGTGCTCGCTGCCAATGGCAATCTGTGACAGTGGCGGTAAATTTGAGGGGACAAGTTGGCCGTGGTCATCTCTTCCCCAAGATAACAATGTGCCATCCTGTCGTAAGACAAAGACACTACCCCAGCTAGCACCAATATCATTCCATCCAGGTACTGCCGCTGGTGCGTTAGATCTCACCGCCCATTTATCAGAGCCCAGGATGAGATGCTGGCCAAATTGCGGCTCGCTGACCAAATATGTGAATTCTCTGCCGCAAACAGCTCGAACAACCTTAAAATCGATTCCGGAAACTTTGCGGGGTGTATATATAATGCCTTCCGGTTGTCCTAATTGCCCTTTTCTACCATTTCCCCAGCCATATACATCTCCGTTACTTAGGACTATAACAACATGATTGACAGAAGCAGCAACATCCACAACCTCTAAGTCTGCAGGAGGAAAGTCCTTGATCCGTTGGGCCTTCGACGAGCGAAATAGAAGCTCTCCAAGGCCCAGTTCACCCTTGTTCCCAGTTCCAAAACTGAATACTTGCGTCGCGCGTCCATTTGCGTCTTGCAAGACGATGATAGAAGCCTCCCAAGTAGCTGCGCAGAGAAATACGTGCGATGTACCTGTCAGATCCTCCGTAAAGAGACGAGCTTTTATAACTTGAGATTTGATGTTCACGGAATCGTGCTCAAGACCACACGCTCCACTGCTTGGGTCGCCTGAACAATATAGAGTGCCATTTGAGAGTAGCAACGTATGATTACCTCCTGCTTTGACCTTGGTAATTTGTCCAGGGGTAGATTCATTGAATATGACTGGTTTTGGAACTGATACATCTTCTGCGTGGCCGATTCCTAGCTGACTAGATCCATTGGATCCCAATGCAAACATCGTCGTCATTTCTTAGGAAGGATAAGATATGCTGATCTCCGTTCTAGACCGAGACCCGATCGAAACTGATATGGAAGGGTCATGTGATATGAAAAGGAGAACTTTGGAGCTAATCCCTTTTAATCTTAATCTGCCCTATTGTCCCTCCTCGCTTAGGCCGCACCAAACAATTAAGGGAAATAATTTTTACCTTTGCTCAACTTCACGACAACGACAATTTCGATTTCCTCGACGTCAGGAATATCGACAAACCGCCACGATGCCTGCCAAAGCCAACACAGGTGCTGCCGTCAAGACGTACGAATCCCTTTTTTCCCTCGAGAAGCTGATCGATTGGAGTGTTGGAGTTATAGTCATTCGTCCTCTCGCTGGAGTGTCATTGCATCGAAAGTCAGCTCCAGAGCGAGCGATGCATGACAGCCAGCTCGATTTTTCCTGAGCTACTCCCTCCCGACCTAGACCTCAATGGTTTGCCTCTTGAGAGATGTAGTACGGGGTCTTGAGGATGAAGATTTCGATCTTCTCCTTTAAATACATTGCCGCGCGAAGCCTAGTAGTGCCTGCACTTTTGTGTAGGCTATGAAAGATTCATATGCTGTGCATCAATCTTGGACGTCTGTCCGGGGTCTTGTCGGATGAGAGAGAAATTGGTCATTTGGGCAGAAGGAACCTACACTCTGTTGAAGGGCTCATTCTACCATGCTAATTTTCTCACCGATCAAATTCATCAATAGTCGAGTCAGCCTACTGCGAGAATGCCGCGCTATAGCTGCAATTCCCAATCGGCGCTCTTCTCAATACTTTGTATGCGGGACGCAAGACTAACCTGACACAGAAGCGTCCCTACCCATGACCAAATCCTCGTCCCCGAAACTCTCTTGAAGAAGCGCAAGAGCCAGGAGAAAGCCAGAGAGGAGCGATTGGCCGAGCTTGAGAAGAAGAAGAAGGTGCGCATATATTTTCATGTACACAGAGCGGCATTTCAGGACTTTTATGATGCATAACACCACTTTCGCAACTAGATACTTCGATGTCGATGCTGTTGCCGAATTAACCATCTTTCGGGTCTGAAATTGTCAATGACAATGTCGTCTGTGTATTTTCAAATCAAGTTGTACCCATGACTAATTTACTGTTCTCACAGGCCCAGAAGGAGAAGCGTGGTGTCATCTTCAAGCGCGCCGAGAAATACGTCAAGGAGTACCGTGACCAAGAGCGCGAGAAGATTCGTCTTGCCCGCTTGGCGAAGCAAGATGGTTCATTTTACATTCCTGCTGAGGACAAATTGGTTTTCGTTGTTCGTATCAAGGGGTAAGCATTCATGATCCCCGCCGCCTACAACATACTAACTCCAAAATAGTATCAACAAGATTGCACCAAAGCCCCGAAAGATCCTCCAACTCCTCCGTCTCCTCCAAATTAACAACGGTGTCTTCGTTCGCATGACCAAGGCTACTCTCGAAATGCTCAAGGTTGTTGAACCATGGATTGCCTACGGATACCCCAACTTGAAAACCGTTCGTGAGCTCATCTACAAGCGTGGTTATGGAAAGGTCGACAAGCAACGTATTGCTCTTACCGATAACGCTATCATCGAGGCTAGTCTCGGCAAGTACGGCATCGTCTGCATGGAGGACTTGATCCACGAAATCTTCACCGTCGGCCCCAACTTCAAGCAAGCTGCCAACTTCTTATGGCCATTCAAGCTAAGCAACCCGACAGGAGGATTTAGAACCAGGAAGTTTCGTCATTTTGTGGAAGGTGAGTGACTCTTTTTAAAAGACTCACGGCATATATTGGCGGCTATTTCGTTTCACGAATACTAACTCCATTAGGTGGTGATTTGGGCAACCGGGAGGAAAAGATCAATGCTTTGATCAGACAGATGAACTAAGGGCCACGTACGTGAGACCGAGACTGAGTGCATGGCGCTGTTATGATTGCTTTTCTTAGCTGGCGTGGCGCAAAGCAATAAAAGAATCCGTAACATTTCAATGTAGTGGCTTTTCCCCCGAAACAATGTTGATTGTGAATTTCTGCTCACTTATGCAATTAACGATTTTATTCTTTAAAAAGGATTACCTATTCTGACGGCTACAAATTATACATCGATGCAATTTTATTGTATTCTCACAAGTGTATTGACGTAGGGTTTGAGTGTTAAGGGGGTTGTTGAATGAGACAAGGGGCCTCATTATCTAAGTTTCAGCTTATTACAAAACAGCTTCATTTTCCGCCTCATTATCCATATCAAGGTTCCGCGAGTGTATGGGACGGTAAGATTTTTAGACAATCGAGACAGGGTCTGCTAATCTTCCGCTGGTGCTTTGGTGTGGACCCGTGGATATAGAGCAGCAAATTCCTTATAGATAGCAAACGATCCATAAAATATCTTTCTAGCAGGCTCATGCAAGAGAGACTTATTACCGCTTGAAAAGATTTTGAGGCCTTGGTCCCTCATAGCGTTTCAGATGGATTTCAGGAATTCCTCAATGGTCACAAAAATTCCGGGCCCGGCCCAGTTCGTCGCTACAAGTCGACTTCAAGAACGTAATCAAATCCAAAATAATTCCCCAATCAACCTTGAGTTCGATGTCTACAACATTTCGAGCGTAATTTCGGGTGCTCTTCAACTGAAAATAGCTTTCGATAAAGCCTGTCCTTCTAACACACGACATGATGAAATTTCATGCTTCATCGTTGGAGACTGCTTAGAACTTTCCTAATATAAAGAAATTATGGCAGCAGGGTGGGGAGCAGGTATCAACCAGTGTTTAATGTGGTCATTACAAGCTCCCTTAACATTTAACGCCACGTGTTGGTGCAAGGGGTTTCTTGACAGCTGCATAATAAATCGCTTTTCCTTTCCCAATTCAAAATAGGCTTCCTGCAGAAGAGCATAGTCTTCCTTCTTGATTTTCATTTGTTTAGCAAAGGACGAATGTATGGTTGGGAGGGATCTAGAGTAACGCCATATTCCTGAAATGCCGCGTAGTTGATAGTATCGGTACGCTGTACCGTACGAAGACAAAGGTCGTAGTGAAAGGGACATAGTGGGCAATGCTATAGTAAGCTAGTCCGATTAGGAAGGTCTGTGTAACGTAGAACTATAAGTATCTACAGACTTAGTATTCTAGAGACTATAACTAATTACAATACAATTAAGTCTTATACTACTATAGAAAGTAATTACTTTTATAATACTAATATTAATTAATAATTAATTTTA
>Ga0182030_10015047_pt1 | contig 15204 bp, 12 predicted proteins | sample 812S3MmetaG_FD_121299 | JGI IMG/M metagenome (GOLD analysis project Ga0182030, IMG submission 121299) | Permafrost microbial communities from Stordalen Mire, Sweden - 812S3M metaG (Illumina Assembly) | ecosystem: Environmental > Terrestrial > Soil > Wetlands > Permafrost | place: Sweden... | reverse complement strand
GCCGATCAGGGGTCGGCCCTGGCGGAATGCCGCAAGCTGGGAGTGGGGACGTGTCTGGTGAAACCGGTGCTGCCGAGCGATCTGCTGCTGGCGATCCGGAAGGTTCTGGGCGAGGCAAAAGCAGAAAGCAGCGCGCTGGGGGCGGTTCCGAGCCAAGTCATTTCCGGCTATCCGCTGAACATACTTTTGGCGGAGGACAATCCGGTGAACCAGAAGCTGGCGATGGTGCTGCTGGAGAAAGCGGGCCATAAGGTCTCGCTGGCGACCAACGGTGTGGAAGCGGTGCGCATGTGGCGGGAGGGTAAGTTCGATTTGATTCTGATGGATATTCAGATGCCGGAACTCGATGGGCTGGGCGCGACGCGGCAGATTCGGGAGCACGAGCGCACGACGGGAAGCCACGTACAGGTTGTGGCTATGACGGCGCATGCCATGGCTGGGGATCGGGAAAACTGTTTGCAGGCGGGGATGGACGACTACCTGTCAAAGCCGGTGCAACGCCAGCAGTTGCTGGGTGTGCTGGCGCATTGCCAGGCGAATCGAGCGGCGAATCGAAGCGTGGACGGGGCGCAACCGGCGGCGGAACGTAAAGCGGCGATGCCCTCAGAGACCACGACGAGGGTCGCGACGGCCGCGGATGAAGTGATCGACAAGGCGGAACTTCTGAACAAGCTGGAAGGCGACGAAGAACTGCTGCGGGAGCTGATCGACATTTTTTTCGAGGAATCGGGTGTTCTGCTGGAGCAAATCTCGGACGCGGTGACAAAACGGGATGCGGCCGGCCTGCACCGGGCGGCGCACAAGCTGAAGGGGACGGTCAGTACGTTCGGCGGGAGTTCCGCCACGCGAGCCGCGCTGGCGCTTGAAACGATGGGCCGCAACGGGGAACTTGACCATGCCGAAGCGGGGTTTATGGAACTTAGAGAGCGGATGAAGGCGCTGGAAAGAGCATTGGCGGAAATGAGGGAGGAATCATGCCCGGAGCAATCAAGTCCAGGGTTTTAATCGCGGACGACGATCGGATATCGAGCAAGATGCTGGCCGGTCTGCTGCGCAAGTGGGGGTACGAAGCTGAAGTGGTACATGACGGCGTTGAGGCGCAGCGGGCGCTGATGAAGGAAGATGCGCCGCAGTTGGCGATTCTGGACTGGATGATGCCGGGGTTAGACGGGATTGACGTGATCAGGAATGCGCGGTTAAGTCATCATGGTCCGTATAAGTACATGCTGCTGCTGACCTCAAAGGGTCAGAAGGAAGACCTGCTGGAGGGTTTGGATGCGGGGGCGGACGGCTATTTGAGAAAGCCTCTGGACCCGGCGGAACTGCGGGCGCATCTACTGGTCGGAGCGCGAATCCTGGCGCAGGAACGCCGCTTGCTAAGCGCGCAAGAAACGGCCAAGGAACAACGATCGATCATCGACAGCGAGCGCAAAATGCTGCGCGCGTTAATCGACAACATTCCGGAATTCATGTATGTGAAAGACCTGCAGAGCCGGTTCATCCTGGCGAATCCTCAGGTAGCGCGGGCCGTGGGGATCGAGAATCCGGAGGAGTTGATGGGAAAAACCGACTTTGATCTTTACCCGGCCGAGCTTGCCAAATCCTTTTACGCCGACGAACAAGAGGTGATTCGTTCGGGAAAGCCGATGTTCAATCGCGAGGAAAAGAGCGTCGACCATGATGGAAATGAGACGCACATTCTGACCACGAAAGTACCGCTGCGCGACGGGAGCGGCCAGGTGACCGGGATCGCGGGCGTCGGTCGCGACATCACCGATAGCAGGAAGATGGAAGACGCGCTGCGCGAAGCGGAACGCAAGTACCGCGGCATTTTTAACGAGGCCATCGTCGGGATCTATCAGGTGACGACCAGCGGACAGCTTTTAAGCGTGAATCCAGCCATGGCGCGGATGTCCGGATACGAATCGCCGGAAGAGATGATGGCCCTGGTGACGGACGTTCCCCGGCAGCTATATGCCGACGCGAGGCGCCGCGACGAACTGATCCAGTCGCTGAAAGAAAGCGGAAGCGTGCAGGATTTCGAATTCGAAATGGTTTGCAAAGACGGGCGCAAGATCTGGGTCACGACCAGCGCTCTGGCGATCCGTGAAAACGGAGAGGTGGTGCGCTTTGAAGGGATGACGCAGGATATTACGGAGCGCAAGAAAGCAGAACAGTCGCTGAACCTGATGCGAATCTTGATGGACCAGTCGAATGACGCGATCGAGGTTATGGATCCAGAGACACTTCGTTTCCTGGACTTCAACGAACGAGCCTGCGCGAATCTTGGCTATAGCCGAGAAGAGCTGCTGAGGCGGACGGTTTTCGAAATCAACCCGACGCTCGACGAGGCGTCGTTGAAAGCGTTGACGGAGCAGTTGCAGAAGTCGGGTTCGTTAATCCGGCAGACACGTTATCGGCGGAAGGACGGTTCGACGTTTCCGGTGGAAGTAAGCATCAAACAGGTGCAACTGGACCGCGCCTACCACCTGTGCGTGGTGCGGGATATCACCGAACGGCAGGAGGCGCAGCAGCAGCTTCTGCAAGCGCAAAAACTGGAGTCGATCGGGCAGTTGGCGGCGGGGATCGCGCACGAAATCAATACGCCGACGCAGTACATCGGAGACAACATAAGGTTTCTGAAAGACGCTTTCCGGGACCTGAAGGGCCTGGTGGGGAGCTACGATCGGCTGTTGGAGGGGGCCAAGGGAAATGCGGTGTCCGCCGAAACGGTAAGGGAAGTGGTGGCGGCGGTGGAGGGCGCGGACGTTGGCTATTTGTTGGAGGAGATCCCGAAGGCGATTGAGCAGAGCCTGGAAGGGGTAAGCCGGGTGGCGGCCCTGGTGAGCGCCATGAAGGACTTCTCCCATCCGGGGACGAAAGACAAAACGCCAGTGGACCTGAATCGGGCGATTGAAAGCACGATTACGGTGGCGCGGAACGAGTGGAAGTACGTGGCGGACATGGAAACGGATTACGACGCGTCGCTGGCGCCAGTTTCTTGTCTGCCGGGCGAATTCAACCAAGTGATTCTGAATCTGATCGTCAATGCGGCGCATGCCATTGCGGACGTGGTGGAAAAGGGAGGATCACAAAAGGGAAAAATCCGGGTGCAGACGCGGAACTGCGCGGAGTGGGCGGAAATCCGAATCCAGGATAGCGGTTCGGGGATCCCGGAGAAAGTGCGGAGCCGAATTTTCGATCCTTTCTTCACCACCAAACAAATCGGCAAGGGCACGGGACAAGGATTGGCGATTGCGCGTTCCGTGATCGTGGACAAACATGCGGGAAGCATTCACTTCGAGACGGAAGAGGGCAAGGGGACGACCTTCATTATCCGGATTCCGCATGAAGGCACAAGTCTGGCGGCCAAGGCGGTGGCGAAGTGAAGCGCATTTTGTTTGTGGACGATGAGAGCAAGATCCTGGACGGCATGCGGCGCATGTTGTATTCAGACCGGAAGCGATGGGAGATGGAGTTTGCGGACAGCGGGGAAGCGGCGCTGGAAAAGTGCGAGGCGGCGAAGTTCGACGTGGTGATTTCGGATATGCGAATGCCGGGCATGGATGGGGCGACATTGCTGGGGCATATTTGCGACCGTTATCCGGACACGGTGCGGATCATTCTGTCGGGATATTCGGAGGTCGCGCTGACCACGCGGGCAGTGCCGGTGGCCCATCGTTTTCTGGCCAAGCCCTGTAATGCGGCAGAACTGCAATCTACGATTGAACGCGTCTGCACCCTGCAGGATCTGCTGAGCAGTCCGGAGATTCGGCGGATTATCGGGGCGGTGGGGCAACTGCCCTCCCTTTCGAGTACGTTGACTTCTCTGACCGAGGCAGTGCGGGATCCGAACACGTCGATGAACCGGGTGGCGGACATCATCGAGCAGGATCTGGCGATGTCGGCGAAGGTTCTGCAGCTCGTCAACAGCGCTTTCTTCGGGTTGGCGCAGAAAGTTACCAGCCTGCGGAATGCAGTCACCTACCTGGGGATGGAGACCATCAAGAATCTGGCCCTGGCGTCGGAGACGTTCAGGGTCTTCGTGCCGGACCGGCGTATTCCGCAGTCAGTTTGCGAGTCGATGCAACATAATGCTCATCGCGCGGCGGCCATTGCCAGCGCCCTGCCGATGGACAAGAAGTCGCGGGAAGTGGCGGTGGTGGCCGCTCTGCTACACGATATTGGGAGGCTGATCATGGCGAGCAAAATGCCGGATCAGTTTTGCGCGGTGATGGCTCGCTCCGAGGAGCGCGGCTGCGAGTATTTTGAAGCCGAAGAGGAGCTGCTGGGAACTTCGCATGCGGAGATTGGCGCTTACCTGCTTGGGTTGTGGGGAATCCCCAACCTGGCGGTAGAGGCGATTGCGCACCATCACCATCCCACGCGCATTCCACACTCAGGATTCGATATTTCGATGGCGGTCTATGTTGCCGATCTATTGGCCCATGAACTGGAGGCTCATCCCGAGGATGCGACCGGTTCGCAAGTCGGAGAGGCGGACCGAGCCTGCCTGGAGACTTTGGGGATTTTGCCGCGATTTGCGGAATTTCGCGAACTTGCGTTGCAAAGTCGTAAGTAACCCGCAGGGAGCCAGCCTACGACAGTGATCTTGCGGGATGGCGCAGTGTCGTGTCGTGTAAATTTGCGGAACCAGTCAGGCCTCTCTCAGGGCACCTCTGAACAAGCAGTGTCATGGGCGGCAGTGTCATGGGCGGCAGTATCATGGGCGGCAGTATCATGGGCAGGAGTAGCAGTGGGGGGCTTATCGCGGACAGGAGTGTCCGCGCCACACTTTGCCAGGAGGTCATCCATGAAATCTCTGAAACGCGGGAAGAGGGCGGGCAACCAAGCCAGAAATATCACGACCATTGACGCCACAGCGCTGGCGGCGGGTGCAAAACACCATCCGGGGCGGGTGGGTAAGGGGAGGACATTCAGTGCCGATCCTCTGCCGACCTGGTTCCACACGATCGTGGATCCCAGCAAGAACCCGCCGCAGCCGTTTCGCGATTTGCCGGCAGCCACCGGACTCCCGCCGTTTCACATGGCGCTGGAAACGGTGCTGACGGACGCGGCCATGGCGACGATCAACGAATCCGGAAGCATGGTTTTTCACTCGGTGGGAGACACGGGAGGAGTGAATACTCCGACGCAGATCGAGAACGTCGCCAAATATATGGTGGAAGATTTTGCCGGGCCGGATATCGGCAGCCATCCGTCGTTCTTCTATCATCTGGGAGACGTGGTTTACTACGACGGCGAAACTCCAAACTACTTTCCCGAGTTTTACGAGCCCTATATGAACTACCCGGCGCCGATCGTGGCGATTCCGGGAAACCACGATGGCGACATCAATGCGCAATTTCCAGAGACCAGTCTGGCGGCGTTTGTGCGCAATTTCTGTGCGCAGGCTCCAGTCATCACTCCGGAGGCGGGCGACGCGCCGCGGCACGCGATGACGCAGCCGAATGTTTACTGGACGCTGACCACGCCGCTGGCTACCATTATTGGCCTGTACAGTAATTGCCCCGAAGGCGGACAACTCAGCCAGGCGCAGATCGACTGGTTTCAAGCGGAACTGGAGAGCGCACCGGAGAGCAAGGCGCTGATTGTGGCGGTGCATCATCCGATTTATTCGGCGTACGGGCCGAAACCGGGGAGTCAGCATCTGTACGATTTCCTGAACTCCGCATGCACAACGGCCAAGAACCGGACGCCTGACCTGGTGCTGAGCGGGCATGTGCACAATTACCAGCGCTTCACGGGCACGTTAGCCGGCAAGGATGTGCCTTTCATCGTGGCGGGAGCCGGCGGATACAATTTACAACTGCACACTCTGGCTAAGGAATTCCACCAGGCTAAATTGCCGGTTGCGATGGCTGGCGGGGATGGCACACTGGAAAAATTCTGCGATTCGCAGCATGGCTATCTAAGAATCACTGTGACCAAGGGCGAGATGGAGGTGGAATATTTTGCGGTGCCGGATGCTTCGGCTCCGGCCACCAAGGCGCTTGCGCCGTTCGACAGCCTGACTATCCCGTGGTCGTGAACGCCTGGGCCACGGAATCGGGGCAAGGCGCCGAGAAAAGGTCAGGCGCTTTAAGCATGGGAGGCACAGGAACACAGAGGGAATCCGAATGAGGATAGCTCTGTGTTTCTGACCCGCTGCTTGAGACTGGTTGCGTGTGCGACTTACTTTCCGGTGTATAGATCCGGAAACTCCTGGCGCAGGTGAGCGACCTTCGGCGCGTCGTTGTAGACGATGTAGGGGTTATCCGGATGAAGGGCGGCGTAATCCTGGTGGTAGGCCTCGGCGGGATAAAAGGCTTTCAGGGGGACGACCTGAGTCACGATGGGGCGGGGGAAGACTTTGGCCTGGTCCAGTTGCGCGATGTAGGCTTCGGCAACTCGCTTTTGCTCGTCGCTGGCATAGAAGATGGAGGAGCGGTACTGGCTGCCGTTATCTGGTCCCTGCCGGTTCAACTCGGTGGGATCGTGCGCCACCGAGAAAAAGACCCGGAGGAGCTGGCCGTAGGTGATACGAGAGGAATCGTAGACGATCTTCACCGACTCGGCGTGGCCGGTGTCCCCGTTGCTGACGCGTTCGTATTCGGCAGTGTTGGCGGCGCCGCCGGAGTAGCCTGAAGTAGCGCTGATCACGCCCTTCACGTGCTGGAAAACGGCCTGAACGCCCCAGAAACAGCCTCCGGAGATGACCGCAGTCTGCTGGGATTTCGCGGATGCCAGGGCGGCATCGACGGCTGGAGGCGGGATGGGAACAGCGGCGCGTTCGCCGGCATTGCAGGCGATGACGGCTCCGAGGGTCACCATTAAGAGCAAGGCAGAGCAGCGTGCGGAAAAACTGGACATAGGAACTCCTTAGATCGGCTCGGTTGATTGGAGCCTCTGCTAAGTAGAGTCGGCAGCAGGGAAAAAGTTTCTTATCTGTAATGGAGCAGCGGGCGCCTCGGCGTGGGATTCAGGCGTCGGCCAGGTACTTGCCCATGCAGCGTATGCAGGGCGTGTAACCTTCTCGTGAAGCCTCGGACGCGGTAATGGTTCGCGGTCTATTTCTTTCGTGGATGAACGGGCATCCCGCCCGGTGGAACAGTTTCCCATCTTCGGTAACGACGACCATCATGTTGGGAGGCACGCCGGAGCCGCGTCTGGCCAGTTCGGAACGCTGCTCGGGGCGGCGTGCGGACGAGGCGCGCACCAATTCAAGGCTTCCAACCACCAGGACGGCCGCTGCCGCAGCCACCATCCAACCCAGGAAAGTCCTGCGACTGGGCGGGATAGAGGAGGGTAAATTCTGTTCGATTCTCCGGTGCAGGCGCTGGCCGAAACCGAGGGGGACTTCGAGCATACGTTCGTCGCCATAGAGTTGGATCACGTTGCGGGTGCCGTCCAAGACGGCGGTGCAGCGTTGGCAGTCGCGGACGTGGGCTTCGATGGCCAGGCGCAAGCCGGGATGGACTTCGCCGTCGAGATAGTTTGAGACTTCACGCCAAACCTCTTCGCAATTGACTACCATGGCTTGGTCCCCTTTTCAAAAGACAACCGGCCTCCCCATTTTCCGCACCATGCCCCGCCGAGGCCGGGTGCGAGCAGATCGCGGAGCATGAGGCGGGCGCGGAGTAAGCGGGTCTTGACCGAGGCGGTGGAGATGCCAAGCGCCCTGGCGGTTTCGTCGATGCTGAGGCGCTGCATATCGCGCAGGACAAAAACTTCACGGTAAATTTGCCCCAAGCCGGCCAGAGCCTCGGCGAGCTTCTGTCGGATTTCGTTGCGTTCCAGAGTTTCGGACGGAATCTCACGCCAGTCGGCAAAGTCGCGAGGAGTGTAGTTGCCTTCGTCGTCCGGGCGATCGGCGATCGGTTCCATGATGTTGGCATGCGCCTTCCTTCTTCGCATACGCGCCTCGTTGACGGTAATCTGGATCAGCCAGGTGCTGAAACGCGCCTCGGCGCGAAATTGGCGGATGTGTTTGAAGGCTTTCAAGACGGCCTCTTGAGCCACGTCCTCGGCGTCGGCCTCGTTTCTTAGAATGGCGAAGGCAGTTGCGTACACTCGCCGTTCGTAGGGACGGATCAACTCGTAGAAGAGTTCGTGCTCGCCGTCGCGGACGCGTTGGATGAGCATCACTTCGTCGCGCGGATCGCCGTCGAACTGTCCCGCTGGACGTTTCAGCGCTATCACCCTTCCCGGCATTGCTCCTCACGGTTCCGCCGCATCGAATTTTGAGACGCTAACCTCAAGTCCTAACCGATGATGGAGAGGCGGGGTCTGGCGTTGCCTCGAGTTGAAAAGTCCATTGGCATAGGATTCGCAAACTGGCAGTAAGTTTCGCGGGATTTCGAAGCACCTCCGCGGAACAGGGTCGCGGCCACTTTGAGCCATTCTCGCACCGATTCTCCACAGGCTTCCACTGGGTTGCTACTTGCATTCCCGCATGGAAGTTCCGGATAATCATGACAGAGATTTTGACAGCCGTGTATCGCTATCGCCGCGCCGAGTTGTTGCGTATTCTGCGGATCGTTCCTCGCCAGCTTCAAACCTGGGAGAAGGCGGGATTGGTAACGGTGGCGGAGGAGTATTCGTTTTTCGATCTGGTGCAAATCAAGAAGGTACGCGATCTGTGCGCGCAGCGCGTCCGGCCGGCGGTGATCCGGCAATCTCTCGAGGCGATGCAGAGGCAAGTGGCGGGGATGGAGAATCCGCTGCTCGAGGCGGGTGCGTACCAGAGCGGACACCGGGTCGCTTTCCGGCACCAGGGGCGGCTTCTGGAGCCGATTGCCGGGCAGTTCATGTTCGATTTTTCATCGGAAGAGAGTAAAGTGGTGACCAGCCCGCCGCGCAACGGACCGGAGCTGGTGATTACGGACGTTGCCGACCTGTTTGCGCGCGGCATCGCGCTGGAAGAAAATCCCTCGACGCAGAGCGAGGCGATTACCGCCTATTTGAAGGTTCTCGATATGGATCCGATGCACGCCGCCGCGCATATCAATCTGGGCACGCTGTATTACAACCGGCAGGAATACGCGCTTGCGGAAAGGCACTACCGTTCGGCGATCCAGATCGATCCGCGCTACGCGCTGGCCTATTTCGACCTGGGCAATGTGCTGGATGAGACAGGGCGGGTGGAAGAAGCGATCGACACTTATAAGGCCGCGATTCAACTGGCGCCGACCTACGCCGACGCGCACTACAACCTTGCCCTGGCCTATGAGAAGAGGCGCGAGCCGCGCAAAGCGCTGCAACACTGGCGTGCGTACGTGAAACTCGACACGACGGGCCCGTGGACGGTACACGCCAAACATCAGATCCAGCGGATTCTGCAGAGCGACGGTTTGAAACTGGTACACTCCCGCAAGGCGAACTAGGGGAAAGACGAGCGCAAGGGCGTTTCCCGCCACAGTGGATGATCCCAACCATCGAATTCCGGCCGAATTCCGGCACTTCTCTTGTGAAATTGGAAGGCTCGCCGTAGAATTCGAGCGCGCCGTATAAAATCGATTTTCAAATGAGGCGGTCCAGCACGGATGGATCTGCCGGAAAAGACCGGCGCTACCACTCCTGCCCCCGATGCTGTAAAGGAGACCTGTAAAGGAGAATCATGGACTTGAACCGCTTTCCCCGCGCTACGAACATGCTGTCGATGAACCTTATTATTTTCGTTGTATTCGGGGCATCCTTGTGGTCTGCGGCATCGGCGCAATCTGATTCGTTGCAGAAAGCCCCGTGGAGAAACGTGGCCCTTTCGCCCGATCAGCGGGCCGCACTCCTGATCAAGGAGATGACGATTGACGAGAAGATTTCACTGCTGCACGGCACTGGCCTGAAGGATCTGAGCCCGGTGAGTCCATTAGCGGTGGGAACGAACGGAGGAGCGGGCTATGTGGTGGGCATTCCGCGCCTGGGAATCCCGGCGATCCAGATGTCGGATGCGGCTTACGGCGTGCGGGACAGCGGGAAGAATGGCCGCTACTCGACGGCATTGCCGGCGAATGTGGCGGCGGCGGCGAGTTGGGATGTGGTCGCCGCTTTCCAGTATGGCGCTCTGATCGGGCGCGAATTGCGCGCACAAGGCTACAACATGTCACTGGGCGGGGGGGGCAACATTACTCGCGAGCCGCGCAACGGGCGGACGTTTGAATACCTGGGAGAGGATCCCATCCTGGCGGGGACATTGGTGGCATGGTTGATCCGCGGCACCCAGGCGCAGCATGTGATTGGCGACATCAAACATTATGCGCTGAACGATCAGGAAAGCGGACGGAACGCGGTGAACGTCAACATCGACAAGCGGTCGGCCAGAGAGAGCGATCTGCTGGCGTTCGAGATCGGCGTAAGCGAGGGCAATCCCGCGGGCGTCATGTGCTCCTACAACCGTGTGGACGGGGACTATGCCTGCGAAAACAAGTACCTGTTGACCGACGTTCTGAAGAAAGACTGGAATTTCAAAGGTTTTGTTTTGTCGGACTGGCAAGGCGCGCACAGCACGGTGAAAGCCTCGGCGGCGGGACTGGATCACGAGGAGCCCGGGGAAATTTTCTACGGCGAAGCGATGAAGGATGCGGTGCAGTCGGGCCGCGTGTCGACGGCTGAGCTGGACGACCACGTGCACAGGATCCTGCGGTCGATGTTCGCCTGCGGCGTGTTCGACGACCCCCCGCAGAAAAGCGTGGTCGATGTGGCCACAGGCTTTGAGGTTGCGCGAAAGATCGCCGAACACAGCATAGTGTTGCTTCGCAACGAAAGACTCGGCGAAAAGGAGGCTCAACTTCCGCTCGATGCCTCTCGTATCAAGAGCATCGCGGTGATCGGCGCGCATTCCGATGTAGGCATGATTTCAGGGGGCGGGTCGGCGCAGGTTGACCCTCCGGGTGGAAACGCGATCATGCCTCCCGGCCAGGGGCGCACCGTCTGGGGTGTGCCGGACTGGTTTCCCACGTCGCCGCTCAGGACGATTCGAGCCAAAGCTCCGGGAGCGGCGGTGACGTTCGATCCGGGGACGGATAATGCCGCAGCAGCAGCGGTGGCGAAAACGGCGGATGTCGCCATCGTGTTCGCCACGCAGTGGGAGAGCGAAGGCATGGATCTCGACAGTCTTACGCTTCCGTTGCATCAGGACGAGTTGATTGAGGCGGTTGCCGCAGCCAACCCCCATACGATTGTTGTGCTCGAGACCGGCAGCCCCGTGACCATGCCCTGGGCGGGCAAGGTCAGCGCCATTCTCGAGGCGTGGTATGCCGGTTCGCAAGGAGCGGAGGCTCTGGCCAACATCATTTTCGGCGTGGTGAACCCCAGCGCGAAGCTGCCAATCACATTTCCGATGAGCGATGCCGACCTGCCGCATCGGAGCATCGTAAAGCCTCCGCGGGAGTCCACTACCGAAGGGGAGACCGACGCATGGAAGAGGATTGCGGGAGGCTTGCCGGTATTTCAGACGACTTACGACGAAGGCTTGAAGGTTGGATATAAGTGGTATGACGCCGAGAAGAAACAAGTTCTCTTTCCCTTCGGATATGGGCTGTCCTACACGACCTACAGCTACTCCAACCTGCGAGTTACACCGAGTGCAGTGCCGGAGGGCAAAGTCCGCTTGAACTTCACCGTGACCAATACCGGCAACCGCGCGGGCGAGGAGATCGCGGAAGTTTATGCGGCTCTGCCTGGGGCCGCGGGCGAACCACCGAAGCGCCTGGTCGGATGGAGTAAGGTCAAACTGAATCCGGCGGAGAGCAAGGACGTTTTGGTTGAGGTCGACCGTAAGTATCTGTCGATTTTCAACGTCGAGCGCAACGCCTGGGAGTTGATACCGGGAGAGTATGGGTTCATGGCCGGTGGTTCTTCGCAGAGCTTGCCGCTGAAGGAATCGGTCAGCTTGAAGTAGCGGCTCACGGAAAGGCCATGCAACGCGGAGAGGAGAGGGCCGTTTTCGGGGCTATCCTTTCGAATGTCAGTCTCACTAAAGATGTCACCTCTCAGGTGCAGGAGAAAGAGAAATGAAAAGTTGCCGGCGGACTTGGATGTTTGCGCTCGCGATGGCGGTAGTTTCTGCTAATGCGGCGAGCTTTTGCCAGATGGCACAGGAAGAGAAGAGCATCTACAACGAAAGGGCTGATGCGCACGCTGAGATTAAAGAGGCTCTGTCGAAGGCCGCTGCCGGGCACAAACGGGTCATCGTTGTGTTTGGCGCCAACTGGTGTTTCGACTGCCACGCGCTCGACAAGGACTTTCACCGTCCGGAAGTGGCGTCGATCCTATCCGCTAACTATGAGGTCGTGCACGTTGACATCGGCAAGGGAGAGAAGAACCAGGATTTGATGTTGAAGTACGAAGTCCCGATGAAGCGCGGCATTCCGGGGCTGGCGGTGCTTGATGCCAATGGCAAACTGATTTACAGCCAGAAGAATGGGGAATTCGAAAATGCTCGTTCGCTCTCTCCAGAAGATGTGATCGCATTTCTGAACAAGTGGAAGCCGGAGGCGTAAGGCGGAGAAAAAAAGGCGCGGCTTGCGCCGCGCCCCAAGGAGAGAGAATAGTTCTGCTCGCCGTTATGTCGTTCCGTCGTCTGCTACCTGATTCCCGACTGAGTTCGCGGCTTAGTTCACCACCAGCTTGTTGTCGACGCTGAACGCGCCCGGTACCGACCCTGCCCGGATTCCGGCGATGTTCTTGTCCGCCGCGTTTTCTACTGTTCCGTAGAGCGTGACGTGTCCGTTATCGACCACGATGCGAATCGGGTTTACCGGATCGCTGGCGTAGCGGCCCAACACCGAGTCGCGATAGATGGCGCGCGCCATGCGCACCCGCAAGGAATCGTCAAAATTCGACACCGGCAGCACGTTCACCTCGTTGACGACGTCCTTGACGCCGGGAGTGCGCGCCAAGATCGCGAGGGCCGAGTCCTTGGCGACGTCGTTCACGGTATCGCCCCCGATGGTTACGACGCCGTCCTTTACGCCCAGGGTGATGAAGTTGAACGCGTTGTCGTAGTATCCGACGCGGTCATAGGCGAGCTTTTTAGCCAGCTTCTGCTGGAGCTTGCTGTCGGGCACGGATTCTCCCGCAACCTCGATGTCGTTGCGAACGCCGGTGACATTTGCCACTTTCATTGCTTTTCTGGCGGCGTCAAGCTTGTCCTGGTAGAGGCTGACGGAGCCGGTCAAGGTCACAATGCCGTCCTCGACGCTCGAATTGACGCCCTGCAGCTGCTTGGCGTCGTGCAACTTCTGGCTGACCGTCTGCTGAATCTGCTGATCGTACCGGCCGTTTGCGGCCAGGGCAGAAACACTGAGCAGGACGAGCAACGCCATGGTCAATGCAAGACTCTTCATGTTCGAAAGCTTTTTCATGGTTGTCATCCTTCATTGAATTCCGGTTCCCCACATCGTTAACCGGTTAGTTAAATAGATGCCCACCGGTCGGGGAGGGATGCGTATGCGGAGAGTCTTTACAAACTATTACTTTTACAGACGATGACAAAGTGCGGGAGCGGTTGGCCGGGGGGGCGACGCCATCCCCGCGGCCGTCATTGGCGACCTGGCAAAGATCGCTTCTGGAGACGAGCAGCGCAGTCAACGACCGGAAAACCGGCAAAGCTGAAGGCTGCGGGGCCGATCATTCTTGTTGCGCTTGTTGCGCTTATGGGGGGCGGCAGCGGGAGCGCCACCTTGAGCCCTATTTTTTCCGCCGGGCAGCTTTTTTCTTTGCCGATGCCGATTTCTCTCGCGCGTTAGCCTGTTTTACAAACACCCGGGCGAAAATCCTGTCGATGTTCTTGAGTTGCCGCTGCAGGTTGAAGGCGTGCTCGATCCTGGCCCTGGGCACGCGTGCGCGAATCTCGGGATCGTTCAAGATCAGCTCGTGAAAATCCAGATCGTCTTTCCAGGCGCGCATGGCATGGCTCTGCACCAGGCGATAGGCGTCTTCGCGCGAAACGCCGCTTTCGACCAGGTCGAGCAGCAGTTGTCCACTGAAGACGAGACCATGTGTGCTCTCGAGGTTTGCCATCATGCGTTCGGGATAGACGAACATGGTTTCGATCAGGTTCGCCGTCTTGTTCAGCAGATAGTCGGTGAGGGTAGTCGAGTCGGGAATGATGACGCGCTCCGCCGAAGAGTGTGAAATATCGCGTTCATGCCACAAGGCCACGTTCTCGAATCCGGCCTGCGCGTTGGCACGCACGACGCGCGCCAATCCGGAGATCTGCTCGCTGGTTACGGGATTGCGTTTGTGCGGCATGGCCGACGAGCCCTTCTGTTTTTCGCTGAAATATTCTTCGGCCTCGCGAACTTCGGTGCGCTGCAGGTGGCGGATTTCCGTGGCAATCTTGTCGAGCGTCGAGGCAACGGTCGCCAGCGTCGCCAGATAAAACGCATGGCGGTCGCGCTGAATCACCTGCGACGAAACCGCGGCCGCCTTCAATCCCAGGCGGGCGCACATTTTCTCTTCGAGTTCGGGCGTGAGGTGGGCGAACGTTCCCACCGCCCCCGAGAATTTGCCCACGCGCAGGTCTTCGGCGGCGGCCCGGAAGCGCGCGATGTTACGCTGCGTCTCCGAATACCAGTTGGCGATCTTGAAGCCGAAGGTGATGGGTTCGGCGTGGACGCCATGGGTGCGGCCGATCATGGGCGTGTCTTTGAATTCCCAGGCGCGGTGTTCGAGAACTTCGGCGAGCCGTTCGAGGTCGCCGGCGATCAGCGACGAGGCTTGCTGTATGAGCAACGCTTGCGCGGTATCGACCACATCATTGGACGTTAGGCCGTAGTGAAACCAGCGGGCATGGGGGCCCACGATTTCGGCGACGGCGGTGGTGAAGGCGATGACGTCATGTTTCACCTCCGCCTCAATCTGGAAGATGCGATCGACGTTGAAGTCGGCGCGGGCGTGGATCGCCTTGGCGGCGTCCCTGGGTACGATGCCAGCTGCGGCCAGGGTTTCAGTCGCGGCAACTTCGACGGCGAGCCAGGTGCGGAAGCGATTCTCGTCGCTCCAGATGCGGGCCATCTCGGGGCGGGTATAGCGTGGGATCACGGCGCTTTCTCCTCAGAAGGGAACTGGGGATTGTAAATCAGGCGAGTGGGCGAGTGCAGGGACGCCAGAGGTGAGAGGTCAGACGGCAGAGGTTAACCCCATTCCTTTTGGACTTCTGCAATCTGACCTCGAACCCCTGACCTCTGACCTCTTCCCTCT
>Ga0182030_10015045_pt1 | contig 15206 bp, 12 predicted proteins | sample 812S3MmetaG_FD_121299 | JGI IMG/M metagenome (GOLD analysis project Ga0182030, IMG submission 121299) | Permafrost microbial communities from Stordalen Mire, Sweden - 812S3M metaG (Illumina Assembly) | ecosystem: Environmental > Terrestrial > Soil > Wetlands > Permafrost | place: Sweden... | reverse complement strand
GCGTGAAATCGTACTTCAAATTCCCGCCCAGCGAGACGCGCTCGGCGCCCAGCGCGAGGAACCGCCGCCGCATCTCCTCCGTCTGCGCCAGGATCGTGTCCACCGCCGCCAGCACCACCGGAAATACCCGCCGCAGCCGCATATACTTGGGCAGCGCCGCATCCGAGATCCGCCCGTTGACCATCGCCAGGCCGGCACCCGTGCGATGCACCTCGCGAAACAGGTTCGGCCACATCTCCGTCTCCGCCACCACCACCAGCGCCGGTTTCAGCGCGCGGAGCACGCGCCGCACCACGAACACGTAGTCCACCGGCGCGAAGAAGATTCCGTCGGCGATTCCCTTGAGCTTCTGTTCCGCCGTGGCGCGCCCCGCCAGCGTCGCTGTAGAGACGAACAGCCGCGAATGCGGAAACTCCGCCCGCAGTCCGCGCGCGAATTCCACGCACGCCAGAATCTCCCCCATGGAAACTGCATGCAACCAGATCGCTCCCGGACCAATCTGTCTAAACGAGTGGGGAAGAAATCCGAACCGCTCGGGCAAACTGCGCCAGTAACCGCGGTTCCCTAAGCCGCGAAAGACGAAATACAATAAAAGGGCGGGCAGCGCGCCCGCCAGAAGGACCCGGTAGAGGAAATAAATGCCTTTTGTTTTCAAAAGCTTGGCTCTTCTCTTGAGTATATCCGCGAGCTTTGCCGCGGACAAGGAGACGCCCTTCAAGGCCGCTCCCGCCGCCAGTTACGCCAACCACCAGAGCAACGCACAGATTACCATCGGTGTGGACCCTTACGTCACCCTCGACAAAGTGAAGCTCGCCTTTGGGAAGCTTAATCCCGGGCAATTCGGCATTCTCCCCGTCCTGGTGGTGATCCAGAACGATAGCGACAAGGCCATCCGCCTCGATCGCCTCAAAGCCGAATACGTCGGCCCCAACCACGAGCGCGTCGATGCCACCCCCGCCAAGGATGTGCGCTACCTGAAACCGCCCCAACGCCCCAGCTCCATCGATGGCCCCGCCGGCCGGGTCAAGGTGCTCAAGAGCGGGAAGAACCCGCTCGACGAGTGGGAGATTGAAGGCCGCGCCCTGGCCGCGCAGATCCTCCCGCCCGGACAATCCGCCAGCGGCTTTCTCTATTTCCAGGCCGGCCTGGAGCACACCGCCACCATTTACCTGAACGGCCTCTACGAAGCCGCCACCGGCAAAGAGATCCTTTACTTCGAACTGCCCCTGCAATAATTCGCCCGCTTGCGGCGGCAGGGCGCGTCCAGGCATTCTAATAGGATGCCGGATGCTCGCGTGCAACTGCTCGACTCAACCCTCTTTCGCCCGCTGATTGAGCGGGCGCGCCAGTCTCCCCGCCTGCGCACCAATCACAATTTCCACTCCAGCATGGAGGACAACCCGCATCGCTTCCTCAACGTGATGGTGCGCGGCACCTATATCGCCCCCCATCGGCATCGCGACCCTCCCAAGTCCGAGTCGTTCCTGGTGCTGGAGGGCGAACTGGCGTTCTTTACTTTCGACGACGCCGGGCATATCGCTACCACCCACGTCTTGGGCCGCGATCCACTGGGAGTCGATGTCCAGCCCGGCGTCTGGCACACGATTGCCGTTTTGACCGACCACGTCGTCTGTTTCGAGGTGAAGCCCGGACCTTACTCGGCGGTCAATGACAAGGATTTCGCACCCTGGGCGCCCAGGGAAGGCGACCCGAATGCCCGGCCGTATCTGGACTCGCTGATCGCCGGCGTCATGCCCCGATAGCACCGGCCGGCTGCGGCCCTGCCGCCCCCCGCTCAACCCGACGCGGCACTTTCCGCGCTACTCTGGTGGAGCATGGGGGTGCTCGACATTCGGGGACTGCAAAGCTCCTTGTTCTTTGAATCGCCGGAGGAGATCTACGCGCGCGTCTTTCGCGAGCTGAAACCGCGCACCGCCGCGCCCGAAATGCGCGTTGAGTTCTGCCGCTTCGCCAACGCCGACAGCTTCATCCGCTTGCGGGACGGCCGGCTGGAAATCCGCATTTCAGACCTGCTGGCAGGGGCGCCGGCGCCGGTCGTCGAGGCCCTGGCCCATATCCTCCTCGGCAAGCTGTACCGTAAGCCGATCGCCCGTATCTACGCGCACCGCTACCGGCTCTACCTCAATCGCCGCGACGTCCGCCGGCAGGCTCACCTGGTCAAGCAGATTCGCGGCCGCAAGTTCGTCTCCGGACCCAAAGGCGAGCATTTCGACCTCGAGGAGATCTTCGAGCGCATCAATACCGGGTATTTCGATGGCCTGCTCGGCCGCCCCCAACTGGGCTGGAGCCGCGGCGCCTCGCGCAGCATGCTGGGACATTTCGATCCCTCGCACAACGCCATCATCATCAGCCGCGTCTTCGACCAGAAGGCCGTGCCGCCCCTGGCTTTGGAATACGTGATGTACCACGAGATGCTCCACCTGTGCTGTCCGGTGGATCACACCGGGGCGCGGCGCAGGGTGCACACGAAAGAATTCAGGGAAGCGGAAAAGAGATTTCCGCGTTTCAAGGAAGCCAAGGAACTACTCAAGCGGCTCTAGGCGCAAACCGGCATCGCCGCCGGCACCAGGGTGCGCAGTTCGATGCGCATGACATCGAAGATCTGCACCAGGGCGGTCACGTCAACCGTGCAAATTCCCCAGCGGTATAACAGAAGGCGGAAACGTGCGGTCATCAAGCCGGTGGCAAACATGATCTGATGGTGAACCAGAACTGCCGATAAATCGGGGCGATCCTGTTCGGAGTGCAGCAATACCAGCTTGAGTGCCGTGCACACCCGTTGGAAATCCATATCCAGACATCGCAGGTAACCGCGAAAAATCTGGCAGCGCTGCGCGCGCAGTTTGCCTTCCATTTTCGAGGTGAATCCGGCCTGCGAACGCAGAAACTCGATGTCGCCGGAATCCAGCAGCCGCATCATCGGGCGGTAACGGTCGGTGGAGAGTTCGTCGATCCATTCCGCCGTCACCGGGAGACAAAGATTTGCCGAATCCAGCCTGCGGAGCACGGCGACGGTTGCCAGAATCGGCGCCGCCAGGAACACGATCGAAACCGCTATCACTGAAATCATGCCAATTACCCGTTGCTCAATTGAAATAATATCCTTTCTTTTTTGGGAATGCAATCGGAATGCAGGTTACAACGGTACTAATTTGGCGGAGAATTCATGCCAAACTGGACCGGGGTAAATCACCTAAAACCGGTGGCGCCCAGTGGCGGCGCGTCAGGCAAAACCCGGTTTCTACCGGCCCGAAGCCCGCAGTAGAGCCGCGTTGAGCGTATCCAGGTGGGCCAGAAGCCGGCTTTCGTGCTGCGGCCCGAAAGGTACCGGCGCGAGGCGCGCATCTTCTCCCGCGGTCCGCAGCAGGGTTAGCCAAGCCACCACACTAGCCGCGGTAATGCCCATCAGGAGGGTGTTCATCTCGTTCCCCAGGCGCATCCCGAACAGGCTGCGCATGAGCAGCACAAAAGTGTTGCTCAGAAAAAAAATGGAAAATATCAGCGCGTGCATGCGGACATTCCGGCTCAGTGTTACGGGGAAAAGGCTTAAGAAGCAGAGGATTAAAACGATAAAGATGGCCAATGCGGTGTCGATCCCCCGGTCCGTCGCCAGCACGTAGGCCATGATCTTGGAACTCTGTGGCATCCTAGGTTTAATCCGAGGCAGTAAGGTAATGGCGGAGATGCCTAACGAAATCGCCAGGCTGACGTATAGCGCCCAGCGGCCCAGACTGTACAGCCCTTTGTATTTCTCCAGGACCAGCTTGTAAAGTTCCACCATCATCAATACATAGAACCCGAGTCCAATCGGATCGGTCAGAACCCAGACGTGGAGGTAGAGATTAGACGAGACATCCAGAAAAAGAGGCCAGATACTGTTTGGAATCCGAAAGATGAAGAAAGCAAAGAAGATAGGATAGTGACGATACAAACCCGTACGGTACAGCTTGAGCACCATCAGAACGGAGCCCAGCAATAAAACTGCTCGTAAACCCGAAACCAGCACAGCACTAGTCATCGAAGGTAATCAGCTTCGATCTTATCACCGGGTGCTGTGCTGGTTAGTGTTGCCTTTCGATACTAGCGAACCCAATCGCAAGGGTTGCACATTGGAATTGGGTTCTCGGACTTATTCGTCGGGAGCGCGGCGAAAAGCGAAAGCGCGATAAAGGCGAGAATTGTAAGCTTTTTCATCGTTCTGTTTCCTTCCCTGCTGTCATTCGGTAGTAATGTTGGTACTAGGTTATACGGGACGGCACCGTTATAGGGTGTTTCTCCTAAATATTTTCTGAAAATAGAACGCTACCAAGCTTTACCAAACCGAAGATCTACAGCGGACGGGGAATTCAGGCCCGTGAATGCTGACGCTCGCGCGGTGGTGTAGAATCAAGTTTTGGGGGCTCGCGGGCCGACGCGCGCTCCTGGTTCCACAGATACGGCTGCTTCGAGGAGGTTGGGAACCACGGAGATTGGGGCTGTGGCGGATTTCATCGCAAAACCGGAAGCGACTCGCGGACCGGCTGCGGAGTTGTGGCGGAAAACGCTGTCGCGCATTCCTACACAGTTCGGCCGCCTCGTCTTTATCTCATCCCTCCGCGATGCCCTCACCGGCCGCTATTATCATCCGCCGCTAAGCCAGATCGTGGGCGGTGAAATCACCGACCGCACGCTCTGCCACAGTCATCACCACGTCTTTTCCGAATGGCTGAGCTTCCCCTTGGCCCAGCAGAAAGCCGACCTCGATGAGTATCTCGGGGCATCCAATGCCACCCTGGACTTGGCTTTCTATCGCGATATCGTCCCCGCTACCGCTCATCAGGTGGAACGCCTCCTCTACCTCACGGATTTGCAGACGCTGCTGGAACTGCGCCGCTTCGAGCGCGGCGGCGCTTACCCTCTTCCAGAAGCATAGCCACCCCCGCCACCTGCCCGATCACGTCGATTTCCCCGGCGGCGTATAAACCCGACTTCTGCAGCGAGGAAGGATGCGGCTGCACCAGGATCCGGTCTTCGTAAGACGTACACCATCCGCAGCGGTATCCGTCCCTGTGTTCCAGGAAATAGATCGGACGGTCCATCTCGTTCGTCCAACCGTCTGTGGCAATCCGCTGCCTGGATTCGTCGATCAGCACCAGCGAACCGGGACGCAATATCGGATACATCGACCAGTCCTCCAGACCGATAAAACCGTAACGGTGCTGCCGCATATCCCAGCCATTCAGAAAACTGAGCCCGGTTTTTCCCCAGTGCCGGATGATATGACTAAGAAATGTAGTGGCGTTTAAGTCAATTTGACAGTCCGGCGGGTCCGGCGACGTGAATCTCGCCGCCGGAAGGAACTCCGCGGCGTGAGTTTCGTTGAGAGGCGTGCGCAGCGACTCCGCCGGAAGCAATTCCAACGGAACCTCGTACCAGCCCAAAACCTCTTCCCAATTCAGCCGGTAGATGGCGCACAGCGAATACAGACGGTAGATGGTGGGGACTGTTCCTTTATTTTCGATGTCGGCCAGACGGCTCAGCGCAATGGCAAATTCGTCGTTGGCGCGCCGCTGCGCAATCTGCTGGCTGGCTTTCTCCACGTCGCGGTAGGTGAGTTTCAACCGCTCCCGTGCCCGCTTGAGTTTTTCCCCTGGGCGCTCCATGATATGATCCCGCTTGATGCTGCCGTGTTCCGCTCACGCTTCCGCCGGCGCGGTACACTGAGCGCAGATTATAGCCCCCGGACTCTGACGGAGGCAAGGAAAATCATGAATTCTGTTCTGAAAACGGAACATCGGGCAAAATGTCCACTAAAGTGATCGTCGGAATCTCGGGCGCCAGCGGCGCCATTTACGGCTGGCGCCTGCTCGAACGCCTGCACGCCCATGGCGGCGTCGAAATTCACCTCGTCGTTACCCGCTCCGGAGAGAAGACCCTCTTCCTCGAAACCGGTAAAACCATTGCGGACCTTAAGACCTTATCGGATTTCTCTTATCCCTTGGAGGACATCTCCTGTCGCCTCGCCAGCGGCTCCTATCCCACCGACGCCATGGTCATCGCCCCCTGCTCCATCCAGACCATGTCCGCCATCGCCGGCGGCATCAGTTCCAACCTCATGATCCGCGCTGCCGACGTGATGTTGAAAGAGAGGCGTAAATTGATTCTGATGGTTCGCGAAAGCCCGTTTCACCTCGGGCACCTGAGAAATATGACGGCGCTGGCGGAAATGGGCGCCATCATCGCCCCGCCGATTCCCGGCTTTTATCACCACCCCCGCACCGTCGACGACCTGGTCGACACGAGCGTCGACCGCGTCCTCGATCTCCTCGGCCTGCCCGATGCGCGCGTTCGCCGCTGGGATGGGGTGACGCGGTGAGCGCCCGCCGCCCGCTCATCGCGTTCCAGGGGGAGCGCGGCGCCTTCAGCCAGGAGGCCGCCCGCCAACTCTGCGGCCCGGACATCGAGGTGCTCCCCTGTCCACGCTTTGAAGATATCTTCCGCTCCGTCAAGGACGGCGGCGCCACTGGCGCCGTCGTGCCCATCGAGAATACCCTCGCCGGCAGCGTCCACGAAAACTACGATCACCTGGTCAGCTTCGAATTGCCCATCGTGGCCGAAACCAGCGTGCGTATCGTGCACAACCTGATCGCCCCGAAAGGCGTCAAATTCTCCCAAATTAAACGTGTGTTTTCCCATCCCGTGGCATTAAATCAATGTCTCGATTTTTTTGCCAAAAACCCGAATATTGAAAGGATCCCCTTTTACGACACCGCCGGCAGCGTAAAAATGGTTACCGAAGAAGGCCTGACGGACGCCGCCGCCATTGCCAGTTCCGTGGCCGCCGAAATTTATGGCGCCCATATTCTGCGCCGCTCCATCGAAAGCGACCGCCAGAATTTCACCCGCTTTTTTCTTTTGCGCACGCCCGATTACGCGCGCCGCCATCCCCTCCGCGCCGCCACCCACACCCAGTGGAAGACCTCGCTGGTATTCAGCACCCGCAACATCCCCGGAGCCCTCTTCCGCGCCCTCAGCGCCTTCGCCCTCCGCGATCTCAACCTTATGAAGATCGAATCCCGCCCGCTTCGCGGCAAGCCCTGGGAATACCTTTTCTATCTCGATTTCCTGGGACGCGCCGATTCCCCGGTCGCCGTCAACGCCCTCAATCACCTCCGCGAGATCGCCGACTTTCTCCGCATTCTCGGCTGCTACCCCAAGGGCGCTTAGCCCAGGCGAACCCCCGTTCCCCTTGCCGCATTTCTCCCTAAAGGATAATGGGGTTGTGTCCGATATATCTCCTGGACGGCGGTTCGTGATCCCGTGCCCAACCATAGGTTTGGGGGACCCCTGCACCGCCGCTTCCGTCGGTTATCCAGGAAATTACCAAGGTCATGACCAAACTTAGCGATCTGAGCATCGGAAGGAAGTTGGGCCTCCTGCTGTGCAGCGGCATCGGGCCGGTGGTATGTGTGGGGGGCCTTGCCCTATGGGGTCTAAGCGCGATCCGTAGCGCGGTCGACCAGGAGCAGGCCGACGCCGGCAAAATGATCGTCGCCCAGCATGCGGCGGTCGACATGGGACGCGTAACCAGCATCGTCGGCCACATTGTGCTGGGCAGCAAGTGCGAAACCTGCCACGGCGTGGCAACGGGCGGAGACCGGGAGCATCAGGCCAATATCGTGAAGGAGTACCTCACCCTGTTAAGCGATCTCGAAACAGCGGAGGTCGACAGCGAAGGCAGTCGCCTGGTAAGCGAACTGGAAAAGGCTGGCAGCAGTTGGCACGGCATCAACTCGCGCGTGTTGCAACTGAGCCACGACGGCAAACGCCAGGAGTCTATCGAGGCCTACCGGTCGGAGAGCATTCCCGGCTACGCTCCCGTCGACAAGGCGCTTCAGGACTATCTGGCATGGCAGAAGCCGCGCATGGCGGAGATGAAAGCACGGGTTAACACTTACACGGCCCGCATACCTCTTGCGGTCGGGCTGCTGGCATTGTCGGCGCTGGGCCTAGCCCTGCTCCTGGGGACGGCTATCACGCGAAGCATCTCTAAACCGCTGGCTGCCGCGGTGGCTCATATCGCGGCCGTGGCCGAAGGAGATGTATCCGGAGAGATCGAAGAGAAGCATCTGGAGCGCGCCGACGAGTTCGGCGCAATGGCGCGCGCGGTCCGAACCATGTCGATGAACCTGGGCGACGTGATGAAACAGATTACCAAGGGGATCCACGTCATGTCGGCGTCGTCGTCCGAGCTGTCCGCCAGTTCCGGGCAGATGTCGGACGCCTCGCGGCAAGCCTCCGAGAAAGCGCATTCCGTGGCGGCGGCCGCCGAGCAGATGAGCGCCAACGCGGTTTCCGTGGCCGCGGCCATGGAGCAGACCTCCACCAACCTCACCCAAGTCACCGCGTCCACCGAGCAAATGAGTGCCACCATCGGTGAAATCGCCGGGAATTCCGAGAAGGCCCGGCGCATCACCGCTGAAGCTACGCGGCAGGCGACGCACATTACCGAACAGATCCACCAGCTTGGTGAGGCCGCGCGCGAGATCGGAAAGGTGACCGAGACCATCACCGAGATTTCCTCGCAGACCAACCTGCTCGCCCTCAACGCCACCATCGAAGCCGCCCGCGCCGGAGCCGCCGGAAAGGGCTTTGCGGTGGTGGCCAACGAAATCAAAGGACTGGCGCAGCAGACCGCCGCGGCCACCGAGGATATCAAGGCGCGGATCGCCAGCGTGCAGTCGTCCACCGCCTCGGGCATCGCCGAAATCGAGCGCATCTCGCAGGTGATTCACGAGGTCACCGACATCGTCACCTCCATCGCCACCGCCATCGAAGAAGAAGCTGTCGCAACCAAGGACATGGCCGAGAACATCGGCCAGGCATCGAGCGGTGTCACCGACGCGAACATCCGCGTGGCCGAGACCTCTCAGGCCTCGCAGGCAATTGCCGCCGATATCGCCGGCGTGGACCTCGCCGCTGGTTGCATCGCCGACGGCAGCGAACAGGTGCGCGCCAGTTCCGCGGAGCTTTCGCAGGTCGCCGGGCAGCTCCAGGCAAGTGTCGCGCGATTCCGCACCTCCGCCGGCGCGTGAGGGGATCTGGGCCGCATCCCCATCCGGAAATCGCTCCGTGGCGCCGTTTCGGCAGGCGTTTAGCCCTGGGAACCCACAAGGATCTGCGGGAGTTGGCGGAGGCCCAGAAGCGTACCGACGAGAGCCTGCATGCGCTGATTGACAGCCTGCGCGGCGGCGGCAACGGTCACAACAAGCGGCGTGTAGACTAAGACCCCCTACGCCTTCGTGCCGGCCACTACCCCGATCGCCGCCCGGCAAAAAGCAGGAAGGTCGTCCGGTTTGCGGCTGGTCACCAGATTGCGGTCCACCACTACTTCCGCGTCCACCCAATCGGCCCCGGCATTGACGACGTCGTCTTTAATAGCGAAGAAACTCGTCGCCTTGCGGCCCTTCAGCATCCCGCCGGCGGAACACAGAACCCATGGCCCGTGGCAGATGGAGGCCACCAGCTTGCCCGCCGCATCCATCTGGTGCACGAACTGATTGGCCTTCGGATGCCGCCGGATGTGGTCCGGCGCATACCCGCCCGGCACCACCACGCCATCGAAATCGGCAGCCCTGGCATCGTCATAAGAAAGCTGGCACTTCACGGGATAGCCCAGCTTGCTCGGGTACGTCTCGCCGGCTGTGGCGCCGACGGTAACTACGGTGGCTCCCGCTTCCTGGAAGCGGAACAACGGGTACCAGACTTCCATTTCCTGGTACATCTGGTCCACAAGAATCGCGATCTTCTTTCCGGTAAGGTCCATGTTTCTATAGTAGCCCCCGGCCCTTGTAATGCACGGGACTCCGAGATACACTCCGTACAAACCCGCGAAAATGAAGGCGCGCACAATCGCCCCCATCCTGACCGGATCGCTCGCCTCCTGCAAACCCAACTTATCGCGCCCGCCCCCGCGCTACGGCGCAATACTCAGCGTGGTCGTCAGCACGCCCGCGTTGGACTTGCCGGGCTGCTGGCCCCCCACCGCGATGGCGGCCACGCCGCTCTTGGGCAACTGGCTCGCCTTCAATACAAACTTCACGACCCTGCGTTCGCCCACCTTCAGCGCGATCCGCCGGAAGCCTTCCAGCGACCGCACCCCGCCGTGCTTGACGTAAAGCTGCACCACCTCCTCGCCGTCCATTTTCCCGGTGTTACGCACTTCCACGGAAACCGCGACATCGTGGTTGGCCGGCGCCCGCTCCGGGCAATCCAGCTTGCCGTAGGCGAACGTCGTGTAGCTCAGGCCGTAGCCGAACGCGTACATCGGCTCGCCCTGGAAATACCGGTAGGTGCGGCCCTTCATGCTGTAATCTTCGAAGGGCGGCAACTGGTCGGCCGCCTGGTAAAAGGTGACGGGAAGGCGTCCGCCCGGGTTGTAATCGCCAAATAGGACATCCGCGATGGCGGCGCCGCCGGCCTGGCCCGGATACCACGCCTCCACCAGCGCCGGCACATGGTCGTGCGCCCACTTCACCGCCAGCGCGCTGCCGTTGAGCAACACCACCACAACCGGCTTGCCGGCCGCGGCCACCTTCTCCAGCAGCGCCTCCTGCGCCGCCGGCAGACCCAGATCCACGCGATCGCCGCCCTGGAATCCGGGCACCGGCACCTTCATCTCCTCGCCTTCCAGACGCGGCGAAAGCCCCAGGAACATCACCACCGCCTCCGCCTGCCGCACCGCATCCAACGCCGCCGTTTCCAGATCGCGTCCCGGCACCGCCCACACCAGCCGCATATCGGCGTCGTTGATCATTTCGTGAAAGTCCACCCGGATGGGGTAAAGCTTGCCGGCTTCCAGATCGACAGTTTCGTAGCTGTAGTTGCGCTCGTGCGTGTTGTTGGCGCGCACCAGTTGCTTGCCGTTGAAGTAGATTTCGAAGGCGTTCATGCCCACGCCGCCCAGCCGGTACTTGCCCGTGACCTTGGGCGCCAGGAACCCGCTCCAGCGCACCCCGAAGTTGTCGTCATCCATATCGGCGCGCGGCGCGCCGTCCCACCATTTGAAGTTGATTTCGGCATCCACGCGCGTGAACAGCGGCTTCGCATCCGGCGCCGCGGGAGCCGGAGTCTTGCCCGGTGCGCGGTACACCTGCCCATTAAAGGATGCCGTGTTGAAGTACTCGCCCTGCAACCCGCTATGGCGGTCCGCGCCATCCGTGGTGAACAGCGCCGACGCCGGCACGGTCTCCATGGCGGGCAGTTCGTCGGCCAGTTCCCCGCCCTGCGCGTAGAGGATCTTCGTGCGCCCGCCCAGTTTGCTGCGCAAGCCCGCCAGCGGCGTCACCGGCGCCGTGGGCTCGCCGTTGTAGTTCCCCAGCAGCACTTCCACGTTATCGGCGTTGGGCCCGATCACCGCCAGCGTCTTGATGGTCTTCTTCAGCGGCAGTATCCCGCCCTGATTCTTCAGCAGCACGATGGATCTGCGCGCCGCTTCCAGCGCCAGCGCCTGGTGCGCCTCCGAATCCACCACCGAATAGGGAATGCGCGCGTACGCCACCCGCTCCGGCGGGTCGAACATCCCCAGCCGGAAGCGCGCCGTCAGCAGGCGCCGCACCGCGCCATCGATCTCCGCTTCCGTGATCAGCTTCTGTTCCAGCGCCGGAATGAGCGAATTGTATTCGTTTCCGCAATCCAGGTCCGTGCCCGCCTTGACGGCGCGCGCCACGGCCGCCGCCATGCTGTCCGCCACGTTGTGGCCGTGGAAGATGTCGCCCACCGCGCCGCAATCGGAAACCACGTATCCCGTAAAGCCCCACTGCTTGCGCAGAATGTCGCCCAGCAGTCGCGGGCTGGCGCAAGCCGGTTCGCCGTCCACGCGGTTGTACGCGCACATCACCGAGTACACCCCGCCTTCCTTGACCGCCGCCTCGAAATGCGGCAGGTAGCTCTCCTCCAGGTCCGTGTCCTCCACCTTGGCCTCGAAGCTGTGGCGCAGGGATTCGGGTCCGCTATGCACTGCGAAGTGCTTCGCTGTGGCAACCACTTTGAGATACTTCGGGTCGTCGCCTTGCAGCCCCTTGATGAAATCCACCGCCAGGCGCCCCGTCAGGTACGGATCCTCACCGTAGGTCTCCATGCCGCGGCCCCAGCGCGGGTCGCGCACCAGGTTGATATTCGGCGTCCAGAAAGTGAGTCCCTGGTAGATGCTCCGCTTGCCGCGCCGGATGAACTCGTTGTTCTTGGCGCGCGCCTCGTCGCCGATCGCCGTGGCCATGCGGAACATCAGTCCGGGAGCCCACGTCGCGGCGAGGCCGATCGGCATGGGGAATACGGTGGCCCGGCCCGCCCGGGCCACGCCGTGCAGGCATTCGTTCCACCAGTTGTAGGCCGGGATGCCGAGCCGCTCGATGGCCGGCGAATCGTTCATCATCTGCGAGACCTTCTCGGCGACGGTCATGCGCGCCAGCAGGTCGTCCACGCGCTTTTCCAGCGGTGCGTCGGGGTTCTGATACAGAGGGGGCGTCTGCCCCCAGGCAGTGTGAGCCGCCAGCAAGGCAGCCCAAAAGAGTCTCATGCCCTATTGTCGCCCGAATCGGGTGGCCTTATCCTGCTTTATCCTGCCCCTTGACATAAGCGAAACGCGCGAAGCCCACCTCAACCTCCCGCGCGAGTGCGACTACCTCGTCGACCGCGCCCTGGCCGGGACTACGGTGTTTTCGCCCCGTAACCGAGGGTTGGAACCAGGCTGCCAAGGGGCGATAAGTTCTTTTCGCTGCCGGTCTACGCGCGCGGCGCCGACGGCGGACTGCCCGGAGTGAAGCGGGCGCGGGAGGCGGCGGGAGGGTGTGGACGCCCGATTCCCGCCGCGTAACAATCCAAATGCCCTTGCTGTCGCCTCCCGCACCCCGGAACAGCGCCGCCGATGTTCGTCAGAACGTCAGGCGGACGCCGTACTCGCTCCATAGCGAACGCGGAATCACCGTGCTGCTCGGGGCAAGGAACCCCGCCGGGTGGCCGAATGTCGACGGGCTCGCAATATTGCCGTTGAAGTCGTTCCCATAGTTGGCGCGGTTCGTCAGGTTGAACGCCTGGGCCACGAATTGCAGCTTCATGTGCTCGCCCAGGTTGACGTTCTTAGACAGCCGCAGATCGAGCTGGAAGAACGGATCTCCCCGCAGCGGATCGTATGCGGCGATGGTGCAGCTCTGGGTAACGCCGTGCAAACCATAAAAACAGTTCTGCGCGGCGGTATTGCTGGTGGCGTACGCAAACCAGTTCGTGGGCGCGTTGCTGGGAACCACCACCGCGTCGGTCGTGGCGCCGCCGGTATTCAAGGTATTGGAAGAGTTGGTCAGGTTATACGGGCGCGCCGAGCCGTACTGCATGATGGGAGCGAGCTGGAATCCCTTTCCCAGATCGACGATCCCGCTGATCGTGATGTGATGGCGCTCATCGTTGGGCGACGGGCCCCACTCATAGCTGGCGAAGGGGTTTGTCGAAAGCCTCGGATAGTTGCGGAACGAGCCCCCGCCGCTGTCGTAGGAATAGGCCCATGCCAGCGTATAACTCGCGTTCATTGTAAAGTGATGGCTCATGCGCTGGTGGAAGGTGAAGTTGAAGCCGTCGTAATGCGAACGTCCGATCGATTGTTCGTCGCGGACGCTCGCCAGTTCCGGCTGGGTGGATGCGGCAAACGCGGGGTCCAACGGAGCCGTGCAGCAGACCCCATTCATGGGAATTCTCTGGTCGATGTTCATGGTCTTGTTTTCATGCAAGCCAAGAACGTGGGTGTATTCGGCCCCGAAGACCGAAGCCGGGGTCGGCGACCAGCTATAGCCGCCATTGAACTCCTCGGTGACCGGGTTGCGGTAATTGGGATCCATCAACCGCCCCACGCTCCCCGATGTAAGCTGCGTGGACGGAGGCGGGACCACCGGCATGGGATCGATTCCATAACGCCAGTTACCCAGGGCAATTCCCGTCCCGGTCACGATATCCGTCGGCGACGACAAGCTGATCACGGACTGGAAAACCGTCGGGTTGCTCATCTGCTCCATGAACAACGGGATATTCTGGAACACGTTTCCGTAATACAGCCCAACTCCGCCCCGCACTACGTGCTTGCCTTTGCCGGTAGGATCGTAGGCGAAGCCCACGCGCGGGCTCAAATCCTTATTGTCGTCATGCGGCAGCTTACTGACATAAGGATTCGAAAACGGGCTGTTGAGCGCCACCAGTTCCTGGTAAGTCCGGCTCTTGGGAACGTCCGATCCGCCAATCATGTTGAAATCCTTGTCCCATCGCACGCCCAGGTTCAATGTCAGGCGCGAAGACACTTTCCAGTCGTCCTGGAAATAGAAACCGAGTTGCTTTGTGGACACCAGAAAGTATGGATTGCCGTTGGCTTGCGTCATGGCGGTGACCGCGCCGGGAGTGGCGAATTTCTGTGGATAGTCCTTGGCATCGTTCAGAATCACACTCGGATCGGCCGCAAAATCGATCTCCAGGGTCGAGCTGAATTCGAAGAAACCGCCCTCGGATGGATTGTCGATGAAATCCACGCCGCCCTTCAGCGTGTGTTTGCCGATCGTCTTGGAGAGGTCGTCGCGAAACTGCCATTTTTTCTGCCAGGACTGCTGCGGAACGTTGGTGTTGGTGCCGAACGAGGCGTCCGGAAAGGTCACCAGCGGCGCGCTGATATTGCTGGCGATCAGATTGTTCCAATACTGGTAGCCCACGGTGAATTGGTTCACCGATGTATTGGAAAGCAGCGAGTTCAGTGTCGCGTTCGCCACGATCATCTGGTTCGTGGTGAAATTGCCGTTGGTCAGGTCGCCGGTGCCGGTAGACTGATCGTTCAGGCTGTTGTTCCCCTGCGAGCTGTAGCTGGCATAGGCGGTGTTCTTGGCGTTGATCACCCAGTCCACGCGGCCATTGTAACGGGTCTCGTAGAACGGACGCGGAATCGACGTAGCCGGCTGCGCCGCCAGCCCGGCGCTCTTGGCCAGCACCAGCTCGTCGTAGGAAGTCCCCGTCTCTTCCAGACCCTGGTTTTCGCGCTCCCGTTCGATGCCGAAGAACCCAAACACCTTGTCCTTTTTGAAGGGACCGCCAATCGAGCCGCCGAACTGCTGGCGGCTGTAATCCGGATGGGCCGCGGTGGAGCCGCCGGTTCCGTCCGGCACCTTCTCATCCGTGTCCAG
>Ga0182030_10015042_pt1 | contig 15208 bp, 17 predicted proteins | sample 812S3MmetaG_FD_121299 | JGI IMG/M metagenome (GOLD analysis project Ga0182030, IMG submission 121299) | Permafrost microbial communities from Stordalen Mire, Sweden - 812S3M metaG (Illumina Assembly) | ecosystem: Environmental > Terrestrial > Soil > Wetlands > Permafrost | place: Sweden... | reverse complement strand
CTGGTCGAGGTTGTCGCCGCCCAGATGGGTGTCGCCGTTGGTCGACTTGACCTCGATGACGCCTTCGCCCACTTCGAGAATCGACACATCGAACGTGCCGCCGCCGAAGTCATAGACCACAATGGTCTCGTCCTTCTTCTTGTCGAGGCCGTAGGCAAGCGAGGCCGCGGTCGGCTCATTGATGATGCGAAGGACTTCGAGGCCGGCGATTTTGCCGGCGTCCTTGGTGGCCTGGCGCTGCGAGTCGTTGAAATAGGCGGGAACAGTGATGACGGCCTGGGTGATTTTTTCGCCGAGGCGCATTTCGGCGTCGGTTTTGAGCTTGGCCAGGATCATCGCGGAAACTTCCGGTGGGGAAAATTGTTTGGGCTTGCCGTCCACTTCCACTTCGACGGCGGCGTCGCCGTTGGCAGCCTTGACGACCTTGTAGGGGACGCGTTTGATTTCCTCCTGGACTTCATCGAATTTGCGGCCCATGAAGCGTTTGATGGAATAAACCGTGTTGCGCGAGTTGGTGACGGCCTGGCGCTTGGCGGATTCGCCGACGAGGCGTTCGCCGCTCTTGGTGAATGCGACGACGGACGGCGTGGTCCTTTTGCCTTCGGAATTTTCCAGAACCAGCGGCTCGCCGGCCTCCATGACCGCCATGCAGGAATTCGTTGTACCTAGATCAATGCCTAATACTTTTGCCATAAAATTAAAAAAATTTGGTTAAACTACCCTTGTTTCCAATGCAATAACGGTGCCGCAATGCTCAGAAAATCATAAAAGCCTTGCAAACAAAGGGCAGAATTTTGTTTTCCCTGTTTTGGAAGCCGACTCAAAAATGTGCCAATGCGCCACAGTGACACAGTTAAAAGTGCCGTTTGGCACAGTTGAAATAAAATTTTTTGGAAGGCCTTATTTACTGCCCGGCTTGACCGCCGGAGTCTTGGCCAGATCCGGCGGGAGTTTGGCGGGATCAAACGTTTCAACTTGCAGGGCAATCAGGCTGGAGAAGGGCACACCGAAATTCACCGAGCCGTTGGAGCGGTCCACAATCGTGGCAACGCCGGCCACCTGGCCCCCGTGCGTGCGGACGATGTCAATCGTCTCCTGGACGCGGCCGCCCTTGGTCACCACGTCCTCGACGACGAGCATTTTTTCGTCGGGCGCAATTTTGAATCCGCGCCGCAGGACGAGTTTGCCCTCTTCCTTTTCCGCGAAGATGAAACGCACGCCCAGTTGACGCGCGACCTCCTGGCCGATGACCAGCCCGCCGAGCGCAGGAGCAATGACGGTGACGGCCTGGAGCGGGCGGACCTTGGCGGCGAGGGCGTGTCCGAGCTTTTCGACGACGGGCATCTGCTGGAGGGCCAGCGCGCATTGAAAGAACTGGCGACTGTGCAACCCGCTGCGCAGGATGAAATGGCCTTCGAGCAGCGCGCCGCTGGCGCGGAAAACCTGGAGCACTTCGTCTTGTGTCATGGCGCATGGTATGTAGCCGCGACCTTCAGGTCGCGCAAGCTAAAGCTTGCGACTACTTTCCGGATTCTGAATTCTGGCGCGTGCCGAAGTGGATCAAATTCATCATCGCCATCCTGTTGCTGCCGGTTTGTGCCGGTGCCGGCCGGGCCTTGTGGCTGGTGCTGCGCGCCAGCGGCCGGGCGGATGTGGTCTGGATCCCGCTGCTGGCCGGCGCGGCCTGCTGGCTGGTGATTTACCTGCTGTTGCCGAAGCCGATGTGGGTTTATGTGTTCGGCCACGAATTGACGCACGCACTGTGGACGTGGCTGTTCGGCGGGCAGGTGAAAAAAATGAAGATCTCTTCCGCCGGTGGACACGTCGTGGTGAGCAAGTCCAATTTCATCATCGTGCTGGCCCCGTATTTTTTCCCGCTGTACGCGATGCTGGTGGTCGCGGTGTTTGCCGTCGGCCATTTTTTCTGCGATTGGCGGAACGATCTGGTCTGGTTTCACCTGCTGGTGGGCGCGGCGTACGCGTTTCACGTGACCTTGACGGCGCACGCCTTGAAAACGCGGCAATCGGACGTCACCTCGCAAGGCTGGCTGTTTTCGGCGGTGATCATTTTTCTGGGCAACGTCGGGGTGCTGCTGTTCGGCCTGCCGCTTTTGACGGCCAAAGTCAGTTTTTTAAACGCTTTGGGCTGGTGGCTGGAGAGCACCGGACAACTGCTCAACTGGCTGGCGCGGCTGTTTAAATGATCCGGCGGCAAAATTGTCAACAATTCTGTCTTGAATTGGAAGGCGGTTAGGTTCAATCCTTGACGAAGCAGCATATGGACTTGGGTGATATTTTAAGCAAAGCGCAGATCGTTCCCGACCTGCGCGCGGGCAATCGCTGGGAAGCGATTGACGAACTGATTGAGAACCTCGTCGCCACCGGCAAGATTCAGCCCGGCGACCGCGATGCCATCACGGCCGCGGTCAAGAAGCGCGAGACCTCGATGAGCACCGGCATCGGGTTCGGCATCGGCATTCCGCACGCCTCAACCGACCTGATTTACGAGGTGGTCGGCGCGCTGGGCCGCTCGAAGGCGGGCGTCAATTTCGACGCGCTGGACAACCAGCCGGTCAAGCTCGTCATGCTGTTTCTCGTGCCCCAGGGCCAGTTTCAGAAACATCTCCACACACTGGCCAACATCGCCAAGTTCCTGCACAAGCCCGATTTCCGCCAGGCGCTGGAACAGGCGCCTGACGCCGACGTGATGCTCAACATCATCAAGGAATACGGGAAGAAGTAGTTGCCGTCTTCTCTGGGCGGGCTGAGCGTCCTTACGAGTCGCTTTTAAAAATCCGTGTCCATCCGTGTCCATCCGTGGTTAAATATTTTCCGTGCTGCCGCACCGACAAATCGAATTGAAACTCCAGCAGGCCGTCCGCGCCCTGCTGCCGGACGCCGATGTCTCAATTGTTTTGGTCCGCCCATGTCCGGACCCGAAGTTCGGCGATTACCAGAGCAATGCGCTGATGTCGCTGGCCAAGGCGCGGAAAATGAACCCGCGCCAGCTGGCGACCGACGCGCTGGCCAAGCTTGATGTCTCCGAATGGTGCGAGAAAGTGGACATCGCCGGCGCCGGCTTCCTTAATTTCCGCCTGAAGAACGCCGTGCTAACTGGCACGCTCCAGTCCGCTGCGACCGGTGAACATCTGTTTTTCAATAAAACCGCGCGCTCCCAGACCGCCGTGCTGGATTTCAGCTCGCCGAACGTGGCCAAGCCGATGCACGTGGGCCACATTCGCTCCACGATCCTCGGAGACAGCCTGGCGCGCACATTGCGCCTCCTAGGTCATCGCGTCATCACCGACAACCACATCGGCGACTGGGGCACGCAGTTCGGCAAATTGATCGTCGGCTGGAAGCAGCATCTCGACCCGGCCGCGCTTCAGGCCGATCCGATTGCCGAAATGGAACAGCTTTACAAGCTCGTCAACGTCGCCGCCGAAGCCGACGCGAAGGTTTTGGAGGAAGCGCGGCAGGAATTGGTGAAACTTCAGGGTGGCGACGCGGAGAACCTGCGCATCTGGCACGAGATGATTGCGTTGTCGCAGAAGCAGTTCGACACGATTTATGCGCGGCTGGGCGTGAGGTTCGATCATTCGCTCGGCGAAAGCTTTTACAACCCGCGCCTCAAACCGCTCGTGGACGAATTACTGGCCAAGGGGATTGCGCGGGAAAGCGAAGGCGCCATCGCGATATTCTTCGAGGATCTTCCCCCGCTCAAGGACCACCCGGCGCTCATCCGTAAGAGCGACGGCGGATACAACTATGCCACGACCGACCTGGCCACGCTGGCGTATCGTTTGGAGACATGGCGATCGGACGAAATTGTTTACGTCACCGACGGCCGGCAACAATTGCATTTTCAGCAGGTGTTCACCGCCTTTGGAAGATGGCAATCCGCAATCCGCAATCCGCAATCCTCGATTCCCAAGCTGGCCCATGTCTGGTTCGGCTCGATCCTGGGCGAGGATGGCAAGCCGTTCAAAACCCGCAGCGGCGAGACAGTCAAGCTAGCCGATTTGCTGGATGAAGCGGAGGAGCGGGCGTTGAAAATTGTTTCCGACAAAAACCCGGAGTTGCCGGAGGCCCAACGGCGGGAAATCGCGCGGGTGGTCGGGCTGGGCGCCGTGAAATATGCCGACCTGCTGCCGAACCGCCAGAGCGATTATGTGTTCAGTTGGGACAAAATGCTCGCGCTCAACGGCAACACCGCGCCGTATCTGCAATACGCGTATGCGCGCATCCGCAGCATTTTCCGCAAGGCGGAAACCGAATCCGCAATCCGCAATCCGCAATCCGCAATTGCGCTGGTCGCGCCGGAGGAAATTGCACTGGCCAAGCACCTGTTGAATTTCGGGCTGACGCTGGAGGCGGTGGCGGAGGAATATCGTCCGAATTACCTGTGCAACTACCTTTACGAACTGGCCGGCAAGTTCACGTCCTTCTACGAAAATTGCCCCGTGCTCAAGGCGGACGATGCCACCACGCGCGATTCGCGGCTGGCGTTGTGCGATTTGACCGCGCGGGTTTTGAAACAGGGGCTCGACGTTCTCGGCATCGAAGTCGTGGAGCAGATGTAAGCTGACGCTCCTGACGCTCGGTTCTGCCACTTTTTTCAACTCAAGCGCATCGGCATGACGACATAAAGGAACGGGCCGTTGATCTTGAGGACGCCGGGGCTAAGCTCGTCAATCAACTCGAAGAAAACTTCGTCCTCGCCCAGTGCGTTGAGCGCGTCTATGAGATAGCGCGGATTGAAGGCGATGGCCATTTCCTTGCCCTTGTAGTTCACCGCGAGCGTTTCCCGCGCTTCGCCGACTTCCGGGGAATTGGCGGTGATGGCCAGATTGTTCTTTCCGAACGTGAGCTTGACGGAATTCGCCTTCTCGCTGGTCATGATTTCGGCGCGGCGCAGGGCCTGGAGAAATTCCTCACGATTGAGCGGCACGCGCTCCTTCACTTCGGCGGGAATGACCTGACGATAGTTCGGATAATTGCCTTCAATCAGCTTGGAGATGACGAGAACCGAGAAACCCTTGTCATCCTTCATCGTGAACGAGGCCTGATTCTCACCAAATTTGATTTCCACGTCTCCCTTGTCCAGCAGAAGTCGGTTCAGTTCGGTCACCGCCTTGGCGGGAACGATGAATTCGCCGCTGCTTTTCTCGGAAATGTCCACTTCTTCGTCCACTAGAGCGAGTCGGCGACCATCGGTGGCGACCATGGTCATTTTGTGATCCTTAAGGCTGATGAAAATACCATTGAGAACGTAGCGTGATTCGTCGGTTGAAACAGCAAATGACGTCTTGCGCATCATGGCCTTCACGGTTTCCTGCGGCAAAGAGACTTTTTTGTCGTCCTTGAACTTCGGCAGCGGCGGAAACTCATCCGCACTCAAGCCATTGATTTTGTAAAAAGAAGAGTTGCACCGGATGCTGGTGACGTTTTTTTCGTCCGTTTCGATGTCAATTTCGTTTCCGCCCAATTCCCGGACGATGCCGAAAAGTTTTTTTACCGGCACGGTAATGCTGCCGCCTTTTTTTACCTTGGCTTCCACACGACAGGCGACTGTTACATCCAAGTCGGTGGCGGTGAATTCAACCTGTTCGCCCTCGGCGCGCAAAAGGACGTTGGAAAGAATGGGCAGCGTCGTGCGGGTGCTGACGACATTTTGAACGGCCTGCAACCCGATGAGGATTTGTTCTTTGGTGATGGTGAGGTTCATGCGCGCTTAATAGTATTTCTTTTCTTAAATAAAACTATCCGTATTAAGGGGTGTGAATAAAGCAAACAACTTTAAATGTCAAGGCAGCCACAGGGTTTTGTAAAGAAAAGAAAAACCAGAAACTCTGGGATTGGAGAAAAGAAAACCCAAAAGCCAGAGTTGTCCACAACGTTACCAGTCCGTTCACAATCATTTCCCAGTTTGTTTCCCAAGTTGTGCGCGCCTGACAATTTCCGGCAACACGCCTGCAACAAGTTCCACTTCTGTAGCCGTAGATTCGCGGCCCAAAGAAAACCGGACAAGCGAATTGGCCGACTTCAAATAACCAAGAGCAACAACCACATGTGAAGGCTCCAGAGAACCCGACGAACAAGCAGATCCGCTGGAAGCACAAATTCCTTCCATGTCCAATCCAGCCAAAAGCGCAATGCTGTCGGCACCGTGAACAACAAAAGCAACCGTGTTGGACAGTCTTTGATGACGCGAACCAACCAGAACCACGCCTTCGATTTTTTCAACCCCTTCCATCAATCCGGCGGCCAAAGGAGAAAGTTTAGACCGGTCGAAAACCGGGCATCTCAGAAATTTATCCATGGACTCAACCAAACCGGCGATCCCAACCAGGTTTTCCGTTCCGGCGCGCCGTTCGTTTTCATGTCCGCCGCCGAGCAGGATGGGATCGGGATGCAGCGGCGACCGGATGTAAAGCAAACCCGCACCTTTTGGTCCGTGAAATTTGTGAGCGCAGACCGAAACCAGGTCTGCGTTGAAATCACTGATGTTTTTGAACGATTCCTTGCCAAACCATTGCACCGCGTCCGTATGAAAAAAAACGCCTCGACTGCGGCATATAGCGCCGAATTCGGCGACCGGCTGGATGGTGCCGATTTCATTATTGGCCGCCATGATCGAGACCAAAACAGTGTCCGCCCGGATGGCCCGCTGCAAATCCTCCGGCGAAATCAGGCCGCTGGAGTCCACAGGAAGCCGGGTGACCTCAAAACCCTCGTGTGTTTCCAGATAATCGAAGCAATGCAGCACGGCGTGATGCTCAATGGCGGAGGTGATCAAATGGCGGCCCTTTGGTTTGAGCAGCCGCGCCGTGCCAAAAATCGCGAGATTGTTGCTCTCCGTGCCGCCGCTGGTGAAAATCACCTCGCTGGGTTTGGCTCCGAGAACCAGAGCTGCGCGATCGCGCGCGTCGTCCAGCAGCGCCCGGGCCCGCCGGCCAACGTGATGCACGCTCGACGGGTTCCCCCAAATCTCGCCGAGAAACGGCAGCATCGCTTCGCGAACCGCCGGGTCGAGCGGCGTTGTGGCGTTGTAATCGAAGTAAATGGTCCGCAGCATCCAGTCCATTCTGCGGAGAACAACCGCAATCCGACGAGTTAAAAATGCGGCGGCTTTAAAACCCGCAGGTTGCAAAATACGATTTACAATTTACGATTTACTTAGTTCAGGACGAAAAACTCGTCTCTCGTAAATCGAATGTCCTAAATGGAAACGCGGGTCAAAATTTGCGGCATCACGAACCTGGCCGATGCACAGGCCGCCGTCGAGGCGGGCGCGGACGTGCTGGGCTTCATCTTTTACGAGAAGAGCCCGCGGTACGTGGAGGTTTCCGCCGCCGCTGCGATTTCGAGACAATTGCCGCCGTTCATCATGCGGGCCGGCGTGTTTGTGAACGCGCCGGAGGAACTGGTCGTGCGGGCCGTTGCGGATTGCGGCCTGAGCCTGCTCCAGTTTCACGGCGACGAGCCGCCGGAATATTGCACGCAATTCGGCCTGATGAACATGAAAGCCTTCCGCATCCGCGATGCCGAAACATTGAAGGAACTGCCAAAATATCCCACCGACGCCTGGCTGCTGGACGCCTATGCCGCCGAAAACCTCGGCGGCACCGGCGAAAAATTCAACTGGGACCTGGCCGTCGAGGCGCAAAAGCTGGGCAAGCCGGTTTTTCTGGCCGGCGGCCTGACGCCGGAAAATGTTGCCGCCGCCGTGCGCCGCGTAAAACCCTTTGGCGTGGATGTTTCAAGCGGCGTGGAAAGTTCGCCCGGGAAAAAGGATCATCAAAAAGTTCGTGGTTTTATCGCTAATGTCCGCAAGGCAGAACACGCATGAAACGCATTGCCATCTATTGCGGCTCGAACAAAGGCGTCCGCCCGGAATACATCGCGGCGGCGGAAACACTGGGCGCATTGCTCGCGCGCGAGAAGATCGAGCTCGTCTATGGCGGCGGTTGTGTCGGGTTGATGGGCGTTCTGGCCGATGCCGCATTGAAAAACGGCGGCCATGTCATCGGCGTGATCCCGGAAAAGCTGGTCATCAAGGAGGTAGTGCATGAAAAATTGCCGGACCTGCGCGTGGTGAAAACCATGCACGAGCGCAAGGCGCTGATGGCCGAACTGGCCGACGGGTTCATTGCGCTGCCCGGCGGTTACGGCACCTACGAGGAATTTTGCGAGGTGCTCGCGTGGAGCCAGCTCGGCTGGCACCAGAAACCGTTCGGACTGCTGGACGTGGCCGGCTTTTACCGCAGCTTCCTGGAATTTCTTGATCACGCCACGCGCGAAGGGTTCATTCGCCCCCAACATCGCGGGCTGATCATTGCGGAGGAAGACGCGGAAATACTCCTGCACCGGCTGGCGAATTTTAAGCCGCCGCAGGAAGTGAAGTGGATCAAATAAATCCTTTGCGTCTTTGCGTCTTTGCGCAAAAATTGGACAATGAGCAAAAGTTCCAGTGCCAAAGTTCCTGATGCGCAAGGCCATTTCGGTCCCTACGGCGGACGCTTTGTGCCCGAGACATTGGTGCATCCGTTGCAGGAACTGGAGGACGAATATCTGCGCGCGCAGAAGGACCCGGCGTTCAAGCGCGAGCTCGAGTATTATCTCCGGGAATTTTGCGGCCGGCCCACGCCGCTCTACTTTGCCGAACGGCTCACCAAGGAACTCGGCGGTGCGAAGATTTATCTCAAGCGCGAGGACCTGAACCACACCGGCGCGCACAAAATCAACAACGCCATCGGCCAGATTCTGCTCGCTAAACGCATGGGTAAAACCCGCGTAATCGCCGAGACCGGTGCCGGCCAGCACGGCGTCGCCACCGCCACCGTCGCCGCGATGTTCGGGATGAAGTGCGTGATTTACATGGGCGCGGTGGATTGCCAGCGGCAGGAGCTGAACGTCTATCGCATGAAAATGCTCGGCGCGGACGTCGTGCCGGTCCATGCGGGACAAAAGACCTTGAAGGAAGCCGTCAATGAGGCGATGCGCGACTGGGTATCGAACATCCGCACCACGCATTACATCCTCGGCACGGCCTATGGCGCGCATCCGTATCCGGTCATGGTGCGGAACTTCCAGCGCGTCATCGGCGACGAAGCGCGGCGGCAGATTCTGGAGCAGGAGGAACGGCTGCCCGACCTGCTCATCGCCTGTGTCGGCGGCGGCTCCAACGCCATCGGACTGTTCTATCCGTTCCTCAACGACAAGTCGGTGAAGATGGTGGGCGTGGAGGCGGGCGGACGCGGCATCAAGCCGGAGCAGCACGCGGCCCGGTTTCACGGCGGTTCACTCGGCGTGTTGCAGGGCACGCGCAGTTATATTTTGCAGGACAAAAACGGCCAGATCCAATCCACCCACAGCGTCAGCGCCGGACTGGACTACGCCGCCGTCGGGCCGGAACACGCCTGGTTGCACGACCAGAAGCGCGTGGCATACACCTATGCGACCGACGACCAGGCGCTCGAAGCGTTTATGAAACTGGCGCGGCTGGAAGGCATCATCCCGGCGCTGGAAAGCGCACACGCCGTCGCCGAAGTCATGAAGCGCGCGCCGAAGATGAGCAAGACAAAGCTCATCATCGTGAACCTCTCCGGCCGCGGCGACAAGGACGTGGCGCAGGTGGCGGAGAAGGTGAAGTTGGAAATGCCGAAGTGACCTTGCTTTGCCATGGCTCCGGGATTAATGTCGAACCATGAAATATCCGGTGATTCTCATCAAGTCGGATGAAGGGTTCGCCGTTTCCTGCCCGGCGTTGCCCGGTTGCTGGAGTCAGGGAAACACAGAAGCCGAGGCGCTCGCCAACATCCGCGAAGCCATCCAGCTTTGGCTGGAAGTTGCCGAGGAAGACGCCCGCGCCGAGGCCGGACGCGAAGCCGGCACCCTCGCCGAAGTGACCGTTTGATATGCCGAGGCTTCCCGGCATGAGCCAGCGCGACGCCGTGCGCGTGTTTCAAAAGCTCGGCTACCACATCGCCCGCGAAAGCGGCCACATCATCATGAGCAACGGCAAAATCCGGCTGGTGATACCGCGCCACAATCCCATCAACGCCATCACCATGGGAGGCATCGCCAAAACCGCCGGCCTGACGCCGGACGAATTTAGGAGGTGGTTGTGAACCTCTCCGGCCGCGGCGACAAGGACGTGGCGCAAGTGGCGGCGAAGGTGAAATTGGAAATGCCGAAGTGAAGATTCTTTTAGCTTGATGCTTGATGTGTGCGTATAACAATACGCAACTGAACATGAAAACTTTCACGGACAACGAACAGGAAAGTTTGATTGCCTGCCCAAAGCAGGTGATTGATCCGCCTCGCCGTGAAATGCGCGTTGACGGAAAAATGAAGCGCAATGATATGACTTTGAAGTCGTCAGACGGAAAGCATTCATTCCGTGTTTTCATGCGCCAAAGCGAGGACTTCCCTGAAAATTTCTCAATTGGTCTGATGTATTTACCCGGCGAAGAACCCGGCAGCTTCCAACTGGTTCGATGCAACGGACAACACGGCGGAGAAAGGGTTCATCCTCATCATGCTGTGTTTCATATCCACCGCAGCAAAGCCGATGACATCAACGCGGGATTTTTAGAGCCGCGACATATTGAGCAAGCCGCGGACTATGCGTCTTTCCGCGAAGCGCTGGCCAAATTCTGCACTTTGGTTAACGTGGAACGAGCCGACGATTATTTTCCTGGCATCAACCAGGGATTGTTGAGTTATGGTTCTGGTGAAAGCGGAACAGAGCGCAACCTCTCGCCCGAATTATGAACGCCATCAAACTTTTACGCGAGCAGTTCAACTCTCACGTTGCCGTCCGAGAAAAGCGGCCAGGTGTGCTCCAACTCATCGCGCCGCTTTTTCACGAAGACGGAGACATGATGGACGTTTTTCTGAATGTCCCAACGAACGGCGCAACCAGTCCATCCCAGAAAATCCGCGTCAGCGACCACGGTTTAACACTGATGCGATTGTCTTACACGTTTGAAATTGATACGCCAAACAAAGATAAAATTTTCCGGCGCATCTTGGCAGAGAACGGCGTGGCTGAAGAAAATGGCGAGCTGTTTATGGACTCCACGCCAGAATCGCTTTATACCGCGCTGCTTCAATTTTCTCAGGCAGTTTCCAAAGTTTGCAACATGCGCTATTTCAAGCGCGAAGTTCTCGCCAGTCTTTTTGAGGAAATACTTGCGGAATTTGTCCAAGCGCAGCTCTTGCAATTCAAGCCGAGTGAGAAAATCTTTCCAATCCCTAGCCGTGACGATCTCGAAGTGGATTGGGAGTTCCGTCCCAATGGTGTGCCGTTTTATTTATTTGCTGTCAAGGATGCCAATCGTGCGCGTCTCGCAACTATCAGTTGTCTTGAGTTCCAACTGCACAAATTAAAATTCAAGAGCATGGCAGTTCACGAGGACGTTGACAGGCTGGGGCGCAAAGACCGGAATCGTCTGACCAATGCTTGCGACAAACAATTTACGTCACTCGACGAATTTAGGCAGAATGGTTTGCCGTATCTTGAGCGGGAAGCTCATTGAAATACGGCGCAAACTTTTCCCCATCCCGTTGACGGATTACGCGCCGTTGAAAAAATGGGCGTGCCTGGACTCGGCCACCGGCGAAGCTTTGGCGGCAGCCGTCCGCAAATATCACCTCCCCGATTTCTTGAACTGGCAGCCCCCCACCGCCTTTGCCTGCGCCTTCGCCCGGCCAGATTTACGCCAGGGTTTCCCCCAAAAAACACCCTAAAACCCGCCCAAACCCCGAAATTGCCGGGTTGGTGGCTGAAAAAGGGTTAAAAACAGCCGATTTTGCGGTTTTGCTTGGGTTTTGCGGCATTTTGCCGGGGTTATATGCCACACAAGCGAGGTTTTATATCGCGCAAAACCTCATCAACGGCGTAAAAAACCCCGACTGCGCCTCCCCCAACCCCGGCTACGCCTCCCAGAACCTCGACGCCCATCCAAATAACCTTGTCTGGGAAGAAAATAACCCCGACCGCGAGGCGCAGAACCTCAACCGTGAAGCCCGGAACCTTGTCTGCGCCTGAAATAACTTTCATCGGGAGGCGCAAAACCCCGGCTCTGTGGCGGAGAACCTTGTCGGCATGGCGCAGAACCCCGGGCCTGAACCGAATAACCTTGAGTCCTCTGTAATTAACCCTGACCGGACAGGGCATACCCTTGAACGCCGGGCATAAAACCCCGGCGGCAAAGCATAAAACCTTGCGTTTGCAATCCAGTCGGCTTTCCTGATGCGGACGTGAGTGAAAAACAAGCTGGCGTGAACCCGCGCCGGATCAATTATTGGCGGCTGTGGCTTTTCGATGCCGTGCTGGTGAGCGCGGGCATCCTGTTTTTTCTGGCGCTGCAATACGGCACATACGAATTCTTCGGAAGGGCGTGCGCCATGGCGTTGCTGCCGTTCATCCCCATCATGGTGCTGGTCGGGGGAGCTGGCAGCACCATCTTTGCCCTGACCAAGGTTCTGATCGAGAAACGGTCCTTGAATTTTCCCGCCTCGCTCGTTTTGCTGGTCGGCCCGGCGCTGGTGATGACCCTGCTGCTCGTGGTGTTGGGCGCCGGCAAATCGCCCCGTCACCGGCTGGCCTACATTTGTCTGGGAAACGTCCCCGCATCAGCCCGCCAGGTCCAGGTTGCCGGCTATTCAAATTTTCTTCGCGCAGAATGGCTGGCCGTGTTCAACGTGGATCAGGATGGTTTCCAGAAGCTGGTCGCCCGGGCAAAGCTGGAGCCGGATCCGGATTACGATTTCCAGGCGACGTTTGGACATTCCGCACTCAAGGCGACCAGTGCGGCGCAAAGAATTCTGGGATCAGACCGGCTCATTTGCTTCCGGCGGGTTTTCGACGAACACGAAGAGCACGAGCGCGGCCGGGTTTATGCGGCGTTTGATCCGGCCACCGCCACGGCGGTTGTCCTTCGGGAATACGAGGATTGAGCCGCCGGCCATCAATCCTCCTCCACCTCTTGCGGCTGGTGGGTGATGATGCGGGCGCTGCGGCGGTTGGAAAAATAGGAATACGCCCATTGAAACAGCACGGCGGTGCGGTTGCGGAAGCCGACCAGGAAAATCAGGTGGACGAACAGCCACGCCAGCCACGCCGGGTAGCCGGACAGCTTGAGCTTGCCCATCACCGCGACGGCGGCGGAGCGGCCGATGGTCGCCATCGTGCCCTTGTCCCAATACCTGAACGGCGGGCGCGGCGGTGGCTTCGCTTCTGAGTTGAGTTCGGCTTCAATGATTTTGGCAACGTGCTTGCCCATCTGCATGGCGGCGGGCGAAACGCCGGGAACAGGCTTGCCGTCGGCCTTTAGCACCAGCGCCATGTCACCGATGGCAAAAATTTCGGGATGGCCGGGCAGGCTTAAATCCGGGTTCACCTTCACGCGTCCGCCGCGATCCAGTTCGCAGCCGAGTTTTTTGGCGAGCGGCGTGGTGGCGACACCGGCGGCCCAGACAATGTTGCCGGCCTTGATGATTTTGCCGTTGACCAGCTCCACGACGCCTTCGCGGATGTTCTTCACCTGGGTGTCGGTTTGGACGTTCACCCCAAGATGAATGAGCTGCTCCTTCGCTTTTTCGGAAAGATCGGGCGGCAGGTGGGACAGGATGCGGGGTCCGCCTTCCAGCAGGATGACGTGGGCCTGCGCGGGATCAATGCGGCGGAAGTCGAGGTGCAAAACCGTGCGGGTCAGTTCGGCGAAGGAGCCGGCGAGTTCCACGCCGGTCGGGCCGCCGCCCACCACGACGATGGTCATGAGCCGGTCGTGTTCGAGGGGGTCGGTTTCGTTTTCGGCTTTTTCAAACGCGAACAAAATGCGGCTGCGGAGGCGCAGCGCGTCGTCGAGCGTTTTGAGGCCGGGCGCGAATTGTTCCCATTCGTGGTGGCCGAAGTAGCCGGTGTGGCCGCCGAGGGCGAGCACGAGATAGTCATAGTCCAGCGCGTTCTTTTCGAGGAACACCTTTTTCTGCGCGAGGTCGAAACCGGTCGCCTTGTCGAGCAGCACCGTGATGTCCGGCCGGTTGGACAAGATGGCGCGGATGGGTTGCGCGACGTCCGTGGCGGACAACGCACACGTGGCCACCTGATACAGCAGCGGCTGGAACAGGTGATGATTGGTGCGATCAACCAGGGTCACGTACGCGTCGGGGTGGTGGAAATGTTTGCAGAACGTCAGGCCGCCAAAGCCCGCGCCTAGCACCACCACATGAAACTTTTTACCTCCTGCCACGCGCCCATTCTAAACCAGCCGGTGGCAAAAACAAAATGACATTTATTCGGTCATCGGCAGCACGCTGACGGTTAAGGCCGGTGCGCAAACAGTTCGCGCATCCCGTTCAAATGGCCGTGTCCACAACCGGCTCCGGAGGAATTTCGAGATTGGCCACGGTTTTTCCGCCGACCCGACCCAGGATCAAGGTGATCAAACTGGCGGTGGCGAACAAGCCGACACAGGCGGGCCAACCGCCCTTCAACCAAAACCACGCCGTCAACGCCGCGCCCGCACTCCCGCCGGCATAGTAAAAAGTCACGTAAAGACCGGCAGCGGCGGAACGGGCGCGTCCGGCCACCTGTCCCGTCAGAACCGTCGCCGCCGATTGATAGATAAAAATGCCGGAGGAGAAAACCGCCAGCCCGGCAATCACAATCATCAGCGCAGGAGCCAGTGTCAGCAAGAGACCGCCCAGGCACATGCCGAACGACAACAATGTTGTCCGGCGGAATCCGTGACGGTCAAGGAACCGGCCGGCCAGTGGCGTCACGACGCAGCCCAGCAGATAGACAAAAAAGATGCTGCCCAGTTCGGCCGGGGTGAGATTGAACGGCGGCCGGGCGAGATAAAAATTGGCGTACGTGAACACGCCCACCAGCGAAAACAGAACGGTGAATCCCATGCCGCAAATGGCCAGCAAACGCGGATTGCGCAGGTGCCCCCAGGTGTCGCGCACGGACTTGAACACGTGCTTGGCGGGAACAAAGTTTACCGCCAGCGGCAGCCATTGGCGCACGGCCACGGCACCCAGCAAATCCAGAACGCCCAGCGTCACGAAGGCGGCGCGCCAGTTCCAGTGCGCGGCGATGATGCCGGTGAGGAACCGTCCCAGAAAACCTCCGAACACCGTGCCGGCCACGTAGGCGGCCATAACCGTGCCGACGCGCCCGGCAAATTCCTCG
>Ga0182030_10015041_pt1 | contig 15208 bp, 12 predicted proteins | sample 812S3MmetaG_FD_121299 | JGI IMG/M metagenome (GOLD analysis project Ga0182030, IMG submission 121299) | Permafrost microbial communities from Stordalen Mire, Sweden - 812S3M metaG (Illumina Assembly) | ecosystem: Environmental > Terrestrial > Soil > Wetlands > Permafrost | place: Sweden... | reverse complement strand
GCCATGCGGGCTATCGCGCTGTTGAAGCCCAAGGTGCGGGTGATCGCCATTGTCTGCGCCGCGGAAAACATGCCCGACGGCAAGGCCTACAAGCCCGGCGACGTCGTCACCGCCATGTCGGGCAAGACCATCGACGTGATCAACACCGACGCCGAAGGCCGCCTGGTACTGGCCGACGGACTTGCATATGCCAAACAACTGGGCGCGACCCACCTGATCGATGCAGCCACGCTTACGGGCGCTATCGGCGTGGCGCTGGGCACGTGGAATGCGGGAGCCTTCTCGAACGACGATGCGACGTTTGAGAAGTTCGCCGCGGCGCTTGCTACTTCCGGCGAAAAGTTCTGGCGCATGCCGCTGGGCGAGGAGTACGCCGAGCAGATCAAGAGCGACATCGCCGACATCAAGAACACCGGCGGCCGCGCAGGCGGGGCCATCACGGCGGCCGAATTCCTGCATGTCTTTGCCGAAGACACGCCGTGGATTCACCTCGACATCGCCAGCATGGCCTGGATCGACGACGCCCGGCCGTACATCGCCAAAGGGCCTAGCGGCTTCGCCGTGCGATCCATTCTGGAGTGGGTGCGGAGCTACTGACCGCCGGCCAGCTTCTAGAGCATTTTCGGAATACACGTAGACTTTTTGGGAGCCGTGAAAGGCGGCTTTTTCTTGAGGAAGAAGCCACTTGAGTGTGTGCTTCCGGTCTACACCAATTCCGAAAGATGAATATCAAGATAGCTCAGGCGCTTCATCTAATGCGAGGGCCATGCCCTGTTACAAAACCTTACCCATTCACCCCCTTCGACCGCGATGCCGGAGCTAGCTTGATATTCATCTTCCGAAAATGCTATAGCTCTTGGGTGCCCGAACCAACGACAAAGCGGTGCCCCATCCTTGCGATGTTCTTGTCCTTATCGCGGTGGGAAGCCAAGAACGCTCGATGTAATCACGCACTGGCGGACCCTACCACAAATACTGTCATCTGAGCGAAGTCCGCCGCGGCGACCGAAGTCGAAGGATCTGCGTTTTGTAACCTTTGCGAAAAGGGTGGGATAAGCTCGACGCCCAATCGTTCCCGTTTCCTGAGGCGCCGTGAAGAGAAACAGGGGCCACGCGGGATCTTTGACACCAAACCACTCCAACCCTATGATTCGATCTCGTGAGGCATTGCGGACACACGGGTCAACGCAGCCATCAAATGGCCCCGCGGTCGTGCGCATGAATGCGAGCCCACCCGCCGGCACACGCTTCGTCGTGGTCATTGTGAATTGGAACGGCGGCGCCATGCTGGAAGACTCAGTCCGTTCCGCACGGGTCGAAGATGTGCCCGCAAGGCAGATCATCCTTGTCGACAACGGAAGCTCCGACTTCTCCATCGATGACGTGCAGCGCAGCATCGCCGGCCTCCAGCTGATACGCAACTCCTGCAACGCCGGCTTTGCCCGCGCCGTCAACCAGGGAGTCGCGCACGCCCTGCGCACCGCCTCACCGCCCGAGTTCGTGCTCCTGCTCAACAACGACGCCCAGCTCGAGCCAGGCGCCTTGCAGGCCTTCGCCGAAGGCTTCGATCAGCTGCCCAACCTGGCCATCGCCGGCGGCCAGCTCCGCTATCCCGATGGCCGCCTGCAGAGCGCCTTTGCGCCGCTGCCCTCGCTGGCCGAGGACCTGCTCCCGCGCTTTCTGCTCCGGCTCATCCATCCCGCCCGCTTCCGCCGCAAATCCATGGGCTCCGCACCCATGCCCGTCGAGTCCGTGCTCGGCGCCTGTCTCGCCGTACGCACCTCCGTGCTGCCTCGCCTCGGCCTGCTCGACCTCGGCCTGCTCGACGAGGACTTCTTCTTCTACTTCGAAGAGATCGAGTTATGCTGGCGCGCGCGGCGCATGGGCGCGGAGGTGTACTATCTTCCCGCGGCTCGCGCCATCCACGGCCAGGGGCAGACCGCAGACCGCTTCCGCGGCCCGGCGCGCGTGGAGTACCAACGCTCCCGGCTCACTTTTTTCCGCAAGACGCGCAGCCCGATGACCTACGCTCTGGAGTCGATAGTCCTCGTGGTCAGAACTCTGATCAACTCAATCTCCAGCGCCGTTGCGGTTGCGGCTACGCTTGGCCTGAACGCCCGCCTGCGTGTCAGGGCGCGCACCTACTGGTATCAGCTCTGCTGGAACGCGCTGTTGCGGCCAGCGGATTGGGGCTTGCCGGGAAAGTGCTCCGGCCGCGAGCGCCCCGAGGGCAACAACAGCGTCCGGAAAGGAGCGAACCATGGATGAACAGGAACGGCAGCAGATTCTCACTTTGCTTGACGAAAGCCGCGCAGCCCTGGAGTCCGCCGTCGCCGGAGTCGTCGACGGAACGGCCCGCCGCATTCCCGGCCCCGGCCGCTGGTCCATCCTTGGCTGCGCCGAGCACATTGCCTTCTCTGAGGACTACATGTTCGCCCAGATCGGCATCGCCACCACATCCGAGACCCCGCTCATCAACCGCGAGCGCGAGGCCAAGATGCTGGCTCGCGGCGCCGACCGCTCGCGCCGCATCGAGTCACCACCCCAGGGCCATCCCACGGGAAAGTTCCCCACGCTGGCCGCGGCGATGGCGCATTTCCTGGCCAGCCGCGCGCGGACAATTGCGTTTGTGCGCCATTACGAAGAAGATCTTCGCGCCAAACTCACCTGGCATCCGGTGCTGAAAGACTGCAACTGCCATGAGATGCTGCTCAGCATCGGCCTCCACGCCTCCCGCCACGCACGGCAGATCGAAGAAATCAAGGCGGAGCTCGCGTAAGCCGCAAAAACTTGTGTCGCTGCCTCAACCCGTGAACAGGCGCAGCAGCTGATTGCTATTCTGGATCTCCTCATGAGCAACCGCGCAAATCGCTGGGCAATGATCGCCGTGCTGGTTTGCGTTCTCTTCACCATCGCGACCAGCGGGCAAACTCCCGCTCCCTCGCTCACCAAAGCCAACGCAGGTGCAACGGGCCAGACTTCAGGCGGCGGACCATCCACGGAACCGCCGCCGAAGCTAACCTTCGAGTTCGCCGGCAATCGTAGGACCTGTTACTACTTCATTCCCGATGCAGAAGGCCCATTGCCGGCCATCGTTCTTCTCCATGGCTCCGGCCACAATGGCCAGATCATGATCGACGCCTGGAAGGACCTGGCCTCGAAGGAACACTTCATCCTCATCGCGCCCGACGCCTACGATCCGGCCGGCTGGGGCGTGAAAATGGACCCGCCCGAGTTCCTCCACGCCGTGGTCGATCAGGTACGAACAAAACACGCAATCGACGATCGCCGCGTCTACCTGTTCGGTCACTCCGCCGGCGCTGTCTACGCCCTGATTCTTGCCGTCATCGATTCCCGCTATTGGGCCGCCGCCGCGGTGCACGCCGGCGCGCTGCCGCCGGGATATGAAGGCCAGATCCTCGCCCGCACCGACCGCCGCACACCCATTGCCATCTGGGTGGGCGATAGCGATCTGCTCTTTCACATAGACGCGGTGAACGCAACGAAGAGCCTGCTCGAAGCAAATGGCTTCCCCGTGAAGCTCTCCGTCCTACCCAATCACGACCACAACTACTACGCAATCTCCGACAAGGTGAACAAACAGGCCTGGGACTTCCTGAAGAAATCTCAGTTGAAGCCGTAGTTCCAGTGCTTCGCGGACCATTGAAGCCGAGGCCGCTTCAACTGGCAAGTCCAGTTCAATCCATCAGCTTCATTGTCAGATAGGTCAGGTATTCGGCAACCATGCGCGCTTCCTGCTTGTTGTCCACGCCGGCCGCATGGCCGCCTTCAATCACTTCGTCATAGAAGAACGGCTCGTGAAACTCCTCCATGCGCGCCGCAAACTTGCGGGCATGCACCGGGCCCACGCGGTCGTCCTTGGTGGTGGTAAAGATCAGCGGCTCCGGATAATGCACATCCGGCTTCAACTGGTTGTAGGGAGAGATGGAAGCCAGAAACGCGCGCTCCTCGGGAACCGATGTCGAGCCATACTCGCCCACCCACGATGCACCGGCCGACAGATGCTCATAGGCCAGCATGTCCAGGAGCGGCACCTGGATCACCACCGCATTCCACATCTCCGGATGCTCGGTGAACTCGACGCCCATGAGCAATCCGCCGTTCGATCCGCCCACAATGCCCAGCCTTCGCGGCGAAGTGATCTTGCGCGTCACCAGGTCCTCGGCCACTGCGTAGAAATCGTCATAAATCCGCTGCCGATGGGTCTTGAGGCCGGCCTCGTGCCAGGCAGGGCCAAACTCGCCGCCGCCCCGTATATTGGCCAGCACATACACGCCCCCATGCTCCAGCCACAGCTTGCCTGTTACTGCCGAGTAGTGCGGCGTCATCGAGAGCTGGAATCCTCCGTACGCATAGAGAATTGTCGGATTCGACCCGTCATAGGGCATATCTTTGCGATGCACAATAAAATACGGAACCCGGGTTCCATCCTTCGACGTCGCCTCCTGCTGCTCCACCACATCGGCGCTCGCATCAAACAGCGGCTTCTCTTGCTTGGCCTCATGGAGCATTTCATCCTGATGGAGCGATGCAGCCGCCGCGTTGCCCAGCATGAGCGAGGGCGGCGTTAGAAAGCCCGATACGCTCAGAAAGAATCGGTCGTCTGCGCGGCTTGTGGTCTCAATCCCCACCGTCTGGTTGTCTGCGACCGGCAGCTGCTTCCGTGACCATTGCCCATCCTTGCCGCGCGTATACACATAGGCGCGGCCCTGCACATGATCGAGCGTGGTCACGATGAGGTGGTTCCGGGTCGTGTCCAGATCCTGCTCAAACTCCTCAGCCGTGGGCGCAAACACTGTCGTCGGCTTCAGGTGCGCGGGGTCCGCGGTTGCCGCATCCAGCGGCACCGCTACGACCGTGCCCTGGGCGAATGCTCTTGTCTGTCCTTCCGGCGTCCAGTTCTCGTCCAGCGTCACGATCAGCTGCCCATCCACCAGCCCCCCCAGATCTGCCTTCAGCGGGAGGGCCAACTTTCTCAACCCACCGGGCAACACCAGGTAGACCTCCGACTCAAAGAAGCTCCGGTTCCGCTCCACAATCTCCGCGCGGTGACCCTGGGCGTCGGTCAGCACATGGGGAAGAACGCGTATGTCTTTGGTTTCTCCGTGAAACACCTCGTGCGCGCTCTCGAGCGGCTCACCGCGCTTCCACTCCCGCACCGTGGTCGGGTAGCCGGACTCGCTCATCGTGCCCGCGCCCCAGTCGCGCGCCACCAGCAGGGTGTTCTTGTCAATCCAGGCGACGTTCTGTTTTCCGCTCGGCAGTTCAAAGCCGTTGCTCACAAACTTGCCCGTCTTCAGGTCCATCTCGCGCATGGTGACCGCATCTTCGCCTCCGGCAGATAGCTCCACCATGCACAGCTCTTCCGCGGGTTCCAGGCAGCTCAGTCCGTGAGCCACCCAGCTCTGCTTGTCCTGCCTGGCCAGCGCGTCGTAGTCCAGCACCGTCTCCCACTTCGGCTCCGCGGTCAGGTAACTGGCCAGCGTGGTGCGCCGCAGGATGCCGCGCGGGTGGTCGGCATCCCGCCAAGTGTTGTAAACCAGGCCGTTGCGGAACTCCGGACTCGGCAGCCGCTCCGGCGAGTCGAGGATCTTGAGCGCATCGGCCTGAAAGGGGGTGAAGTGGCTATCCTTCTCCAGCACCGTAGCCGTGCGTGCATTCTCTGCTGCAACCCAGGCCATCGGCCGCTCGCCATGAATATCTTCCAGCCACGTGTACTTGTCCGGCTGTTCGGCGGGCGACTGCTGGGCCGCTGTCGTCGGTGTGCCTGTCCCAAAGGCCGCAGTCGCCACAGCGATCAGCGCCAGGCACTTCAGTTGTCCGGTCAAAGTCATCCGCATCTCCCAACTCCCGGCCGGCATTGGTTCACGCCAGACCCATCCGCCTTGGTTTGAATGTGGAGAGTTTAGCCGTTCCCGGGGTGGTATTGCATCCGGAAACTGGCTTCGGCGCCAGAAAACAGGAGGGACCGCTTGGCGGATATGCCAGCCGCGGCCGCGCTCAGGCTCATGACTGTCGCGCACAAGGTTGCATTCCGGTCGAAATTAACGGGGCGATCAGCGCTTTTGCGCCTGCCATGTGATTGACCTTTAGGGCGCAAAACCGGTACACTACTCTAGTTTGGCGATTCTTGCCTGTCGCCGTGGAGATCGGACGTTCGCCCGGAAAGTGGGGCTTGAGCGTAGATCTGCCCCGGACCAGTAGTTTCCGCCCGAGCTATTTTGGTGAAGCATGTGCGCAACCGCCGTGGCGGGAGCTGCGCTGGAGGGTTTATGTACGCAGTGATTCGTACCGGTGGCAAGCAATACCGGGTTGCTCCCGGCGATGTGGTCAAGATCGAGACCGTGGTCGCAGAGGACAATACCGTCGAGTTCAGCGACGTTCTCGCCGTCTCTGCCGAAGAGGGCAGCGTGGCCAGGCCGGCCGCCGCCAAGGTGACAGCCGAGGTCCTCGGCGAAGGCCGCGGCAACAAGATCCTGGTCTTCCACCTGAAGCGCAAGAAGCAGTACAAGAAGCTGCAAGGGCACCGGCAGAATTTTACCGAGGTGCGCATCAAGGCCATTGAAGCCGATGGCGTAACCTACACCGCAGCCAGCTAAGGCAATTTTACAGGCACTCACCTGGTGCCCCATCTTCCGCGTTTCTTGCGAAGGGTGGGAATCGAAGAAATTCAGAAGGAGATTGGGCAATGGCACATAAGAAGGGTGGAGGCAGCTCCACAAACGGACGCGATTCGAATGCACAGCGGCTGGGCGTAAAGGCCTTTGCCGGCCAACTCATTACCGGCGGAACCATCATCATCCGCCAGCGCGGCACCCGCATCAAGCCGGGCGTCAACGTCGGCATCGGGTCAGACGACACATTGTTTGCCAAGGTTACCGGCCGGGTGAAGTTCCAGGACCGCGGCAACCACGGCCGCTTTGCCTCCGTCGAGCCCGTACCCGCCGAATAGTCCAGCGCTTCAGCAAGCACAAAGGCCATCCGCCGCGGCGGATGGCCTTTTGTTTTTCCCTGCTCCCTGTTCCCAGTCTTTACAGCTCCGACTGCCGCTTCTTCAGGCTGCGGTTCAGGACTTTGTCCACCACCTTCTCCACGTCGGTGAGGAAGAAGCTGTTGGCCGGCTGCTGTGTGGCCACCTGCGTGCCGGTATGGCCCAGGGCAGAGGCGATCTCGTTCCAGCGGTAGATGGTCGAGTTTACCGGCATCGTCATCGGCTTGCGGACCGGCTCCGGCAGCGCACAGTAGGCCACCCAGGTGCCCAGCGACAGCAGGATCACCGACTCATAAACAAACTGGAGCGGCGCGGTCAGCGTTTCGAGGCGGGCCGTCAACGAAGCGAAGATGAAGTCATTCGCAGACATGACCCCGAGACCGAGCGATATGCCGAAGGCTTTGTCTAGAACCGAAAGCCGCAGGGCATTCATGCACAAGCAGAGGAATGCAAGCAGGCAAAGCTCAAGCAGGCTCACCGAGCGCATCAAGGCGATCCCTATGTCGGGAAGGAGGAGGAATCCCCGATTGGCGAAGCTGAGGGTGGAAAGGGTGACGATGACCGAGACCAACACCGCCCAGCGGAAGATCACCAGACCGAACTTGAGCAGGCCTGGAAGCGAGGCAAGCGCGGAGCGGAACACTTCCAGGCAGACAAAGTAGAGAATCACTGCGCTGGTGATGTAGACAACCCAGTAGACGAAGAAATAGGCTTGCGCCGAACTCCGCTCAAACTGAGCGGATGCGATCAGCCTGCCCGTCTGGCCCAGAAGCAGAAACGAGAGTACCGGAGTGGAGGCGACCCGCAATGCCAGATAGGTCCCCATGGCAGGAAAACGGCGGTGCAGCGCTTTTTTCCAAAAGACAAAGGCAAGCACGGCCGAGAGCAGAAACTCCACCACCACCATCGTCGTCATTGCCAGTTGTGAAGACATAGGGGGCCGCTCGCCATTCTGAGACCAATCTCAGAATAGAGCCGAACACCCTCAGATCACAACGGGAAATCGGTCTAAACTAATGGCACTTTTGGGCCATTACCTTGGGGTTACTGCGGAGGAGGAAGGTTGTTCGGGCAGGTGGGCAATCCAGGCGCGCAGAGCGGTACGGGAACCTTGGCCGTTGCGGACTGGGAGCTTACAAATGTGTGCGGTGTGGACGAGGAGACGGAAGCAGCGGCGACGCCGGCGAAGACGATCGACAGGGCAGCGATGCGGATGGCGAGTTTCATGTTTGGTAACCCCTCAAGGTTTTAGATTGGTTGGAGACGTGGCACCATACCACCAATAGGGTAGTCTGTGGTTTCACCTAAGTCTAGCTATTTCACAAAGTTACATACTTAGTAACTAGGCTGGTTACTAACGTCACCTTCCACGCTTCTCCGGGCCTTCGTTAGTCCGGCGTCTGCCCCCTGCGCTCTTTCCTCCCGCCAGGCCTTCCCGCGTGGTAAAATAAGGACAGGCAAACGCCTGTCAAGCCCTCGTGTTTCAAGTGGTTAGTCCTTGGAACTGAATCCCGGAAAAGGTCGTGCGGGACCTCCGGCCCCGTATGAAACTCAAAGCGAAAGCCTTGCGAACGGAAACCTATGGCGACTGAAGTACCTGGCAGCATCCCCCTCCCCGGCAACAACGGCAACAACGGCAGCTACACAGGCGAAAACATCACCGTGCTCGAGGGCATGGAACACGTCCGTCTGCGTCCGGCCATGTACATTGGCTCGACGGGTGAGATGGGCCTGCACCACCTGGTCTACGAAGTTGTGGACAACTCGGTCGACGAAGCGCTGGCCGGGTTCGCCACCAAGGTCGACGTAATCATCCATGTGGACAACTCGATCACCGTGACCGACGACGGCCGCGGAATTCCGGTGGACATGAAGACGCTGGTCAACGGCGAGCAGATGCCGGCGTTGCAGGTCGTGCTCACCAAGCTCAATGCCGGCGGCAAGTTCGACGCCTCCAGCTACAAGGTCTCTGGCGGCCTGCACGGCGTGGGCGTCAGCTGCGTCAACGCGCTCTCGCAGGAGCTGAACGTCGAGGTCTGGCGCGACGGGCATACCTGGGAGATGGATTTCAGCTGCGGCGTGGCCACCAGCGAACTGCGCATGGCCGGTATCAGCAAGCGGCGCGGCACTAAAGTCCACTTTCTTCCCGACAAGTCCATCTTCACCGCGACGGAGTTCAACTACGACACGCTCGCCCAGCGGCTGCGCGAGCTGGCCTTCCTGAACAAGGGCCTGGAGATCACGCTCACCGACGAGCGCACTGCGGACCCCAAGACCGGCGAAGCCCGCCGCGCGGAGTTCCGCTACGCCGGCGGCATTGCCGAGTTCGTCAAGCACCTCAACCGCGGCAAGATCGTGCTGCATGAGAAGCCCATCGTCATGGAGGCTCTTCGCGACGGCGTTGACATCGACATCGCTCTCCAATACAACGACAGCTACTCGGAGACCGTGTTCAGCTTCGCCAACAACATCAACACCGTGGATGGCGGCACGCATCTTTCCGGCTTCCGCACCTCGCTGACGCGGACCATCAACGCCATCGGCCAGGCGCAGGGCCTGTTCAAGGATATGAAGGAAAACCTGAGCGGCGACGACGTGCGCGAAGGCCTGGTGGCGGTGGTGAGCGTGAAGCTGCCGCAGCCGCAGTTCGAAGGCCAGACCAAGGGCAAGCTGAACTCCGACATTGCCGGCATCGTCCAGGCCTTCGTCAATGAGCGGCTGGGCATGTTTCTGGAGCAGAATCCGCAGGTCTCGAAGAAGATCATCAACAAGGCCATTGAAGCAGCGCGCGCCCGCGAGGCCGCCCGCAAGGCCCGCGACCTGACCCGGCGCAAGGGCGCTCTCGACGGTGGAGGATTGCCCGGCAAGCTGGCCGACTGCTCTGAACGGAATCCCGATCGCTGCGAGCTTTATCTCGTCGAGGGCGAGAGCGCCGGCGGCACGGCCAAGCAGGGCCGCGATCGAAAGTTCCAGGCGATTCTACCGCTCAAAGGAAAAATCCTCAACGTGGAAAAGGCGCGCTACGACAAGATGCTGGGCCACGAGGAAATCCGCGCCATGATTACCGCGCTCGGCTGCGGCATCGGCAAGGACGACTTCGACGCCACCAAGATCCGCTACGGCAAAGTCATCCTCATGACGGACGCCGACGTGGACGGCTCGCACATCCGCACGCTGCTGCTGACCTTCTTCTTCCGCCACATGACGGAGCTGATCAAGCGCGACAACATCTACATTGCGCAGCCGCCGCTCTACAAGATCAAGAAGGGCCGCTTCGAGCAGTACATCAAGGACGACCGCGAGTTTGTGAAGGTGATGGTCAACCGCGCCTCCGAAGGCATGATCGTGCGCCACGGCGAGACCGCCAGCCGCATCGAGGGCGCCGACCTGACTCGCTTCATGGCCACGCTCAAGGAGTATCTCGACTTTGTGGAGAAGGTGGACAAGCGCATCCGCAACGAGAAGCTCACCGAGCTGCTCGCCCGGCTCGAGTTTGTGCATCGCGCCGACTTTGCCTCCAAAGCGGAAAGCGAAGTTCCACCCAAGCTGCTCGCGCTGCATGAACAGCTGAGCGGTCTGAAGGACGATCTCCAGTTCAAGTCCATCGCCGAGCCGGTCGAAGACGAGGAGCACCACACCTGGTCCGTTAGCTTCACTGACTCGCAGGGCGCCAACCGCTCGATCGACTGGGCGCTCGCTGGGAGCCCCGAGTTCAAGGGGATGATGGCGAAGTACATGCTCATCAAGGAATTCCTTGAGCCGCCCTTCCTGATCGAATTCGCACCCAAGGGCGCAGCCGCAGAAGCAGCTCCCGAGGAAGCCGAAACCGCCGAAGGCGAGGGCGCCGAGGCCAAGGCCGAGGCCACGCAGGCCCGCCGCACCGCACGTATGCTGCGCGAGCCGGTGGAGAAGCAGACTGCGCGCGAGCTCTTCAGCTACATCGTCGAGCAAGGCAAGAAGGACTACTCCGTGCAGCGCTACAAGGGCCTGGGCGAAATGACCGCCACGCAGCTCTGGGAGACCACCATGGACCCCGAGCACCGCACGCTCTTGCAGGTCAAGCTCGAAGACATCGCCGAGACCGAGGCCATCTTCACCACGCTGATGGGCGAAGACGTGGAAGCGCGCCGCAAGTTCATCGAAGACAACGCGCTGGACGTGAAGAATCTCGACATCTAGGGCCTGCTATTAACTTTCGCGCGGGTGGCGTTGCGGACGAAAATCGGTCCTGACCGGGATTCTCCGCGGATCGAGTTTTCCGGGGGAATTGGATCAATCCCCCAGTTTCGTCACCCGCACGCTCTTGCCGGTGCGCGCCGATTCGCGCGCGGCGTCCAGAATCTGCATGACCACAACGTTGGTGTCGAGGGCGCTCAGGTCGCCTTTGGGCTGGATCTGCCCGCGCAGCACGGCGGCCAGGTAGCTCAGCGAGCTGCTCTCGGGCGCGGCCAGCGAGGGGGCAGTGATGAGCTGCTCATCATGGTCGTGCTCCAGGCGCAGGCGGAGCTTGTCCGGGCCAACGGTGATGGCGTAGCCGGTGGCGCCGTAAACCTCCATGTCTTTGCGGCTGAACGGCCAGTTCCACGAGGCCTGGATCACGGCCTGGGCGTGCGGATATTGCAAGATGATGGTGGCGTCGTCGTCGACCTTGGGATAGATCTCGGGCTTGTCCTGGTTGGTGACGGCGGTGACGGTGAGCGGGGCTTCGCCGTGCATCAGCCAGGTCATCAGATCCACGCCGTAGCAGCCAAAGTCGTAGAGTGCGCCGGCGCCGTTCTGGGCCGGATCGGTGAGCCAGCGGAGAAACTCCGGAGGCACGCCGATCTCCTTGGGCCCCTGGTGGCCGTCGTGCACCACGACGCGGCGAATCGCGCCCAGCCGGCCGTCGCGTACCGCGTCATAGGCGGCCTTGTTGCTCGCGTACCAGGTGGTCTCGTAGTTGACGAGCACGTGAATCTTGGATTGGCGAGCTGTTGCGCGGATGGCCAGGGCGTCGGCCAGCGAGAGGGTGAGCGGCTTCTCCACCATCACCGAGACCCCGTATTGCGCGGCAATCTCGATGGCGTGGCGGTGCTCGCCGATGGGTGTGTAGACGAGCACTGCCTGCGGGGTGCGGAGCGCGATCATCTCCGCGGCGTCCTTGAAGAACAGGCTCTCGGGCAGTGCGAACTTCTTGGCGTACTTGGCGGCCAGCGCCGGGTCGGGATCGGCAACGCCTACCAGCACCACGTCCTTGTGCTGGGACAGGGCGGAGAGAAAGCCCTCCACGTGACCGTGCTCCAGGCCGATGATGGCCACGCGCAGCGGTGTCGGCTGCTGCTGGGATGGACAGAGATTGGAGACGGCGAGGAGAAGGGCCGGCACGAAGGCGGTGCGGAGACGGGCAGCGATGGAAACGATACGGCGCATGGGAGAACACACCTCGGCAGCAATTTTACCCTGACGGGACTGGGCGCAAGCGGCTGGGACCCAGCCAGGGGGTCGATCGCCTTGACCAGAAGACGCAGAAACAGCGATTCCGCGCGCGGCTTGAAAATAAGGCTGTTTTTTTAGATGGATTAGGAACCCAGACCCGATTTGGGGCGATCCCCGCTGTAAACCCGCTCCTCTTGGAATTCGTCAATCCTGGCGTGGAAGGTGTGCGGACTCGATTTCGCTGCCCCTGTTGCGGCTACAAGACGCTGGAGACAGCCGGAGCGCTGGCGCTGTGCCCGGTCTGCTGGTGGGAAGACGACGGCCAGGAGGACGAGGACGCCGGCGAGGTCCGGCTCACGGTCAACGGCCAGATGAGCCTGAACGAGGCGCGCGAGCATTTTGCCCTGTGCGGCGCCTCCCATCCACGCTTTCTTCCCTACGTGCGCAAGCCCCAGGTCACTGAGCAGTAACGTACCTTTCGGGAGCCCCCGCCGGGGCAAATTCGCGGCCCCGGTTTGACCCTTGGGAGTAAACCCCACTACCATGAGATGAGGCATTTCCCCGGCTGCGCGTGTCTGGGTCGAGTCGCGTGCGGCTGTATCCTGCCGTACACGGTTCGGGCGCCCGAGGGCTGCATCCTGAATACAGGAGATTGCAGCCTGGATGCGGCCCCAAGGAAGCAGCCGAGATTTGCAAGTTGATGCGCGGAGATTGCGCCCGGAAGGTAAAACGTTGAGCTCTACCGACACCCTCGAAAACACCCCCCGCCCCGACACGGCCGAGGCCGCGCACGATCACGATCATAGCCACGCCGAACATAACCACGAAGGCCACGATCACGAAGGTCACACGCACTCGCACGAAGGTCACGACCACACCCACGGACCCGTCCTGAATCCCGATTGCACCCGCGAGCTGGTGCTCGATATTCCGGTCGAAGAGGTCTCCAAGGCCTATCGCACCGTGACCGGCAACTATCGCAAATATGCCAAGATTCCCGGCTTCCGCGCCGGCAAGGTGCCGGAGTCGGTGGTCAAGCGCCGCTTTGCAACCGAGATCAAGAAGGACGTGATCGACGGCCTGCTCCCGGAGCGCTTCAACAAGGCCGTGGCTGAGCTGGGCGTGCGCCCGGTGGGCCAGCCGCAGGTGACCGAGCTGACCGTGGAAGACGGCGCGCCGCTGCACGTGAAGGCGGTCTTCGAGTTTGTGCCGGCGTTTTCCATCGACGGCTACGACAAAGTGACCGTGCCCAAGCCGCCGGTCGCGATCACCGACGAAGAGTTTCAGGCTGAACTGGCGCAGCTGCGCGAGTCGCGCGCCGTGGTTGAGCCGGTCGAGGAAGACCGCCCGCTCGCCGACGGCGACTGGGCGCAGATTACCTATAAAGGTGTGATCGAGGGCGATAGCGAAGCCGCTCCCGTAGATCACCCCACGGACAAAGACCCGTCCGCGGGGACCCCGATTGCCGGCGAAGACACGCTGGTGGAGATTGGCGGCAAGGATACGGTGGAGGCTTTCACCAATGCCTTGAAGGGCGCCAAAGCAGGCCAGGAGCTGAAGGCCGAGGTCATTTATCCAGCTGACTATGCGGAAGCCAAGCTGGCCGGCAAGACCGTGGCCTACGAAGTGGAAGTCAAGGCGATCAAGAAGCGGACGCTGCCCGCGCTGGACGACGATTTTGCCAAGGAACTGGGTGCCTACGAGAGCTTTGCGGACCTGGAAGAGCGCATCAAGGAGCACCTGGCCAGCCGCAAGCGGCGCAGCGTGGAAGGCGAGACCAAAGACCGCCTGTTTGCCGCGCTGACCGAGAAGTATCCCTTCCCGGTGCCGGAGTCGCTGGTGCAGGAACAGATTGACGCCCGCCTCGAGCGGGGACTGCGCGCGTTGGCTGCGCAGGGGATGGATACCGAGCAGATGCGCAAGCTGGACTTTGGCAGGCTGCGTGCTGCACAAAGAGACAGTGCGACGGCCGAGGTGAAGACTTTCATCCTGCTGGACCGGATTGCCCAGGCGGAAAACATTACCGTGAGCGACGAGGAGATGGACCACGAGCTGCAGCTGGCCGCGCTCCAGTCCCGCGAGCCCCTGGATACCCTGAAAGCGCGATTGACGGAGGACGGGGGTCTGGCTAGAATCCGGGAACAATTGCGGAGGGAAAAGACCGCGAGTGTGTTGTACGAACGGCTGCCCGCCTGAAGGCGGAAGCGGGCAGAGGGCGCTGCAGGGACCGGAAAGCGAAATTGGATCGAATCCGGGCTGTGCGGGCATCAAAGAAACGGGGACCGGTGGTCTCCAACCGGGAGAGCGAGAAGAATACGCAATGGCATTAGTACCCATGGTGGTTGAGCAGACGAGCCGGGGCGAGCGCGCCTACGACATTTACTCCCGTCTGCTTCGCGACAACATCATCTTTCTTGGCACACCGATCGACGACCAGGTGGCCAACCTGATTGTGGCGCAGATGCTGTTTCTTTCCGGTGAAGACCCGGAGAAGGACGTGCAGCTTTACATCAACTCGCCGGGCGGCTCGATAACCGCCGGCCTGGCCATCTACGACACCATGCAGTTCATCAAGAACAATGTGGTGACTTACTGCATCGGCCAGGCGGCCTCGATGGGCGCGTTTCTGCTGCTGGCCGGCACCAAGGGCAAGCGGTTCGCGCTGCCCAACTCGCGCATTCTTATCCATCAGCCGTCGATGGGCGGGCTGAGCGGTCAGGCTACCGATATCGACATTCACGCGCGCGAGATTCTGCGCATCCGCGAGATCACCAACACGCT
>Ga0182030_10015039_pt1 | contig 15209 bp, 17 predicted proteins | sample 812S3MmetaG_FD_121299 | JGI IMG/M metagenome (GOLD analysis project Ga0182030, IMG submission 121299) | Permafrost microbial communities from Stordalen Mire, Sweden - 812S3M metaG (Illumina Assembly) | ecosystem: Environmental > Terrestrial > Soil > Wetlands > Permafrost | place: Sweden... | reverse complement strand
TTTCCCGAGTGAACGGCCGGTACGTGGACCGCCGACCGCTGCCCGGCGCACGCCCTGGAGAAGAAAAGGCGTAAGGTTGTGACGCTGGAACTTAACAATTGTTCCGTGGCGATCTGTCACCCAAGATAAATAATTGCATCTGAATATCTGAAACAGTACTTGCCGAAGTTTTTGCGGGGAAGTCGGCGATTGATTCGCGCCTGGTAGCACAGTCCCCAGAAGTCGCAGATGCAATGAGAGGCAGCGATCCAGCATCGGTTCCAGTTCGCCATGACTTCGTCACCGGGCGAAGCTGGTTGAATTTTGGGTCGATCGGCGGGTTGTTTGGGTTCGTCATAGTGAGCGGGCTGGCGATCTGGCTGCTACCGTTCCACGTATTCAACGAGGTTCTGGTCCTGCTCCACACTGCAGTCGGCGTATTGGCGGCGGCAGCCTTGGCTGTTTGGCTGCTCGGCCATTGGCTAGGCACAAGGAAAGCGCCGCGCAGGCCCCGGAAGATCTCGGCCTATATCGGGTCTTGGTTACTGGCCGCCAGCACTGTAACGGGGTTCGCGGTCACCTGGCAAGCTCTGATTCGGCCGTACATGGGCCAGGGCTGGGTACAGGTGCATTTGTGGACCAGCGTTCTTGCAATTCCCTTCCTGATATACCACCTCGTTCCCGCGAGTGAAACGGCCGTTTTCGGTGAGCGGTGCGGAAGAAGTGAGTCGAGAAGTCTGGGGAGACGCGTCGATAGGCACTCCGTTTTCTACTATTCAAATTGCCGTCAGCTACTACGGATTAGGTATTGTTCGAGAGATCCGCGCGTATTAACTTCAAAACAAGGAATGCCGGAGCAGAACTGGTGCCACCCAACCGCCATGGCCCTGACCAAGTTCCCAGGGCATTAATGTTCCGGCATTCCAATCCTGGAGTTCATCCCGGGCAACTTCGGCTGTCGCGTTCCTTGCATTTCGAATCGTTGTGTTTCAGGTCTCCGGTTAACTCTTCCAATCGCTGCCGATACGCTGCCAGCCACTCCTCGAACGCTCTATGGGAGCTTGCGTCAATGGACCGTAGTTTTCGTGGTCTGTGAATTAATGCCTGGAGGAGGAGCCTCGCCATACCAACCTTTCTGGAATCGGTAACCGGCCCTGGCAGCGCACTCCGCCAGAGCTCGAACAACCGCAAATCCTCTGTATGCCACGCCAGCCGACAGTTCCACTGGGCTTTGGTTGCCATCGTCGATCCTCCTTGCCCCTATCGGGTATTGCGACCGGCCTTAGCGCCTTGCCGAGAACTCACAATTGACAGCGAGCCACGTGAATTCGGACGCCATGGCGCTGGATCACGAAGAGTGGCCCGAAGTCGCCACCACCATCGCCGGCGACGACATCATCCTGGTGATCACTCCCGATAGCCCAACGAGGGAAGCGGTTCAGGAGAAACTGCTAGGTCTTGTGGAAATAGGCTAGGTGACGCGGCCTGCAAGCGCTGCGGCAGCGGAAGCGCCACTTCGATGAGCGTGCCTTTTCCCGGCCCGGATGTGATTTTGACCGAGCCGCCCAGGCTTTCGGCACGTTCGTGCATTCCCGTCAGCCCGAGTCCATGCGCGCGCCCATGCTGGAACCCCCGGCCGTCGTCTTGCACCGTGATCGCCAGCCAGGAATCGGAGGCGCGCACGGTGATTTCTACGGCATTCGCATTGGCGTGCTTGGCGACATTATTGAGAGCTTCCTGGGCGATGCGGAAGACGCAGGTCTTGTGTTCGTCGGGCAGGTCGGGCGGCAAGTCGTCGGCCTGAACCTGAATGCGAAGCCCCGTGGGCCGCGAGATTTCGCGCGCCAGCCAGCCGAGCGCCGCCGCCAGCCCCAGGTCGTCGAGCATCGCGGGGCGGAGCAGTAGCGCCATATTGCGAATCACCGCGAGCGAACTCTCCACGGACTCGCGCACGCGGTCCACTCGCTCGCGAAGCTCCTTGTCGTACGGCCGCAGCGCCACGGCGAGGTCATGCAGTTCGAATTGCACGGCCGACATGGACTGTCCCACGGCGTCATGCAGGTCGCGCGAGATACTCTTGCGTTCGGTCTCCTGCGTGGCCACCAGTTTGGCGGAAAGATCTTTCAACTCCTGGCGGGCCTCAGTGACTTCCTGTAGATGTTTCAGGGTCTGCTTTTCCAGCCGCAGGAGGTGCGCGGTGCTGAAATACGCCTGGCCCATGCCCACCAGCAGCATCACCACCAACGCCAGCACCAGTTGGCCCCGGACCCCGGAAAACTGAGAGCGCAGCTCGGCATCCCTCCGCATCAGTTGCTGCCGATTCAGCGACCGGATGTTATCGGCGATCGCTAAAGTGTTGGAACGCCGCGGAAATACTTCATCGTCCAGGAAGCGAAAACCGTGCCGGCGCCGTTGCTCCATGCTCCACGAGAGCACCGGCTCCATCGTCTGCCAGTAATCGTTCAGCTCGCGCTTCAGGGCCTCGAACATCTCGCGGTCGTCGCCGTCGGCTAGCAGTGCGTTATCGGTCAGCAACGTCTGGATCCGCGCCTTGGCGTCGATCAACTCGCCTCTGCTCTGTTCCGCTTTGGTTCGGTCCGGTTCCAAAAGGTAGTCGCGCAGGTAAGTACCCGAGAGATACACCGCTGCGCGGATTTCGTCGAGTTGCTGATTCTTGGCCAGGAACTGCCCCAGGCTGGTTTGATTCGCGTTCTGGACTTCGGCGAGGGCGTGCAACGCACTCAGTCCTGAGAGGATCAGGAGTATCAGCAGGACGCCAAAACCGAGCACCAGCCCGCCGCGCATGGTCAACAGCCGGACTCCGGCCGCTGACGGCCCCTTAACCAGGGACATCGCTGCGTTCCGGTGAAATGATACCTTTTCGAACGGCATATAGGATCAGGTCAGCAAGGCTGTGTAGATTGAGCTTTTGAAATATGTGCTGGCGATGGCAGATTACTGTGGTCGGGCTCAAACCTAGGCTACTGGCGACATCTTTACTGGTTGCGCCTTCGGCCAGCAGTTGCAGGATTTCGCGTTCGCAATCGGTAAGCGGTTCGTAGGCGTCGGTGGTCTGCTCGCGCTGCAGATATCGCGTGTAATCGTCGGCCAGGATGCGGCTCACTTTGGGGCTGAAGAAGGCCTTCCCCTGGCTCACCGCGCGCACGGCATCCACGACTTCGGATTCCGCCGAACTTTTGAGCACATATCCGCGGGCGCCAACCTTGAGGGCGCTCAGCAGGTAGGCCTCATCGGCCTGTACAGTCAGGATCACGATCTGAGTATCGGGCAGCATTTCGGCAATTTACCGGGCCGCCTCGATTCCGTTGAGGTTCGGCATGGAGATATCGAGAATCACCACTTGGGGTCGTCCTCGCCGCGCGATGGCAATCGCCTCCCGGCCGTCGCGTGCCTCGGCGATCACCACCAGGCCGGGTTCGTGCTCCAGGAGCGTTCGCAAACCCCGCCGGACAACGGCATGATCGTCGGCGATCAGAATTCGACTGGGCCCCATGGCGGCATCGACCCTCATCGTTTTCCATGTTACGCCATCGGCTTCCACAGGGTGAATACTCTAACCGTAGTATTTTCGTAATGATTTGCAACTACATCGATTTCCCCCAAAAACTCCTCTGATGATGGTATGGGCTGAAGCGTGAATTGTCTCATACAATTGAAAATGCAAACCCTGAAGACCAGCGGAGCGCCCAGCTATGCATATGCCAACAAACGGTGATCTCTCATACGAACATCTGGAGCGGCTCGGGCAGTTCGACACCTGCACTCTATCCAACGCTATCGAGCGGTTGAACCTCCGCCCCAGAAACGAGGGCTTTATCTCGGGAGCGGTTACCTGCCGATTCCCCCAATTGGCGCCGGTAATAGGCTACGCGGTCACGGCCAGGATGCGATCGTCCGCGACTCCGGTCGACGGGAAATGCTATCACGAGCACCCGGACTTTTGGAAATACATTGCCAGTATTGCCGGGCCGCGAATCCTGGTGATCCAGGATGCCGACCACGCACCGGGCGTGGGAGCGCTGCTGGGAGAAGGCTGGGCGCGGATCTCACGCGCCTTGGGCTGCGTGGCCTGCGTGACCAACGGCGCCGTGCGAGACTTGCCGGGAATCCAGGCGCTCGGCTTCCAGATCTTCGCCGGCAATGTTTCGGTGTCGCACGCCTACGCGCACGTGGTGGATTTCGGAGATCCGGTCGAGATTGGGGGCTTGCGCATCTCGCCCGGCGACCTTTTGCATGGCGATCTGCACGGAGTCCACACGATTCCGAAGAGCGCCGCCGGCCACCTTGCCGTGATTGCCGACCAGGTGCTGCGCGAGGACCGGGAATTATTCGAGTTGACAGAAAGAAAGGACTTCTCCGTGGCCACTCTATCCGCCAGGCTGGAAGGGGTTAACAGACATCTTCTATGAGACTGAGAATCGCGGCGCTTCTCGCGCTGATTGCATGCCTCGGCGGGTGTTCCAGGACTCCGCCTGTGAGTGCGGGGAACGGGAGTGAGCCGGAAAACATCCCAACGGTCGGAGTGACCTCCGTCACCCGCAAGCCGATGATGCGCCAACTCACGGTGTCCGCGGAGCTGGTGCCGTACCAGGAGACCGACGTCTTCGCCAAGGAATCGGGCTATGTCAAGGATTTGCTGGTGGACTACGGCAGCCGGGTGAAGAAAGGCGAGTTGATGGCCGTGCTCGACATTCCGGAGTTGCAGATCCAGCTTAAGCAGGATGACGCCGCGATTGCCAATGCCAACGATGCGGTGACCCATGCGCACCATGAAGTGGATCGGCTGGAGGCCCAGCTCGTCCCGCTGAAGGCGCAGGCAGACCGTCTGGCCGGAGTCGCCAAAACGCGTCCCGGCCTGGTGGCGCAACAGGAGATCGACGACGCGCAAGGCAAAGGTCTGGCAATGGCAGCCCAGGTGGAGTCCGGAAGATCTGCCTTGCAGGCGGCCGAGAGCCAGTGGGACGAGGCCAAGGCGAAACTCGAGCGCGACAAAGCGCTCTTCGACTACGCCAGAATTACCGCGCCATTCGACGGCGTGGTGACGCAGCGCTACGCCAACCTGGGCGCCTTGATGCAGGCCGGCACCAGCTCCAGCACGCAAGCCATGCCATTAGTTCGTCTCTCCCAGGACGATATCTTCCGCCTGGTCATTCCCGTACCCGAGTCCTATGTGAAATACATCCGCATCGGCGATCCCGTTCAGGTGCGCGTCACCTCTCTGGACAAGGTGGTGACCGGCACTGTGAAACGATTCTCCGCCGACGTTGCCGCCGAGACCCGCACCATGCATACCGAGGTGGAGGTACTGAACCCGTCACACGTCCTTTTGCCGGGGCTCTACGCCGAGGCGACGCTTACCTTGGAACATAAGGACGCCGCCTTGTCTCTGCCTCTGCAAGCGGTGACTCAAGCGAACGGGAAGGCCACGGTCTTTCTTGTGGATGCTAATAACACCCTGCAGGAGCGAACCATTGCGACTGGACTGCAGACCGCCAACGACATCGAAATCGTAAGCGGCCTGAATCTTGGCGACCGGGTGGTGATCAGCGATCGCAGCGGTTTGAAAAGCGGCGCGCGCGTGAAACCGCAGGAAGTGGAAGTCCAAGAGTATCAAGGGGCACAGTAAGGTTCTCATGGCGCCATCCTCTATTCGGACTCCGGCCCGCCGCGTGCATAGGCCGGCCCTTACAGCCAGCCCCGGCGATTTCCCTCTGCCGGGGCTGGCCTTTTTCCTGGAAACCACAGTCAAATAACTACCCATGCCACGTTTCTCCATTCGAAATCCCCACTTCATCGTGGTCATCTGCCTGGCGCTGCTTGTTATCGGTGTCACTAGTGTCGCCCGCATGCCGGTGGATCTGTTTCCGACCATCAACATGCCGGAAGTCATCGTGGCCACCTTCTATAACGGCATGCCCCCCGTCGATATCGAAACGGACATCACCAATCCGCTGGAACGCTTCTTCACGCTCGCCGCCGGCATGGACCACATGGAGTCGCGTTCCCTGCTGGGCGTCAGCATGATCAAAGCCTACTTTCAGCCGGGCACCAACGCCGACGCGGATGTGACCGCGCTCTCCAACCTGGCATTGGCCGATTTGAAGCGCTTGCCGCCGGGCACTCTGCCGCCCGTGGTGTTGAAGTTCGATGCCTCCAGCCTGCCGGTATGCCTGGTGACGATTAAAGGCGAAGGGCTCACCGAGACGCAACTGCATGACCTCGCCCAATTCCAGATTCGCAACCAGATCGCCAGAGTGAACGGCGCCGAGATCCCCGGCGTGTTCGGCGGTAAGTACCGCCAGGCGATGATTTATGTGGACCCCTACAAGCTGTTTTCGCGCCAGTTGAGCGTGATGGATGTAGTGAACGCGGTCAATAACAGCAACCTGATTCTGCCGGCCGGCGATGTCAAGATCGGACCGAGCGATTACTATATCTATTCCAACAGCTTAGTCAAAAACGTCAAGGACTTGAACGACTTGCCCTTGAAAACCGTGGGCACTAAGTGGGTCACGGTCGGGGATGTGGGCGACGCCCAGGACGCCAGCCAGTTGCAGTACAACATCGTGCGTATCGATGGCCAGAAGTCGGCCTATATTCCCATCATGAAGCAGGGCGGCGACACCAACACCATCCAAGTGGTCAACGACGTCCGCACGCTTACCGGCAAGCTTTTCGATCTGCCCAAGCAGTTGAAGACCGCCATCGCATTCGACCAGTCGGTCTTCGTAAAGCAAGCCCTGAGCACCGTGCTCCATGAGGGCCTGATGGGACTGGTGCTCACCGGCATCATGATCCTGATCTTCCTGGGAAGCCCGCGGGCCACCGTGGCGGTGCTGTTATCCATCCCCATCTCCGCCTTGGCCACGGTAGTGGTCCTTTATATGTTGGGCAGCACTATTAACACCATGATTCTAGGTGGCCTGGCCCTGGCATTTTCCCGCGTCATCGATAACTCCGTGATCTCGCTGGAAAATATATATCGCCACCTGGAATTGGGCGAAGCCCCCGCCGTGGCCGCAGAACAGGGAGGCGCGGAAGTAAACCTCGCCGTCCTGGCGGCGACGCTGGTGGACGTGGTCGACTTCTTCCCGGTAACGCTGCTCATCGGAGTCAGTAAGTTCCTGTTCTCGTCGCTGGCCCTGGCATTTTGCCTGTCGCTGCTGGCCTCGTTTGTAGTGGCGATGACGGTGATTCCGCTTTTCTGTTCCAAGTTTCTCAAGGCAGTTCCTCATGCTCACGCCGAAGGCACCACCGAACAGACGCCCACCGAACGCGGCTTCAACGCCTGGTTCAACCGTATGTTCAATATCGTGCTGGATCTCTACGAGCGTTGGGTGCGCCGCGCCCTGAAGCAGCCGGGCCTGACGGTGGCTGCGTTGATGGGCCTGTTCGTTGCGAGTCTGGGGATCTATCCGTTTTTGGGCCGGGCCTTCTTCCCGCGAACCGACGCCGGACAATTCACGCTCAATGTGAAAGTGCCTACCGGGAGCCGCATTGAAGTGACGGACCAGTACGTAGCCAAAATCGAGGATCTGATCCGGCACAATGTTCCTCCCGCCGAACTGAAGATGATCGTTTCGAATATCGGAGTGGTGAACGACTTTTCTTCGCTCTATACTTCCAATGCCGGAATGTACACCGCCACTATTCAGGTCGCTCTGAACGAGGGCCACAAAGGGAGCAGCCTGGATTATATGGAAAAGGTCAAGAACCAATTGGTTGCGCAATTTCCCGATGTCCGGGCGTTCTTCCAGAGCGGCTCGATGGTGGATGCCATCCTCAATTCGGGCATGCCCGCGCCCATCGACGTGCAGGTCAACACGCACGACCTGGACCTTACTTACGGCACGGCGCAGGATCTGGCCCGCCGCTTCCACCAACTGCCCGGAGTCGGGCAGATCTACATTCCGCAGGACATGAATTATCCGGCCATTCGTTTGAATATCGACCGCGTGCACGCGGGGGAACTGGGGCTTACCCAAAAGGACATCGTCGATAACGTCATCACGGCTTTGAATTCCAATACCATGATCGCCCCCAACTATTGGGTGGACTACGCCAGCGGCAACGATTACTTTTTGAGCGTCCAGTATGCCGAGCACGGACGGGCGGCCATTCACAACTTAGTCGATCTGAAGTCGATCCCTTTGCGGGCGCCCAATCTGAAGGAGCCCACCACGCTCGATACCGTGGTAAATCTTGAATACCTCCAGTCCCCGACGGAGATCGATCACTACCAGATCCAGCGCGTAGTCGACATCTATGTCACGCCGCAGGGCGAGGATTTGGGCAAGCTGACCAGCGCGATCCAGAAGACCATCGTGGACGCGAAGCTGCCCTCGAATGTCCGCGTGGACCTCCGCGGCATGGTGGACGGCATGAATAAGTCGTTTACCAGTTTCGCCTACGGCTTCGGCATATCGTTTGTCCTGCTGATCCTGATCCTGATCGCCCAGTTCCGTTCCTTTATCGACCCCATTCTGATCATGCTGGCGATTCCCATGGGCTTCATCGGCGTGCTGATCATTTTGCCGTTGACCCACACCACCCTGAACGTGATGTCGCTGATGGGCGTGCTGATGTTGATCGGCATCGCCGATTCCAACAGCATTCTGATCGTGGACTTCGCCCATAAGTTGGAAGAGCAGGGCATGAGCGTGCTGGACGCCGTAGTTACCGCGTGCCGCGTCCGCCTGCGGCCGATTCTCATGACTTCGCTGGCGACAATTATCGGAATGATTCCCATGGCCATGAATCTGGGCGAAGGTGGCGAGCAGTATACGCCGATGGCCCGCGCGATTATCGGGGGCCTGACCTCGTCGGTGCTCCTCACGGTGTTCATCGTGCCAGCCGCCTACCTGCTGGTATACGGCCGGAGACGGCCGGTTACGATTCCCCAAGCATGAGGACCACATTTAACCAACACCGCTTGCCGGCGCGCGCGGCTCCATACAGAGCCGGGCCCAAAGGGCACCCCGTAAGGGAGCGGTCAGGGAGCCATCAATGAAAACTTTCTCTCACGCACTCTTACTGGCGGCGAGCGTGGCGCGCTGCGTCCTGGCGCAACCCGCCCCGACGAAACTGACTCTGCAGGATGCCGAGACGCAGGCGCTGAAGAATCACCCCCGCGTGCAGGCGGCGCAACACGTCCAGTCCGCCATGAACCAGCGGATCGACGAAACGCGGTCGGCGTATTACCCCACGCTGTCCGGCGACGTTACCGGTTCGCAGGCGAATCCCCGGGCGCGCCTCGGCGCGGGCTATCTGAACGACCCCAGCCTTTTCAACCGCGTCGGACAGGGCATCACGCTCAGCCAATTGATTACCGATTCGGGCCGCACGCCGAACCTGGTGGCCAGCTCCCGCCTGCAGGCCGGCGCTGCCGAGCAGACCGTGCAAGCTACTAAGTACGATGTGCTGGTGCGCGTCAACCAGGCATATTTCGGAACCTTGCGCGCACAGGCCCTGGTCAAAGTGGCCCAGGAGACCCGGGCGGCGCGCCAGTTGCTGGTGGACCAGGTGACCGCGCTGTATAACAACAAGCTGCGCTCGGAAGTGGATGTCGCCTTCGTAGCAGTGGAACTGGCGAATGCGAAGTTGTTGGTGTTGCAGGCTGACGACCAGGTACAACAGGCATTCGCCGAATTGACGCGGGCCCTCGGTTCGCAGGACGGGGCCACCTACCAATTGGCGGACGAACCCCTGCCCCCCAGCCCTCCGCTGAAAGTGGAAGATCTGGTGCAGCAGGCGCTGAGCGCCCGGCCGGAACTCGCCAGCCTGCAACTGAACCGTGACGCCGCTTACAAGTTTGAACGCGCCGAGAGGGACCTGGCCCTGCCGACGGCCAACTTCATCGGCGTGGGCGGCTACATGCCGTACATCTCGCAATTGTCCCTGCCGCGCGTGACACCGCCCGAATACGAAGGAGTCGCGGTCAACGTCGAGATTCCGATCTTCAACGGCGGACTGTTCAAGGCGCGCCGGGAGGAAGCGCACTACCGGGCTATGGAAGCCGACCAGCGGCTGCGCGACGAGGCGGAGGCCATCGCGCGCGACGTAAGGACGGCGTGGGCTGGCGCGTCGACCGCGTACCAGCGTCTCGATGTGACCGCGGAACTGGTGCGGCAGGCCAACCTGGCACAGCAACTGGCGCAGGGCCGCTACGATCTTGGCCTGTCCACGATCGTGGAACTGACGCAGGCGCTGTTGAACGTCACCTCGGCGGACATTCAAAACATGAACGCGAAATACGACTATCAGAGCCAGTACGCCACGCTGCAATACACCATGGGAGCCTTGCGCTGACGCCTATGATCGGGGAAAGAAGCGGCATCGGGAAACGGGCCTTCTGGGATCTGACGATCTGGGGCGCGGGCTTGGTCTACCTGGCCCTGGTTTTGTTCGTGAACCTGGACAGCCCGCTATTCGGACTGCTGTTAATTGTCCTGGCGGCGTATCAATTGCTTGAGCCTCATAGACACAAGCGCGCGAGGTAGCGCCTATTAACCGACGAAGGGATGCTGGGCTTATGAAGTGCTCCTTTGGGGCGTGGATCACTCTTCTCGCCGCAGCGGCCTGGGGGCAGGATGAACCATGAGGCGTTCCCGTTTTCCCGCCGTAACCGATCCACTTTGCATTATATTCGTCAACTCGCCCGAGAGGATAGCGTTCACGCCATAGATCACACAAAGAAAAACCAGGAACTGGGGGCGGCATCGGGATATGAGGCCGGCACTCGCGCCGGTTGTCGTGAAAGAGCAATGATCTTTGTAAGGCGCCTGAAGTGTTTGGCGGCGGGGTGGCCGCGAAGGCTCGGTGCGGCGAGCACTCCTAAAAGGGCCGTCTGGCTTGACCCCGCCATAAGGATAAAGTTGTCAATCTGCAATGGAAGAACGCCGGAGAGCACCGTCCTTCATTGTCCGCGTGTACGTAAGACGTAGTCAGAAGGTGAAGCCAAATGCGAGCGCGATGTTCATCCAGCGGTCGGTCGTGTTGTTCGCGAGCACACTGGGGACACGTAGCCCGTTTGTTGGGCCGGCATATTGAACCGTGCTCCCAACCCATAAACTGAGGCTCGTGCCCAGGGAGTAGCTCCTGGTGGTCAAGCCGTCACCCCAACCACCGGGGGATGTGCAGCTATAGCAGGTCGGCGAATAGCCGCCACGATTATCTCTCGAGTTGCGAAAATACCCGGTGCCACCGCTGCCGGAGAAGTCAATTCGCTTGAGCGGCTCAGGGATGTAAATCAAGCTGCCAAGCGGCATCGTAAACTCGTGATTGCCGCCCTGGAGAATGCCGAAATCCGTTATCTCTGCATTCTGTTTATTCGCTAACCCGAGTACAATCCCCGGACCAGAATCGGCCTGAACGAGGCCTTTGAATCCTCCGGTGACCGGCGGCGCGGTAGCGAGGAGGTTGGCGGCATTTCTCACGGGAGCGGCGGTGTGGAGGCCCACGGCAATTTTGTTGGGAAGGGACTCGCCACCTTGAGCAAATGCCGGCGACACGGCGAACAACAAGCCGCCCAAGGCGAAGACCGTGCCTGCCATGGCCACGGCCATGAGGCGCGACCGCACATTGAAGAAAGGCTCTTCATCGCCACCTGAAAGACTCGCACAATCGGGATGTTGACCTTTTTGAAGGTGGGCCACGATCTGTTTTCCTCCTGTTATCAGTATGCTTTTCATTGTTTGGTGATCGTACTGGGAGAACTCCCAGCCTTTCTCCGCGGACTGTAAATGCCTGCTGGACTACGCTGCGTTCCTGAGAGGTTCGGCAGCGTAATGCCCGCTTTTACTGTCCGTCCGGTCGGCGAACTGGCATCTCAGGCATAGCTGCGCCCAGGGAACAGCGCGGAGCCGTTTGGCCCCGATCTCCTCCTCGCAATTCAAGCAGGTGCCATACTCGCCGATGTCCAGCCTGCACAGGGCTTCTTGAATATCGCGAAGCCAGCGCGCAGAGCGGTCGAGATTCCCGATGGCAAGCTCGCGCGCCGCAGCAGCTTGAACCTGGTCCATCGCGTCCGCCGTCTGCTCGATGCACACTTGTTCTCGCAGGCCAAAACTCTTTGCGATCTCTTGGCGGGCGTCTTGCAAGTGTTTTCTAATCTGCAATTTGTCAAACTCCGGTGTCATCGTGCTCCCTCTCTGTCCTGTCGTGCTCAGGGGAAACTGCTCAACGTTACCCCTGATAGAAACTCTAAACCCGGAGCGCACGGCCGCATACTCTGAAAAGTCCTAGTCTGGGTTCCCCCGCACTTCCCGGCCTTCTGATGGATGAGCAGATCTGCGGTGGCCTCAACGAGTGTGGATGACGGCAGGTACCCTGCGGAACGACAATAGAGTGATGAATTCGCCCCGCGATCTTCCAGAGCGACAAGGAACCCGGCACGTTCTGTTGACCGGCCTCGGCATTGTTCTCGCCCTCCTGCTCGCGCTCGGTGTGTATGCAGCGGGATCGCTTTCAAGTGTGAGCCGCGCGGGCACACTGACGACTCGCGAGTACTTCCAGCAAAGTGAACGCCTGGAAAGTGTTCACCTTCTGCTGTCCTCCGCCGCCAGCGCGATTCGCGACTACCTGCTGGATCCGGATTCCCTGGCGCTTTCGCGGCACCGCGAGCGGGCGAGGGTTTCATGGACACAGGCAATGAAGGCCATTCAAGCCTACGAGGGAGTGGCAACATCTGAGCGGCGGCTCTTGACCGCTCAGCTCGATTCCCAAGTCTCGGACTACTGGGCAATTGCCGACCGGAGCCTTGAGATGACGGGACGCCAACGAGCGGAGGCCGGGGTCAACCTCCTAATCGGCCAACTCATACCCTTGCGCGACAAGTATCTCGCGACAATCAATGAGATCGGCGCCCGTGATCGCGCCGACCTGAGATCTGCAGCCGCGAACACCTCGCGTTTCGCTCAAGGCGCCGAGCGGCGGTTGTGGGCCGTGATCGCGCTGATCGTGCTACTTTCCCTGCTGGTCGCTGGCGCAACTGTTCGCTACCTGGTGCGGTTGGAGAATATCTCGTTGGCACAATTCGAAGCCTCCGTGAAGGCGGCCGTCGAACTCGAAAGATTGTCCCGCCGCCTGATGACTCTGCAAGAAGACGAACGGCGAAGGATCGCCAGGGAACTCCACGATGATTACGGACAACGAATGGCAAGCCTGCTTTTTGAGTTGGCCGCCGCTGCTGAGCGCACAGATGCGGCGCCGGAGCTTAGGCTTGTCATGCAGAAAATGGGGGAGCGCCTCGGAAATGTCGCGAAGGACCTGCAGCAATTGTCGCGCAGCCTTCACTCGGCCGTGCTGGACAAGATTGGACTTGAAGCTGCTATCCGGTCCGATTGCAGCGCGCTCCGGCAAAGAATCGCTTGGGAGGTCGATTTCCAGTCGGTTGATGTGCCGAAGCGATTGCCAGAGCCGCTGAGCCTGGCGGCATATCGGGTATTTCAGGAGGCCCTGCAGAACGCCTTGAAGCATTCACAGACGAGCCGTCTGGGGGTTTCGTTGAATGTCGAAGGCCGCGACTTGGTACTGCGGGTCAAGGATTACGGCCTCGGGTTTGACGCCGAATCGGCGAATCAGAAGGGCAGCCTCGGACTCCTGAGTATGCGCGAACGCCTGCGCATGATCGGGGGAGGGTTCCTGATTCATTCGGAAATCGGGAAGGGAACGCAGGTGGAGGCAAGGCTTCCGATGGTGGGTCAATGAGCACCTGGAACGCGATGCAAACGGTCAAGACTATGAGTTTTCCCAGGTGACCTGCGATCTTCGATGGCGGTCAATGAGAGACAGGGGCATTAACCAAAGGATGACAAAGTCGCTGTCTCCAATCGGTTGGGACATCCTACCCGGATATTCGATGGAGAACTATGGTCAAGAAAAGCGGGCCAACCGAGGAGCCCCATGAAGCGGCCGAAGGTCTTAATCGCCGACGACCACAGCATGGTAATCGACGGGCTCCGCAGCCTGCTGGAGCCGGAGTTCGAAGTCGTTGGGGCTGTTAACGACGGACGGGCGGTACTGCCCGCGGTTCGAAAGCTGCAGCCCGACGTTGTGGTAATCGATATTTCAATGCCTTTGTTGAATGGCCTGGATTGCACTCGCCAGCTTCACGACACGGGGTGTACAGCCAAGATTCTGATTCTGACCATGCACCCGGACGCCACCTTGGCACAGGAGGCCCTTGCCGCGGGAGCATCAGGGTATCTCCTCAAGAGTTCGCCGGGCTCGGAGTTGAAGGGAGCGCTGAGGGACGTTCTACAGGGCAGGACCTACCTCTCCCCCGGAGTGACGCGGGATGCGGTCGAAATAATGGGCCGCATGACGTCGATTCATGAAGATGTTTGGGCTCGCCTCACACCACGTCAACGCGAAGTCCTACAACTGCTTGCCGAGGGCAAGTCACATAAGGAAGTAGCCGATATCCTAAACATCTCCGTGAAGACGGCTGAATATCACAAGTACGCAATTCTGGACAAGCTCGGGCTAAAGACCAATGCTGAACTCGTCAAGTACGCCGTTCGCCATGGAATTATTGGAGTCTAGCGTAGCGAGCCGACCGCTCTATTGGGAGAACTCCTAGTATTGGATGCGGCCGGTCAGTGTTCCAATGAGGGAGTGATTATCATGGGCCAGATCTTGGGAGAGACGCTGAAAAATCCGAACGGGGCCGGGCCCGCCCATCCCAGACTCAAGATTTTGCTTGCCGATGACAATCCTGCGCTGCTGCGGGAACTACAGCGTGCTTTGGACAAGGAATTCGAGATTGTCGGGACCGTTGCGGATGGGCGCGCACTCTTGGAGGAATGCGGCCGTCTGCATCCTGAAGTGATTGTCACGGACATCTCGATGCCGGTCATGGACGGCTTCGAGGCGGTGGCGACACTGCGCCGCGGAGGTACGCCGAAGGTCGTCTTTCTCACCGTGCATGAGGAACAGGCATTCGTCGAAGAAGCTAAGGCCTTGGGGGCGATGGGCTATGTTCTGAAGCGATCCCGTCCCTCGGTGCTCGCCGCCGCCATTCGTTCCGCGAACGACGGACGCTTCTTTCTGTGCCCGGAACTGTGCAGCGATTGGGAACGGCCAACGTAGCGTGCCGGAGGACTGGCGAAGGAGGATTGGGAGAATGACAAACGATAAATGCGGCTTTTTTGTCTGCTGTCATCTTCGGGCATGCTCGCGGTGTTCAAACGCGGGCCCAAGACACTCCA
>Ga0182030_10015037_pt1 | contig 15210 bp, 10 predicted proteins | sample 812S3MmetaG_FD_121299 | JGI IMG/M metagenome (GOLD analysis project Ga0182030, IMG submission 121299) | Permafrost microbial communities from Stordalen Mire, Sweden - 812S3M metaG (Illumina Assembly) | ecosystem: Environmental > Terrestrial > Soil > Wetlands > Permafrost | place: Sweden... | reverse complement strand
CAGCCGTCGATCCTGGGCAGCACGGCGCGCAGCAGCGTGAGCAGCCTGCCGCGGACGCGTTCGCCTGCATCCAGAACTTCCTCGTGGGTGACTTTGCCGCCCGTGACGCCGGCGGCCATGTTGGTGACCACCGAGATCGTCAGCACCTCAATCCCCATGTGGCGAGCGGCGATCACCTCCGGGGCCGTGGACATGCCGACAAGGTCCGCTCCGATCGTGCGCAGGAAACGAATCTCCGCCGGCGTTTCGAAGCTGGGGCCGGCGACCGCGGCGTAGACGCCTTCGAAGATCCGCTCGCCCATCCGCTCCAACCCTTGCAGCGCGAATCCCCGGAAGCGCACGTTATAGGCGTCGGACATCTCGGGAAAGCGTGGGCCCAGGCGCTTATCGTTGGGGCCGATGAGCGGGCTGACGCCCTGAAGGTTGAGGTGATCGCGCACGACCACGAGCGCGCCCGGGCCGAAGTCGGGGTTGATGGCGCCGGCCGCGTTGGTCAGCACGACGGCGCGCGCGCCCATGCGCCCCAGCACGCGCAAGGGGAATGCGACCTGCTGCGCCGAGTAGCCTTCGTAGAGATGCACGCGACCCTGCATCACGGCCAGCGAAAGGTCGTTGAGGCGGCCGAGGACGAGCCGGCCAGCGTGGCCGATGGCCGTGCTCCTGGGGAAGTGCGGAATGTCTTCGTACGGGATGGCGGTGGCGTCGCGGAGTTCGTCGGCGAAGGCGCCGAGGCCGGAGCCGAGAACAACAGCGATGCGCGGCCTCAGCGAGGTGCGCGCGAGGACGAAGCGAGCGGCTTCTTCGGCGGAAGTGAACTCGTGAGCAGCAGGATCTGGCATGATTTTCGGACTATGCTGGCCGGATTCGGCGGTGCTATAGGGGTCCTTCGACTCCGGCGGTCAAAAGAAGACCGCCTCCGCTCAGGATGACACATCGAAGGGAGCCCCGCGTTTACGTCCTTACGTCCGCAGCCCGGTTCATTTGCCAATCTCTTCCAGATACTTCTCCGCTTCCAGGGCGGCCATGCAGCCGGTGCCGGCAGCGGTGACGGCCTGCCGGTAATGCCGGTCGGCGACGTCGCCGCTGATGAAGACTCCGGGGGCACGCGAGCAGACGTAGCCCTCGGGAATCAAGTAGCCCTCGCCGTCGCGGGCAAGCTGGTCGCCGACGAACTGCGCGTTGGGAGTGTGTCCGATGCCGAGGAACATGGCGCTGGTGGGCATGTCCCACTGCTCCCCGGTCTTCAGATTGCGCAGGCGCAGCCCGGTCACTTCTTTCTTGCTGACGTCGAGCACGTCGTCGACGACGGTGTCGCAGAGGAACGCGATTTTGTCGTGCTTGCGGGCGCGGTCAAGCATGATCTTGGAAGCGCGAAATTCGCCGCGGCGATGAATCAGCGTGACCTTGGAGGCGAAGCGGGTGAGGAACAGCGCCTCTTCCATCGCGGAATCGCCGCCGCCGATGACGGCGATCTCCTTGCCGGAAAAGAAAAAGCCGTCGCAGGTGGCGCACGACGAGACGCCATGGCCGATGAGCGCCTGCTCATTGGGGAGGCCGAGCCAGCGCGCCGAAGCTCCGCTGGCGATGATGAGGGTGCGGGTCAGCAGCTTGTCGCGGCCCAGGTTGACTTCGATGGGCTTCCTGCTGCCGTCGGCGGCTTTGCGGCTGAGATCGACGCCGGCGACGTGGCCGGCGAGGAATTCCGTGCCGAAACGCGTGGCCTGCATGCGCATGTTGTCGATGAGCTCGGGCCCCTGGATGCCGTCGGGGAAGCCGGGGAAATTTTCCACCAGCGTGGTCATGGAGAGCTGGCCGCCGGGCTCGTGGCCGTCGATGACCAGCGGCGTGAGGTTGGCGCGCGCGGCGTAAATGGCTGCCGTCAGCCCGGAGCAGCCGGAGCCGATGATGATGACGTTGCGAATATTGTCGGGCATAGGGATTGGTTTGATTCTGCGGCGCGATGAAAGATGCAGTGAGGGCGCCCAGTGGGATTCTAGCAAAGAGCTGTCAGCTATCAGCCGTCAGCCGTCAGCTAAAATGCCCCGCCCTAGCCAACAGAAGGCTAGAACGGGGCACCCTTGCATAACGGTTAGAGGAGGTATCATGTCCATAAAGCGCCAAAGCTGGACAGGTATCCAATCGATTGTTTAGCAGCCGGTCAGACCAGCTGACGGCTGAGAGCTGACGGCTTCCTTATGGCAATGCAACTTCCCACATCCGTTGACGTGCGCGCCTTTGTGCGGCGGGTGCTGCACCCGGCGTCGAAGCTGGGGAAGACCACGCTGTGGTTCGGCTATCTGGCGCTGGCGCTGGAGGTGCTGCGGGCCATCTTCCGCTCGCCGTCGGGGACGATGTTGAGCGGCTGGGCCAGCTTCATCAGCGCGCTGTTCGTTGTCTTTGCGCTGCTGATGGGCTTGCGCTGGGCGCGGCGAAAACTGCTGTGGCGGCTGCGCAATCGGCTGATCGTCACCTACGTTTTCATCGGCGTGATTCCGCTGATGCTGCTGGTGGCCGGGGCGCTGCTGGCGGCATACCTTTTCGCCGGACAGTTCGCGACCTACGCGGCCATGTCCGATCTGCAATCGGAGCTGCAGCACCTGGACGCGACCAACCGCTCGCTGGCGACGCAGTTCCGCGCTCTCGCCCGGGACGGCAAGTTGAACCAGCAGCTGGCGGGCGAGATTGCCAGCGCGTCGGACGAAAATTTCCGGCACCGCTCGGTGAGCATTTGGGAGGGCGAGAAAGGCTTCGTGCTGGCCGAGCCGGCACAAGCCACGATGCCGCCGATCAAGGCCTCGCCAGCGTTGCCGGGAGATTTTGCCGGCTTCGTTCTGGACAACAACCGCCTGCACCTGCGCGCCGTCCGGCGAGTGGACGATGGGCAGCGGCATCTGACGATAGTTTCCAATCTGCCGGTCACGGCGGAGCTGCTGCGGCACGCAACGTCGGAGCTGGGAGAAATAACCCTGTTTCCGCCCGACGAGGAAACGGGTAACAAACCGAGTGCGATAGCCGGCGGTCAACCTGCCTACAAGGACCGCATGAGCGTAACCACCAAGGCCGGTGGTTCGAGCACGTTGACCATCGATCTTTCGCGGAACGGCGCCAGCGGACCGAAGCGCGTGGAGGCCGGCAGCGTTCCACCGCCCAGCAACAGCCTGGACGTGGAGTTTCCCTTTGCCACGCGGCTGGATGTCACCGCTTGGGAGAGCGGCAAGTCGTTCAACGGCCTGCTTCTGGTGGACACGCGGCCGTCGCGGATCTATGCCACTCTGTTCAGCACTCTGGGACAAAACGCCGGCATCTTCCGCGACCTGCTGATCGTGATCGCGGTCATCTTCGGGGTCATCGAGCTGATTGCGCTGTTCATCGGCGTGCGCCTGACGCGCAGCATGACCAAGTCGGTGGCCGAGCTGTACACCGCGACCCAGTACATCAATCGTGGCGAACTTCAGCATCGGATCCGGCTGCGCACCAACGACCAGATGGCGGCGCTGGAGGGGTCGTTCAACTCCATGACGCAGTCGCTGTCCAACCTGATTGCCGAGCAGAAGGAGAAGCAGCGGATGGAAGGCGAGCTGGCCATCGCGTATGAGGTGCAGGACCTTCTGTATCCGGACGACTTGAGTGGCCTGCGCGGGCTTGAGGTGCATGGCGTATGCCGTCCGGCGCGCACCGTGAGCGGCGACTATTACGATTTCATTCCGTTGAGCGAAGACCGGCTGGTGCTGGCGGTGGGCGACATCAGCGGCAAGGGAATTTCGGCGGCGCTGCTGATGGCGACGGTACATGCTTTCGTACGCGCGTATTCGCTGGAGCCGGAGCGGACGCTGGCCGCGGTGGCGGCGGGCGCGGGAGTCCCGCAAAGCATGGTCCTGACGGCGAACGGCGGCAACGGCAATTCCCACGCTGAGCTTTCGCCGGCGTTGCTGATGGCCACCTTGAACTACCAGCTCTACCGCAGCACGCCGGCGGCGAAATACGCGACCATGTTTCTGGGCTGCTACCACTCGGGATCGCGTTTGCTGACGTATTGCAACGCGGGACATCTGCCGCCGCTGCTGCTGGGCGTTGACGGCCAGGTGCGGCGACTGGAAACGTCGGGAACGGTGGTCGGGCTGTTCGACGACGTGACGTATGAGGAGAGCGCCGTTGCCATGCATCCGGGCGATATCTTTGTGGCCTACAGCGACGGCATTACTGAACCGGAGAATGAGTTCGGCGAATTTGGCGAGGAGCGGCTGATCGAGTTGATCTTGCAGCAGCGGGACCAGTCGCTGGTGCGCATCAGCGAAGTGGTGACCACGGCGGTGGCCGACTGGATCGGCGGCGGCGAGCAGCCCGACGATGTGACCCTGGTGCTGGCGCGAGCAAGATAAGCAGCGGCGGCAGCGTTGGGTGGAGCACGCCTTCAGGCGTGCAGATAAGGTAGCCTGTCCAAGAAATCGGCTTCAGCCGCTGAGGTAATCCCGGAAAGAGTTACCGCAGCGGCTGAAGCCGGTTCTGATTTCGCCGGGTTTTGAATGCACGCCTGAAGGCGTGCTCCACCCACGCTGAATCGAAATTCCGAGACGCGGCTCATCGCCGTTTAAATGTTCGACGTCCACCAATGAAATCCCCGGCAATCGTGATACGCTGAGGGCACGTGCACACCTGACAAAGGAAACCGATCTTCTCCAATGACCGACGCCGCACAGTTCCCCTCGCCAGACATTCTCCCCTCGACCCGGCAGATCCAGGAAAGCTACGACGCCTTCAAGACCAAGGGCCTGCGACTGAACCTGACGCGCGGCAAGCCGTCGCCGGCGCAACTGGATTTGAGCGCGGAGCTGCTGGCGCTTCCCGGCGCGGCCGACTATGTTGCCGAAGACGGGACCGATTGCCGCAACTACCAGGGGCTCCAGGGAATTCCGGAAGTGCGCCGGCTGTTCTCCGGAATATTGGGCGCACCGCCGGAGCAGGTTGTGGTGGGCAACAACTCCAGCCTGGCGCTGATGCACGACGCCGTCGTGTACTCGCTGCTGAAGGGAACGTGCGACAGCCTGATGCCGTGGTCGCAGGAGCGCGAGGTTACGTTCCTCTGTCCCGTGCCCGGCTACGACCGGCATTTCAAGATCTGCGAAGACTACGGCATCCGGATGATTTCGGTGCCGCTCAAGGACGATGGGCCGGACATGGACGAAGTGGAGCGGCTGGTGGCGCACGAGCCGACCATCCGGGGCATGTGGTGTGTTCCCAAATACAGCAATCCCACCGGAGCGATTTATTCGGACGAGGTCATCGAGCGGCTGGCGGCGATGCCGGCTGCGGCCACGGATTTCCGCATCTACTGGGACAACGCGTATTGCGTACACCACCTGACCAGCGAACGCATTGCGATTGCCAACATCCTCGAGTTGAGTGCGCGTCACGGACATCCCAACCGCGCGTTCGTGTTTGCGTCGACGTCGAAGATCACGCTGGCCGGCGCCGGGCTGGCGCTGTTTGCTTCCTCAGCGGAAAACGTGAAGTGGCTGCTGGCGCGGTTGGTCCCGCGGACCATTGGCCCGGACAAGGTCAACCAGTTGCGCCATGCGCGCTTTCTGAAGGATGAAGCAGGCATTCATCAGTTGATGGACAAGCACCGCGCCCTGTTTGCGCCCAAGTTCCAGAAGGTGCTGGACGTCTTCGACGAGAAGCTGAGCGGCGTTCCCGGCGTGAGCTGGAACCGGCCGAAAGGCGGTTACTTCATCACGCTGGAAGTTCCTCACGGCTGCGCCCGGCGGGTGGTGGCGCTGGCCAAAGACGCCGGCGTGGAGCTTACGGCCGCGGGCGCGACCCATCCCTACGGAAAAGATCCCAACGACCGCACGCTGCGCATCGCTCCTACGTTTCCCGCGTTGTCCGAGGTGGCGCTGGCCGCCGAAGGCGTGGCCGTATGCGTCCTGCTGGCGGCGGCGGAGAAGTTTCCCGCGTTCTTGCCGGAGGTGCGGCAGGAAACGTCCGGGGCAGGGAAGACTTCGGGAGTTTGATCGGTGGCATAGCTGCTACATTTACTGCTATGCCCGCAGGCCGCGAGCCTTCCCACGCCGATGCGCCGACGATTCCCGCCGGAATCCCACGCGGACAAGCCGCTGTCTTCCTCGCGTTGCTGACCATCGCAGGAGCGTGGCTGCGGCTGTCGCACCTGGGCAGCAAGAGCCTGTGGCTGGATGAAGGCGCAACCGTCGCGCTGGCGCGCGCGTCGTGGCAGCACTTCGCGTGGGTGTGGTGGCACGGCGAAGCCAATCTCCAGACAATTTATTTTCTGCTGATGCGCGCCTGGATCCATCTGGGCGACAGCGAGACGTGGCTGCGGCTGCCGTCAGCGCTGTTCGGCATCGCATCGATCCCAGTCATTTACATGCTGGCGCGGAAGTTCATGGGAGCCGCGTCGGCATTGGCCGCGGCCGCGCTGCTGGCCTTCAATCCGGGCCACGTCTACTACTCGCAGGAAGCCCGCAGTTACACGCTGGCGATCCTGCTGGTGCTGCTGTCGACGTATTATTTCGTGCGCGCCGTGGAAGAGAACCAGCCGCGGGACTGGCTGTTCTGGACGGCGCTGGGGATTCTCGCGTTCTACAGCCACGATTTCGCGGCGCTGGTTCTGGTGGCGCAAGCCGTGTCGGTGCTGTTCAAAGCGCCGCCGGTGCCGTGGCGGCGGCTGATGACGTGCAGCGTGGTGATATTTCTGTTCGCGATTCCCGGCCTGACGTATGTCTTCCGCGCTTCGCCGGAGAACCTGCGCTTCCTGTGGATGCCGCGAGCCAGCGCGAAAGAGTTCTGGCACCTGGCGATGTTCTACGGCGGCGCGGGAGTGAAGGTGATCGTCGCCGGCGTGCTGTGGATCGCGGGCGCGGTTGCGGTGTGGAAGAGCCGGCGATCTGGTGCGGCGCTGGACTTCTGGCGGGGAATGTTGATCGTCGTCTGGGCGGTGCTGCCGGCCGTGATTCTGGCGCTGGTTTCGCTGCGGCAGCCGATGTTCCTGCAACGCTATTTGATCTTCTCGCTGCCGGCGACAGTGCTGCTGGCGGCGCTGGGCGTTGATACCTTGCGCAAATGGGGAATCGGCCTGCTGTTGACGGCCCTACTCTGTGGGATGTCGCAGACGGCGATCACCAAGGAGTACCACAAGCCGCGCGAGGACTGGCGCGGAGCCGGCAACGCGGTGCTCAGCTCGGCTGCGCCCGGCGATGCCGTGGTTTTCTTTCCTTTCTACACCCGCGTGATGCTGGATTATTACCGCGATCGATATGGCGCGAGCGCGCCGCCTCTGCACGTGTTTGCACCGGGATATTACGACGGCGGCGAGGATGTGCGCGACCTGCTGAAGGCGCTGGACCGCGATCCGCGCGGTTTCAAACATGTGTGGGTGCTGGTGAGCGGCGATGGCAAGGACTTTTATGGGGCTGCGATCGAGGGGAAGTTGTATTCGAATTATGGAGTGCCTGCAGTGGAATGGTTCCCCCCTGACATCACTGTGTTGGAATACGGACGCTGAGTCGCCTGGTCGCCGGTGTGGAGCGATGGTGGAGGACGCCTTCAGGCGCGCAGAAAAATGCCGCAGTCTAGAAACCGGCTTCAGCCGCTGAGGTAAGTTCGGAAGGCGTTACCTCAGCGGCTAAAGCCGGTCTGATTCAATCGGCTGCCATGCACGCCTGAAGGCGTGCTCCACCCGCGGCAGGGCCTGGCCTTTCACAGGTTGCGAAAGACCTGGAACAGCAGATCCCTCGTCGGGCTGAAGCCCTCCTCGTGATGACAAACAATCAATAGAGAGGCTGTGACGGCGCAGCTAAAGCTGCGCCCCTTCACACCGCTGAAGCCGCGCCGCTTCACACTGCTGAACGCCGCGCCCCTTCAAAGCGCTAAAGCTGCGTCCCTTCAAACCGCCTGGGGTGTTGATCATCCCACAATGTGGGATAACACATCAGGCCGCCCGAAGCGTGCTGCTCTCAATGCGGCACCTGTCCTGGTCCAATGGCATCAACCGCCGAGGTGTTTCCGGACTGTTTGTCGAACTGCGCGAAGGCGTTCAGCGCGTCATGCAAGCGGGCGAAGATCATTTCCGCGCCGATCGCCTCGGTGATGTGGTGGCGATCGAAATCGGCTTGCAGATAGGGCAGCACACGCGCGAAGGCCAGCGTCACATCCGCCTGCGACAGTCCCTGGTGCAGGTCGAGCAGCATGCGCGCTGCAGTGTAATCGATATTGGTAATGGCCTCGGCGTCGACCACCAGCCAGCGCACCGGCGAGGGCGCGGACCCGACCACGGCGCGAATCTCTTCCGTAAAGCGGCCGGCGTTGGCGTAGAACAACGGCGCTCCAAAGCGATAGATGGCCAGGCCGGGCACGGTCATCGCGCCGGCAATGGGAGGGCTCATACGCCAGGCCGCGTCGCCGTCGGCCACCAGCACGCCGGTGTGCGGGTGGTAGCTGTGGCGCACGATGCGCAGCAGCGACAGCACCATCGCCAGAATGATGCCCTGCTCGACGCCGACAAACACGACCACGGCCGCCGTGGTTAAGGCCAGCCAATATTCGCCGGGACTCTCGTGGCGAATGCTGGCCAGCTTGGGCACCTCGATCAGCCTGATGGCAATGATGAAGACGATGGCGCCCAGCACGCAGCGCGGCAAATACTGCAACGGTCTGGTCAGGCAGAGCAGCACTACGGCAACCACAATGGAGGTGGAGATCTGCGCCAGTTGGCTGCGCCCGCCGGAGCGTTCGACCATCGCAGTCTGGGTAGGGCTGCCGTTGACCACGAAGGTCCCGCTGATGGCGGCGGCGGCATTGGCGGCGGACAAGCCCACCAGGTCGGAGTTCTCATCCAGCGATTGGTGATGACGTTCCGCGTAAACGCGGGCCGTGGCCGCGCTCTGGGCGACGATCATGACGAAGCACGAGCCGGCGATGCCGATCAGCAGCTCGAGTTCCTTGCCGCTGGCGTGAGGCAGTCCCAGATGCGGCAGGCCGCCGGCCACCGGTCCGATGATGGTGATACCGTGACCGGCAAAGTTCCAGATGCGGCTGGCTGCTATGGTGCTGACAACTACGAAGAGCGGCCCCGGAAACTTGGGGAACAGTCGGATGAGCGACAAGCCCCCGACTACTACCACCGCCGATAAAGCGACGGTGGGAAGATGCGCCCGCGGCAGATTGTGCAGCACATCTCTCAGTTGCAGGATGGTTCGGTGGGAGGTGGTTTCCAATCCCAGCATCTCGCCAAGAACGGCGATGCCGACCTGAAATCCCACACCGGTGAGGAAGCCGATGAGGACGGTTTGCGAGAGGAAGTCAGCCAGGAACCCCAGCTTGAGCAGTCGCGCCACCAGCAGAAACAAGGCAGTCAGCAAGGCGACGATGCTGGCCAGTTCCACATAGCGGGCGCTGCCCAGCGGCGCCATGCCGATGAGTCCGCCGGAAAGAATCGCCGCAGTGGCGGAGTCGGCGGCGACTACCAGGTAACGCGAAGAGCCAAAGGCGGCGAAGGCCAACGGCGGCAACAGCAGCGTGTAGAATCCCGTGACCACGGGCGTACCGGCGATCTTGGTGTAGCCCAGGGCTTGCGGGATGTTCATGGCCGCAAGCTGGAATCCGGCCAGAGCATCGCGAACGGCCCGCGAGCCGCTCAGCGGGCGCGCGCTCTGGAACAGGCTCCAGCCGCGCCGGACCGGCGCGTCCACGCTCACTTCCGGCCCTCGGAGTCGCCCGGCGGGCCTTGTCCCAGATCGTCCTCGGCGCAGTGTTCTTTCTGAAGAATGTCTTTCATCTCCGCCACGGCTGCCTTCCGCATTTCCTTTTCGTGACGCCTCTCTTCTCGCCCAATTCGCCAGCGCACGAAGAACGATGCGCCGGCTTTGCGCTTGCGGGCCTCCAGCTTTCCGGCGTGTTCCAGCGCTTTTTCGTTGTGGAGGACATCCCAGGCGGCTTGGCGCGCGTCGGCGCGCATTTGCAACTGTTGCAGCCGCTCCTGCTCCAGTTGTTCCATCAGCTTGAGGTGGTTGCTCATAACGCTGACCAGCGAGCTGGTGGTCCAGGCGAAGGTAAACAATCCGGAAATAGCGATGATGGGGCTGATGTTCCGCCAGTGCGGATCCAGGTCCACCGCGCCGTAGCCGAGCGTGGTGTAGGCGTTGGCGCAGAAGTAGATGGCGTCGCCGGGGCGCAGGATGAGACCGAGCCAGATGAGCCCGAAGCCCCACGCTATGATCTCAATGATGTGCAGCGACAGCATGAGGAAGACGGACCAGCCGAAAAGAAATCCGGCCGTGGTGAGATGAGGGCGGCCCATCTGCAAACGCATCTCGGCGCGCTTGAATTGCACCAGGATGCGGTGCAGACCGAAGCCATGAAAGAGCACAAGCAGCACCAACAGCAAGGCCCCAATGCCGAGCGCTGCCCACGGCTTGAATTCGTCGGGAATTTTCAGCAACAGCGACGAAAGGCTGGGCAAGGCAGTGTCCCCTCCGGCGAATGCACCAAGGTGAGAATGTAACACTTCAGGGCAAAGATGGGGACGGGATATAGAGGCTGCCCGGTTGCTTAACTACTACTGGCCACCGGCGACGCCTTCACATCCATGGCAGGATCGAGTTCCAGCTTTCGCCCCTCGGGGCTGAACCGCGGCAGGCGCATCACTCCCCAATTGTGCAGCTTGAACTGCACCGACGTCCCCAGCACGCCGAGGCCATATTTCACGCTGCGGCGAAAATTGATGGAGGATGCCTCGGCAAAGTACTTCGTCGGGCACGACACCTCGCCGATGCGGAAGCCGAACTTCACGCATTGGGCCAGCATCTGGTTGTCGAAGACGAAGTCAGGCGAGTTTTCCATCAGCGGCAGCGTGGTCAGCACCTGGCTGCTGAAGGCGCGATAGCCGGTGTGATACTCGGAAAGCTTGACGCCGAGGAACAGGTTCTCGAAGGCGGTGAGGAAGCGGTTGGAAATGTACTTGTACAGCGGCATGCCGCCACGCAGGGCCTGGCCGCCGATGATGCGCGAGCCCAGCACCACATCGTAGACGTCGTAGGCCACCATGCTGGCCATGGCCGTAATGAGCAACGGCGTGTACTGGTAATCGGGGTGGACCATGATGACCACGTCGGCGCCGGCAGCCAGCGCCTCGCGATAGCAGGTCTGCTGGTTGCGCCCATAGCCGTAGTTCTTGTCGTGGACGAAGACCAGCAGCCCGAGCCGCTTGGCCACGTCTACCGTTTTGTCTTTGCTGTAGTCGTCCACCAGGATGCGGATGTCGACGAGGTCGGGGATTTCCCGCACCGTCTTCTCCAGCGTGAGCTCCGCATTGTAGGCCGGCATGACGACCGCGACCCGTTTGCCGTTGATCATGACGTGGTCCCTGAAAGTACCTTTACATGATAGCGCAGGCGGCAGTGCGGGCATCCGCAAAGGAGTGGGTAGTTGGAGGAAGCCGGGACCAGAGCTGTCCGTGATGCAGCCGTAATTCCGAGGTGCGCAGCTCATCAGCGCCATAGCATTCGGTTCCGGTTCGGGAAAGCGGTGACAAAACAGGGACAAGCTGGCTTTTTGTCTTGACCCGCGATAGTTTCGTCCTACAGTGGTTGTAGTAAGAAATTCGCATGCGTCCATGGCCGTCATGGATCCTCGCGTGCGCGCGCAAGTGGGCAAAGCTACGACAGGAAAGGTCGACCTGCCGCCGGCTCCCCGTCCCCGGTTGTGAGCTCCGCACGACTCCAACTTTCCGTCCCTCTCGATCGTCCGTTCGGGAGGTCGCACCGCGGAGGATGCCCATGACCAAACAGTCAAGAAACCTTGGGAAATCCGGAGCTGAGGACTTAGCGACAGGAGATGGGGAAGGCCCGAGGGGCATTAGGCGAGATGAGTCTGCCGACATTGACGAGAGATGTGCGGGTCCTCTCAATCTGCTCCCCGGTGTTTCTTTTTCCGTGATGTTCCGGCTGTTGTTGGCATCGAGGATTTGCCGCCGCCGGATGGCGCAGTTTTGCCGAAAGAACTATGACCTTGAGCCCAACCTGTTCCTCATCCTGTTAGCAGCCAGCGAAGGGCACTTGCAACAGGGCATACTGGCCAAGACCCTCGGCATCGATAAGAATGCGATGGTTTTTCTGATCGACAACCTTGAGCTGCGACGGCTTATCAGGCGCGTTCCGAACCCCGATAACCGGCGGGAACGACTGATTGAATGCACAGTCAGGGGCAAGCAGATTGCTGCGGAGATAAAGACTAATTACCCGGAGATTGTTCGCTGGGGACTTTATCCCCTCAACGATGCTCAGGTAGAGCAATTCGGAGCGTTGCTGACGCAGATCATCGAAGGCAGGCAAGACCTCCCCTGTCCGCTTGTCCATCGAAGAAAACGATCCGCCTGACCGGCAGGAAATGTCTGATACAGGCCGACCAGGGCCAGCCTACATTGGTTCGCAGTTACCACGATAGTACCGAAGGCATGACTATCATAGTCACTAATAGGTGATAACGCGCGGCATTTTCGGGTAGGCAGTGCTATGCTCCCTCGCAATGTGGGGTCGAGGCCACAAGACTCAGGTGGCAGGACCAGTCCACTTCGAAAAAGGAGAAGCTGTGAAACTGCTACGCGTTTTGTGCTTGGTTGTGCCTCTGTTTCTGGCCATCACCGCCCAGGCCCAGCTCGGATCTGCCGGCATGTTCGGGGTCCTTGGCGCCTCTGCGGTCACCAACACCGGGAATACGGTCATCGACGGAGACTTGGGCGTTTACCCCGGTACATCCATCACGGGCTTTCCGCCAGGCATCGTGAATGGAACCATCTACGACGGGAATGCGGTGGCGATGCAGGCCCAGGCTGATGCCCTGAACGCCTATAACTTCTTCGCGGGTCTGTCGTCCAATGAGAACTTGTCGGGACAGAACCTCGGTGGCTTGGAGCTTACGCCGGGAGTTTATAGCTTCAACTCGTCAGCCCAGTTGACGGGAACTCTGGAAATCAATTGGGAGGGCATGAGTAACCAGAGCGTGGTCTTCCAGATTGGCAGCACGCTCACCACGGCAAGCGCCTCCATGGTAATCGGGATCAACATGGGGCAAAACGATAATATTTATTGGAACGTTGGGAGCTCCGCAACCCTGGGAACCACTACTTCGTTTGAGGGAACCATCATCGCGGTAGCGAGCGACACGCTGAACACCGGTGCATCCGACAATTGCGGCAGGGTCATAGCGCTGAATGGCGCGGTAACCATGCAGGACAACTTTATCGACAATTGTTCAGCCACTACCACGACGGGGACGACTACCACCGGTGGCACGACACCTGAGCCCAGCAGCATTTTTCTGTTCGGTTCCGGCATCCTGGGCCTGGCTAGCTACGTGCGGCGCAAGCTGTTCTGATTCATACCGGGAGCTATCGCATTGTCGGCCATGAGCAGTGCGATAGCCGTGTCATAGGGGTGTGATCCCAACTCCCGGCATTCCTTATGTTGGGAGTGGCGCCTCGCCATAGCTCGAGTGAAAAATTCTCAGGGGCACGACACGGTGAATCGCCTCACTGTGGCGCCTTGCCAGCCGGTTCCGTTCGAGGGATAGCTGGTGTAGAAGATGTAGTACTGCTGACCCAGAATGTTGGGGTCGTCACCCATTCCGACGGGAGCGACGTAAACACTGGGGGCAAGCGCGACACTCCGGAAATCGAAGAGCAAGCTGAGCGGCGACCAGGTCAAACCGTTCTTCGATTCGGAATAGTAGAGGACGACCCCGGCGTTGACGATCATCTGATACCGCTGCAGGTAGTCGTTATAGGCAACCTGGAGCGTGCCGCTGTAGGGCGTCTGCTGATTCAGGTCCTGGGAATAGCCGCCCAATCCCTGGTCCAGACGCCAGCCGTCATAGTATTTCTGGAAGGCGATGGCATGAGGCTTCTTGCCGAATGCGGCCTGTAGTACATCGTCAAGCGGCGCGCGGGCCACGGAGGCGAAGGTCACCGTATCTCCCCAATGAACGGTGCCATTGGCCCGCCAGTCGGGAAAATACACGTAGAAATATTTTCCATCGGGAGAGACCACGAGCGAAGGATCGCCCACATCGAACCCATCCATGTCCGTCCGGTAACCTTGATTGATGCGGACAATCTCGCCCAGGTCGGTCCAGCTTGCGCCTTCGTTGGTTGAGGACGCCAAGCCTAAAACCGAATAGAAGCTGGTGATGGTTGGAATCTCAGCATGATAGAGCAGCAATAGATTGTCGTGTCCGGGCTTGTCGGTGGGAACTTTGTAGACTGGCCCACCTCCCATGTAGTCATAGCTCCGATAGAAAGCGTTAATGGTCGCATCGGGGTTGCGATTGATGGTGACATCGGCGGGAGGCGCTAAGCCGAGCGGATCGTCGAGCGTGCCAACGGTCCGGGTGATGGATCCGTACTTGTCGTTCCCATATAAATGTCCATGCCACAATTGCCGCAAATGCAGGCCACCGTCGCTGCCGAAAAATACGTAGCGTCCGCCGATCTTGGCGACGCCCAGGGGCGTATCCGGCCAGGCGAAGCCGTTGGCCAGATCGTTGATGGGCGGCTGCGCGATTTCTCCGGCAGCCTTACGCTGCGCGGCCGTAGCCACTACCCGATTGTCGATGATCTTCGGCGAACAGATGGAGACGATATCCTGCGCGCCGGCATCGACGACTGCCATCGTGCAACCGGAAACAAATATTGTTGCCAGGAGAAGAAGTTTTGCAGCTCGCATGGCAGCCCTTCCTTCGCATTCTGTCGACCGGGATTTGTAGAGAAAAAACACAGCTTGAGGAAAAAGTCGCGGGGCTGACAGCATGACGATTGACGATTAATTAATCGTTAACAGCACTGCGGCATGCAGAATCGTCTTAATCTGACCCAGACGTCGTTCCAGGTTTCATCCGCGCCATCGGTTGATTTTCGTCGCGCGACCAAACATTTTGACAGCCTTTGGCGTATCTCCGGCTAAACTCTCACCAGCGAGGATACATGAGTTTCGCTAAGAACCCAGGCAGATTCGCAGGCTTGTTGTATGTACTCACGTCCATCTTTGGCTTCTTCGCCATGGGCTATGTTCCCGGCAAGCTGATCGTGGACGGCAACGCGGCGGCGACGGCCGGCAACATCGCGGCCCACGAGACGCTGTTTCGCCTCGGCATCGCGGGCGGACTCATCGGCCAGGCCGGTTTCATCTTCGTGGCCTGGGCTTT
>Ga0182030_10015035_pt1 | contig 15211 bp, 8 predicted proteins | sample 812S3MmetaG_FD_121299 | JGI IMG/M metagenome (GOLD analysis project Ga0182030, IMG submission 121299) | Permafrost microbial communities from Stordalen Mire, Sweden - 812S3M metaG (Illumina Assembly) | ecosystem: Environmental > Terrestrial > Soil > Wetlands > Permafrost | place: Sweden... | reverse complement strand
CCGGTTCCGGTCACCGTGAAGGTGTAAGTGCCGGCGGTCGTTCCCCCGGTGGTTGAACCTCCAGGCGCCTCAGGAATAAGAGACCTACGTTCGCGAGCCGTCCGTGGCGCAATTCCTGATACTTGTGCCTCGCCAAAATGTCATCCGAGCGGAATGAGGACAGAAATTTGAATTCATCGGCAGTCTTGAAATAATTTTGGCGACGCGAGGGAAGTTTTTTGACCACGAACCCTCAAGATGACGTTTTTAAGTGGGCGGCGAGTGGTCGCCGGGCACACGCTTCCCGCGATGTTTCTTCGACTCTGATGCAATATCTTCGCGACAGCAACTCAGGCGGCGAGATCGTAACGATGATGCAGACCGCCGAGCCTCGGTATCGAAGCAATCCTACGAACAACACCAGGATTCTTCCCTGCCATACGGCCCGCAGGCGTTTCCTTCGCCAGAGCAAGATGCGTGCGGTCCTCGTGATAGTAGCGGACGTATTCGCTCATCAGCCGTTTCAGATGGCGCTCATTGAGGACGATCACATGGTCGAGAAGGTCGAGGCGGCAGTTGCCGACCCAACGCTCGGCTACGCCGTTCTGCCACGGGCTTCGGAAGCTCGTCCGCTTTGGCTTGATGCCGAAGCTCTTTACTGTGTCGATAACCTCTTCATTGAACTGTGCGCCGCGATCGAAGATCAGATAATCGGGCGCCGAGTCGTAAGGAAATGCCTCGCGCAACTGCTGAACGACCCAAGCACTGGTCGGATGCCTGGTCACATTGAAGTGAAGGATGCGCCGCCGATCATGCGCGATGACGAAGAAGCAATAGAGAACACCAAAGGTGAGCGTCGGCACAGTGAAGAAGTCCATCGCGGCAATCGCTTCACGATGGTTGTTCAAAAAAGCCGCCCACCGTCTTGCCGGCTCGGGACTCCTGGGAGCTTGCCGCATCCAGCGAAGCACGGACCGTTCCGAAATATCGAAGCCCAGCATCTTCAACTCGCCGTGAATGCGCGGCGCGCCCCAGGTGGGGTTGTCGGCGACCATGCGGAAGATCAGCCCACGCAGTTCTCGGCTCACGCACCTTCTTCCCGCGCGGTTCCGATGCCGCGAAAGCCACTTCCAGAGAGCTTGAATCCTGCCCGATGCCAACGGACGACAGTCTCCGGTTGGACGAGAATCAATGCCCGCCTCCATTCCGGCCAAAGCCGCCGCAAGATCGTCCAGAACAATTTGTCATGAGCGGCAAATCGCGGCTGCGGATGTCTCCGTTTCAAGACGGCGAGTTGTTGCCGAAGCGCCAGGTTTTCCAAGAGGAGGTCACTGCGAGAACAGCACGACCGAACGATCAGATCGAAAAGAAGCTTCAGCGGGCGGAGCATGAGCTTGTTGTAGCAGAAGTGTCGGTGGTTACGAAGCAGAACGCGTCCGGCGACCTTTGTCCTTGGTTGCTCCGACGGCAACGCCGGCTCTGGCAAGGGCGGCAAGGTGAGTTGAACCTGTTTGCGGCGCTTTGTGACGAATTATCGCTGGCGAAAACGCGCTCCATTTGCGCTCTGTTTATCGGTTTAAGGCTGCTTTGCATGGTCTAAGGTGTCATCCGCTGACCTGCATGTTGTTGGAAATACACTTGACTGTTGATTCGAGTCCTACCTGAGGAGCCAAAACACCAATAAAATCAACAAGTTGCGAGGCAGCCAAATCGGCTGCCATTTTTATTTTGGTCGAATGGCTGTTCTGATGGCTGTTCTGCAAACTTTTTTTACGTTTGTCAAAAAAAGCAGCCTCGTTTTCAACCGGAGCTATCCTCGTCCGAAGTTTTCTGTGTGAGACCCGGTTGTGATCGAAATCGCCCGCGATGTAGATATTGGAGCCATCATGCGGCGTCGCATCGAACGATCGGCACACGAGACGCGCCACGGATCAGTGATTGAACAGCGCTTCTATGCCATAGCCCCTATTAAATGTACTTTCAATAACTTACAGGCCACTGGGGACTGCCAAACAACGCGGAAATACGCCCAAGGCGGAGAGTTAGCAGGTGATTTTACAGGCGAGAAATGAACAGGCATCCTGGGCCGCACTGGCGCTAGAGAGCGATTTTAGAACTCCTCCGGCCATCCAGCGGCAATTCGGTCAATGCTTCCAGGAGCCTTTAGCGGTCCTGTTCTGCGCGGCTTGGACGAAAGTTAGAGTCATCAGAGCCTCGCTATTTCTGCCAGTTCTGAACCGGTTTCATGCATCGTGCTTGCCGTAGGACCGTGCTTTGCACCAGGTCATTTGCCGCTACGGAGACGTCTTTCAATCTTCGCCAGAGCCTGATTACATGAGGCAAGATCTTCTGCAACAAAGTCAGCGCCCGCTCCGATCAGTATCTCTCTCGCACGGCCAAGCCGGACTTTCTTTGTCGCCTCCGGCAGTAGCGCCCATTCGTGTCGATTTAGCCCAACCAGATTCCCGGTTTTGGTGAGTCCGATGGTCCACATGCCGGCATTCCTGCCCTCCTCAATATCGACGATCGTGTCACCAATCTTTACGCATGTCGATGGAGGATAGACATCCAAAAGCTGTGCATTCTTCATCAGCATCCACGGAGCCGGGCGTCCAGCGCCAACTTCCTCCGGGCATACGGAAGCATCGGGCTGAAATCCTTGCTGGGCAGCCTGGGTCAATACCGGGGCCAGCATCTGGCGGGTATAGCCAGTGGTGCTGCCAATCAGGATCCCGCGACTCTGCCAGTCTTTTACGGCCTGCGCCACGCCTGGGATCAGTTGCGAGTGCTGCGCAATGATCTTCATCTGCAACGGGCCAAACTCCTCAAACAAGGACAGAACTTCTGCATTGCCAGATTCCTGGCCGGTAATCGAATTCCATTCTGCACGGATGTTCGGCAGAGCGAGGATCGCCTGAATATGATCTCGCTTGAGCAGTCCCATATCGCGGCGGGCGTCTTCAGCGGACAGCGTGATGCCATGCTGTGCAAATAGGGTCTGGAGCGCCAGTACTGGCGCCATCGACCCATGATCGACCGAGGTGCCTGCCCAGTCCAGGATGATCGCTCGAATGTGAAGAGGACTTCTCATGCTCGGCCTGCCTGTGCGGAGAAAACGCAAATGAAGTGATTGCCCATATGTGAATTCATGGTTGCAGTGTACTTTGAAAAGCGAGCAGATCAACCCACTGAACGGTTAATTGAAGCGGCCTGATCGGTTTGGAGGCGGGCGCCGAAGGCGCAAACGCCGCCGGCAACGAGAGCGAAGAAGACAAAGAGATCGAACAGCTTTGTCCATCCGAAGTGCAAGACGAAGATCGTGACAAGGAAGGGAGAAAGCGTCTGACCGATGGAACCGATGCCATTGACGAACCCAGCCGCGCGGCCGTGCAACTGCTCGGGGACGGCGTCGAGGACGGCCATGGCGGACATGAGAACATCCGCGCCATAGATCAGGATTCCCATCAAAGAGATGGAAACGGCTGTGCCGAACCATCCGCTGCCCGCGAGGACAGGATGCAGAAGACAGATAAAGGCGAGCGCGAAGAGCATCCCTGCGCCCAGAACCATGCGCCGCTCACCAAGCCAGCGGCGCACAGCGTAGGCGGCGACAAGGGGGCCGAGAAAACCGAAGAGTTCAAAGTAGGAGGCGAAGTGGTCGGCGGAATGCTGGGTGTAACCCAGGCTCGATGTGAGGTAAAGAGGCAACCAGAAGAGCAGGGTGTATCGGGTCATCTTGAGAAAGAAATACACGATGGAGATGACCTGAATTCTACGATTAGTCAGGATCTGGCGCCACGCGCAGGTCTGCGTTCGCAGAGCAGCCGAGTCTACGTGCGAGATGGCGGGGGGTAGAGAGCCTGGTGGAGCTGGCTGCGCCAGATGCGCAGTTCCGAAAAAGAAGAAGAGAGCAGCGAAGAGCAAGACAGCGGAGGAAATCAGGTAAGCAGGCTCAAAGCCGGTAAGTGCGACAACCCGAGTGTGAGCAATCAGCCATGCGGTCAGCGCGGTGGCAAGCACTCCGCCCAGAATGTAGCTGGTGCTCCACCAGCCGAGCACACGGTCCCGTTCGCCGCGTTGGAACCACTGGCCAAGAAGCCTAAGCATGGCTGGCCAGCCCAGGCCCTGGCCGAGACCGTTGCCAAGCAGCAGCATCAATTGCAGGGAAGACAGGGAATGGAAGGCCAGAAGGCTAGTGCACAGGATGGAAATGGCGGCGCCCGCCAGGGCTGTGCGGCGCGCGCCAACTCTGTCTGCCAGCGTGCCGCCGACAAACTGGGCGATTGTGTAGGCGGCCCCGAAGCAGATGAGGCTGAAGGCAAAGTGAGAGATTCCCGGTCCGGTTGTTGGGCTAATATCCTTGCGGCAGATGTAGTAGCCGGCGTAAAGAACCCACGCAGAGAAAAAGACCTGACTGCGCGCAGCGGCCAGGGTCTTGGCTTCCTTCTTCACGGGAATACGCTCGACGCCGTTTGCGTGACGGGCAACGATTCATGAAAGACGACTGCCTGTGCGCCGGGCGCCATGGGAAAAACAATCTGCGTGACCGTTCCCTGCTGGAAGCTGTCGATGAGTCCATCGGGAAAGGCGCTGGGCTCGCAGATCGATTTGATGAGCGAATCGATGGAGGCGTCGTCGGTGCCATCAATATGGAGGGAACGCTCGGCCCCGTTTACGATGGTGAGCAACCCTGCCCGGCCATAGGAATTGACGAGAGAATTGCCGGCGTTGTGATCGACAATCTGCCGGCCGGAAGGCGTGTTACTGATCACGATCCTGCTTCCTTCGGCGAAGGCGATGCGCTCAAGCGCCGAAGAATCGGGCACGGAGTCTTTGAGAGATGCCGGGATAGGGCCGATCAGAATCAGAATTTCCTCTTTGTCAGCGGGAGGAGAAAGTGTGCGGGTGAGACCGATCCCTGCATGAAACTTGCCGGCCAGATTGAGTAATGGGGCAGTGTCTTCGAGCCGGTCCACGGGAGTAAGTCCCCGTTGGCCACTAGAGGTCGATGGGGGCACATACAGTAACGCGTGATGATCCTGGAATACCGTTTGCCAAAATGTAACGAACGGATCCTCCTGGGAAATCTGCCATCGAATGCAGATTACGCAAAGAAAGAGTGCGACCAGTGACGGCAGGGCCAACTGCGGCAGGGAAAGTGCGGCAGGATGGGGCAGCGCAGGTCGGGACTCGGAGGGGGCGACGGCAAGCACGAGCTCAGGATCGGGGAGAGCGGAGGAAAGACGGCGGGAGACGTAAAAGCGCGGAACGTAAGAGCCTGAAGGGATATCCACAGTAAATTCCAGATCGGAAAGACTGGCAGCGTAGTAGGCAGCCAGCCTTTTGCGGACATCGTTTGCGCGCACGCGCACACCGGCATCGGAACCAGTGTCGTAGGAGGCTTCGCGACCCAGCAGCTCGATCCCTATCAGGCGCTCCTTCAGTTCATCGACATTGCCATCCAGCGTGTGCCGAACAATGTGACGTATGAACTGGCAGCTTTTGGAACTGCTTCGGAAGGACGGACTCATGCACACAACTTCGACGGCTGCCTGTAGTTCGGGGGTGTATCGACGCAACTCGTCCGGTTGGATCTCTTCCTTCAGCATCGGTGTTCCATAGAAATGATTTCTTGTAAACCCAGTGTAGTGCTGGGATGTTACAAAACGGTGACATCTGTCCTGCCCTTGGCTAAACCGTTAATTTAACGTGGAAAGCCGCGCTCCTTAACCCACTGAACGTTTCGGCAATCGACAGACGCTGAGATGGTTAGGAGGATGCTATTCCGCACACATGATGAAATCGGCAGACAGGTAGCCGCGAACAGATGTCGGCAGATGCACAGGCGCGCAATGGACATGTGCGCTCCCCGTGAGCCGGGAATTTGTTATGGCATTGACAGGCTGCTTCTTGCAAACCATTGGTACTGCGTTGACCGGAGCGCGGTGGAACTGGAGTTCTGATGCGTTTATCTGCCGGTCAGCGCCGGATCTTCGGGATTACCTGGATTGCCTACGCTGGCTTTTATCTCTGCCGCAAGAATTTGGGTGTAGCATTGCCCCTGCTCAACAATGTCTCCGGGCTTCGCGGCTTCGACCTGGCAAACATCGTATTCGGCTATAGCCTGCTGTACGCCGTTGGTCAGTTCGGCTGCGGGCTTCTTTCCGATCGCATCGGCGCAAAGCGCGTGGTCGGCGCCGGCCTATTGCTGGTGGTGGCCAGCAATATCCTGATGGGCGCGCATGCATCGTTCCTATGGCTGCTCGTTTTTGCATGCCTGAACGGCGCCGGTCAGTCGACCGGATGGTCGGGACTGGTAAAGACAATGGCAATCTGGTTCCGCAGCGACAATCGTGGAATCGTGATGGCGTGGTGGAGCACGAATTACGTTCTCGGCGGTTTTCTGGCAACGGCCTTCGCGACCTGGGCAGTTGTGCAACCATGGCTGCTTCCTCAGCTTGGGTGGCGTCGGGCCTTCCTGTTTCCGGCGCTGTTGCTACTGACAATTACTGTTCTCTTTCTGATGGGCGCGAAAGACACACCGGAAGAGGCAGATCTCCCATCCGGGATGCACCGAGATGGGATCGCGCTCAGCGCGGTTCGCACCGACTGGAGCGGAGTAGCCGCCCTACTGCTCAAACCATCCTTATGGATGTTGAGCATGTCGTATTTCTTTCTGGAGCTTTGCCGGTACTCGCTGATGTTCTGGCTGCCGCTTTACATGGTCACCCGGCTGAAGTACAGCCTGCAGGCATCGGGCTATCTATCGTCTTTGTATGAGCTGATCGGCATTCTCGGCGCGGTGGCGGCGGGCTACATTTCGGATCGCTTCAGCCAGTCGCGCCGCGCTCCCGTCTCCGCGATCATGCTGTGCGGATTCGGGATCATCCTGCTGTTTGAGCCGTCCTTGAGCAAATACGGACTTGTGGGAACTGCGATTGCGATCTCCATGGCTGGCATCTTCTCCTTCGGCCCGGACACGCTGCTTTCCGGGGCGGGTGCACAGGACATCGGCGAAGCAAAGGCCGCGGCAACCGCGTCTGGACTAGTGGACGGAATTGGGCATCTGGGGGCGATCTTCTCGCCGTATGTTGTTGTCTACGTGAGCGAACGCTACGGGTGGGACCGCCTCTTTCTTGTTCTTGCAGGTGCCGCGTTTCTAGCCGGCGCGGTGTTGTTGCCGATCTGGAATCTCAAACCCTCGTGCCAAGAAGTCGTTCCAGTTGAAGATGAGGTGTTGCAGCAGACGGCCTGACGGGCAAATGAGAGAAGGCCGTCGATTGGACTTGATTTGCCCGCGAGCCGCGGATATCTGCAGGCGATCCTTTCCTTCAAGCCTTTCCCCGTCGATGCGAATTGAACGGTAGGCTGTTTCCCCCGCGATGGCGGCCGCTCATGAATGGCGCCGCGACGTTGCGGTGAACGCACAGCTTACCGGCGCAAGCCAATTCCAGGATCGGTTTCCGTGCCATCTTCAATCGGGAATGAACAGACGTTCATTACCGTTAAGCGTCCTTTCTTTCACTCCGCCTTAATCTTCTAGTTGTCGCAGCTGGGTACCATCACCTCACGTACAGCCGCAAACTTGGCGACCCAGGATGGCCATCTTCAGGCGCCTTGCGGAACCGATTTTCACGAATTCTTGAATGGAGCTGCCCATGCGATTTCCTATTCGACTTCTATTCTTGTCCTCAGTGATGTATCTAAGCATTCCGCTTTTCGCGCAAAACGCCAGCGTGAGCGGCGAGGTGGTCGATCCTCAACATGCGGGCATCAAAGGCTCGGAAGTGACCCTCTCGAACACGAGTACTCGCGTCAAAGTAGAGACCGTAACCAATGGGAGAGGCGAATTCCTGTTGCCCCCGGTCGCTCCAGGAACCTACGAGATCAAGGCTCAGGCCCCAGGGTTTGGAACGACTGAGGTGACTGGAATCGTCCTCGAAGTGGGCGAATCCAAGGTGCTAACCCTGGCGCTGAAAGTCGGCACGGTGTCGGAGACAGTACAGGTGACCGATACGCCGCCGGAGCTGACTACGGATCGCGCGGATCGCAGTCTGATGATCGAACCGGCGTTCGTCGAGAGCATTCCGCTCAATATTCGCAATCCATTGCAGCTTATCAGCGACGCTGCTGGGGTGACCAAGGGAAACGATGGGCTGTCGGGCCAAAACTACTCCAGCCAAAGCCGAAGCAACACTTTTCGCATCAACGGCGCCAAAGGCTCGACAACAGATGTCTTGCTCGATGGGGCGGCCAATACGACTGCGTACTATAACCAGGATGCAGGGATTCCCGGAGTCGATTCTGTCCAGGAGACCCGCGTCTATACCGATGCGTATGCACCGGAATTTGGCCGAACCAGCGGCGGTTATGTTTCATATTCGCTTCGCTCGGGCGCCAATCACCTGCATGGCTCGGCCTTCGAGTTCTTTCGCAACGAGTCCATGGATGCCAACGGCTACAACGCCAATCTGGCAGGCTTGGCCAGGGGGTCATTCAGCAGAAATCAGTTTGGCTTCAGGCTCGGTGGACCGGTTGTAATCCCGAGGGTGATGAACGGGCACGATAAAACGTTCTTCTTCTTTTCATACGATGGGCTTCGGGATACCAGCGCCGGTTCATTCACCGGAACTGTGCCCACCACACTTGAAAGACAGGGTGACTTCTCACAGACATTCGATGCCAAGGGAAATCTAATCGTCATTTACGATCCGTCGACCACCACAGCAAATGCAAAGGGATCGAATTACACTCGTACCGCTTTCCCAGGCAACAAGATTCCAAATCTGAACCCCATTGGCGCCGCGGTTCTCGCGCTCTATCCGGCCCCCAATCAGCCCGGGACAGGCCTAAGCAACCTGAACAATTTCTTCTCCAATGCGCCGGGAACCGATGACAACAACAGCTATGACACCAGAATCGATCACCAATTCAATGGAGCTCATAGCATCTACGGGCACTTTACAGATTTCACCAACCGCATTCACAATAGCGACTACTTCGGCAATGGACTCTCGCCAGTGATGGCAGACGACCGTATCCCTGGAAAAAACATCGACGTGGATCACACATGGGTCATCAAGCCAAACCTGATCTTCGAACACCACATGTCGTGGGCGCATAGCGAATCCAATCGAGCTGAAGCAGTGCATAAGACTCCTGCCAGTCTTGGCATCAATGCCGGTAACGCCGCGCCTGGGATCACCGCTAACATGAGCCCTCAAATCAGCATTAGCGGTGCCTCCGCCGCGGGCAGCGAAAGCACGCTGGGGAATTCATATCCGTTCGAGCAAAACGAGTCGTCTGTATGGCAGTACGCGGCCAGCGCAAATTGGGTAAAGGGCAAGCACATCTTGAAATTCGGCGTCGATCTCAGGCGGTATCCCGTTCAGTTGTGGGATCCGCAGCAGATGTCCATCAGCGCAGGCACAAAGTTTACGAATGGTCCGAATACGACTTCGCCGTCGCCGTCGACGGATTCGGGCTCCGGCATGGCAGAGTTGCTGTTGGGCCTGGCCACCGTCTCTTCAGGATACGAGCCGGAAACCAAATCGGTGCATTACTACTACGCTGGCTTTGCCCAGGACGTTTGGAAGATAGCTCCACCACTGACAGTTACCTATGGCTTGAGATACAGTTACGAGACTGGTGATGTGGAAGAAAACAACCTTCTTAATTACATCGACACAACGTCAACTTCCCCGATTAACGGCCAGGTTGCCTCCCTTCCAAACGAACCGGTTCTTCCAGCCTTGGTTGGAGGAGTCGGAATTCCGGGACTGAACGGCAGCAGCACGCAGTTGCAAACACCGGAAACACTGCATTTCGAACCGCGCCTGGGCCTTACCTATCAACTGAATGACAAGACGATCGTTCACACAGGTGCCGGCATCTTCTACCATCCGGCGGCAGCATGGCAGCAATACCCCAACGCGGACGGCGCAATCCGGACCTCCACCTCGATTGACGCACAGTCCAATGGGGTACAACCGCTTGCCGGTTACAGTCTTGCCAGCCCATTCCCATCCGGGCTCCCTACTCCCTATGGGAACGCCGCCGGCCTGGGCATCGATCTGGGGCAGAGTATCGCAGGCCCTGGACCGAAGCAGAATATTCCATATCAAGTCAACTATTCACTCGACATCCAGCGCTCTTTGCCAGGCAGTTTTGTAGTTACCGCCGCTTATGCAGGAAACGAAGGCGTTCACCTGATGGTTCCGCTCTATTTTAACCAGATTCCCGACGCTGATTTGGCATTGGGAGCGACGCTGCGCACCACTGTAACCAACCCCTTTTACGGAGTGATCACCGACCCGACATCGACGATTAGCACAAAGACTGTTACTTATGAGCAACTCCTTCGTCCGTTTCCTCAGTTCACTGGTGTCGAACAGCTCAATTCCGGTGTTGGCCACAGTACCTACAATGCCGGGCAATTGACCGTTGAGCATCGCGAGAAGAATGGACTCTCGCTTGTTTTTGCCTATACCTTTAGCAAGGCACTGGACAATGTGGGTGAGATGACAAGCGTGGCAGGAACTTATGCCGGATTCCAGAACATTCATTGTCCGAGTTGCGACAAGTCCCGTTCCGACCAGAACGAAGCTCATGTAGTACGCTGGAGCACACGCTACGAATTGCCCTTTGGAAATCAAAAGGCGTTTCTGAATCGTGGTTTCATTTCACGCATCGTCGGCGGTTGGGCGTTGAGCGGGATTTATTCGCTAGACACCGGACGGCCTCTTACTGTGAGCGCCACAAACTATTCATATTCCTATAGCGGAGGCGGCTTCCGTCCGAACACCACGGGAGTTCCAGACAAAGAGCCAGGCGGAGCTCAAATCAAACTTAACGGTCAGTACTTCAACGCTGCCGCATTCACACAACCAGCCAATTACACCTTCGGCACCGCGAGCCGCCACCTGGCTGACATAGACAGCCCTACTGCCTGGAACCTGGACGCAATGATTGAGAAGAACGCACATCTCACCGAAGCCTATGTCGTCTCATTTCGCGCGGAGGCGTTCAACGCACTGAACAATGTGACTTTCTCTGGACCGACGACGAGCGTTTCATCCGCGACCTTCGGGCAGATGGCAACCTTGAGCCAGAGCAACACACCGCGCAATGTGCAGGTGAGTGTGCGATTCACGTTCTAACACCCAAGACGTTCCCCCCGGGCATGGCTAAGGGAACACTTACGCATGGGACTGGAGACAGATTATGATTCGGAAACTCTGCATCTTGCTCGCGTTTACATCGAGTTTCGCGTATGCAACCGAAACTATAGTCATCAACGCAAAGGTCATCACCGTCGATCCGGCGCATCCCACCGCTCAGGCATTCGCCATCGACAACGGACGATTTACCGCGGTGGGAACCAATGCTGAAATCCTCAAGCTCAAGACCGCAACCACGAAGGTCATCGATCTCAAGGGCAAGACCGTAACTCCAGGTTTTAACGATGCGCACCTGCACCCGCAGGCAATCTTCGACGAAAACTCGCCATATTACAGGGTGTGGCTAGGCAGCGACCGAGTCAAGACAACGGACGATCTCGTCGCTGCTCTGCAACGGAAGGCGGCGATCACCCCTCCCGGCAAGGCGATCAACGGTTACGGGTATAACGACGTAACGCTTGGCCGCCATCCCAACCGGCACGACCTGGATAAAGTTTCGACAACGCAGCCAGTGTCGATTACGCATGGCTCCGGCCACATCACGGTAGTGAACAGCTTCATGCTGGAGGCCGCGGGCGTCACGAAGGATACGCCAGACCCACCGGGCGGAGCTCTGGATCGCGATCCCGATGGAACGCCCAACGGCGTGCTCCGCGAAAGCGGTCGCGGGGTGCTATCGAGGGGACGCCGCGAACAACGCAGCAGCAGTTCCGACGAGAAGGCTGGCAGTCCCGATCAGCCGGGCGCCGGACGCGGTGAAAAAGGCGGCGCTCGCGATCAAAGAGATTCCGCTTCGAATGAGAGGGCGGCCGTTCCGCACGACGAGGAGATTCAGGGATATCTGAATTGTTTCCGGCAATACTCGGCAAGGGGCATTACTAGCGTGGGCATTGCTGGAGGAAGCCCGTCCTCGTTCCGCTTGATGCAGGAGTTGCGCGATCAGGGGAATCCGGTTCGCGTTGGGTTTATGTTCAGCGTGGGGTCATTCGACGATCTCCAGGCGGCTGGTATTCAACGGGGCTTCGGTGACGATCGCCTTCGCATTTCCTCTCTCAAGAACTTTCAGGGTAACTCGCTGAGCGGGCGGACCGCATGGCTAAGCCACGCGTACTCCGACCGCCCCGATTACTTCGGCATCCAACCGGCAAGGACTCAGGAGAAACTGGACGAGGACGTTCAAAAGTGGTGGGACGCCGGATGGCAGGTTGCGACTCACTCCAACGGCGACCGTGAGATCGACATGATGCTCACTGCAATCGAACGCGCGGAGGCGAAAAATCCTCGTCCCGACGCCCGCTGGCGGATCGAGCACGCAAGCGTCATGAATCAGGCACTGCTGGATCGGGCCAAGAAGGATGGGGTAATTCTGGTGTTTCATTCCTATATGTGGGAGTACGGGAATATCCTTGCCTCCTACGGGCCAGAGCGTCTCTCGATGATGCATGCATATCGCACGGCGATTGATATGGGCATTCACGTGGCCGGTCACTCCGATTCTCCCATCTCCGCGGCTTACCCGCTGCTGAGAATTCAGGATATGGTTACGCGCAAGAGTTCAGACGGCATTGCGCGAGGCGAGAATCAGAGAGTCAGCGTGGAGGAGGCGCTTAAAGTCTGGACATTGGACGGAGCCTACGCCACATTCGAGGAGAACATCAAGGGTTCAATCACTCCCGGCAAGCTGGCGGATTTTGTAATTCTTGAAAAAGACCCGCGCCAGGTTCCGCCGAATACGATCAAGGATATTGTCCTTGAGGCAACTTACCTTGCCGGCAAGAAGGTCTATACCGCGCCAGAAAAGGCCGTTGCATCGATTCCGCAGCCGCCAATCAATTACGGCGATGGCAACTACGGTGACGGCGACGAAGAGGAAAATGAAAATGGAAGCAATTAACAAAGATAAGCTGCTCTTTAGCCCCGGCCCCCTGACCACGAGCGCGACGGTCAAGGGAGCCATGCTCCGGGATCTTGGATCACTGGACAGCGAGTTCCTGGCTACCGTTCACAATATTCGAATGCGCTTGCTCGACCTTGGTCCTTATCCTCGCGAGGACTACGAATGCATTCTGATGCAGGGGAGCGGTACGTTTGTCGTCGAATCGGTCATCTCATCGGCGATTCCGCGTGACGGCAAATTGCTGGTTCTGGTTAACGGCGCATATGGGCGGCGCATGGCACAGACAGCACGTGTTCACGGCATCGCACTGGACGTCTTTGAAGTCGCTGAGAACAAGAAATTCACTGCCGAAATTGTCGCTGAATACCTGGCATCGGCTTCCAGAATCACGCACGTCGCCGTGGTGCATTGTGAAACGACCAGCGGCATGTTGAACCAAGTGGAAGAAATCGGCCATGTGGTACACGCCGCAGGAGCGTCCTACATAGTCGATGCGATGAGCAGTTTCGGAGCCGTTCCCATCGACATGGTGGGTTCGCACATAGATTTTCTGGTTTCTTCCGCGAATAAGTGCATCGAGGGGGTGCCGGGGTTTGGGTTTGTCCTTGCCAACCGTCGCGCCTTGGATTCGGCAAAAGGCAATGCGCGGACGCTGAGCCTCGACCTCTACGATCAATGGGCCGGCATGGAAGCGGATGGTCACTTCCGGTTCACGCCGCCAATTCACACCATTCTGGCCTTTGAACAGGCGCTCAGTGAACTCGACGAAGAAGGCGGAGTAAACGCGCGAGGAGAGCGCTATCGGCAAAACCACATTGCGCTCTGCCGCGGCATGAAGGCCCTCGGCTTCGAGATCTATCTCGCGGACGAGGATCAGAGTTTCATTATCACTTCGTTTCGCTACCCTACCAACCCGGCTTTCCAATTCGCAGAATTCTATGAAAGGCTTTGGACCCTCGGCTTCGCAATTTACCCCGGCAAGCTGTCCCACGAGTCGTGCTTCCGAATCGGTACGATTGGAAGAATCACTACTGCCGACATCGAAGCACTTCTTATGTCGATCAGCCGAGTGCTCCGCGACATGGGTGTCTGTATGAACAGCGAATTGACCCAAGACCAGGAGACACTGTTGAGGCAGTAGGCCCATTGGTTCGAGTCCTCGTTTGTCGTGACTCACCAGTTGTGGCGGCCGGCGCGGGAACATCGCGCCGGGCCTCCGGGGTTATATTGCCGAATCGAGGAATAGCTGGAAAGCAATTTCGGCACCTGCGTCAAACCCGGAAGCGTTCTCGCACTTGTGCCTGAGCGATTGGTCCAGTTCCAAAGCTTCCGTAGCAAGGTTGTGGCTGAGGTCGAAACGGCCTCGGCCGAACTGCGCAGATTTGGTGGAGAGGCGGTAGGGCTCGTCTTGCCGAACCGCGCTTTCTCGACGCCCTACCGGGTTTCACTTGCAGGACGCTGCCAACCAGGCTCGCATCGCACAACTCCTGGGGAAATTGTGCGCGCTCACCAGGTTCCTACCGGTTTCTTGACTCGGAGTGCAACCTGTTCTAACTTGACGCGCTAGAGACCTCTGTCCAGTTCTCTTTTCTCCATCCCCCTCACGGTTCGATTTGTTGTGGTTCATTCAGCTTCAATGCGCGACACTTGATGCAATGAATCCCCTACTCCCCCGTGCATTTCCAGTATGAAAAGTCCTTTGGGCACAATCGGTTAGAGTATGGTTTTGTAAGCGCATATACATATACTGTAAGATACATCACAATGAGGAAACCACATGCCCGCTGTGAAAAAGGCCCCAGCCCGACCAAAGCGCAGGGTCGTTTCTCCCGCAGAGACGCGCACTCAGCTCCGGCTGACCGTCGATTCCAAGTTCACCAAGAACCACTTCAGCCAGCTCTTCGCTGTACTCAAAATCCGTAGAAAGAACGCCCTGGCTGAACACATCGTCATGAGTTTCAAAACCAAGGCCGCTCAGACACAGCTTGTTGCCTTCTACAATAACCAGTGGCTGAACATTCCATTTCAAAGTATCGACACCGCGTTCGTATTCCCATTGACTCACGAGATTGCCGATGAACTGGATCGAGTTGGCGGCGAGATTCTCGGCGGAGTAAATCGGTCCAAGACATTCCGCGTGATGGTGGCCTATTTT
>Ga0182030_10015034_pt1 | contig 15212 bp, 13 predicted proteins | sample 812S3MmetaG_FD_121299 | JGI IMG/M metagenome (GOLD analysis project Ga0182030, IMG submission 121299) | Permafrost microbial communities from Stordalen Mire, Sweden - 812S3M metaG (Illumina Assembly) | ecosystem: Environmental > Terrestrial > Soil > Wetlands > Permafrost | place: Sweden... | reverse complement strand
TTGACGGTGCCGCGCACGAAGGCGGTGTCGTTGTCGAAAGTCACGTTGACGTCGGCGTCGGGATAGTCGCGGGCGATCTGCTCGCGCACGGCGTTCAGCTTCTGCGGGCTCACACGGACCGTCAAATCGTAGATCAGGCGCGTGCCGTCCTGCTGCCAGATGGTCAGCGAGGTCTCCCCGGGGGCCGTTCCGTTGAGTAGAATTTCTTTGGGGCCAACTGCCTGCGCCTTCACTAGCAACTCGTTGGCGTAAGCCAGGCGCGTGATGGGCAGCGGGCTGTCGATGATCAGCGACTTGCCCACCGTCACCACGAGTTCCCCGACTACGCCGGGAGCGGCTGGCTTCGACACCGCGTCCTGCGGGGCGGCTTGCTGCCCGGCGGGGGTAATCGGTCCCACGGCCCGCGCCGCCGCCGGCAGCCAGCACGCGCCCGCCAGCACCAGCAGATTTCGTATGAGATACCCGGTTCTGAACACCTATTTGCCCTCCGGCTTATCGAATTTGGTTTCGGTCCGCGTGGCCCCCGAGAGAATTTCCATCACGAATGGCGCCGGTTTCTTGGGGGGCGGCGGCAGTGCGGCCACCTCTTTGGGCGCCATGCGCGGCCGGGGCGCTACCGCTGCGTCGTCTGTATCCGGCGCGCTTTTCAGGTTGCCGGAGCCTTGCCAGACGAACTTCATGGCCGTGCCCGGTGTCTTGGCGATATCGTGATCGAGCGGATTGCGCAGGGTCATGCGGATGGAGGTCTGGCTGCTGGCCAGACTCAGCACCTCGGCCTGCTCCGGTGTAACCAGCACGTTCACTACCTGCACGGGCACGGGTTTGCCTTCCGGATCTTTCTTGATGTCCTGTCCGGCGGAAAGCACTTCGAGATTCTGGATCAGCGTCTTGGCCTGCGTGCCGAGAGCCGGGTTGGCCCCCGGACCGTTGCCGGAGATCAGCAGGTCGACGTGCGACCCGGCGGTCACGAATCCGGCCACGCCCACGATTTCGTTGACGGAGACGGCAAACGCGCGCATGCCATGGGGAATCATGGCGGCCAATCCGCCGCCGGCGCCCTTGGGGGCGAGCCGCGAGTCGATGACCGGCTCCTTGGCGTAGATCGGCGTAGTAACGCCCCTGCCTTTGAGGTCTTCGAGCTTGTTGGTGGCTCCCACGGGAACCGGTCCGGCCCAATCGCTCAGTTGGATGTCGCCTTCCTTCAGCACCGTTCCCGCTTCCAGGTCTTTGGCGGCGACCACAATCTGCACTGGCGGGGCGGCTGCCTTGGCCGGTTGTGGCCGGCTCATCAAAGACCTGTAGGTGACCAGGCCGCCGGCGGCCGCCACCACGAACGCGAACATCAGTACCGCTGCAAATCTCTTATTCATAACAATTTCCGTTTCGCCTCACAGAAGCCGCGTGGGGCTGCCGTGGGCTCGCCCGCCCGAGCGGCGGGCTAGGAAGCCGCAACGCCGGTCCGAATCCTCGGGGCCTCCGGTACGTTGCGGCCTCGGTTGGTTGTTCTGCCGCCATGGTCCTTGCGAACCCCAAAAAACGGCGAAACCCAGACAACCCGGGCGAGGGCGTGCCGGCCGTCGATAAGCCGGCCCGCCCGTCTCACGGGAGTTTAGCTCGCCTGCGAGTTAGCGTTGGACAGTTGGTTATTGGTAATGCCCCAGATGTTCTTGAGGCTGCCGCCGGCGCCCAGGAAGAGAGCCGCCGAGGCCAGGGCTACGAACGCCATCAGCAAGGTATATTCGATGAGATCCTGCCCCTGTTCGTCGTTCCAGAAACCGCGTAAAAACGTCATTGTGTTTCGCTCCTGAATGTTGCAAGTTGTCCTGTGATCGCTTGATCACCTGCCGAAGTTTTCGTGACCTCGCGGTCACGGCCTGCTCCGCCGCCCAGAGAGGCGGCGGGGATTGGTTTGCCCCCGGTCTTGGGAACCGACCGGAAAATCAGCGCGACGCCGTCGTCGTACGCGACGCGCCACCGGCTGTTCTCCTGGAGCACGCCGCAGAGCGGAGCGCTGGGGGGTAATAAAATAGTGTCCACGCCGAAGCCGTCCAGGATCTTCTCCCAGTCGCGCTTGACGTTGAGGACATCGATGCATTTGTTTTCGAAATCGGCGCCGTAGAAGTCGCTGCGCCCGTCCACGAAGACCTTGCCGGCGGGATACAGCCGCCAGATGAGGTAATCGCCCCATTGGTCGGTGCTGAACACGCGCGCGGAGAGGTTGCGGCGGAGGTATTGGATAGCGCCGGCGGGATACGTTTTGGGATCGTATTCCGCGCGGAATCGCTGGGGCGGCGCGGGGGCGAATACCAGGGCGGCCACTAGCGCGAACCCGGCGGCGCTCGCCACGTGCCAGCGCGGCAGAGCGTCGGTGATCGCGGTCTGCGCGGCGATTTGGTCAAAGCGCGCGCCGCAGGCGCGCAGCCAGCCGGCCGCCTCGAGGTGCGGCAGGCGCGTCAACCAGGCCTGAACCGCTGCCGCCACCAGCGGCGCCGAGACGATCGCAAAGAGGGGAATGTTGCGCCCGGCCAGAAGGGCCGCGTGCGCCCACAGGATCAGCAGCAGAGACTCGGTGAAGCGTCCCTGGGAAGCATACCAGAACACCGATATCGCGCCCAGGAACAGCAGGACCTCGAAGAAGATCGCCGCCGGATGGTGGAAGCTGAGGGTGAGAAACTCCACGATGTGCTGCGACGCGAACGGGTCGCGCAAATACTGGAACAGGTGGACGTGCAGCCGCCAGGTGTACGGATTCACCAGGCTCGCCGCCAGACAGGCCAGCGCGGTCCCGAAATACGCGGCAGCCTGGCGCGCGGCCGGCCGGCGCGGCGTCGACGCGGGCAACAGGCCGATCTTCAGGATCTCGCCGGCGCCGTAGATGCCCACCATCGCAATGCCGGCGAGGAAGCCGCCGTGCAGGTTGGTCCAGACAATCGTGGCGGCCGGGAGGAACACAAAATACGGTATCCCTGCGTAGCGCGTCTGGCCTTCGCGGGCGCGTTCCAGCACGAAGAAGAACAGCACCAGGAAGAACAGGGTGAAAAGGTGAGGACGCGCCAGCCAGTGAACCGAAGAAGCCGCCGCGGCCACCGTGACGATGAAGATCCCTACCACCGGATTGCAATGGCGCCGCACCAGGCGGAACAGCAGCATGAAGGTGACGCACAACAGCAGCAAGCTGAACAGGACGACGGCGCGCAGGCCGCCCAGGTGATTCAAACCGGCGAACACCAGGTCGGAGAGCCACTCCCACGCGAACCAGACGCCGTTCGGCTTGGAGAAGGAGAACAAATCGTGGGTGGGGATCAGGCGGTTGGCCGCCATCCAGTCGCCCGTGCGGATGTGCCAGCCCGTGTCGCCGTCGCCCAGGAGGGCCGGCACGCCGCCCAGGCGCCCGAACAGAAAAGCGATGGGCATGAGGAAGGCGAAGTCCGCCAGCGAAGGGAGCAACCTGATCGCGAATTGGGAGCGTCGGGCTTCCATTTTGGTCTTCGTCTAGGCCATCCAGGAGTTGGCCACCGGCTGTAGAGCCTCCATCGCCCGGAGCCTGTCGTGGAAGGAACGGAAATCCATATAATTGACCCGCAGGGCGATGCGCGGGCCATCGGTCTCGCCGCTCACGATGCGCGTGACCGTGCCTTGACAGTGAATGCATTTTTGCCCAAAGCCATGATTGGCGGGCAGTTCGATCTCGACGGTTATAATCTGGCCGGCGGCGGGCACGGGGATGGGAGCGGGGTCTCCACACCAGGCGACCAACACCCCGCTGCGGCTGATGTTTTCCGTAAACATCGCCGTCCGCCCCCAAATGGCGGGCGACGTGACGTGGCATCGAAGCTGGATCTCGATGCGCGGACTCTCACGCCTGTTGATGTTTTTCATTTCCTTCCACGTCATGGCGAGTGTAGGTCCGCAAATGCCCCTCCATCAATATCGTAAATAGGCTACACGCATCTATTGCCGAAGGTTATCGGCAAAAATGGCGAACTGGAGACGTGTTTATTGTGGTCGGAAATAATCAGCGCAAAATCGCATTTGCGGGGTGGCGACAACTGTCGGAAGACTACTGTTATCGAGGTTAATATCCGGATGTATCACTAAATGTTTTGTGAATATAGTGCGTAATTTTACCGTCGAATTAAATAAACTAAACTACTGAAAAAATTGTACTTAACTTCATATAATAGAACCGGAAAAAACAATCCACAACATAAATGTCACAATTAACGCGACTGATTTTCGCGCATTGTTGGAAAATGTTATTGACAACCGAAGTAAATAATTGCAGAATGCGTATGAACAACAACAGATGGACGATTTCGGAAATTTCTCATAAATAATTTTGAAAATCGGAGCCGCCAATTGGCAGGCGGCTGGTTGGAGAGGTGGAGAATATGACGCGGATTCTTCTTTATAGTGACGAACCGATCCTGGCCAAAGGCCTGGAGTCGGTCCTTCGTACGGTCGAGGGCTTCGAATTGCTGCCAACCTGCGGCACGGTCACCAGCCTGATGGAACAGATGTCGCAGGGCTCGCCCGACCTGGTCCTCATGGATCTGACCCCGGAAATCACCTTCGCCGTGCTCAGCGACATGAAGCACGCCATGATGCACTGCAAGATCGTCCTCTGGGTCAACTCCATTTCCACGGAGTTGGCGTTTCAGGCGATGGGGCTGGGTGTCCGCGGCATCCTGCGCAAAACCCTGCCGACGGATCTGCAGGTCAAATGCCTGCAAAAAGTCCAGATGGGCGAACTGTGGTTCGAAAAGGCCCTCACCGACAGCTTCCTGTGCGCCCGCCGGGTAGCCCTCACGCAGCGCGAAGGGCAATTGGTCAGTTTGCTTTCGCAAGGTCTGAAAAACAAAGAGATCGCCACAACCTTAATGATCTCGGAAGGCACCGTAAAGGTCTATCTTTCGCGCCTGTTCCAAAAGGTGGGCGTGAAAGACCGCTTTGAGTTGGCGCTGTTCGGCCTGAAAAACCTCACGACCGGCCAACTGCCGGTGGGAGAAAAAGGCCAGCGGCCGAATGCCGGCGCGATGCCCGGACTGCGGTCCCTGGTGCTGGAGCGTCCGGCCGAACGGGCCGATGCGCCGGCACGAACATTCCCCGGCCAACTGCGCCCGGTGGCCGGCTCGCGGTATTAGACGCATCGGCCGCCTGTGCCAATCGCCGCCGGCACAGGTGAAAACCGCCGTTCCACACGCTCCCTCACGGTCGCGGTCAGCGGGGCCTCTGGCCGGGCCAGATTAAACTTAAAGAGACTAACCGGGGAGGTCTCAGAGTAGAACCCGATTCCGGGCCGCGACCGTGAGGGAGCGGTCCTGGCAAAAGGGCCCCGATAGGGTGCGCAAGGCGGATCGTCTGGTCACTGCGGTTCTCCCTCCCGCGACTGACTCCCTCTGTATCCGCCGGTGTTATCGGCTGGACCGGGCGCGGGGCGGCGCCTGGCATTCCGAGCGTCAGGCGCCCATGGCACGGCGCAGGTACGCTTCCATCTCGGCAGGCTCGGAGTACGGCGCCAGACGGCAGTTGGGGTGGGTATTCCCGGTGATGAGCAGAGAGATGCGCGGCGCGGCGTCGCGATGGTAAAACAGAATCGCCTTCTTGCCGCTGGAGCCCAGCACAAACCCGGTCTCGTACCCCAGACCGAACGACGACCCGGAGACTTCGGCGATGAAGATATCGCACTGAAGCAGCCAGCCCATGTCACGCTCGTAGACGGCTTGCGGGCCGAGGCTGCGGTCCGTGCGGGCCGCATCGTCGCTGACCAGGTGGCGCGTGAGCACTTCGTGGCCCATGGCTTCCAGCAGTTCCACCATCCGCCGGGCGATGTGTACCGATGCCCGGTCGCCGGCCACCGTGAATCCGAAATAGATCTTCATGCTTTGTGTCCAGGCTCCCATTATGAAGAATTCTTAGCGCTTGTGCGGCTAACGATGTGGGCGCCGGAAACATCAGTCGCTGCTTGCCCCCCTTACGCCAATAGGTGTATCCTCTGAAACACCAAGCATGCACTCTATTGGGAAGACGCTGGGTGGCTTATTCGTCGCCTTTGCGGCGTGGCCGCAGGCGCCGCGGCCGCTGTTGACGCTTCAGCAGGCACTGGAAACGACGCTGCTGCACCCACAGGTGCGCATCGGAGAACAACAGATCCTGTCGAGCCTCGGTGTCCAGCGCGAAGCTTCCGGCATTTTCGATCGTCTCTATAGCAGCAGCGCTCAGCAGAGCTTTGCGCCCACGCCGCTCTCCACGGCTCAACAGGTGGCGGACGGCAGCGGAACGCCCAAAGCCGCCTTCACCAACCTCACCACCTTCAATGGCGGAGCCAGCCAGTTGTTCCGCAACGGTGTGACGGCCGGTCCCATCGTCGAACTGGACCGCTCGCGCGACCGGCTGCTGAACGCCGCCGGTATCAACCAGTCGCGGATGGCGTACCAAGTGACGATTCCCCTGCTGCGCAACCGCGGACCCGAGGTGGTGGCGGCGCGCGAAGCCGCGGCCGGTGTCCAGGTGCAGGCCAGCGTGCTCGATCTCAGCCAGACCTATACCGACTTGCTGGCCAATACCGCCGTCAGTTACTGGGATCTGGTGGGTGCGCTGCGGTTGGCGGCGGTAGCCGCCAGTTCGGAAGAGCGCGGCCGGATGTTTCTCCAGAACGTGCAGGATCTGATCCAGGCGGACCGCATTCCGCGCAACGATCTAAACCAGGTTCGCGCCAACCTGGCGGATCGCACCGCCAGCCGGATCGAAGCGGAACAGCAGGTGGTGGTGGCGCGTCAACAGTTAGCCTTGGCCATGGGCGTCCCGCCGGAGCAGATCGCCACCGTCCCGGATCCGGCGGAAGATTTTCCGGAGACCATTCCCGCGCCGCCCGGCGATCCGGACCTGGTGCGGCGTTATATCGTGCTGGCCTTGTCGCAGCGCGCCGATTACCTGGCGGCGCAGAAACGCGTGGAGGCCCAGCGCCGCTTGCTGCCGCCCGCCACCAACGCCTTCCGCCCCGTCATCGATCTGACGTTTTCCGCGGGATATAGCGGCCTGCGCGAAGGCCTGTATCCCAACAGCTACCTGGCGGCGTTGCTACTCGGGGTCCACGGCATGGACGCAGCCGGAGGTGTGCGCTACGAATTTGCGCCGCGCAACAATGCGGCGGCAGGCGCCCTGGCGCAAGTCGAATCGGCTATCCGCCAGGCCGAGTTGCTGGCGGACACTTCCGCGCGCGCGATTTCCTCGGAGGTGGTGGTGTCCCTGGAAGGCGTGCGCAACGCGGGCCTGCGCCTGGGAAAGGCGCACGAATCCGTCGAAGCCTTCCAGGCTGCGCTGGACGGCGAACGGGAAAAGTACCGGCTCGGATTCGGCTCGCTGGTGGACATTCTCACTACCGAGGACCGGTTGACCATCGCGCTGACCAGCGAAGTGCAGGCGAGGCTGGAGGCCGCAGTGGAGCTGGCCCGCCTGCGCCATGCCACCGGAACCCTGATGGAACCGAATGCCACTGTGCCGCGCGTGGACTGGCGGTACTTCGTGACCCTTCCCGCGCTTCCGGAGGGCCGATGAACACGGAAATCTTCCGCAAGGTGTCCCTGGAACGCCTCTCCTCACCGGAACAGCTCGACCAGTTGATGAAAGTCAGCTCCGCGAAGAGCTGGGCGGCGCTGCTGTCCGTTCTGGTCCTGCTGGGAATGGCCGTGGCGTGGGGCTTCGAGGGTTCCGTCACCACCACCGTGCCGGGGCAGGGCGTGATCGTGCGGCCGGGCGGTGTGCTGAACGTGGTCTCTACCGGCTCCGGCATAGTGACCGCGGTGAACGCCAAAGTGGGCGGCCGCATCGGCAAGAACCAGCTGATCGCGCAGTTGGCGCAGCCGGCGTTGGTGGAGCGCATCCGCGCTGTCCGCGACGCCATCGACGAAGCTCAACTCCAGCGTTCGGCGGCTAATCAGATCCGCACCGGCAGCTCCAGGCTGCAACTCGACGCGCTCAACCGGCAGCGGGAAAACGCTCAGCGCGATATCCAGGTGGCGCAAGACGAGGCCAAGCTGGTGGGCGAGCAGGTGCCGGTGGAGGCCGAGCTTCTGGCCAAGGGGCTGATCACCCGCCAGCAGACCTTTGCCGCCAAACAGAAACTGGTGGACCTGGGGGGCCGAATCGCCGCCTTGAATGCCGACCTGAAGCGCTTCGACGCGGAACAGTACGCCATCGAAAACCAGCCGCAACAGGCCGATGTGGAGATGCAGACGCGCGTGGCCGGCCTGCAGCGGGAGCTGGCCGGCCTGCGCAAGGATCTGGAACTGTCCGCCAACGTGATCAGCCCCTACAGCGGCGAAGTGGTGGAACTCCGCATATCGCCCGGGGCCGCCGTCGCGGAGGGGGTGCCGCTGCTCAGCATCCAACCCGATGTGGATCAACTGGAAGTGCTGGTGTATGTGCCTTCGGTGATGGTCAAGCAGGTCCGCACCGCCATGGAAGCGCAAGTCTCGCCCTCCACGGTGCGGCGTGAGGAGTACGGTTATCTGCGCGCGCAAGTGACCTCCATCGCCGATTATCCGGCCACGCCCGCCGCGCTCATGCGCAACTTCCAGAATGAGTCTCTGGTGACCGCGCTGACCGGCAGTGGTCCGGTCACCGAAGTTCACGTGCAGCTCATTGCCGACCCGGCCACGGGGAGCGGCTACAAGTGGTCGTCTCCGTTGGGGCCGCCAGTGAAGCTCTCGAGCGGCACGCTGTGCTCCGTACAGATCGTGACGCGGCGCCAGCGCCCGGTCACGCTGATCCTGCCATCGGTGAAGGAGATGCTCGGCCTGAGCTAGCCCATGGCGTCGCGTCGAATTGGGAAAGCGCGGCTTTACCCCGTTGTGGGGCAGGTTGTTAACCTGCAGCGGATTGATAATCCGCCTGTCTTCATGGCCCTGAAGTCTGCCGAAGGCGATGAAAACCCGAAGCGCATTGCTAAGGCCGGTAGCCCCGATGTGGGGCAGACTGGCAGCCGGCTGGCAGCCTGCGGGACCCAAAGGGCGCCCCTGATAACCCGCCCGGCGCTGGTCGGCGACCAATGCGCAGGATGCCATCCTGCCCCACCTGCCGAGCCGCTGAAGGATACCCACACGGGCGCCGGACACTAGCTTATGGCGTTTAACCTCTTCCGCCGTTCCCGTGTGCGCACGCCGGTTGTACTGCAAATGGAGGCGGTGGAGTGCGGTGCGGCCGCGCTCGGAATCATCCTGGGTTACTACGGGCGCTGGGTCCCGCTCGAAGAACTTCGTCTGGATTGCGGGGTCTCCCGCGACGGCAGCAAGGCCAGCAACATTCTGAAGGCGGCGCGCAAACACGGGCTCGCGGCCAAGGGTTACAAGAAGGAGCCGGGAGATCTGCGGACCATCCGCAAACCGGCAATCCTGTTCTGGAACTTCAATCACTTCGTGGTGCTGGAGGGTTTCGGGCGCAACAAAGTCTACTTGAACGATCCCGGCGCCGGCCCCCGCGCGGTCACAACCGAGGAGTTCGACCAGGCCTTTACCGGCGTAGTGCTGGTGTTCGAGAAGGATCCCACGTTTCAACCCGGCGGCGATCGCAGGTCCACGATGCGGTCGCTGGCGGCCCGGCTCCCCGGAACCCGGCTGGCGCTGCTGTATGCGCTGGTGGCCACGCTGGCGCTGGCGGCGCCCAATCTGGTAGCGCCAGTGTTCACGCGCATCTATATCGACAGCATCCTGGTGGGAGGGTTGCAGCACTGGTTGCGCCCGCTTTTGCTGGCGATGAGTTTCACCATCCTCATCAAAGCGGCTTTGACCTGGCTGCAACAGCACTCGCTGCTGACGCTCGAAACCCGCCTCGCGTTGGGATCGAGCGGCAAGTTCTTCTGGCACGTTCTGCGGCTGCCCATGGAGTTCTTCGCCCAGCGCTTCGCCGGCGAGATCGGCTCGCGCGTGGGCATCAACGACCGCGTGGCCGCGGTGCTGGCCGGCGTGCTGGCCACCAACGCCGCCAACATCCTGTTGATCGGCTTTTACGCCGCCCTGATGTTCCAATACGACGCCCGCCTCACGGCCATCGGCGCCGGCATCGCGGCCCTCAACTTCCTGGTGCTGCGATTGCTGTCGCGCCGCTACGCCCTGGAGAGCATTCGCCTGGCGGCGGAGCAGGGCAAGATGGTGGGCTGCTCCATGAACGGTCTGCAGATTATCGAGTCGCTCAAATCCTGCGGCGCGGAGTCGGATTTTTTCGCCCGCTGGAGCGGATACCAGACCAAGGTGGTGAACGCCGAGCAGTCGCTCGGATACTGGTCGCAACTGTTCTCCGTGGCGCCGCCGCTGCTCTCCGGGCTGAATGTCGCCGCCATCATCGGCTTGGGCGGGCTGCGCGTCATGGATGGCGTGCTCACCATGGGTATGCTGATCGCGTTTCAAAGCCTGATGGGCAGCTTTCTCGGCCCGGTGGAGCAGATGGTGAACCTGGGCGCATATTTTCAGGAAGCGGGCACCGATCTGACGCGGTTGGACGACGTCTTGCGCTACCCCGTGGACCCCCACGTGAATGCCCGGTCGCCGGCGGGCGCCGGGCCCAAGCTGGAAGGCTACCTGGAGCTGCGCAACGTGACCTTCGGCTATAGCCGTCTGGCCGGACCGCTGCTTTCGGACTTCAGCCTCAAGCTCAGCCCCGGCCAAAGGGTGGCGCTGGTGGGCGCTTCCGGCAGCGGCAAGTCCACGGTGGCGAAACTGGTGGCCGGCCTGTACGAGCCGTGGTCGGGCGAGATCCTGTTCGACGGCCAGCGTTGGGACCAGGTGGGGCGAGAGGTTTTGAGCAACTCGTTGGCCATGGTGGACCAGGATATCTTCCTGTTCGGCGCCAGCATTCGCGAGAACATCTCGATGTGGGATTCCACCATGCCCGACGCCACCCTGGTGGACGCCGCCAAGAACGCCTGCGTCCACGATGACATCACCAACCGGCAGGGCGGCTACGACTACGCCGTGGAAGAAAGCGGCCGCAACTTCAGCGGCGGCCAGCGCCAGCGGCTGGAGATTGCCCGCGCCCTGGCCACAGGACCGCGCATCCTGGTGCTGGACGAAGCCACCAGCGCCCTCGATGCCAACACCGAGAAGATTATCGACGACAATCTGCGCCGCCTGGGCTGCACCTGCGTGATCGTGGCGCACCGGCTCAGCACCATCCGCGATTGCGAGGAAATCCTGGTGCTCGACCACGGACGCGTGGTGCAGCGCGGCACTCATGACGGCATGATCGCGGTGGAGGGACCGTACCGCGAGTTGATCCAATCGGTATGACTGCCAGCATGCCACAACCGGCCGGTCTGTTTGCGCCGTTCCTTCTGGAGGGACGGGACCAGGCGTGGTCCATCGGGTCGGGCGGAGTGGACGTGTTCCTGGTAGATGTGGAAGGTGGAGCTCCGCGCGGGGCCAGGCGCCACGTTTTTCGCATGGAAGCGGGAGGCGCGCTGCTGGCTGTCACTTTGCCGGGCAGCGGCGGCGCGGGGCTGCTGGCGTGCCCGCTGCCCGGCACGGAAATCGCGCCCGGCGAGCGCCCCGGCGTGGCGCCCGATGCACTGGCCCAGTGGGTCGCCGCGCTTACACAGGCGATTTTGGACGCGCCCAAGGCTGCCGGCGAGACCGCCGCGGAGGCTGGCCTGGACGCGCTGCATCGCGCCGCGCTGGCGGCCCTGCTGCGCGCGCGGGCCGAAGCGGAGCGCGCGGAACGGGAACGCATGGTCGCCGCCGCCGGCCAGCAAGCCGCCGCCGCCGGAGCGGCATTGCGGCAACTGGCCTCTCCGCTTCGTTCCGGCGCCTCGCCCTACGATACGGGCGACGGGGCGGTCTTTGCAGGCCCTTTTCTGAAGGCTTGCCAGGCCGTGGGCAAGGCGCTCGGCATTCGCATCCGGGCCCCGCGGGGCGCCGAATCCGCCGATAGCGTGGAAGCCCTGGCGCGCGCTTCCGGCATCCGCACCAGGAGGGTCGCACTGAAAGGCGAATGGTGGCGCCAGCAGGGCAGCCCTCTGCTGGTATTTCGCGATAGCGACCGGCGGCCCATGGCGGTGCTGCCGGCCTGGGGTGGACGCTGCCTGCTTTGGGACCCGGTGGAAGACCGGTCCTGCCGCCTGAACCGCAAAACCGCCGGCAGCCTGGAAGGCTTTGCCTGGGTCTTTTACCGTCCCTTCCCGGCGCACAAACTGGGCGTGTGGGACCTGGTGTCGTTCGGCTTGCATGGGGCCGCCGCGGACCTGGCCAGCATCCTCTCCATGGGCGTGCTCACCGGCTTACTGGCCATGCTGGTGCCGGTGGTCACCGGGCTGCTTTTCGACAGCATTATCCCCAGCGCCAACCGCGGCGCACTGCTGGCGGTTTCCGTATTCCTGGCGGCGGGCGCAGTGGCCGGCGCGGGATTTTCGTACACCCGCAACTTCGCCGTGCTCCGCCTGGAGGGCCGCATGGATGCCGCCATCCAAGCCGCCGTTTGGGACCGCCTGCTCGGCCTGCCCGTGCCCTTTTTCCGGAATTTCACGGCCGGCGACTTGGCCCAGCGCAGCCTGGCCATCAGCCAGATCCGCCAGATCCTCACCGGTTCCACGCTTTCCTCGATTTTCTCGGGCATCTTCTCGGTCTTCAGCTTCGCCCTGATGTTCTACTACAGTTGGCGCCTGGCGCTGCTCGGTTCGGCGCTCACCGTAGTGGCCTTCCTGGCGCCCGCGGTGCTGGGCGTGCTGCAGGTGCGCCGCCTGTGCGAGCTCACCGCAGTGCAGGGCAAAATCTCCGGCATGGTGCTCCAGTTCGTCAGCGGCGTGGCCAAGCTGCGGGTCACCGCCAGCGAGTTGCGCGCGTTCACGGTCTGGGCGCGCGAGTTTACGCGCCAGAAGCGCCAGGCTATCGCCGCGCGCCAGATTTCCAATGGCCTGGCGGTCTTCATGGCCGCGTTTCCGCTGGTCTCATCCGCCGCCATCTTCTACTGCAACTCGCTGGTGGTGGCGGGTGGCGGCGTGGCTCTGTCGACCGGCTCCTTCCTGGCCTTCTACGCGGCGTTCTTTCAATTCCTGAGTGCCGCGCTGTCGCTGAGTTATGCGGCCGTGAGCGTGCTGAGCATCGTGCCCCTGTTCGAACGCGCCCGCCCCATTCTGGAAACCTTGCCGGAATCGAGCGGCGCCCTGTCCGAACCCGGCGAATTGACCGGCAACGTGGAAATCAGCCGCGCCTTCTTCCGCTACCGCGCCGATACTCCGCTGGTATTGCGCGACCTCTCGATCGCCGTTCGCGCCAGCGAATTCGTCGCGCTGGTGGGCGCTTCCGGCTGCGGCAAGTCCACCATTTTCCGCCTGCTGTTGGGCTTTGAGCGCCTGGAATCGGGCGCCATCCATTTCGATGGCCAGGATCTGGCCGGGCTGAACCCTCAGGCGGTCCGCCGGCAGATCGGCGTGGTGCTCCAGAACGGCAGCCTGCAAACCGGCGACATCTTCCGGAACATCTGCGGCGCCCGTCTCCTCACCCTGGACGATGCCTGGGAAGCCGCCCGGCTGGCCGGTTTGGACGCCGACATCCGCGCCATGCCCATGGGCATGCACACCGTCATCAGCGAAGGCGGCGGGGGAATCTCGGGAGGGCAACGGCAAAGGCTCATGATCGCGCGTGCCCTGGCGGCCCGCCCGCGCATTCTGCTGTTCGACGAGGCCACCAGCGCCCTGGACAATCAGACCCAGGCCATGGTGAGCCGGAGCCTGGAATCGCTGAACACCACGCGCATCGTGATCGCCCACCGCCTGACTACCATCGTGAATGCCGACCGCATCTTCGTGCTGGAGGGTGGACGCGTGGCCGAAAGCGGCACGTATCGGGAGTTGCTGGCGCAAGGCGGCCTGTTTGCCAGGCTGGCCTCGCGCCAGCTCATTTGAGTAACGGAGGAGGGAGCGCCATGAGAAAAGCCATGTACCTGATGGGGGCCCTGGACGATTCCGATGTGGAATGGCTCGCCGCCCACGGAAACCCCGAGCGTTTGACCGCCGGACAGACGTTGGTGCAGGAAGGCCGGGCCATCGATTCGCTCTACGTGGTGCTGGACGGCCAACTGGCAGTGCAAGTGGGCAGCGCGCGGGTGGCGACACTGCTGGCGGGCGAGGTGATCGGGGAGATTTCCTTTGTGGATGCGCGCCCGCCGCTGGCCACGGTGGCGTCGCTCGATACCGCACGTGTACTGGCGGTGCGGCGCGATGTGCTGCTCGAAAAGCTGGCAGCCGACGCGAAGTTCGCCGCCCACTTCTATCGCGCCGTGGCCATCTTCCTGGCCGACCGTCTGCGCACCACTACCGCGCGGCTGGGATACGGCCAACCGGGGCAGGATGCCGCTCCGGACGCCGCCGATGAACTCGGCGACGAATTGATGGAGACGGTCTCGCTGGGCACGCGGAGGTTCGATTATCTGCTGCGTCAGGTGCGGGGAAGGTGAGGGGATTTCCCCGGGTCGAACCTCCAAGAGACCCTCGCTGCGTTTAATACTTCGGGCCGAAGCCTCCCGTGGGCGGGGGCGGAGGCGGGGGCGGCGGCGGGGCCGACGGGTTCGGTTTGCTGCCCAGTCCGATGCCGACGCCGTGGATCCCTTCGTTTACTCCGCCGCCCGACACGTTCTCCAACTCTTCCATGGACAGTTCCGATGTCTGCTTTTCGTTTTTTTCGCTCATTTTGTTTTCCTTTTTGAAATCTGAAATCTCTCTCGGTGTGAATTCAGGGTTATGCCTTGCAACGGGGCGAATCGGATGTCCGCCCCCGGCGTGGTGAGGTTAATTAATGCCCGTGGTCGCCCGGCGTAATTTCGGTTTAGCTACGGGTTCGTCACCGTCACCGTCGGCGTCAGCGTCCCCGTCAAAGTCTGCGTCGGAGCTGCCGTTGGCGTTCCCGTCGGGTCCGTTTCGACGAAGTTGTTCTTGATGTTCGAACGCGAACTGTTGACGACGTTTGCTGCGCCGCCGGCGACTGCGTCCAGATCTTCCATGGATAGTTCCGAAGTATGCTTCTCGTTTTGCTTGCTCATTTTGTTTCTCCTTTTGAAATCTCTCTCGCTGTGAATTCCAGGGTTATGCCGATATTAAAGCAGGGCAATGGCCACTTAGAGCCACGTCCACAACCAATTGATTTCAAATGGCCATATCGATACCGCGCAGCATCGCTGTACACAATATGGACAAATCTTGTCCGGATGGGCTGTCCACGTGGTGTACT
>Ga0182030_10015032_pt1 | contig 15213 bp, 14 predicted proteins | sample 812S3MmetaG_FD_121299 | JGI IMG/M metagenome (GOLD analysis project Ga0182030, IMG submission 121299) | Permafrost microbial communities from Stordalen Mire, Sweden - 812S3M metaG (Illumina Assembly) | ecosystem: Environmental > Terrestrial > Soil > Wetlands > Permafrost | place: Sweden... | reverse complement strand
TTGGTAATTGGAAGATGAATCTGGACTCTGCTGGTGTGGAGGATCTGCTGGAGCATTTGCATGCGGATGAGTCCTCTCCTGAGGTGGTTGTATGTCCACCATTTCCTTACCTGCTGAAGGCACAAGGAGCGCTGCACTTGCAGATGGCAAAAGGTGTAATGCCGGAAACATCGATTCTGGTGGGCGCGCAAAACTGTCATAGCGCCGAATCGGGTGCTCATACGGGGGATGTTAGCGCGGCTATGCTGGTCGATGTGGGTTGTGAGTATGTTATCTTGGGCCACTCCGAACGGCGCCAGGGGCACCATGAGACCAGCTACATGATCAGCGACAAGGCAATTGCCGCGACCAATCACGGTCTTAAAGTTATCATCTGCATCGGTGAAACCGAAGCCGAAAACGCCGAAGGTTCAACCCAACATGTCCTGCGCACGCAGCTTGAGGAGTCTATTCCCGATGGTATGTCGGCTTATAACATGGTTATCGCCTATGAGCCAATCTGGGCTATTGGTACGGGTCGCACTGCCGGGGAAGACGATATCACCAAGACCCATGCCTTTATTCGCAAAGCATTGGATGGACTTTGTGTTGACGCAAATAGCGTGCGAATCCTTTACGGTGGCTCGGTAAATGCTAAAAACGCTAAGTCTATACTAGCTTTGCCCAATGTGGATGGGGTGCTGGTTGGTGGCGCAAGTCTTAAGGCTGAGGATTTTAACAAGATAATTCAGGCCGGTGCCTAAGAATAATGCTGGAATTTTTTTTAAGATGCGATTAGAATGCAGACGATATTAGAAACAAGAGAATAGGTAAATCTATGACAACTGTATTATTAGTTATACACTTTTTCATCGCGGCCTTCCTGGTAATTTCCATCCTGCTTCAACGCAGTGAGGGCGGCGCCTTGAGCGGGCTTGGTGGTGGAGCTGGTGGAATGATGACCGCTCGTGGATCGGCTAACTTGCTGACGAGGATCACCAGCGTTCTGGTGGCGGCATTCTTTATCTCAAGTACCATCATTGCTATTCGGCTGCACAGTCCAGAGGGTGGGCATTCAGTCTTGGATAAGGAATACAAACGCGCTATGGAGATTGAGGCGAAGCCGGATCAACCTGCTTCTGCTGCTCCTGTTGCGGCAGTGGCTCCGGTTGAGAAGGTCCTGCCGCCAACGGCTGATCCTCACGCAGAAGGCGAGAATCCGCCTGTGCCGATGCCGCCGGTAACTAGCGGAGAGGCTGAAGGCGCTGGTAAAACTAAGCCGTAAAGCCGTAGAGGAAAAAACCGAATGTCGATCGTAAATCTCGCGGAAAAGTTCAGTAACCTCAGAGAATATTGGACGCCTGAGGTTTACGGTGATATCGGTAACGTATTCGTCAAACTGGTCAAGGCCAAGGGCGATTACATCTGGCACGCCCACGACAAAGAGGACGTCCTATACTACGTAGTAAAAGGCGCCTTAAGGATCAAATTCCGCGAGGGCCGGGACGTCGTCATCGACGCCGGCGAGATGTACACAGTACCACAAACCACGGAACACTTCCCCACGGCTGAAGAAGAAACCCACATCATGATCGTCGAGCCCCAAAGCGTATCCCTCAAAAAGGGTGACGATGCTATTTCAGAGATATTTGCTCCTGAGGTGGGGTATTAGGTGGAGTCCGGAGTTCAGAATCCAAGAATCCAGAATCCAAGAATCCAGAATCCAGAATCCAAGAATCCAGAATCCAAGAATCCAGAATTAAGAATTAAGAATTAAGAATTAAGAATTAAGAGGCTCTTATGCAAAACGGCTGGGTTGTAAGTAATCTTCTGCCCCTGGCAGACGTCATCCTGAACGGACGACCGCGTAGCGGGCGGTAGTGAAGGATCCAGTTAGACATGTGTCGCGTAGCGACTCTGCTTATAAATATACCAAACGAGTAAGTGGAATAACCGGCCGTCTAGATGATGACTAACAAGATGATTGGGGCCATGTAAAGCAGAGTCGCTTCGCGACACATGTCTAACTGGATCCTTCACTACCGCCCGCTACGCGGTCGTCCGTTCAGGATGACGGGGGACGGGAGTAGCAGAGTCGCTTCGCGACACATGTCTAACTGGATCCTTCACTACCGCCCGCTGCGCGGTCGTCCGTTCAGGATGACGGGGGACGGGAGTATTCGCTTTTCCAACTATCCTCACTTGTGTTCAACTTATCATACTGATTACCCACCTGTTTTCCAAAAGAGCCTCTTAATGCTTAATTCCGGATTCCGGATTCTGGTTTCCTCCTTCAGAACCCTACCCCTTCCCCCCAATCCTCTGCCCAGTCTTCTTCCAATCCTCAAGAAACATGCTAATCCCCGCATCTGTCAGCGGGTGCTGATACAGCTGCTTCATCACCTTCGGTGGAATTGTCGCCACATCAGCGCCCAGTTGGGCTGATTGAATGACGTGCATGGGGTGGCGGATCGATGCGGCTAGGATTTCTGTCTTGATAGCATCATAGTTATCATATATCTGGCGGATTTCCTCGATCAGCATCATGCCATCTTGGCCCACGTCATCCAGGCGTCCGATAAATGGCGAGATAAATGTCGCGCCGGCTTTGCCTGCCAGGAGTGCTTGCGCTGCGGAGAAGCATAACGTCACGTTTACCATGATCCCTTCCGAGCTCAATCGATAACAAGCCTTCAAGCCGTCAGGCGTCAAAGGTACTTTGATAGTCACGTTCTTGGCCAATCCTGCCAGGTGGTGAGCTTCCTTCAGCATGGTATCACAATCCATAGCTGTGACCTCGGCACTGACAGGGCCTTTGATCAGGGCGCAAATCTCTTTGATCACTTCATCTATCTGTCGCCCGGATTTAAGGATCAGACTGGGATTGGTGGTCACCCCATCGACCAGGCCGGTTTCGGCTAGTTCTTGGATTTCTTCGATGTTGGCCGAGTCTATAAAGAATTTCATTTCTTCCTCACGTGGTTGTCAGTATATTGTATGAAACCATACCTCTAAAAGGACCCGATGTCGAGTCAACTTAACTATGCGGATGTGCTGTTACCCCAACGTATGGAACAGCCCTATACATACCTGGTGCCGGATGGTTTTCCTGTAGGAGAAGGCTGTTATGTTGACGTGCCCATCCGCAACCAGACTGTCACTGGGGTGGTTTGGAAGATTCATCACGACCTCAAAGGCTCGTCCTTCAAAATTAAACCCATCAATGCCCTCCATGATTTGCCCCCCATGCCTAAGCCCCTGATGGGGCTCATTGACTTTACTGCCAACTATACCTTGGCTCCAAAAGGCAACGTCCTGAAGATGGCCATGAGTGTCCCGGAAGTATTCGAAACCATAGCTGAAAAAGAAGGTCTGCGGGTGGCATCTGAGTGCGATTTCAGCAAACTCACCGACAAACGCAAGGCCGTTGCCCATGTGGTGCAAAGCGCGGAACAACCGCTTACCGTTTCCGAAGCCAGCATCTTGGCCGAGGTTAGTACCTCTACCATCCGTGCTATGCTCAAAGATGGCCTTCTTATGCTGGTGCCTATACCTGCGGAGGCGCTCGGCTGGACATACAACCATATTGAACTCTCTCCGGAACAAAAGCATGCGGCCGATGAGATCTGTAAAGCAGTTGAGGATAAAGAATATAAAGCCTTTCTCCTAGACGGCGTGACGGGCTCAGGCAAGACGGAGGTCTATTTCGAGGCCATCGCCAAGGCCCTCGAATCAGGCCGGCAAGCGCTCGTGCTGTTGCCTGAGATTGCTCTAAGCAGCCAATCCATCCAGCGTTTTTCGAGCCGATTTGGTGCACCTCCCGTGGTTTGGCACTCGGACATTACCCTCGCCCAAAAACGAAAGGCCTGGCGGCAAGTGGCTTCGGGTGAGGCTAAAGTCGTTATAGGGGCCCGATCTGCTCTATTTCTACCTTTTCCCAACCTAGGTGTCATCATCGTCGATGAAGAGCACGAATCCGCTTACAAGCAAGAGGAAGGGGTCATCTATAACGCCCGGGATATGTCGGTGGTGCGTGCTCATCTGGGATCTTGCCCGATTGTTCTCGTGTCAGCGACGCCTTGTCTGGAGACCCTTGAGAATGCCGAGACAGGTAAATATGCCTGGTTGAAGCTTCACAACCGTCATGCCTCTGCCAATCTGCCCGACATCCACATTATCGATATGCGCAACCAAACCACAGAGTATGGCAAACCCAAAAGCTGGATTTCACCGACCTTACAACAGGCTATACAAACCGCCATCGAAAACGGCGAGCAAGCTCTTATATACTTGAATCGCCGTGGTTATGCCCCCTTGATCTTGTGTGCGACCTGTGGCGAGCGTGTGTCATGCCCTAATTGTACGGCCTATTTGGTTGAGCACAAGCGTGCCAATTACCTCATGTGTCATCACTGTGGCTATGTCCAACGAAAGCCGGAAGAATGTCCAAAATGTAATGACAAGGCTGGTCTCATCTCTTGTGGTCCGGGGGTAGAGCGAGTGGCGGAGGAGTTGCAAAAACTGTTCCCCTCATACCGCACTGAGATCATGGCCAGCGACATCATGACCAGCGTTCATAAGCTGGAGGTTCTGTTGAATGATCTGAGAGAAGGTCGTGTTAACATAATTGTGGGCACACAAATGATAGCCAAAGGCCATCACTTTCCTAAAATTACAGTCGTCGGCGTTGTGGACGCGGATTTAGGTCTAACAGGGGGAGACTTGCGAGCAGGGGAGAGAACCTATCAATTGCTAAACCAGGTGGCCGGACGAGCCGGTCGCGAAAAGCTGGCCGGACACGTATATCTCCAGACCTTCACGCCTCATCACCCCGTCTTGCAAGCACTGGTAACGGGCAAGCGCGATGATTTTATCGCTATAGAGACCGCTGGACGTAAAATGAATGCACTCCCTCCCTATGGAAGGCTCGCTGCGCTCATAATCTCCAGCCGCGATAAATCGGCTGTAGAGACCTATGTGAGTCAGATGGCAAGGGTTATGCCCAACGTCGAGGGAATCGATATACTGGGACCAGCGCCGGCGGCACTGGCCATGGTAAGAAATTGGCACCGATGGAGGTTCTTAATCAGAGCCCCCAAAGATGCCCGTTTACAGCCCCTTATTCGGAGCTGGCTTGCTTCAGCCCCGAAACCTGCTCAGCTGAAGGTACAAATAGATATAGATCCGTACAGCTTTCTGTAGAGCAAAAATTTCCTCTGGTTGCCCCATAGAAATTAGCTTGCTCAGGTTCCGGCTGATGAGAAATCTATTTTCTCTCTACGTTTTCTCCTGCAACTACAGCAGTAGGTATCTTTCCTGATGTGATCTCACTAATGGCGTCCGATACTTCCCATTCGGGGGTCGCTCCGAAATAGTATCTTACAAACTTACCCTGATCTATATCGGATACTAACGAGGAAACATCTTTCATATAACGCATATCTATCTGCTCAACAACACCGGGCTTCTGGCTTTCCAGTGCTCGAAGATAAAAGTCGAAAGCTATAGTATCGTCCTTCGCAACACCCATGCCATATCGATGCAAATGCCCAATCTCAATTAGAGCCTGCACGCCTTCCTCCCGGTGATGGCTGCTACGCTCGAGACAACGGGAATAATACTGATGTGCCTTCTCTATGGCTTCCCCGGTTCCAGGGAGCAAGGGGTTTTCCAACGCTGATTTAATCAGTAATTGTCCCAAGAGCAAATTAGACTTCGGGTGCCCATCAAGGGCTGCAGAAACGATTAATTTATAGGCATTCATTCTGCTATCTGGTGTATGCGAAAATTTTTCCACCATAAGTTTTCCTGCCTCATAAGTCGCGTCTGGATTTCCTAATTCGTGGCCACGCATGAAGTACTTCAGGGCTTGCTCGTCGTTGAAAGCTTTTTGCCGTTCTTTAGCATCTACAGCTGACTCGGCTTGGTTTGCGAGTGTACCTTTGCTGCCTCTTCTTGCCTTTTTAGAAGTCTCGGCATTTGTAGCGCAGGCAATTTTACCTTTCAAATATAGGTGGCCGAGCTTAAGTGCAGCCTCAGCATTGCTTTCTGTCTGTGCGAGCTCAGTCAGCAACTTCAGGGCAGCATTTGTACTTTTCTCTGTATTAAATCTGAGCATTTGATCAACCAGATCCAAGTTATGGGCGGCCGAGCTTGCTTCTTCGCTCAGATGAAACTGATCCAAAACTTCCATAGGCTGGCAATCAGCCAAGGCGCGATTATAAAATGGCATGTTGCTGTCGCCAAAGACAGTTCCACGGAAAATCTCATGCAACCCGTTGGTATCTAGCGTCACGCCTGTATCTGCCTGGTCAAAGGGTATAGGAGATATCTCATCTTCACGATCAGCCCTCTTGCTGGCATTCGTACTGCTGGTCAAAGCGATGGCAGAAATGGTAACGATAGATAACAAACATCTTTTTGATAATAGATTCATTTTAAACATAGTTTTACTCACTCTCATAAATAGGATATTGATAACATTGAGTATCCATACCACCAGAGGGCAGTTCTTGCAAGTTTTTAATCCACTCTGTAGTTACTTCGTTTCTTGCATCTGTTAGTTCTATGGTCTTGGTTTTTTCTTTCTACTATTTTGGTAGATGTTGTGGGCAGAATTACTGATTTGCACTGCGCTTCCTGGGTTGGTTCTTTTTCATTGCATCCATGCGATTGAGCTTATACAATCTTCTTAAAAAATTGCCCAGGGGAAAGCCATGAAAAAAACGCCGTTTCAAATTATTGCATCTATAATCATGCTGTTGATATTTGCGGCTGGCGTATACTTGCTATATCCAACCATCTCACAGCTTGTGATCCTGCTCGCCAGTGGTAAGGTTGAATTCTCGTCCAGTGTTATTGCAACTATCGGTATATATATAATCTTCTGCCTGGCGCAGCTTACTATGCTGCTAGCCGCTATCCAGATTTATCGTACCGGTAGAGTGTGTATTCTTAAATGTCTTTTGTATGCATCGATCCCATCGTTCAATCTATTGAATTACGCGTCTTATGAGTTCACCTTTGGGCCGAGCTTGGCGTTTTTCCTGAAGACTGAGTTTAGTCCCTTTAGTCTCGGTCTAAATATGGAAGCACATCTCATGGAGGTCCAATACCTGCTTACTTTTTCCAATGACTACGCAGGCGTGATTCAAGTGGGCGTTAATATCGTGCCAATTATCGTGTTGGTGTTGCTAAGGCGGTGGGGAATAACGGCTGCAGGTTGCGAGAAGTAAGCGCTGTTAACTACCACTGTTTTGACAGAACGTACTTCAATTTGTTGAATGCCGCTTCCTTCTGAGCCTCCTGGCTCAGATGCACTGGCGTAATGGTGGAGACCTCAGTATGAGTCTCCACATCAAAGGCGGTGACCTTCACAAAATTGCCCACGGGAAGAAACTCAAAGATAACTTCACGATCCATTTGAATGACCCTGTTGTTTTTTCTATTTTATCATGATGATGTATGTTTTGAAACAGGCTTTTGCCTTTTTAAATGTCATCCGTGGAGCAAGTCATCCACAGCCGAGCTACCTTGTATTTTGATGATAGTATCATCAAAATACAAGGTAGCTCGGGTAATTGTGGGGGGCTCCGCGAACCTGGAATTCCATAAATATATACTCAAAGATACCACTAACGACCAAATATGTCCTCGGGTGAAGGCTTACGCAAGACCGTATACAATACGCTTCCTTGCGAATTTCTCACGCCGAGTAATCTGTATCTGCGTGTGTTGTTATCGTATATGTGGCCGGTATATAGGTTGTGAACCATGTGAAAGTAGGTCTGTTCAATGATTCTTTCCATATCTTGTGTAGAAAAGTAGTAGGCATACGGGATTTTTTCACGGCTGAAAAGCGCTTTTATTAGCTTTCCCGGGTTAGCAATAGCGGGGCCATAGCCTCCGTAAAGCCTGTTTACAAGTTTAAGTAGTCTGTGACATTCGCAGGCCATATTCGACATGATCACATAACCGCCAGGTTTAATGAGTGGGTAGAGGTTATTCAGAGATGCAACGATGTCCGCTTCATTGTAAAAATGTAGTACCTTAGAGATGACCGCTATATCGACAGAGTTATGCGCTTGTTGTATGGAGCCAAAGGCACGAAAATCAGCATTCTGTAGTGATAACCGGCACTGTTGATCTGCATCGAGATTTCTAAGCATGAGTTGGTTCATGATTCTTATATGCTCAGAGCTTATATCGACGGCTGTAATGCTAAGATTAGAATACCTCCTCGTAAGCTCTATGGCATCGCAGCCATAAGCACAACCTATTTCAAGTAACGTAAGCGGGGGCTTGTCGCGAATTAATTTAGAAAGGGCGATAACTATGGCAGGGCTATAGCCCCATTGAAACCCCATGTTGTTAGAAGTAGGGACCTGTCCATCGGATAGAATAGCTGGCAATAACTCAGCATTAGCTTGAGTCAGAGTGGTAATTGCCCTTTGGTGCTCCCAAGCAGTCTTTACATCATAATTCAGCTCATCAACAGCGAAGCACTCGAGTGGTAGCACATTATTTACAGTGATGCTGTGTTTGAAACGCTCCTCTTCACTGTCTACAGCCAGAACAAGCTGATAGCTAGCAAAACTAACCGAATAGACGCAAGAAAAAGCCAGTGAGAATAAGATGGATTGAGTCCGAAGCCATTTCATTTTTATTGGATCCACTTTGTGGGGCGATTGATAATAGTAACATTCACTTTGTTCTAGGGCAAGATGACATAGGCTCTAGGAGCCGTTAAAATCGTTTGGGATTCTGATTTTAAAATGGTATTTCTGCAGAAGGCTTTAGGTAACTGAGTCCGGGCGTTTGGTACATGATCACGCATATGTGACATCTTTGCAAGAGGGCAAAAACTTTATGCAAAAATGACACATTAGGAGCTGTACATAGCAATGCTGTGCTGCTAGATTAAAGTATAGCGAAACAACTGACTGTCAAAAAAAGGACTATGAATGGGAGAATCTTTACGCGTATCCCCCGAAAGGGTTGGGGTTATTCACTTTGTGGGTATCGGGGGTATAGGGATGAGCGGGATCGCTTCGATCCTGCATGAGCTCGGTTACACCGTGCGCGGTAGTGACATTAACGAAAGCCTTAATGTCTTGAGGCTGCGAGATTCGGGCATACAGATTTCTATCGGCCATTCAGCCGACAATATCCAGGGAGCTTCTGTGGTTGTGGTGTCTTCGGACATTCATGACACCAACTGCGAGCTGGTAGCGGCCCGCCATGCGGGTATTCCGGTCGTTAAGCGAGCTGAAATGCTGGCTGAACTTATGCGTCTCAAGCCATCCATAGCTATTGCAGGCAGTCACGGCAAGACCACGACCACATCGGTTCTGGGTCATGTGATGGATACCTGTCATATGCAGCCGACAATCGTATGTGGTGGTATCATTCAAGCTATGGGCACCAATGCCCGTGTTGGCACGGGTGACTGGGTTGTGGTGGAAGCAGACGAATCCGACGGCAGCTTCATTAAGCTACCGGCGACGATCGCTGTGGTGACCAACATTGACCCTGAGCATATGAGCTACTACAAAGACTTTGGTACCTTGCTGCGGGCTTTTGAGACTTTCACCGACAATATTCCTTTCTATGGTTTGAACGTTCTTTGTCTTGACCATCCTATCGTGCGTCAGCTAGCCTCGCGTATTACGGACCGGCGGGTTTTGACCTATGGCCTGCAAGACGGTGCGGATGTCCAAGCCACCAACATACATATGGCGCCTGAGGGCTGCACTTTTGATGTGCATCTGTCTGGCAAAACCCAATCATTTAATTCAGAGCTAGAGACCGTCTACACAGGGGTTGAGATTCCTCTCCTGGGGCATCATAATATTCAAAACTCATTGGCCGTCATCGCGGTGGCCATTGAGCTGGATCTGGATATGGGGCAGGTGTTCTTTGCCTTGAAAACTTTCCGCGGCGTCAAGCGCCGTTTCACTTGGGTTGGTGAGTATAACGGCGTAAAAATCGTCGATGATTACGCGCACCATCCGGTAGAGATTCAGCGGGTTCTGGAAGCAGGGAAAATCGCAAGCAAGGGCAGGGTGATCGCAGTGATGCAACCTCACCGTTACTCGCGACTTAATGATCTATTTAAGGACTTTGCCAGCTGTTTTACCGATGCGGATAAAGTCCTGGTCACGCCAGTGTATGCAGCCGGTGAAGAGGTTATCCCAGGGGTGGATCACCACCATCTGGTGGAATCCATCAAGATGACTGGCAAGAAAGACGTTAAGGCCGTTGAGGGTTTTGATGATCTGGTAGCAAACCTGCTGGAGACCGTTGAAACTGATGATGTGGTTATCTGCTTGGGTGCAGGTTCCATTACCTATTGGGCAGCGGACTTAGCTGGAGCCATGGAAAAAAATGATGTTAAACTGAGGCAAGTTGGCATTTAACTAGATAACAGGTAGTTTCATGACAGAAGAAATCATCGGCCGTCTGCCGGCGGTGCGGGGGAGATACAGCGAGAATACATCACTGGCGGCAATCACCTGGTTTCGGGTGGGTGGCCCAGCACAGGTTGTATTCAAACCCGCGAGCATACTTGACCTTGGCTTATTTCTTAAAGAAAAACCAGCGAATATACCTGCCCAGGTTATCGGCGTTGGATCCAATCTATTGGTGAGAGATGGTGGCATCAAGGGCGTGGTTATTCGCTTGGGCAAGGGATTTGCTAACGTGGTGGTTGATGGCACCTACATCGAAGTGGGTGCGGGTATGCTGGACCGGAACGTGGCACTGACCGCTCAGGAAGAGGGGATTGGTGGACTCGAGTTCTTATGCAGCATCCCAGGCACCATTGGCGGGGCCTTGCGCATGAATGCGGGCTGCTATGGCAGCGAAATAAAGGATGTGCTGGAATACGCAGTAGCTATGGATCCGAAGGGTAATCTCCATCAGCTGTCAGCGGAAGAATGTGGCTTTAGTTATAGGCACTGCACAGTCCCCGCTGATTGGATTTTTGTAAGCGCTCGCCTGAAAGGGCGCCAGAGCAATGTAACGGAGATTGGTCAAATTATGACCAAGATGCTAGCGCAGCGGGAAGAAACTCAACCCGTGCACACCCGTACGGGTGGGAGTACTTTTGCCAATCCAGACGGCCATAAGGCCTGGGAGTTGATTGACCAAGCCGGCTGTCGGGGCATGAAGATTGGTGGCGCTCAGGTATCGGAGCTTCACTGCAATTTCCTGGTGAATACGGGGGATGCGACGGCGGAAGATTTGGAAACTCTGGGCGAGACCGTTCGTCAGAAGGTAAAAGCTCAATCGGGTGTGGATTTGCGTTGGGAAATCCAGCGCATTGGAAGTGCGGATTCGGAACTAAAGAGAGATGCGGCATGATAGATAAAAAAACAACAACAGTAGCCGTTCTTATGGGAGGATGGTCGGGTGAGCGTGAAGTCTCTCTGACCAGCGGCGAACAAACGGCCCTTGCCGTGGAATCCCTTGGCTATAAGGTGAATCGTGTGGACGTCACCCGTGATTTGAGCAAGCTTATCGCGCAATTGACGCCCAAGCCTGATGTGATTGTCAACATTCTCCATGGCCAATGGGGTGAAGACGGGCGTATCCAGTCGGTACTTGATATCCTAGATATTCCTTATACTTTCTCGGGTCATACGGCATCAGCATTGGCCATGGATAAGCATTTGTCCAAGCAGATTTTTGTCGCCTCAGGCATTCCAACACCCGTATATAAAGTCGTAACCTTCGAGGAAGCCTTTGCGACCCAGCAGATGAGTGTTCCTTACGTGATCAAGCCGATCGCAGAAGGGTCTAGTTTGGGTGTCTATATCGTGCACGATCCGAAAACTCTGCCCCACAGGCCAGCTGATTGGACCTATGGCGATCATGTGATGGTTGAAGAGTATATCCCTGGTATGGAGATCTCAGTTGCTGTCATGGGGGATCGAGCCCTGGGTGCGCTGGAGTTGGCTCCCAAAGAGGGGTTCTACGATTACCAGGCCAAATACACAGATGGTAAAACCGATCACCATATGCCGGCTCGTATGCCAGAGGCAGATTATATACGGGCGCTGGAGATTGCTCTGAAAGCCCATGAGGCGCTGACTTGTAAGGGTGTATCCCGTACGGATATACGTTATAATACGGCGACGGGTGAGCTTTATGTTCTAGAAGTCAATACCCAGCCGGGTTTTACGCCTCTCTCCATTGTGCCTGAAATAGCGGCCTATGTGGGGTATAGCTTCCCTGAGCTGGTGGATTGGATGATACAGGATGCCCTGAAATCGGGTGTATCAGTGATTCCGATGGCAAAAGCGGCCTCGGCGTGAGGAACGAATATGAGACGGAAGGTCAATGCAGCAAAGCAGTCCAGGCCCTCAAGGCGCCAGGTTTCCCTGTGGGAAGGCTTTCGTAATTACTATGCGGCCAAGCGGGCTGTCTTTCTGCTGTTGTTCATTGCTATTCCAGCTGCTGCTTGGTCCTTAGGCTGGGTGCACTCGGCGGGTCAGCAGCTAGCGCTTAAAGGTGAGTCTGTGCTAGCTTCATCGGGCTTTGTGGTCAAGGATATCCTGGTGGAGGGCCGCAAGCAAGCGGACCCTAAAACCATACTTGCTGCCGTCGGCTCAACTCGTGGAGACTCGATTTTTGCATGCGATCCCATGGGATCTAAGGAACGTCTAGAAAAGATCACGTGGATCCAGTCAGCGACGGTGCAAAGACGGATGCCTGATACCATTTATATCCGGCTGGTCGAACGCAACCCAATAGCCATCTGGCAGAATGATGGGGCTCGCTATCTGGTGGATGAACATGGGGCAGTGATTGAAAACTTTGACGCCCAAGAGTTTAAACATCTACTGGTCGTGACTGGCGGTGCTGCTCCTAAGCACGCGAAGGATCTGCTGGATAGTTTTAATGAATTTAGTGAACTAAGAGAACAGGTTAAATCAGCGGTCTTTATTAGTGGACGCAGATGGGATTTAATAATGAAGAACAACGTTCGAGTCAAGCTACCGGAAAAGAACATACCGGTTGCGCTGACGCATTTGCAGCGTTTGGATAAGGAACATCGCCTAACCGATGGCCGTGTAGCAACGATTGATCTGAGACTGCCTGATCGATCTTTTCTATATGTGCAGGGCAATGAAGATGATAAAAAGAATAAAGGCAAGATAACTTAAAATAGATAGGCCACGTAATGTTATTTCGTTCCATGCGAAAATCAATTCCGATTTCCCACAGCGAGATTATTGCCGCCATTGATATTGGCTCGAGCAAAATCTGTTGTGCCATCGTGCGCGCCGATTCGGCTGAGTCTCTGAACGTTATTGGTGTGGGGCATCAGAGCGCGAAAGGCTTGCGTAACGGCAACGTTATAGACATGCAAGACGTCGAGCTATCCATCTTGAACTCAGTGCACTTGGCCGAACAAATGGCCAAGGAAACCATTCGCGAAGTGTATATCAATATCCCATGCTGTAAGTCCCAGACCGTTGCGGTGGATCTTTCCATCACCGGTCATTCCGTGGACGAGGCTGATGTTCGCCGACTGTTGAGTATATCCCGGCAAGTGGAACAGCCTCAGGGCCAGGATCCCATTCATACAATTCCGACCACTTACAATATTGATGGCCGTAAAGGCATTCGTGATCCCAGAGGTATGTACGGCGATTCCTTAGGCGTGAACGTACACACGATTTATGCCCAGACGAGCAACTTGCGGAACCTATCTACGTGTATTTCTAGGTGTCATTTGAGTGTGAAGTCTTTCGTGGCTTCGCCTTTGGCTGCAGGTCTTGCGACACTGGTCGATGACGAGATGGATTTGGGTACCATTGTTGTAGATATGGGAGCAGGCACAACTACGATCGGTGTGTTCTTCGAGGGCAATATCGTTCACACAGACTGTATTCCCATCGGTGGTCAACATATCACCAGCGACATCGCACGGGTACTATCGACGCCCCTGTCTCAAGCTGAGAGGCTGAAGACCTTGTACGGCAGTGTCATGAGTTCCACATCAGACGAGCGGGACCTAGTGAAGGTACCACAAATCGGTGAGGTTTCTGATCCACCTACCAACCAGATCGCTAAGGCAGACCTAGTGCGGATTATTCGTCCAAGGGTAGAAGAAACCCTTGAGTTGATTAAGGCACATTTAAGCGCCAAGGGCATCAGCAAGCGGATCAGTAACCGCATCGTGCTGACCGGCGGAGCTTCGCAACTTCCCGGGTTGGTGGAGATGGCGAGTGCTGTGCTGGACAAACAGGTTCGCCTGGGCAGGCCATTACAGAATCTAGGGCTACCGAAGTCCATGTCAGGACCCGCATTTTCAGGATGTGCAGGCTTGATTGCCTATGCCCACCTAGAAAAAAGCGAGCAGATGATGTCCCACAATTTTGCACGGGAGACAAACTCTTTTGCGGGACGGATGACATCGTGGCTGCGTGAAAATATCTGAGTAGGACTTATGTATGAAAAAGTTCAATACGGGAAGCCGGTGCCCCCAGCTTGTCATCCCCGCGCAGGCGGGGATCCAGCTGATTTGCGATGCGGGGTGGCTCTCTTCAGAAAACCGAGGGTCACTTCGCGACACATATAGCGCTGGATCCCCGCCTGCGCGGGGATGACAAGCTTGGGGCCATGTACGCTTCTAATTTACGAGCGCGGCCCTAAAATATCTGAGTGATATTTGAACTAAAATGTTATAAATTATATTAGACCAAAAACTGGAGACAACAGTATGAGCATTAGACCACTTGCAGAAATCAAGTCCATTAACCGCATGCAGCCGCCTGTGGCTGCGGAAGATTTTAAGCCACGCATCACCGTTATGGGTGTGGGTGGAGCAGGGTCTAATGCTGTCAATAATATGATTCGTTCGAAGTTGGAAGGTGTTGAATTCGTAGTTTGTAACACGGATGCGCAAGCCCTGGGTTTAGCGTTGACAGAAAACCGCATTCAGCTGGGTCTGGCGATTACTCGCGGCTTAGGTGCTGGCTCCAAGCCCGAGGTAGGCGAGGCAGCGGCGGAAGAGTCTATCGACGAAATCTTGCAATACATTGAAGGCACCAACATGCTGTTCATTACCGCCGGTATGGGCGGAGGAACGGGCACGGGTGCTGCGCCGGTGATTGCAAAGACCGCAAAAGAAATGGGAATTCTGACCGTTGGTGTTGTGACCAAGCCCTTTAATTTTGAAGGTGCTCACCGCAGTAAAACAGCAGAATCCGGAATTGAAGAGCT
>Ga0182030_10015030_pt1 | contig 15214 bp, 13 predicted proteins | sample 812S3MmetaG_FD_121299 | JGI IMG/M metagenome (GOLD analysis project Ga0182030, IMG submission 121299) | Permafrost microbial communities from Stordalen Mire, Sweden - 812S3M metaG (Illumina Assembly) | ecosystem: Environmental > Terrestrial > Soil > Wetlands > Permafrost | place: Sweden... | reverse complement strand
TTCCTGGAAATTCTGGGTAAGAAGTCGCATCTAGCTGACCAGCCCCTAGCGCTGTCCCATACGAAATCGCCGCTGGCGTTGCCCAGTTGATAGGCGGCGTACGCTGATTCACAGTCAGCGTCACGGTTGCCGTCGCTGTCGTGTAATCCGTCGTATCGGTCGGGGTAAATGTCACCGTCAGAGTCTGCAGACCCGCGCCGGGCACAGTTCCCGAGGCCGGCGAATAAACGAAGGACCCAGCCTTCGAGGCCCAGATAAGGTAAATGATTCGGAATTATAAGCTCCCCATAACTCATTAATCTATGATCCTGTAACTTTTTTCTTGAGAATTCATGCAAAAATGGCTTTGCACCGTCGCGAAGTTATCGAGCGCCCCAGAGCCCGTCCAACTGAAAGCTAACAGCTAAAACTGCATGCACTGCATGCACTTTCTCACCCCAAACAGGCATTCTTGTGTGCAAAAACGTATACAAAAGTGCATCAAAAACGCACTAAATCGCGCTTAAATGGCCTTCGTTTGCGCTGTTTTGCACTATTTGTCACGCGCTTGCCTGAACACATTAGCACCTGCTAGGGCGTTGTTTTCAACAGCGCGGTGTACGCACATCGCCGCACTCGCGGCGGTGCGCCGGCCCTCAGTTTTCCTGCATCGGACCGTCCTGGGCGGCGGCTTCCATGCGCGTCAGAATCTCCTTCATCTGGGCGAACTCGCGCCGTCCGTCGAGCGGCTTCAGCCGCGGATCGGCAAGCATCTGGAAGAACCATGGGCACCGGTTCCGCTCGGCGGCGCGCAGCTCCGAGAGCGCCGACTCATGATCGTCCAGCGCAACATATACGGCCGGCAAAAAGGAGTTCAGCACAAAGCGCTCCTGGCTCAGCCACTGCAGCCGCTCCAGCGTTGCGCGCGCTTCGCTCCTGTGCCCCGCGCAGGCCATGGCGTACGCGTGCAGCGACTCAACAATATCGAAGAATGGCTGGCTCACCGCCAAATCCTCCGCCAGTTGCATGCCGTGCGCCGCATCCCCGTTGAACGGCAGAATCATAGCCCCATACAGGGCGACCCCCACATGCCCCGGAAACTGGCTCAGGCTGCGATTCGTCTGCTCCATGCTCTCCCCGGCTTGTCCATTCAGATGCAATGCCCAGGCCAGCCGTGCATGCAGCCAGGGGGCAAAAGGGTCCTCAAGCAGTGCGTCCAGCAACAGTCCGATGGCCTCTTCGAAGCGATGGCGGCCAAGAGCGAACATCACCCGCGCGCGTGTAGTGTATGCATCGTGTCGCAGGTGCGCGGAAACCGAGAATGCCCAAAGCGCCGACTCCAGATTTCGATCCGTATGAAAGCTGACAGTACCCAGTGAGGGCAGAATGGCGGGGGCCTCGACGGGGAAATCCGGAATCGACTCCGCGGTGCGGTGCACTATATCGGCCGCGGCGGCCGGGGACATAATGCCATAGGCTGCCTGGGTCACGCACAGGCGAACCAGGTCCACTTTGGCGGCAATCAGCGACGGATCGAGTTCGGTAGCTCTCAGCAGGCTCTGCAGCCCATCCTGCATGCGATGCCGCTGCAAAGTCTGCCATTCGTGGTGGGCGCGTTGAAACATGTTGTAGGCTTCGGGATACGCAGCCACGGCAACAGGCGCACCACCATCAGCTTCAGCCGCCAGAGAAATATCCTTAGTCCCAGCCGCACGCGCACGCCGCTGAGGGCCCGTGGCGCCGCCCCCGGAGTGCGAGTCGGGCGCCGGGACCGTCAGCGGGACTGTCTGTGGGTTGGGGGGCGGCAATTTCACCTCGGTCATGCGAAACAAAAGGCGCGCCACCAACTCCGACTCCAGCCCGGCGGCATGATCCTTCGCCACCACCAGGTCCTCAACCCAAATCTGCGTGCCATCTTCCACCCGGATCATCTCCGCGCGAAGCCGGTAGTGAGCGGGCAAAGCGCGCAGGATCCCGGCGAGCACAAAGTCTGCTTTCAGGGTCTCGCCAATCTGCTGGGCGGTCAGGCCTCGCCGGGCAAGAGTAAACACCGAATCGCGGGCCAGCATGGACGCGAAAGGGCGGCGCGCACCAGTGAGCCGCGCAATGGCCTCTTCGGCAATGGCCGGGCCCAGATGCTCGGGGATGTTGTAACCGTTTTCAAACGGCAGAATGGCCAGTCTCGGCAGGCCATCTGCGAACGCAGGCTCATGCCGCTTCACTTCCGCTGAGAAGCGGTATCCGCGCTTGTAGACGGTTTGTATGCATTCATCCGGTTCCAGACGCGCGCGCAACGAGGAGACGCAACGGGGAACGCTGTCTGGGGTTACATGCACATCTCCCCACAGCGCCACTTGCAGTTGCCCGGGTGTCACAATCTGCCCAGCCCGGGCCGCAAGGAATCGAAGCGCGGCCAACTCCCTGGGCGGCAGGTGAACCACCGCGTCTCCGCGCAAAAGCGTCCCGTCGGCTTCCAGGCGGAATGCTCCAAAGGAGAATGCAAGCCCATTGTCTCCTCTCCCGGGGCCGGGCGATTCCAGCCCGGGAAGAGGAAAAAACTTCTCGCGCGCCCCGGTTTCCCCCAGCCCGCGGGAGCCGGATGGCTGCGCCTTTGCTTCCTTCTTGCTCTCCAACGCAATTCCTCGGTTTCCGGCCCATCCGCCCGCCGGCGCTTCGCCATTTGCGTAAGGCAAACCGCAACCGCCGCCGCCAACATCCGGGAGACCTACTTCGGGAACATCCAGGGAAAAATTGGTGATCATACTTGCCAAGCGCCGGGTCTCTAACGGCCCGGTCGCATTATCTCTTCCCGATTATGCACACTCGCAATGCGAATGGAAGTGGTTTTCGCGGAGATTTTTCCGCTTCCAGTAATGCAAAATAGGTTACCTGTTAATTACATAGTAACTATGAGATGTTGCTGTATCTATCTAAATAATAAATAGTTATTTGCAATTCCCATCGAAATCCAGGTAACAAGTGCTCGGACTGCAAAACGCCGAGCTTCGGTCAACGAATCGACTGCGCTCATTCCGGGGGATGACTTGTCTACCCTGCTCCGCCATGTGGGGCAGTTTTGTCGAAGGCGCGTCGGTGTGAGTGGCGTTATATGCACCTGCTGCGCTGTGAGTACGGACCGCGGTGCATGTGCTAATGTGTTCCGGCAAACGTGTGACAAATAATGCAAATGAAGACATTTGAAGCCCGTTTTACGTGCAAAAACAGCGCTTTTCGATGCATTTCCGCACACAAAATTACGTGGGTAAACGTTTACAGAGCGAGGAAAGTGCTAGCACTGATATCAGTTCGAACTGTTAGCTCTCAGCTTTCAGTTTTGGCACAGCGACATGGCCCTCGGCCTTGAGGGCACCCCGCTTCCCCGACGCTCCGCCGGGCGGCAGAGCGTCGAGAGTTCTCTCGAAGGCGCTCAGCCAATCCTGCTCGGCCACGCCCGGCATGATCTCCAATTCGCGATCCACCGGCAGGCTGGCCAGGTCCCTGTAAAGAGCTATGGTGATACTTGCAAAGAACTGTATCTGTAAAGAGCTATAGTGACGCAGGTCCTTCGGCTTCGCTCAGGATGACAGATATTAATAAGGAACTAAAAGGCTAAAGAGCTATAGTGACGCAGGTCCTTCGACTTCGCTCAGGATGACAGATATTTGTAAAGAGCTGTAGTTGTAGAGAGCTATATTTGTAAAAAGCTGTAAACCTCAACGCCGCCGAAGTTGAGGACGCCCGGTTTTTGGCCCGGAACGCCCCTCTCCTTCACCCGTTGATTGGGGAGCATAATCGGCAGCCCGTACTCCTGGCCCATCTTCCAATAGGACTGGAAAAGGGCGGGCGTCCCCAGCATGGCGCGCATGTGGTTGTCCAGGTGGCTGATCGGGATTCCGGCGCGCTTCGCCATGTCGATCTGAGCGCGCAACTCGCTTTCAACTTCCGCCGGGGTTGCAGGCTGCGCAACTGAGACTTGGCAGCTCGACAGGTACCCGCCCGGATCGGTGAGTCCCGATCCCCTTTGCAAGCTGGAAACGGGACGCCAGCGGTAGCTTGACCAATCCGAGTTCAGGTCGAGCCGCACGCCCATGTCGGCATTGGGATGGCTGCGCGACCAGCGCAGAACCTCGGGGTGGAAACCTGGTTGGTGACCGGGCTGTAGGCGGCGGAAAAACTTCAAAGATTTGTCAGGAGTTGGAAATGCGTTGGCTGGCAGACTTGTTGCATGGGTTTTCGTTTCCAAATCGAATCCCTGCATGGATGCGTCCCACAAGGTCCTCAGTTCACCGGAAGATAAGCGCGGCGGGAAAGAAGGAGACACGCAATGGCCAAGACGATTACATATGCTCAGTGGGCACTTAAATCCTACTGCATCGGTTTGAAGCTGCGCACGCTTCGCACGCAGAAGCGGCTCACCCTGGCGCGGCTTGCCGCCGAGACAGGGCTTTCCACGGCGCTGCTTTCAAAGCTTGAGACAGATCGGATGATCCCCACGCTCCCGACTCTGGCCACCATCAGCCGCGTATACGGTGTGGGAATGAGCCATTTTTTCTCTGAGCCTGCGCGGCATACTCTCTCCATTACGCGCAAGGCTCACTTGCAAAGCAAAAGCCGGGGCCTGGAATCGATGAAAGTAACTCTGCTTAGCCCAGTTGCGGACAGCGCCCGGCTGGCGAACCAGGCGGCGGATGTCAAGACTCCAAACCCGGCCGGTTCCGACCCCCCATTGAGTCCGGAAGCCGTCGGGCAGGTCCGCTCCTGTCAGAGAGAAATTGCACGCCAGGTGGTGCAGTTGGTGGAGTTTCCGGCTGCGGGGGCCGCGTGCGCGATGGATGGTTTTCGCGATGCGAGCGGGATGGTTTATGTCCTGGAAGGGAAGTTGCAGTTGGACGCGGGCGGCATGCAGGAGGTGCTGGATGCGGGAGACTGCGCCTACATGGAAAGTGAAATGACGGTGGCCTGGAGCGCGGCGGGAAACCACCGCTGCCGGCTGCTGGCGGTGTTTCCCGCCTCCGCCTGGAACTGAGATTGCGGCTTTGTTGCACCAGTCCCGTCCACATTGACGCGAGCAACAGTGGCACAGGATAATGACTGCCATTATCCGGGATCCAAATGGAAATCCCGGATAAAAGGCCTTCCGCCGCTTTCGGAGCCGCTGGGATGATCTTCTCGGAGTTGATTCAGGGCAATCGTCCGACCAGAACGTACCTTCGCCCGCACGCCGCCCTGGTGTTTATAGTCTGCCTCACGGCATGCAGCAGGCTCACTTTCTCCGGCACCTCCTCGCCTGTCGCGCCTACTACGCCTTCCACACCGTCGACGCTAATTTCAGCGGCACGAATCCCAATCTATTCGATAACAACATCATTTACTCCACCGTGCCGTATATGACTCAGACCACATCCGACTTTACGCTCGACAACAACATCTATTTCACCACCGGAGCAACGCCCGACTGGAATATCGACGGTACCGACTACACTGACTTTTCCTCTTACCAATCCGCCTCCGGCCAGGATGCGCACAGCCTGTTTACCGACCCCATGCTGAACAACCCGATGTATGATGATGTCGGCCGCCCGGTTTCGGCTTTCACCTTGCTGCCCGGATCGCCGGCCATCGGCTCCGGAGCAAACGTATGCGCGGGCATCAGCGGATGCTCGATGGGCACTCAGGATTTCTGGGGCAACCCGCTACCCACCAACTCCGGCTATAACATTGGAGCGTGGCAGTGACGTTCCGTCAACAGGAGGGCCAGGGAATGCGAATCGATATGCGCTGGAAGGTTGCGGCAGTGCTGGCCGCGGCGGCAGCAATCGCGGGATGCGGCGCCGGGAGCCCACCGCAAGCGGTCACAATCACCCTGTCTTCGACCTCGATTACGGCTTCGGTGGGAAGCACCTCGCCACCACTTACAGTTACCGTGGTCCGCGCTCCGGGCGACACGAACTCGGTTTCGCTCAGCGTGAGCGAAACCGAGGCTCTGGTGACATCGCAGATCGTTCAGCCGGGAAGGGGAAATTCGGGGACGATTACGTTTGCCGCTTCGAGCATTTCAGCTCCCGGAACCATTCCAATCACCGTCAGCGCCACGGAGGGAGGCCCCGTAGATTCTGTAAATGTATCGCTGACGGTGCTGTCGGCGCCGGTAAAGGTGAACGTGGATCTGAGCCCCGCGGTGAATACCAACCTGGGTTTCGGGGGCCAGATGCAGACGATGATGAACACCCAGTTCCAGGCCGCAGAGTGGGCTCAATCGTTCTTTCCGTCAGTTCCGAGCGCAACCACTACGCTTGCCAATCTGCATCCGCAACACATACGCGTTTACACAAACAGCCTGGGCATTCCTGAACGCGCTGACAAGAGCTGGGATTTCACCGTGCTGAACGCGACGCTTGAACCCGTCATCGGCGTTGGTGATAAGAGCATCAACCTGGTCCTGGTCGAAGGGCCGCCGGGAATGTGCACGAATATTGGGCCAAATTGCGTGCTCCAACCCCAAAACTACGCCGACTTCGCCAAATACGCTGCCCGAATGGTGCAGTACTACAACACGACCACTGGATTCACGGATGACAACGGAGTGCAGCATGTACATTCTTCGTTCACGCCTATTACTTACTGGAGCATCTACACGATTCCGGATCTTGTTGGCATGACTCCGGCACAGTACGCCGATCTCTATAACCAGACGGTAACGGCAATGCAGAACGCGGGTTCGCTTGTGCCCCTCAAGTTTGTGGCGCTTGAGCTGAGCGGCGATATTGACGCGAACGATTATGCCCCGGGGTTTTTGAATGCAGTGACGGCGCAGATCGACGTGGTCGCGCAGCAGGATTATGCGGTCTGCGGATGGTTCAACACAGACGCAGTTGCGATGTCTGCCGTCCCTGACAGCTTTGCGCAATTCGCACAGGACTTCGCCAACATCGTGGCCACCAACCCCAAGCTCAGCAACGCGGTCTTGTGGATGACTGAGAATAATGTCGATGCCGATTTCCAGGGCAGCGGGTGCAGCAATCCGTTCGAGATCGACCCCCGCGGCACAAGTGCGTTCTTCGCCGCTTGGCGGCCCTATGTCTTCTCCCAATGGGCTCAGGCGGGATCGCACATGCTCGTGCACTCGGACTTCGTGCAGGACGCCAGCACCATGTCGCTGATGTATGCGGAAGTCACCTACGCCACCGGTCAGCCTTACCTCAGCTACTGGGTGGACTACCATCTCGGGCGCTATTTCCCCTGGTGCGCTCCAGACGAGCCGGCAACGTGGTGCACCGCGCAGCCTGTGAGCATTCTCACTTGGACGACCAGCGAGCCGGCAGACGCGCAAACGGTTGAGATTTTTGCCACCCGCAACACGGACGGTTCGGTGGTGGTGATGGCTGCGAATCATGCCGTGAACGCGCCGAATGATGACAATGGACCGGGTGCGCCGCGCACCGTGGTAGTAGATCTCTCGCAGTTGGGGAACTTCTCGTCGGCGACCGAGCTGACCATCGACGCCAATACCAATGTGGCCTCGGGGCCTGCAGCGGCAAGCGTGACGCCAGCCGCGCAGATGACCATCAACATGGGAGGATACGGAGTCACGTTCCTGAAGCTGGTGCCATGATTGCCGCATCCACAAGGTATCGCGAATGACCGCGCCAAGAAAGAAATGTACAATGGTCGTCCTCCGCGCATCTTTTGTTTTCACCCTGATGCTGGCTGCGGCCTGCCGCTCCCAGACCGCCTCCGTCTCGCCCGCCATCTCCTTGCCAAACGTTCGCGGCGGCGCATTTCCTCTTCGCACCCAACCCGCGCAGCCTCTCCTCCTCGCATTCCTGCAAACGGTCCCCGACACCGCCGGCACTGCTTCGCGCAGTCAAGTGGTGTTTCTGGCCAGCATGGCCCACCAATACGGCCCCCGCGGCCTGAGAGTTGCAATTGTCGATGCCTCGGTTCTCGCTTCCGTCTCGCAGCCGTCGCATCTGACCGGGGTCCCCGGCGACAGGTCTTCGTCGCTGGGGTGGTCGTACGATGCCGTCCTTAATGCAAGCTACGACTGGCACCTCAACTTCCCCTTGCTGCTCGACCAGAAGGGGCAGCTTGCCCGTCAACTCGGAGTCAAAGAGGTTCCCACCACGTTTCTGTTTGCTGCCGACGGGGCCGTCGTAAAGAGGTGGCAGGGGCCAGCCCGGCCCGCGACTCTTGCCCAGGGGATCGAGAGACTGCTGGGCGGCCCGCTCGGGCAAGCGCCTTGATTCTGTTCGCTTAGGCGATTTGAAAGGGTTGTAGCGTTGCGGCGCCGGCGCATGGTTTGCCGCCTGGCGGCCCAGTCTGTACCATGGTCTGGAATTTCAGGGGCACTGAACCATGCGGCCAAACTCTCACTTGATGAAGGCGACGCTCACCGGCGCGCTGGGCGGACTTCTTTTCGGATTCGACACTATCGTCATCTCCGGGGCCATCGATGCGCTGGTGCGGCTGTATGGATTGAACCCGCAGCAGATGGGCCAGACGGTTGCCATAGGGCTGGTTGGCACCGTGGTGGGATCGTTGGGCGCCGGCGTGGCGGGACAAAAGCTGGGCGGCCGCGAGGCTCTGCGGCTCACAGCCGTGCTTTACGTCGTCTCCGCCATTGGCTGCGGGCTGGCGTGGAATTGGGCGTCGTTCATGCTGTTCCGATTTGTTGGCGGACTGGGCATCGGCGCTTCGTCGGTGCTGGGACCGGTTTACATTGCGGAGCTTGCGCCGGCCAAGTGGCGAGGCCGCCTGGTGGGCATGTTTCAGTTCAACATTGTGTTCGGAATCCTGCTGGCCTACGTCTCCAATTACGCCATTCGCACGCTGCACCTGGGCGCGGCCGAGTGGCGCTGGCAGGTGGGCGTAGCCGTGCTGCCGGCGCTGGTCTTCCTGGCGCTGCTGTTCGGCATTCCGCGCAGCCCGCGCTGGAGCGCCCGGCGCGACCGCTTCGACGAAGCGCTCGCGGTGCTGAAGCTGATGGGCGACCCAGATCCGCAGGCAGAGCTTGCCGACATCCGCGCCGCGCTTGAGCAGGAGCACGCAACGGCTCATGAGCCAGTGTTCCGCTGGAAGTACCGCTATCCGCTGTTTCTGGCCATTTCGATTGGCGCGTTCAACCAGTTGGCGGGCATCAATGCGATTCTCTACTACCTGAACAGCATCTTCGTTTTGGCGGGATTCAGTCAGATCTCGGGCGATCAGCAGGCCATCGCCATTGGCGCAACCAACCTGATTTTCACCATCGTAGGCATGAGCGCAATCGACAAGCTGGGCCGCAAGACGCTGCTCCTGGTTGGCGCCGCGGGGACGGCGAGCTGCCTGGCAGGCGTAGCCTGGCTGTTCAAAACGCATTCTCATCCCGGCGCGCTGGTGTGGGTGCTGGTTACCTATATTGCGTTCTTCGCGATGTCGCAGGGTGCGGTTATCTGGGTATACATCGGCGAGGTGTTTCCCAATTCCGTGCGCTCCAAGGGGCAGGGAGTGGGCAACGCCAGCCACTGGATCATGAATACGGTCATCGCGCTGGAGTTTCCGGTGGTGGTGCACTCCATGCACACCGAAACGCCCTTTGTTTTCTTTGCGGCCATGACGGTGGTGCAGTTTGTGGTGGTTCTGTTTACCTACCCTGAGACCAAGGGACAAACGCTGGAGGCGCTGCAGCGCAGGCTGGTGCGAGCGGAATAGCGGGATTGGTGTCGCTACGTCCGGGTCGCCAAATGCGAGGGATCACCACCCCGCGGACGAAGACCAGTCCTCGGGGCCCGGCCTGGGGCACCCACTTATGGCGGCAGAGCTCGCGCTGGAGTGCAAACGGCCGATTGAGCCGTGACCACAATCACGTCTCGGGGCTGGGATCGACGATATATATAATTTGAGGGTACGGATGCGGCTTGTTCTCAGGTGAGAGCTGCTAGCCGATCGCAACGCCATTCGCGCGAGGTCAAACCATGGAGCACACAGCGGCGCCGGAGCAGATGAGAAGCACACAGGATGTTCCCAGGGCGCGGAAGACTGAGCGCGAGTCGCCCCTGGAGCTGTTCAACTCCGCTGAGGCCAATGCGCTGCGGGCGGAGATTATCCGCACGGGCCGCAAGCTGTGGGACCGCCAGTATGTGGACGGCAACGGGGGCAATCTGTCCGTTCGGCTGGGCGCGGAGTTTGTGCTGTGTACACCGACCATGCTCAGCAAGGCAGACCTGGAGGTTGCGGACATTTGCCTCTCCGATCTGAATGGAAAGATCCTTGCCGGAGACCGCACGCTGACCTCTGAGCTTTTGCTGCATCTTGAGATTTACAAGGCCAATCCCAAAGCGCGCGCGGTGGTGCATTGCCATCCGCCGTATGCAACGGCCTTTGCCATCACCGGCACAGTGCCGCCGAACGGGCTGATTCCGGAGTATGAGGTGTTTATCGGGCCGGCCGCGGTTGCGCCTTATGAAACGCCGGGCACGCAGGCGTTTGCCGAGACGGTGCTGCCGTTCGTCGCCGAGCATAACACAATTCTGTTGAAGAATCATGGCGTGGTTTGCTGGTCCGATACTGTGACGCACGCCGAATGGCTGGCGGAGATTATGGATACCTATTGCAGGACGTATCTGATAGCAAAGCAGATCGGCGAGCCGCTGAGCGTGATTCCGGACGACAAGATCGACGATATTCTGCGACGCAAGCAGTGGATGGGATTGCCGGATGCGCGCATGGCCCGCATTGGCGGCGACCCGCGCGGAGGCGACCCCAAGAACGCGGCCGAGGTTGTGGAACTGGTCAAGCGGGTGACGGGCCGAATGGAGCGTCGGGACTAACTGCTGTTCCGCAGGAATGACGCCGCCGTAGTTCGGGCATATTTGCAATCAGCCGATACGGGGCATTGATGGCACAGGGGCGCACTGTCCTTGCAGATTGTCTTTCCATGCATCCGGAGCAGCAGATGGGCATCCTTCAAGCGGGCCACGTTGGACGGCAGTTCCGGCTTCAACGCGTCCTGTACGGAGCGATAAGTCGCCCCGTAATTCTTCTGCGGCCGCCCCCAGCCCAGCCTGCCAAGCACCCGCAGGCCATTGGATTCGAGCGGCAATCCGCAAGCCACTCCGCAAAGGAGCAGGATTTTCTCCGCGCCCGGATCGCCGATGGTAGGGAACTGCTTGAGCGCCTTCTTGGCTTCGGCGTAGGGCAATTTCAGGATGGGGTCGAGGTCCCCGGCAAACTGATTCAAGGTGATGGAAGCGATTTGCCGCCAGCGAAAGACGCGCGTCTCAGGCCGCATGCCACCTCGTTTCGCAATCGGTAGCAGGATATTGTCCGAGGCTGCGTCAATGGCGGCGGCGGTCAGGCCAACCTGTTCGCGCAGAGCCTCGAAGACTTCCAGGCGCCGTTCGTCGGGCAGCAGATAGCAGGCGTTCTCCCACACCACAAGCTCAAATGGCCCCTTGGCCGGCGGCGCCTGAGGCACGCCGTAGTGCTGCTTGAGCAGGGCAATCGTCTGGGTGAAGACAGGCATGGGAACCTCGGGTGCAGAGGACAGGTTTCAGTTAGAGGATAGAGGCAAACCGTGAAGGAAACCCAACGGTAAAAGAAAAGCGAAAGTATGTTACACTGTGTTTGCGCTCAGTGATTTGGCCGTGAGCGGCGGTTTGCCCTTGATACCGGCAAGTTTGCCTGGCACAGATTTTTCCCCCAAGCCCCTACAAACCAGGGTTCCCAGGAAATGGTCTTTGTTTCCTGGGATGGTAGAGCGTAATACCCGTAAGTCTCCCACCCGGAGATTTCGCATTTGCCTGCTGACGCAGCCTGAAGCGAGGGTTCGAGCACCGCAGCCCGCCTTGAATGGTCTGGGCGCACTGGCTCGAATGAATCCGGGGAATGACAACGAGCAGGGTAGCCGGGACGGCGATGCGCCGCCTGGCGTACTGGTAGCGTGTGGCAGCTCCGCACCCCAGGGCGTTCTCAAGTGGAATGCCAGGCGGGTGAGTCCCAGAGACGATTTCGGTTCTCCCTTACGCATAGATGATTGCAGCAGGCTCGCGCCTGAAGTGTGTAAGTGTGCGCGCCTCATGACCGGTTCCGATTGCAGGCCGCGGATAGATCCGCCGCTCGCGGAACACACAAGAAGAAAGAATATTTTGACCACTCAGTTTACGCAGTTTTCACTTTCGGCCGCTCTTATGGCGCGCCTTGACGCTAACAAATTTGAAATTCCCACCCCGGTTCAGGCCGGCTGCATTCCCCCCGCTCTGGAAGGCCGCGACGTGCTGGCCACCGCGCAGACCGGGACCGGCAAGACGCTCGGCTTTTTGATCCCGATTGTGGAACAGATGCAGAAGGCGGAAGTGCGCGGTGCTCAGGCGCTGATTCTGTTGCCTACGCGCGAGCTTGCCATGCAGGTTGAAAAGGCATTCCTGGCCATCCGCACCAGCTCCTCGCAAACCTGCGCATTGGTGGTAGGTGGCCTTGCCGAAGGCTCGCAGCTCGACGCGATACGGCGCGGCGCTCGACTGATTGTGGCCACGCCTGGCCGCCTGGAAGACTTTATGAAGCGCCGCCTGGTGAAGCTGGACGGGGTGAAGATCCTGGTTCTGGACGAAGTGGACCGGATGCTGGATATGGGCTTTCAGCCGGCAATTGCTCGCATTGCGGCCATGCTGCCGGCGACGCGGCAAACGCTGTGCTACTCCGCCACGCTGGAAGGCTCGGTGAAAGAAGTAGCGCGCAAGTATTTGAACAACCCCGCACGCGTCGAAATTGGATCGGTTCTGAAGCCGGCCGAAAACGTGGAGCTGCGTACCTTTGAAGTGGAGGCGGACAAGAAGCAGGAGCTGTTGGAACACCTGCTAGGCGCGGAGCAGGGCAGCTTTCTGGTGTTTGTGCGTACCAAGCATGGCGCGGATCGCGTGGCGCGGCGGCTGGTTCGCAGTGGCTGGTCGGCCACGCAGATTCACGGCGACCGCTCGCAGGCGCAACGTAATCAGGCGCTGCGCAGTTTCTCTGAGGGGCATCACCGCGTGCTGGTTGCCACTGACGTTGCCGCGCGCGGCATCGATGTGGCCAACGTGGCGCATGTGATCAACTTCGACCTGCCCAAGGTTGCGGAGGATTTTGTGCATCGGGTTGGAAGGACGGGGCGGGCATCGGCGCATGGCGTGGCCTCAACGTTTGCCGGGCCGTCGGAGCGTGGCGACCTGCGCAAGATCGAGAAGACGCTTTCGATCTCAATGAAGCGCTATCGAGTGCGGTCGGTTTCGGACGTAAAGGCCGCGTAAGGAAGGCGGGCCGGAGGCGGCTTATGCTGTTTCCGGCCAGAAAACACTAAATGAAGATGTCCTCTTCGGGTGTATCTTCTGGGAATAGACGAGGATCAAATTGATAAGCTTCCACGCTTTCCAATGAGACATGATCCCAGAATCCAATTCCGCCTGGATAGAGAACGACATTCCACGCCGGAACGATCACCGATGGGACTGCCACTGCGAAAGGATTTACAACACCCGCAAAAAGATTTACACCACCCGCAAAAAAATGTGCGGGACCTTCGAACGCTTTGTTCGCTTCCGCGAGGGACCGATAGAACCAAAAGCAGGCGCTCGTCCTCGAATCGATCAACGCATTCTTTTGGGCTTCCCACTGTCCCGAAATTCTTATTCCCATCAGAGCCAGGTCGGAAGGGATCATGGCTTTGTGTGTATGCGCCAGCATCTCCAGCCCGCATGTACCAACCTCAGTTGAGGTATAGATAGCCTCTTCGCCGGAGCGATTCCAGCGGCTTGGAACAAGCGCAGCGCCTACACCTGACAGGTTTGCAAATTTTGTTTTCGTAATCCGAAAGAGCGTAAGCGGCTGGTGAATCAGAAAGAAATCGGAGTCTAGCGATTGGTTTTCAGGGGTCAATTATAGACACCATGCTCGATGCGAATGAGCAACGGTTCGATTGACCTCAGGCTATATCCGTCCTTCTCTGCGACTTGAATGGGTACCTTTCCGTCAAGTTCCCGATTCGGAAGAGACAGCCAGCGGGATGCCTTCAGTTCATCCCCGAACACTTCGACCGCTCGCTCGACGAGTATTCGGTAACGCTTCATTCTCAGCGCCGGACCAGCAGGGTCCTTGTCCCGGCTCAATTCACTTAGAGCTTCAGGTTTGCCTTGCTGAGTTGCGCTCGGATGGATGCCCTTCCTCTCGAATTGTGGAAGACTGGCCATGCTGCATTATCTCACAGAGTGGATTTTCCAACCTGATCTGTGAGTTCATCAGTGCCGGGTGCCCCATCCCTCGCCGCCGCATCCTCAAACTGGAGACTTGTAACTTCCAGCACGTTGTCGCGCAGCTCAGCCCAAGTTTCAGCTTCCGTAAAGATCGCCTGTCCCAGCGCTCGGGCTACATAGCCGCCCTCTTCCGCCTGGCGCACCTCGAAGATCAGTTCCATGGAAAGATCATAACGGAAAAGTGCTCCCGCAGACGCTCCATTGTTCGCATTCTTGGGCACGAAAATTTCTCGTCTGGCAGCGGCACTTGCGGCTGTGTCATGCTGAAGGGTCATGGATAGCAACGAATCATCCCCCGCAATCGCCCCGCGCTTTGGCAATGTGTTGTTGGCCATCGACACGTGCGGGCCGTCAGGTTCCATTGCGCTCGGTCGTCTCGCTGGAAGAGACCTGGAAATTCTGGGGCAGACCGAGCTGGAGGGGCGCAGCTATTCGGCAACGCTGGTGGCTGCGGTGGGCGACTTGCTTGCGCACGCGGGTGTTCAACTCAAGGATCTCGGCGGAATGGTGGCGGTGAATGGGCCGGGGAGTTTTACCGGGGTCCGGGTCGGCCTCAGCGCCGTTAAGGGACTGGCCGAAGCGGCCCGGATTCCGGTGGTTGTCCTATCGCGTCTGCTGGTTCTTTCGCGCATTTCCGGGGCGCCGTCGGCGGCGCTTGACGCTCATCGCGGAGAAGTGTTTCTGCGGCTGGAAACCGCCGGGAAGGCTGCTCATGAGCTGCTGGCCGGCCCTCGAGAGCTTGCGGCCATCCAGCCCGCCCCGGTGCGGATTGCCGTGTGCGACGCTGCCGCGGCAGGCTTGTTGGCGGCCGCGTGGCCCGGAACGCTACTGGTGGCCAGCGCTGCCCCCACCGCCGCCGATGCCCTTCGTTTGGGTGAGGCGCGACTTATGGCCGGAGCGCAAGTCGACCTGGCGCTGCTGGACGGGCACTATCTGCGCCGTTCGGATGCGGAGATTTTTGGGGATGCCGCTGG
>Ga0182030_10015029_pt1 | contig 15216 bp, 14 predicted proteins | sample 812S3MmetaG_FD_121299 | JGI IMG/M metagenome (GOLD analysis project Ga0182030, IMG submission 121299) | Permafrost microbial communities from Stordalen Mire, Sweden - 812S3M metaG (Illumina Assembly) | ecosystem: Environmental > Terrestrial > Soil > Wetlands > Permafrost | place: Sweden... | reverse complement strand
TTCGCGCGCTTTGGCCTCGGAGAGATTCGAGAGCATCTTCTCACGCACGCGGCCGTCGGTCACAATTCCCACGACCGGCGTCCGCGGGTCGAGCAACGCGATCGGCCCGTGCTTCATTTCGCCGGCGGCATAGCCCTCAGCGTGAATGTATGAGATTTCCTTGAGCTTCAGCGCGCCTTCAAGGGCCGTCGGAAAGTTGACGTAACGACCCAGGAACAGCACCGATTTGGCGCGGCGCATCTTACGCGCGACCTTCTTCACCGCCTCGCTCGTGTTGAGCACGATGTCGATCGCGGCCGGCAAGAGGCGCGTGCCTTCGGCAATTTCGCGCAGCCGGTCGAGCGGTGCCGACTTGCGGATCCGCGCGAGATAAAGCGCCAGCAAGATTGCAGCGATTGCCTGCGAGACGTACGTCTTGGTTGCCGCGACGGATATCTCGGGGCCGCCGCGCGTGAGAACGGTGCCGTCCGCCAGGCGCGTGAGGTGCGACCCGACGACGTTGCAGATGCCGATGATTGGGGCGCCCGCTTCGCGCGCGATCTTCACGGCTTCGATCGTATCCGCGGTTTCGCCGGACTGCGACATCGCGATCGTAAGCGTGCGCGGGTCCATGGCGCGATCGCCGTAGCGAAACTCCGAGGCGAGTTCCATCTCGACTGGAATCTTGCAGAGCGCGCGCATCAGGTACATGCCGACCATACCGGCGTGATAGGCGGTGCCGCAGCCGGTGATCGAAATCTTGGTCATCGCGCGCAGCACGATCTCCTCGATCCCAAGTTCCATGCCGAGCTGGACGTCGTGCGATTCGTCGATGCGGCCGGCCAGCGTTTCCTTGACGACGTTCGGCTGCTCGAAGATTTCCTTGAGCATGAAATGCTTGAAGCCGCTCTTCTCGGCCGACGAAGCTTCCCAGGCGATCTGGCGGACCTCGCGGTCGATCGTTTTGCCGTCAAAGGCCGTTAGGGCGTAACCGTCGCGGCGCACTTCGACGACCTCGCCCTCTTCGAGGACGATGACTTTGCGCGTGTACTGTAAGATCGCCGGAATGTCGGAGGCGACGAACATCTCGCCCTCACCGAGACCGACGACCAGCGGCGAGGCTCCGTTGCGGGCAAAGATCAAACGATCCGGCGCGTCCGAAGAGATCACGCCCAGCGCAAAGGCGCCGCGGACTTCAGCCAGCGTGTGGCGCACCGCCGTGACCAGGTCGCCGCTGTAGTGGCGCTCGAGCAGATGCGCGAGTACCTCGGTGTCGGTTTCGCTCGTAAACGTGTGCCCTTCGCCGATCAGTTCGGCGCGCAGGGCGGCGTAATTCTCGATGATCCCGTTGTGGACGACGGCGAATTTCTTCGAACAGTCCAGATGGGGATGCGCATTTTCATCTGACGGCTTGCCGTGGGTGGCCCAGCGCGTGTGGCCGACGCCGACGTGACCGTGGAGTGCTTCGCCGTTGGCCAGCCGCTCCGCCAGCCGCGCGAGTTTCCCCTCAGCCTTCGAGCCGATCAAGGCGCCGGAGTCGTCGATGACGGCGATGCCGGCTGAATCGTAGCCGCGGTATTCCAGACGGCCGAGCGAATCCATGATGACCGGAACGCTGTCGCGTTCGCCGATGTAACCCACGATGCCGCACATGTTTGCTAGAAGGCGCGGAAATGGGGAGGGGTTACTTAATTCCCTCGCGGGTCCGCTTGTACGGAATCCGGCCTTCGCGAACTTCGTTGAACGCGGTCGAGACGGGCTTGTTGGCGTTGACCAGATCGGTCAGTGCCGGTGCGCCGTTGTTCAGCTGCTTGGCGCGCTTCGTGACGACGTTGACGAGCGAGAATTTCGAGTCGACGTGCGAGAGCAGGCCGTCGAGGTCGCCGAATACGGAGTTACTCATTAGTTTTCTTCGATTTCCTTGATCCGGGTGTCGGGGTAGCGGTAGATGCGCATGCGTTCGGCGCGGACGATCGCTTCGAGGTCCTCGACCGCGACGTCGGGTTGGGCTTCTTCGTTGACGAGCAGGTAGTCGAAGAGGCGCACGTAGCGCAGTTCTTCGTGGGCGATGGCCAGCCGGCTGGCGATGACGTCGGTGGTTTCGGTGCGGCGCGCCTCGAGGCGCGTTTGCAAGAGCGAGAAGCGATCCGGAACGATGAAGATCAAGACGGCTTCGGGGAACCGTTCCTTGATCGCGATCGCGCCGTTGACTTCGGGTTTCATGATCACGTCGTAGCCGTCCAACAACGCTTCGTTGATGAACGATCGCGGCGTGCCGTAGAGGTTGTCGTTATAGGATCGGTGCTCGAGAAAACCGCTCTCAGCGAGCCGTTGCTCGAATGCTTCCCGCGTTACGAAGAAGTACTCGATGCCTTCCCGCTCGCCCGGACGCGGTGCGCGCGTCGTGGCCGAAACGGAGTATTTGAGGCGTTGGTGGCGCAGACGCAGCCCGTCGACCAGCGTATCTTTTCCGGCCCCCGATGGCCCCGACACGACAAACAACAGACCTGGCCCCGTTTGAACGCTACTACTCCTCGCCCGTAAGCAACCAAACTAGGTTCTTAGGGGAACGTGCGGAGCCCTCTGTGAACCGATGTGGCCGTCTATGGTGACCGATTGGATCCTCATCCGGCGAGCGGCCGCTGAGCTCGAGCGCGAACTGCGCGGCGGGCGGGTCATGGACGCCGGCTTGCTCGACGACGGCCGTTTCGGGATTCGCCTCGGCGGGCGGCGCAAGGGCCGCGACATCGTCCTAGCCATCGACATCTTCGGCTCGCCGCCGCTGGTGACGCTCGAGCGCGAGGAACTCTCGATCGCCGGCGACCCCGGCTGGTCGCGCTCGATCGCGACCGCGCTCCGGGGTTTGCGCCTGGGCGAGGTCCGTAGCCGGCCAGGCGACCGGGTGCTCGTGCTGGATTTCGGCACGACCTCCCGGTTCGGCGTGACGACTGGTGCCAAGCTCGTCATCGAGCTTATCCCGCGCTTCGGCAACCTGCTACTGCTGCGCGACGGGGACATCATTGCGGCCGCCAAACAGTTTTCGCCGGCTGAGAACGAGGCCCGCAGCGTGGGTGTCGGCGGGCCCTACCGCCCGCCTCCGCTGCGCGAGGAAGCGCAGCTGCCCAAGCTGCTGGCCACATCGCTCGCCGCCGCGGGCGCCGTGGGCTCCGGGTCCGAGGCCGCGTCCCTGGCGGCCGCAACCGCCGCTGCCGCGACCGAAAATCCGCTCTATGTCTACCGCGACGCCGGCAAGCTGATCGCCGCGCACGTCGTTCCCCTCGCGCAATACGCCACGCTCGACGCGAGCATGGCGCCGGAGCTTCTTCCGCTCTTGGCGGAGGCGCGCGAAACCAGCGTGGGCCGGCGCGCGAGCGATGCCGGCGAGCGGCGGCGCGCGGCGTTGCGTAACCGCATCGCTAAACGCTTGCACGACACGTCGGTTGAAATCGCGCAGATCACGGCCCGCCGCAACGACGCCGCCGGCCGCGAAGCATTGCGTGCGGCCGGCGACGCGCTCTACACCTATGGCAACGACATTCCGCCGGCGGCGACGCGCTTCCGCACGCCCGACGATGCGGCACGAGAAATCATCCTCGATCCCGATCTCGACGCCAAGGGCAACGCAGCGAGCTACTTCGCCCGCTATCGCAAAGCAGCCGACGCCCTGCCGCATCTCGAACGCCGGCTCGCGGCGCTCGAAGCGAAGCACGCATCGCTCGAAGACTTAGCGTTCGAAACCGGTCGCGGCGACGTCACGACGTTAGCTGAAGTCGGCGTCGACCTCGACCGCATCGAAGGCCGCAAAGCCGGACGCGCTCCGGCGGCCGGCAAACGCGTATCGCGCGCACCGCTGCGCATCGAGCGCCCGTCCGGCGCTCGCATCTTCGTTGGCCGCAATCCGCGTGAGAATCTCGAGGTGACGTTTCGCATCGCGCGTCCTGACGATCTCTGGTTTCACGCGCGCGGTATTCCCGGTTCGCACGTCGTGCTGCAACCGCCGCCGGGCGCCGAGCCCGATGCATCCGACCTCGATTGCGCGGCCGACTTCGCCGCGCACCACAGCCGCGCGCACGACGCGACGCGCGTCGAGGTCGACTTTACCGAGCGTAAACACGTGCGCAAACAACGCGACGCCGCGCCGGGCATGGTCTGGTACACCAACGCCCGCTCACGCGTCGGCCGTCCGGACGCTATTACTTCGTCGTGACGAGATCGGGCACTTCGGCCCGGATATCCAGCAATTCGGGCATCACGTCGCGGAACGCGCCGACGATCTTGGGCTCGAAACCGAAGCCGGATTCTTTTTCGATTTGCTCGACTGCGATGCTGACCGACGCCGCTTCGCGCCACGGCCGGCGCGAGGTAAGGGCCGAGAACGTATCGGCAACGGCGACGATGCGCGCGAAGAGTGGGATTGCCGGGCCGGCTAATTTCGCCGGGTAGCCGGATCCATCGAAACGCTCGTGATGCGAGTGGATGATCTCGGCCGAGGCATGAAGGATCGGCGTGGTAAAAGCGCTCAGCATTGCGGTGCCGTCGGTAACGTGTTTTTTCGCCGCGTCGCGTTCGTCGCCGAGCAGCCGGGACGTCTTGTTGAGAATGCGATCCGGCATCGAGAGTTTGCCGATGTCATGGATGCGGGCGGCTTGCGCCAACTGCGTCACCTCGATCATCGAGAGGCCCATCTTGCTCGCGATCGCTTCGGAAAATAGCGCGACGCGGCGGCAGTGATCGCCGGTGCGCGGATCGCGCAGATCGATGATCTTCACCAGCGCTTCGAGCGTCGTCCGTTCTAGCGCAAACAGCGCTTCGGTCGCAGACTGCTGGTCGGCATGCGCCGCCCCGGCCTTGGCCATCGTTTCGATGCGCGCTCCGCGCAGTTGAATGAGGTTCCGCGCGAGCGATACAAACGCGACCGGATCGACCGGCTTGCCCAAGAACGCCGAGGCGCCGCGCTTGAGCGCCTCGCGTTGCAGTTCTTTCTCGCTGTGGCCGGTGATCATGACGATCGGCGTGTAACTGTTGCCGTGCCCGCGAACTTCGGTGATGAACTCGACGCCGCTCAGTTCGGGCATGCTCTGATCGACGATGATCAGCACGCACTCGTTCTGACCGGCCCACTTCAACGCCTCGACTGCCGATGTGAAGCAAACCGCTTCCGTCTCGGGAATTTGCGAAACGACCTTAGCGAAGACCGTTAGATTGGTCTGAACGTCATCGACGACGAGGACTTTATTCGGCGTAGTGTTGGTGTTCGGATTCACGTAATTCCCGCTCGATAGGCGCGCACGGCTTCGCGTAGGCGCTCGTACGCTTGATCGAGTTCGATTGCCGCCGGCGCTATCCCGTCCCAGGTCTGCGCGCGTGCCGCAGTTTCAATGATCTCCGCGGCGGCCGCAACCTCGTTGCCCCCGATATTCGCGGTGCTGCCTTTGATTGCGTGCGCCGCCCGCATCACGTCGTCGAGGGCATGACGGGCGAGAGCATCCTGAAGCGTTGCCTGGTTTGTGGCCCCGGTCCCCATCGCCGCTTCGAGCAAGTCGGCGATCCCCGCCGAATCGTCTTCGAAGATCTCCTCGAGACGCGAAATTTCCAGGATCGGGGTGTCACCCATGCTCGACTTCCTTCGGCTTCGAATCGGCGCGCTCTGCGAACATCGCGTCCCCGAACGAAAAGAATCGGTAAGCCCGGGCGATCGCGGCGTCGTAGGCGGCGCGCGTCCGTTCGTAGCCGATGAACGCGGTCACCAATACCAGTAAGGTCGACTGCGGCAGATGGAAGTTCGTCAGCAACGCATCCACGACCCGGAAGCGGAACCCCGGAGTGATGAAGAGGTCCGTCTCCCCGGCACCGGGATGGACGATCCCGTCGGCCAGAGCCGCTCCCTCGAGGGCGCGCACGACCGTCGTGCCGGCCGCGACGATGCGGCGGCCGTCGGTCCGGGCCCGGTTCACGGCGGCGGCCGTCGCCACCGGAATCGCGTAGCGCTCGCCGTGCATGCGGTGCGACGCGATCGGGCCGGCGCGCATCGGCCGGAATGTCCCGATCCCGACGTCGAGGCTCAGCCGGACCACCTCGACCCCGCGCCCGGCGATCGCTGCCAAGACCGCCTCGGTGAAGTGCAGCGACGCCGTCGGCGCCGCGACGCTGCCCGGCACCCGGGCGAAAACCGTCTGGTAGCGTGCCGCTCGCGCGTCGTCGCCCGGACCCACATAGGGCGGCAGCGGAAGTTCGCCGGCGCGCTCGAGCAATTCCGCCACATCGACGTCGTCATCGAACCGCAGGATCCGCCGGCCGTCCTCGGTGACCGCTTCGATCGTCGCGCCCGCACCCGAAAAATCCAGGCGCGTTCCCGGCGGCAGGCGCCTGGCCGGCCGAACCAACGCGTACCAGGACCGGGCATCGAAGGCGAAGGCGTCCCGGTCGGCCGGCCGCAGCAGCAGCACTTCGCCCGCGCCGCCGCTCGGGCGGCTGAAGCGCAGCCGGGCCGGGATCACGCGGGTCTCGTTGAGCACCAGCACGTCGCCGGAACGCAGCAGTTCGGGGAACGCGGCGAAGGTCAGGTCGCGCAGCTCTTCCGCGGCCCCGAGCACGAGGAGCTTCGCGTCTTCGCGACGTTCGGCCGGAGTGCGCGCGATGCGCTCTTCCGGCAACGCATAGTCGTACGCTTCGGCGTCGGTTAGATTTTCTCGGATCGCTGTTTTTCGAATTCCAGATAGGTCGTGATCCGCTTGGCGTCCTCGGCATTCACCTCGAGAAATTGCATGCCCACTTGGAATTGGGGATTGGCGCCAGGCCGCGGATTCTGGTCCATCTTCACCCAGCGCACTTCGGCCTTGAGAGTGAGGTGCGGCGTTTCTTTCATGGTCACGATCCAGCGCGTGCCCTTCGAAAGATACTCGCTGGTGATCAGACGCGCTCCGGTCGCGGAGATGTCGGCAACGGACGCTCGAAAGAGCGTGAACGTCATCTTCTCTTCGACGCTGACAGGGATGTATTTACGTAGACGAAGGGCCCCGGCCGGCTTGCGTTTCTCCTGTTCAGCCACCGGTCACCGCAGTGCCCGGGAAAAAGTGGGCGAGGATAGCCGAAGCCCCGGCTCCACTAAGAGCCATTCCGCGCGCGCCCCACTGGCAGAGTCCGACACCGTGCCCACGACCTGAACCTTCGATGACGACGAGCGGCACGGCCTGCGTGCGATCGATGTCGATCTCGCGCAACCAGAGACTGCGCACGGTATCCGAGCCGAACCGGCGGCGCACTTCACTCACGCTCAGGGCAAGCGCCGGGCCGCTATCGCCGCGAAACGTGACCGTACGGGGGCGGCCGGAATCGTCGGGATCATCGAGTTGCACTGCCGACGGCGCGCCGGTGAGCCGATCGGCCAGCGCGGCCCGCGCCCGATCGAGCGGTAACCCACGTTGCCAGCGGTAGTCGGGCGATGCCGTGCAGTACGGATCGTCGACGCCGCGCAAGTAGGGTAGGCCGGCATGGCCCCACATCTCGTCCGCGTCCGCACTATGCCCGCCGCAGCACGAACTGTAGAACACGCTTGCCGGACCACCGAGATAGCCAAGCGTTTGACCACGCGTCGCGTCGACCGCTGCGCTGCTGGCGGGGTGTTCGGCAGCCACGCCGCCGTAGCGTTGATCCGCGTCGGTCGCCAGCATGTCGTAGGTGCGCGAGAGCGTGCGCTTCTGCAGCGCGTAGGTGCGCGCGACGATCGCTTGTGCTTGCAGCGCGGCCGCGGGCCAACTCGGCGACGATTCGAGCGGCACGACGCCGTAGAGATATTTCTCGACATCCAGCGCGTCGATCGAGCCATCGGCCAATTGCACGCGCACGATGTTGCCCGCCGGCGACTGCAGCGGGGCCGGCGACGGCGGCGCAGCGGGCAGATCCGTATCCGGTGGGTCCCAGATATCGAGGCCGCCGGTAGCTACCAGCAGCGCCTTGAGAAATGCCGCGCGTTCGATCATGTGAACAAGCCCGGCTGATCCGCGCCGCTGGGCGCAATCAGACCCAGATGAGCGAACGCCGCTGCGGTCGTCTTGCGTCCGTTTGCGGTTCGCTGCACGAAGCCGATCTTGAGCAGATACGGTTCGACGACGTCTTCGAGCGTTTCGAGATCTTCGGTCAGCGTCGCAGCGATCGCGTTGATGCCGACCGGGCCGCCGCCGTAGCCTTCGGCGATCGTCCGCAGATACGCGCGGTCGAGCCGGTCGAGCCCCCGTTCGTCGACGCCTTCGCGGCCCAACGCTTCATCGGCCACCGCACCCGTTACCACGCCGTCGGCACGCACTTCCGCAAAATCGCGCACGCGGCGCAACAAGCGGTTAGCGATGCGCGGCGTGCCGCGACTGCGCTGCGCGATCGTCTTGGCACCGGCAGCATCGATCTGCACGTCGAGAACGCGCGCGCTGCGTTCGACGATGTGCTGCAGATCGGCCGGCTCGTAATAATCCAGATGATACATCAAGCCGAAGCGATCGCGCAGCGGCGCCGAGAGCATCCCCGCGCGCGTCGTCGCGCCGACGAGCGTGAAGCGTTTGAGGGGCAACTTCAGCGTTTTGGCATACGCGCCGCGGTCGACCACGAAGTCGATCTGGAAATCTTCCATCGCCGGATAGAGATACTCTTCGACGACCGCGCCGAGCCGGTGAATCTCGTCGATGAACAACACGTCGCCCGCATCGAGCGCGGTCAGGATGCCGACGAGATCTTTGGGTTTCTCAAGCGTCGGCCCGGACGAACCGTGCAGCGTTCCGCCCAACTCTTTCGCGATCAAGTTCGCCAAGGTCGTCTTGCCCAAACCCGGCGGACCGGAAAACAAAACGTGTTCGAGCGGCTCGCCGCGGCGCTTCGATGCGTCGATCGCTATGCGCAAGTTCTCGACGATCTGCTTTTGCCCGACGTAATCTTCGAACGTGCGCGGCCGTAACGTCGCGCCGTAAACCGCATCTTCGAGCGACGCGTCGCCGTCGATCGCGCGCACGTCCTCCCGCGGCTCCGTGTCGTCCGGCCCAACGATCTTTTTTCGTATCTCGCCGCCGCTCACGACGGTGCCGTTTCGCGGTTGCGCTGGCGGTAGATCTCCGCAAGGAGTGCTTCGGCGTCGCGCACGTCCGGCGCGGCGGCGAGCGTCTCGGTGATCATCGCCTCGGCTTCGGGACGGCGGTAGGCGAGTTGCAGCAGCACCGCCAGCGCTTCGGCGGCGAAGTCGGGCATCGCGGCCGGCTCGGGGCGCACCGGAGCGTCCTGGATCAAGAGGAAGCGTCCTACCTTACCCTGCAGTTTCGCCACGATGTCGCGCGCCTTCTGCTGACCGATCCCGGGCAACGTTTTGAGGAAGACGTGATCGCCGTCGTCGATCGCGCGCGCGATGCGGCCCATCGGAGCGGAGAACGCACGCGATGCCGCCTTCGGTCCGACGCCGGCGACCGATATCAGCGCTTCGAAGAACTCACGCTCGACCGTGTTGGTGAAGCCGAAATAGACGTAGCGGCCCGAGTTGCCGTCGATCTGCAGTTGAGCGTACACTTCGAGCGCGAGCGCGGCACCCGGCGCGCCGTCGATCTTACCCGCGACACTCGGCGGCAAGAAAATGTCGTACGTGAGTCCCGCGACTTCAAGCCGCACGACCTCGCCGTCACGTTCGAGCAGCGTCCCGGCGATGCGCGAAAACACGGGTTAGCGGCCCGCCGCGGCGCGCGCGATCGCCACGACGTCGCGTCCGCGCATCGCAAAGACCAGTGCTAGCGCGAGCGCATCGGAGACGTCATCGGGTTCGGGTGCGACGGTGAGTCCGAGTTGCACGCAAACCATCGCCTTCACTTGGTCCTTGCGCGCGGCGCCGTTGCCGGTGAGCGCGCGCTTGACCGTGACGTGCGAGAGTTCTTCGAACGTCACCTCACACAAGCCGGCAGCCAGCGCGATCACGCCCCGCGCATGCCCCATCAGCACGCCGGTCAGGGGGTGTTTGGGGGCGGACCAAAGTTCTTCCACCACCATGCAGTCGGGTCGCGTGGCCCGCACGACGTCAAGCATCGCCGCATGGAGCTGCGCCAGCCGCGCTTCGAGCGGCAACGTGGTCTTCGGACGCAACACGCCGCCTTCGATCAACCGGAACGTTCCGCCGACCGCATCGACGACGCCGTAGCCCGTGGTGCGCAATCCCGGATCGACGCCGAGAACGCGCATCAGTGACCGGCCGCGCCGTGATAATAGATCGTCACCGCTTCGCCCGGCCGAAGCGCGGCGTTCGCTTCGGGCTCCGTGCGCGCCACCTTGCCGTCGCTGCCGTCTTGCGTTACCGCAACGTTGCCGACCGTGTAGCCGCTGGCAATGATCGCGCGCTTGGCATCATCGAGCGCCATATTCGTCACGTCGGGAACGGTGCCGGGAACGGCAACGTTGATGGTCACCGTGGAACGCCGCGGCGCGGTCGCGTTGGCGGCCGGATCCTGGGCCGAAACGTTACCGCCGGCGTTGGTCGCATCGACGATGTATTGAATGCGCGGCGTGAAACCGGCCGCTTGCAGCGCGGCGACGGCATCGGCCGGCGGCTTCGAGCCGACATCGGGAACGGCAACCAGCACGGGGCCGGTGCTGACGGTGAGGCCCACGGTCGAACCGGGATCCACCATGCTGCCGCCGCCCTGCGCTTGCGAGATGATCGTTCCACTTCGGATCAAGTCGCTGGCCGTTTGCTGGTCGACGTTGAGCTTGAGCCCGAGTTTTGCAAGCGCTGCGCGCGCGGCATCGAGCGACGCGCCGACCAATTGCGGAACGCGCACCGGCTCGCGCCCCTGCGAAACCGTGAGCGTGATCGTGGTGCCTTCACCGGCACTGCTGCCGACCGCCGGACTCGCATCGAGGACCGTATCCTTGGCAGCGACCGCATCGAAGCGGGCGACGATCTTCGTCTTGAACTTGGCATCGGTGAGCATATGCTGCGCATCCGAGGTCGTGAAGCCCTTAACGTTGGGGATCAGCACCAGCGGCGCGCCACTCGAAACAAACAGCGTCACGGCTGCGCCGCGCGACGTCATCGCACCAGCGGGCGGGTCCTGGCGAATCACGCGATCGAGCGGCACGGTTTCACTCGCCTCGGGTCGCACGTCGGGCCGTAAGCCCGCGGCGACGAGCGATTGCTGCGCTTGCATCGAACTGCGATCGATGAAGCTCGCGACCGCGATATCCTTGCGTGGGCCGATCGCGCGGGCGCCGAGATACCCGACGACGCCCGCCACGATGAGCATTAACGCGAAGAACGGAATCCAGCGGCGATCGAACGCCGGCGGCATCGGTTCATCCAACGTCGCAACGCCGTTGCCGGCGGGACGGTCGGGCGCGGCCGATGCGCGCGGCGGCGGTGCCGGAACGCTCACGCTGCGAAATCCCGACGTCGGCGTGTCGCCGCTCGCGCGCGCACCCAAGCCCAAGCTCAGCGCGGGCTGTTCGCGCGCTTCGCGCAGCGCGCGCCCCAATTCGGTCGCCGATGCAAACCGGTCTTCGGGATTCTTTTGCAGCAAGGTCGCGACGATCGATGCCAGCGCCGGGCTCACGCCGTCGCGAACGGGATCGAGTTGCGGTGCCGGCTCGGAGACGTGCTTGAGCGCGACGGCGACCGGCGTCTCGGCGTTGAACGGGATGCGCCCGGTGATCATCTGATAGAGCACGACGCCCAGCGAATACAGATCGGAGCGCGCATCCAACTCGCGGCCCTGCGCTTGTTCCGGCGAAACGTACGCAACGCTGCCCATCACCATGCCCGGCTGCGTGACCCCGATCGCGTTCTCTGAAACCGCGCGGGCGATCCCGAAGTCGCCGAGCTTGACCACATCGTCACCCGTGACGAGAATATTGGCCGGCTTCACGTCGCGATGCAAGAGACCTTGCCGGTGCGCGAACGCGAGACCCGCAGCGATCTGCGTCGCGTAGTCGATCGCGACCGATTCCGGAATGCGGCGCTCGCCGTGCAACATCGCCGCGAGCGTTTCACCCTCGACGAGTTCCATTACGATGAAATAGGCGTCACCTTCGTGGCCGAAGTCATAGACGTTGACGACGTTGGGATGCGAGAGACGCGCGGCGGCCTGCGCTTCGTACGAGAAGCGCTTGATGAAGTCGTCGTCGGCCGAGAATTGATCGCGCAGTACCTTGATCGCTACGCGCCGGCGCAGCAACAGATCGGTCCCGCAATACACGATCGCCATCCCACCGGTACCCAAGCGGGTATCCACGCGATAGCGGCCGTTGAAGACGTGCTCGAGTTCCAACCTGCCTTACGTTCGCGTTCGAGCAAGAGCGACCCGTAGGACGTCCCGCACGATCGGCACCGCGACCGCCGCGCCATAGCCGGCATTCTCCACGATGACCGCGACGACCACGCGCGGCGCTTCGGCTGGGGCGAACGCGACGAACCACGCGTGCGCTGGCCCGTGCGGGTTGGTCGCCGTGCCGGTCTTGCCCGCGACCGTAACGCCCGGCAAGGCCGCCCCGGTTCCGGTGCCGCGCTGCACGACCGCAATCATCAAGTCGCGCACTTGGTGCGCGGTGTCGGCATCCAGTGGTGCCGCGAGTTGCTCGGGCTGCGTCGCAAGGTGCGTCTCGCTGCCGGCGATGCTGCGCACGACGTACGGTCGCGGCGTGCGGCCGCCGTCGGCGATCGTCGCCGCGACCAGCGCCATCCGCATGGGTGTCACGAGCAACGAGGCTTGACCAAAGCCCAACTGAGCGAGGACCGAGGGGATGACCTCGTCCCGGGGCGGCAGCCGGTCGCGCGCGACGGGGAGATCGAAGTTTACCGGTTGCCCCAAGCCCCAACGTGCAGCGTCCTCGAACCAGCGCTCGGGCCCGATCTTGAGCGCGATTGCCGCAAAGTCGACGTTGCTCGAGAGTGCGAACGCGCCGGTGAGGTTCTGCGTTCCGGTCACCTCGTTTTGATCGTTGCGCACGATGAAGTTGCCGACCGTCAGTCCGCCGTTGTCGACGAAAGTCGTCGCGGGGGTAACCAGACCCGCTGCCAACGCGTCACCCGCCGTGACGATCTTGAATGTCGAGCCGGGCGGATAGAGTCCCGTCGTGCTCCGATCGAGCAGCGGCGACGCCGGGTCGGCGATGAGTGCCTTCCAGTTCTGGTCGAGGGTGTTGGGGTTGAAGACGGGAGTCGCCGCGAGCGCGAGCACGGCGCCGGTACGCGGATCCATAACGATCCCCGCGGCGCGCGGCCGCCCGGCGAGCGCGGCAGCGAGGACTCGCTGAACGTTGAGGTCGAGCGTCGTAACGACCTCGGCCCCGCGCGGCGCGTTACGCCCGCCACTTAACAGGCTCGCAATCTCCGGCCATACGCCCGTGTCGGCGGTCGACGCCGTCAGCACGCGATCGAACGCATCCTCGAGCCCGGCCGTGCCATAGCGCGGCGACGCGTAACCGATGACGTGCGCGGTGATGCTTCCGAACGGATAGACGCGCCGGCTATTACGCGTGAGCGCGAGCGGCGTTCCGTCGCTGGCAACGATCGTACCGCGACCGTTCGCGATATCGGCACGGCGCGGATTGCGCGTGTCGGCATCGAGCCGCGGTGCATCGAACACGGCGACCTGCAGCTGACGCAACGCCAACAACGCGAAAAAGACCAGGAACAGCGTGCGCAGCCGGCCGATCGCGCGATCCGTCAGGATTCAACCCCCGTCGTGTTGCGCTCGCGCAAGACCGTAAATCCGCCCACCGTTTGCACCGCGAGATGCGCGCGCGTGGGATCGTCGGCGATCACTTCGTTGATGATCCGCTGAGCGAGTGCAACGTCGATGCCGTCGATTGCCAGGATCGCGTCGACGCCGACATCCTCGAGCAACGGATGCGCGACGTACTTGCACGACGGCAGCGTGGCGAAGTGGCGCTCTTCGTAGGGCTCGGCGTGCCATGGGCCGCGCTTGCCGAACACGGTTGCGTGATAGTCCCACGCGCAGAGGCGGCGTTCGTTCCAGACGAAGTCATCGCGCACGCACGACCGGCGGCAGATCGCGCATTGAATGAGCGTTTCGGCCGGATGGGCGAACGCTTCGATCAGATCTTCGGGCAAGTCATCGGGGTTGACGATCGTGCCTTCGTTCAACTCCACCGGTACCGGCGCACTCCAGCCGATGCGCGCGAGCATCTCGAGATCGCGCACCGATGACACGAACGCGCGTTCATCGTCCGGTGCGAACGTCGTATCGCCCCACGATGCCAAGTTATCGGCAGCAATGTTCACGCGCTGCCAGTTCTCGCCAAGCACCACGCCGATCGGCGTCCACGCCAACGGCACGAGCCAGGCGGTGATCTGCCGATTCTCCGGGACGAGACTCGAGGTGAAAGCGAGCGTGTTGGCGTTGCCGCCCAACACAAACGCGTATGGCTCGGCCGCGTCTTCGGTTGGTTCCATGCCTTCAGCTACCCCTTCACGCAACGCCGCGCCTGCGGACTAACCGGCAGCGATAGTCTCGCGGTGAAGCGCTTGGTACTCTTGCAGCGACCGCGGAGGTCCGGGATCCGACGCTAACGCCGTGGCAAGCGCGGCGGCCGTGTCGAGACTGGTCAGGCACGCGATCGATGCTTCGACCGCCGCGCGGCGGATGCGAAAGTTGTCGGTCGAATCGCGTCGCGCACCGCCGGCGTTATTGATCACGAGATCCACGCTGCGCTTCGAGATCGCGTCGAGCACGTTCGGCGATCCGTCGGCGATCGCGTTGATCGTTTCAGCGGCGATGCCGTGGCGTTGCAGCAGATCGTGCGTCCCGCGCGTCGCAACGAGCGTGAATCCTAGTTCGACGAACCGGCGCAACACCTCAACCGACTCCGGTTTCTCCTCATCGGAGATCGAGACGAGCACGCGGCCACCTTCGCTGGGCAAGCGGATCCCCGCACCGAGAAACCCTTTTAGCAGTGCGCCGGCATACGTCTCGTCGATGCCCAGCACTTCGCCCGTCGACTTCATCTCCGGTCCGAGAATCGTTTCGACGCCACGCATCTTGGCAAACGAAAACACCGGAACCTTAACGACGGTGTACGCTGGACGCTGGCGCAGCCCGGTGCCCCACGGCATGTCGCGCAACTTTTCCCCAAGCGCGATGCGCGTGGCGGCAGCGACCAGATTGATCCCGGTCGCCTTCGAGATGATCGGGACGGTCCGGCTGGCACGCGGGTTAGCCTCGAGAATGTAGAGCGCACCGGCATGAATCACGAACTGAATAT
>Ga0182030_10015028_pt1 | contig 15216 bp, 16 predicted proteins | sample 812S3MmetaG_FD_121299 | JGI IMG/M metagenome (GOLD analysis project Ga0182030, IMG submission 121299) | Permafrost microbial communities from Stordalen Mire, Sweden - 812S3M metaG (Illumina Assembly) | ecosystem: Environmental > Terrestrial > Soil > Wetlands > Permafrost | place: Sweden... | reverse complement strand
TCCGCAAAGCCGGAAAGGGGAGACTCTGCGAAGAAGTAAAAATTCAAAACCCGTATCAGTCAGGTCGTTGAGGCCTTGCCGATACGGGATTTTGTTATTTATTTAAGCCTATTTCTTTTTCTCAGGCTGCGGTGGCACTTGTTTGGGAGCCGACTTGGGTTTTGGCTGTTTTTGCTGCTGTTGTTGCGCAGGTTTTTGCTGCTGCTGAGCAGGTTTTGCCTGTTGTTGCTGTGGCGCCGGGGTACTGGTTATTTCACGAAAAGGGACAGAATGTTGCTCAGGTGCAACCTCATTACGTTTGTTATTGACCGGCTGCTGAGCAGGGGTGCTGTGAACATTATTAACCACCGGATGCACTACCGTTGTTCTTTGTGCCGGCGGGGCAACTTGTTCAGCCGGGGTAACCACTGCTGGTTTGGAAGGGCGGGCAGTATTTTCTGCCTGCACCGCAGGGTGGTACATGTTTATCAGCCCCTTATACTGCATTGCCTGGCCGGGTTGATTGTTTGATACAATTTTTGCCGGGATAATTGTAGTGTGGGTTACGCGTTCAACCTCAGCACGATCAGGGCCTGCCACATATCTTACTCCGTTGCGTTCAACATAACTATTCTGAACAACCGTGGTATTATTATAAATAACGGTTACGTTTTGGCGCGGTTCGTAGTGCTCGTAAACCCGTTCGTTACTGATATAGCCTGCGTTAACAAATACCCAGCGGTCCTGCGGATATGCGTAACCCGAAGGGCCCATAGGCGCCCAGCCATAATATCCTTCATTGCTCCTCCACGATACCCATGCAGGGCCCCATTGGGTGGCTGGTATCCATACATAGCCCATGGAATAGTCGTAATACCAGCTGCCATAGTGAAAGGTGGCCCAGCCCCATGGAAAATCCGATACCCAGGTCCAGCCGTAATCGGTAAAAGCCCAGTGGCCTGCCGTGCCGTAAGGCACAAAATCAGCACCCACATCAGGCACCCAGACATAACCGTAAGCGGGGCTGTTTACCCAATTGCCATAAGGGGCAAGCTGGTCGTAAAAAGTTTGCATGGTAACCGGGCCGGCCTGAGGCTGTGCCTGTGGCTGGTCAGAGTTAGCATAAGAATTATCCTGCTGCCCGCCGTTATTCTGCTGGTTCTGCTGGTTTGAATTATCCGGTTGGTTAGGCTGCCCTGAATTATATTGCTGGTTAGATTGCCCCTGGTTGTTTTGTATTGAATTATCCTGCTGGTATGTATTGTTTTGCTGGCTTTCGTTAGTTGGCTGAGACTGGCTATTGGGTATGGTTGGGTCCTGACCAGTTGGGCTTGTTCCGTTGTAGGGTACAGCATTAATTTGCTGGTTCTGGTTACTTTGTTGCCCCTGGCCATTCTGGCTTTGCGGGTTCATTACATCCACAGTACCGTTGATATAAATAATCTCGAAAATCTGTGATTTGGGCAGGTCGTATAAAGGGCCGCTGATGTTATCGGCTTTGTGATATTTAATATTATCAACGTCAATTTCCTCAACCTTGGCCAATATAACGCTGTTGTTAAGCAGCACAATACTATCCTGTGCTAACAGGGTGTTCGAAAAAAAGAGGACTGAGAACAGTACAAAGCAAAAGGCAAACGAAACGCGGCTGAACGCTTTTTTCATGATTCAAATTTATGGGTTAGGGCAAATCAAAGGATTTTTATTGAAATGGATAGTGTAAAGATGTTAATGGGCGGTACGCGTATATTTTTCGTTAAAGGCTATCAAAAATTAAAGAAAATAAATACATGTTAACACAAAGCACGCAAAGTTCAATACAAAGAGCACCAAAAATATACTCCTTTGTGGCCTTTGTATTAGCATTTTCCTTTGTGCTCTTTGTGTTAAATTGCATTTTGTTTTAATTTTTAAAAAACATACCATCCATTACCTGCGACCGGAGTTCAAATACACGCATTACAAATGCGGATGCCACATGATCCTCGTTAGATAAACGAGGACCAGTGGAGGAAGTTGACCGCTCAGTCTCTCTTTATAACACAGATAAGCCACACAAAGCATTAAACTATAAGACACCCATGGAAGTAGAAAAAGAACAGCTACATTTGACACAGCAAACAAAGCTGAAGATGACAGAGTCATTAGATGTAAAAACTTAAATACACAGGGCATCGAGCCCTGTGTATTTAAAGCAAACAAAGCCTCAGAATCAAGATGTATTATCTGCAACAGATATAGAGATTGGAGGTCAAAAGCGGTCAACGCTATTCAGGCATGAACACAGGCCTCTCCCGGTCATCGCTTCGCTTGTCGACCCTCTCCTATGAATCATTTGAAGGGCCGGCATGAGCAGGTAGGTAGCAGTTAGTGCTAATATATTCCTCGAAAACAGGAGAGTGGAAACCACCCCTATTGTTATCCTTTACAAATTTCTGTGCTCTAAATTCCCCACTGTGTAACGGGCGTTCATTTGCTTATCAACACCTATTCTTAATAACGGAGGCTGTTTCAACTGTAAACTGAAAACACCCCCACTAAACCCTATATTAGCGAAATAAACCCGACCAGTTATGCCAGCCCATAAGCTCAAAAAATTAATGATAGCTAACCGCGGAGAAATTGCTATCCGTATCCTGCGCGCCGCCTCTGAACTGAAAATAAAAACAGTAGCCGTTTATACTTATGAAGACCGCTACTCTCTGCACCGGTACAAGGCTGATGAATCGTACCAGATAGGCCCGGATACTGAGCCGTTGAAGCCTTACCTGGATATTGAGGAAATTATTAAGGTGGCTAAACTAAATGGGGTGGATGCCATACATCCCGGTTATGGGTTTTTATCGGAGAATGTAAATTTTGCCAGGCGTTGCGCTGAGGAAGGTATCACCTTTGTAGGCCCGCGGCCTGATGTAATGGAACGTCTGGGCGATAAGGTAGCTGCCAAAAAAGTAGCCCGCGAAGCCGGTGTGCCGCTGATACCTGACAGCCGTATCCCTCTGCTTAAATTGGCTGATGCCGTGGTAGAGGCAGAGCATGTTGGATATCCGGTAATGATGAAAGCCGCAGCAGGCGGCGGCGGCAGGGGCATGAGGGTGGTAAAGAGTGAAGGGGAACTTTCAAATGCCTTTTACGAAGCCCGCAACGAAGCCAAAAAGGCTTTCGGCGATGATACGGTTTTTATTGAGAAATACATTGACAGCCCCAAGCACATTGAGGTGCAGATACTGGGCGATAACGAAGGCAACATAGTGCACCTGTACGAGCGCGATTGCTCAGTGCAACGCCGCTTTCAGAAGGTGATAGAAGTAGCACCGTCTATTCTGAAACAGGAAACACGCGACAAATTATACGATTATGCCCTGCGCATTGCCAAAAAGGTAAATTATAACAATGCCGGCACGGTTGAGTTTTTGGTAGATAAGGACGATAACATCTACTTTATAGAAGTGAACCCCCGCATACAGGTTGAGCATACCATTACAGAGGAAATAACCGGTATCGACCTGGTGCGCTCGCAGATACTGATAGCTTCTGGTTGCCAACTGAGCCATCCACAAATATTCCTCCATTCGCAGGACGATGTTAAGTGCAATGGTTTTGCCATCCAGTGCCGCATTACTACTGAAGACCCCGAGAACGATTTTAAACCCGATTACGGTGTTATTGTGGCTTACCGAAATGCGGGAGGATTTGGTATCAGGTTAGATGAAGGAAGTTCGTACGCCGGTGTAAAAATCAGTCCGTTTTTTGATTCCATGCTGGTTAAGGTTTCTGCCTGGAGCCGTACGCTTAAAGGCGCCACCAAGCGGATGAACCGCACCTTGCAGGAATTCCGCATAAGGGGAGTAAAAACAAATATTCCGTTTTTGGTGAATGTGATGGAGAACGAGGATTTTCAGGCCGGTAAGGCTACCGTTGGGTTTATAGCCCAAAACCCTCAACTGATGGTGCCCAAATGGGGTTATGACAAAGACCGCGGCACCAAAATTATCCGTTACCTGGCTGAGCTGGAAGTAAACGGCCACCCCGATGTAAAAAGCTACGACCCCGATAAGAAATTTAGAAAACCTGTGGTCCCTGCGTTTGATAAGCTCGCTGCATATCCCAAAGGAAGCAAAGACCTTTTGAACGAACTGGGGCGTGAAAAATTTATTGAGCATTTAAAGAACGATAAGCGCATTCATTACACTGACACTACCCTGCGCGATGCCCATCAGTCATTGTTTGCCACCCGTCTGCGCAATGCAGATATGCTGAGCATAGCTGAAGGCTTCGCCAAAAACAATCCCGAAATATTTTCGATGGAAGTATGGGGCGGCGCCACTTTTGATGTATGCATGCGCTTTTTGCACGAAGACCCCTGGGAGCGCCTTCGCCTGTTGCGCAAAGCGGTGCCGAATATTTTGTTGCAGATGCTCTTCCGCGGCAGCAACGCAGTTGGTTACGCGGCTTACCCTGATAACCTGGTGGCGAAGTTTATAGAAAAGAGCGCGGATAACGGCATTGACATCTTCCGCATTTTCGATTCGCTGAACTGGCTGGATGGCATGAAGATGAGCATTAAAACCGTGCGCGAACGCACCAACGCACTGGCCGAAGCCTGCATTTGCTACACCGGTGATATCATGGACCCCAAGCGGCAAAAATTCAGCCTTAAATATTATGTTGAACTGGCCAAACAACTCGAAAACGAAGGCGCTCATATACTCGCGATTAAAGACATGGCCGGTTTATTAAAGCCTTACGCCGCCGAGGTGTTGATAGGAGAGTTGAAACAAAATATTAAAATACCGATTCACCTGCACACGCATGATACTTCGGGTATACAGGCTGCTACCTATTTAAAGGCTATTGAGGCCGGTGTGGATGTAATTGATGTGGCACTTGCATCAATGAGCGGGCTTACCTCGCAACCCAATTTCAACTCCATTGCCATGATGATGAAAGGGCACAAACGCGAAAACCCGGTAAACATTAAATCGCTGAACGAATACAGCAATTACTTTGAAGTAGTGCGCGAATATTACTATCCTTTTGAGTGCGAACTAAAGGCCGGTACCGCCGAAGTATATGAACACGAAATACCCGGTGGCCAATACTCTAACCTGTTGCCCCAGGCCCGTTCGCTGGGGCTGGAAGGGCAACTGGATACCATTAAACACAACTACCATGTGGTAAACGAAATGTTCGGTGATGTGGTGAAGGTAACGCCCTCATCAAAAGTAGTGGGCGATATGGCTTTGTTTATGACCTCGAATAAACTTACGCCTGAAGATATACTAGCCAAAGGAGATACCCTTTCGTTCCCCGATTCTGTAAAACAAATGTTCAGGGGTGAACTGGGCCAGCCTTTTGGAGGTTTTCCGAAACAGCTGCAGAAGATAATCCTGAAAGATGCCGTGCCTTTTACCGATAAGCCCAACGCCCACCTTGGCGCTACCAACTTTGACCGCGAATTGGCTGAGTTCAGGCAGAAGTATGATGAAAAGCAAACGCTGGAAGATTTCCTTTCTATGAAAATGTATCCGAAAGTGTTTGATGAGTTTTACCAGTTCCGCAAAAACTTTGGTGATGTTTGGCAACTACCCACACCGGCCTTCTATTTCCCGCTGTTACCCGACCAGGAAATTATTGTAGGTATTGAAGCCGGTAAAAATCTTCTCATCCGCTTTATGTATATGAGCGCCCCGAATGAAGATGGTATGCGCGATGTGTTCTTTAAAATAAATGGTCAAACCCGGTCGGTAAGTGTGCGCGATAGAAATATCAAGGTGGCTAAAATCGCCCACCATAAAGTTGGTGGCACAAACGAAATAGGCGCCCCTCTGCAAGGCAAACTGGTAAAAGTATATGTAAAAGAAGGAGAGAGCGTAAACAAGAACCAGCCCCTGTTTGTTATTGAAGCCATGAAGATGGAATCAACTATTACTGCCCCGTTTGCCGGTGCTGTAAAAAAAGTGCATTTAGCCGAAGGGGTGATGGTGGAGCAGGATGATTGCGTGGTTGGGTTTTAAGGATTTGTGAATTATGAATTATGATTTGAGATTTGAGATTTATGAAGGGGTAGTTTAATTGATGAAATATTTCTAAAATCAGCATTCATAAATCATCAATCATAATTCCAAATACTTTACATTCCTTTGTCCGAACACAATGGCCTCACTGGCTGTTCAACTGTAATCTTCAAACTGTAAACTGAAAACCGTGCTTGCTCCATTACCCGAACGCCTCCGCCCCAAAACCATAGCCGAATTTGTTGGCCAGCAACATCTGATTGGCGAAGGGAAAGTGTTGCGCAAAATGATTGAATCGGGCAATATTCCTTCCATGATTTTTTGGGGGCCACCGGGAGTGGGAAAAACTTCACTGGCTCGTTTTATCGCCGAGCAGGTGCACCTCCCGTTTCACCAACTTAGTGCTATTGATTCAGGTGTAAAAGAAGTTCGGGCCGTAATTGAAAAAGCAAGGGAAGAAGGCAAGGCCATTCTGTTTATTGATGAAATCCACCGCTTCAACAAAGCCCAGCAAGATGCCCTTTTAGGGGCAGTCGAGAAGGGCACCATTATCCTTTTTGGTGCTACCACCGAGAACCCGTCGTTTGAAGTTATTTCAGCCTTATTATCCCGCTGCCAGGTTTATGTTTTAAAGCCTTTGGAAAGAGAAGATCTCGAATTATTGCTAAAACATGCCCTTGAACGTGATGAAGAAATTGCTGCAAAACATGTGGTAATTAAAGAAACCGAAGCCCTGCTAAAATACAGTGGCGGCGATGCCCGCAAATTGCTGAACGTGCTTGAACTGGTAGTCTATTCATTTACTTCCGGCCCCATTGAAATTACCAATGCCATTGTGGAACAGGTGATACAGCAGAAAATGGCCATTTATGATAAAAGCGGCGAGCAGCATTATGATATCATCTCTGCCTTTATCAAATCCATCCGCGGTAGCGACCCTAACGCAGCCCTGTACTATTTGGCGCGCATGATAGCAGGAGGGGAGGACCCTAAATTTATTGCCCGCCGGTTATTGATATTAAGCAGTGAGGATATTGGCAATGCTAACCCCAATGCCCTTTTGCTTGCCACATCCTGCTTTCAGGCGGTAACTATGATTGGTTACCCCGAGTGTGACCTGATACTTTCGCAAACCGTTATTTACCTGGCAACTTCAGCCAAAAGCAATGCAGCCACTACGGCCATCGGTGCTGCCAAAGAAGCCGTTAACCGCTACGGCGACCTGCCTGTGCCTCTGAACATCCGCAACGCCCCCACCAAACTAATGAAGGACCTTAACTACGGCAAAGACTACAAATACGCCCACTCGTTTGAAGGGAACTTTGTTGACCAGGAGTTTTTACCCGATAAAATTAAAGGCACCAAATTCTTTGAACCCGGCAACAATGCCCGCGAAATTGAAATCCGCAATAATTTAAAGAAGTTGTGGAAGGAGAAGTATGGGTATTGATGAGTTGTGTTCAGGTGTTCAAGTGCGCAAGTGTTAATGTGATACATCCTTAGGAGGCGATTAAAAATTAAAACAAAATTCAATTTAACACAAACCTGCCTGCGGTAGGCAGGGAGCACAAAGGAAAATGCCAATGCAAAGGTCACAAAGGAGTATATTTTTGTTGCTCTTTGTATTGAACTTTGTGTGCCTTGTGTGAACATGTATTTCTTTTCTTTAATTTTTAACAGCTTCTAAGAGCATTTGTTCTTATTTACTTTGCTAAAATGACAAAAGTGGCAAAGGGGGTGGTTACCAGTGGTAATGGGGGGTAAACGAACTAATTATTTGATAAACAATTAATTAGTTAAAATAAAGCGAGATAAAGTGGTAACCACCCCTACCGGTTGCCAGCCAGGGTGACGACCAATCCAAGTCACACTTTGAATTTGAGTTGGTCTTTATAGTTACTGCGCTCTTCATCCCCCTGATGCCCGGTTTCTTCGAAACCGATCATCGTCCCCCTTCGAAGGGTAACTATATACGTGTTTGACCACACAAATATAGTTGCCTCTAAAAACAAAGGAGGACAAAATGAAAGAAAATGAACAACAGAAAATAGAAAAAACAGTTACCCCAAATGCATGGGCTCAACTATGCGAATTAATACAATACTACATTTTTGAAGGCCAACTTGACGAAAAATTTGTAGAAACGGCAAAGGAAATTTATGAGTTAAAAAAGAAATAACCTTATTAAGTATTGCTTTATATTGCGGTAAATACTCTTAACAATGGGTTGTTTTACTATTGGAGCAATAAGTAACTTTGAATATACGCCAACGACAGACGTTCAGGGGCATCTTTTTGGCAAAATGTTTATACTCTTCCAAGCGAAGAAGCATCCTGAATTAATACCAGCATACTTTAAGGACTATTTCGGCAGTGTGGGAATGGCGGTAACTTTCACCCTGTCCGACCACGAATTTACAAAGTGGTTGTTTTCAATTAGTTATAAAGGTGGGTAACTCCCTCACGACAAATGTAAATAGTTAAATATTATTTGTCCTTAGTCTTTTTCTTGCCTTTCGGATTTGGCTTAGGATTTCCTTTCACGCTGGCCTTTATTGTCGCGTGGAATAGTGCGCTTGAATATTCAGGCGTGTTTGGTGTGGTTTGCTTTGCCATGTAGCAAAAATAAGTTTTGTTATTTTAATTTTCCTACCTACTTTTCGTTTCAGAACATATTGTTCTAAATTCTTAGCGGATAGTTTTTCTTGTAACGAAGTTCCACATTTCAGTTCCCGAAGAAAAACAAATAGTCGCTCGCGTTCCGGCGTGGGTGTATGGTTTGTTTTGGGATGGCTGTGGAACGCCAGTTACAAACGGCTATATGTCCCACGCTATTTATTTTACACCGGGACGTATCTTTTACATGAAACAGTTCATTCTCCCTGCGCTGATATTGATTTCGATATTATGCAAATCTCAAACTATTGATTCAACAGAAATAAAGTTGAGCCACGTCAAAGAGTTATTTATTAAAAACCTGATAACAGCGCAGGAGTACGAGCAAATGCGGCAGCAAATATTAGGAATACAGCCACAGAAGCCACAACCAATTGTTATACAGCAAGCACCCAAACAGCTACCAAAAGCTGATAGTATGCAATTAGACCGATTGTGGGTACTCGGAAACGGTAATTGTGTGGGCGGTACTGTATTACTATTACTAAGTACTGGGTGTTGGGTAGCCGGCGCTGTAATTATAAATAAAAATCTCGCCAGAGGTACATTTTCTCCATTAGAAGTAGCTTTGCCCATTCTATCGGCAGTAACGTTTATTCCTGGCGTGTGCCTAATAGTTGAGGGGAGCCGCCAAATGCACCGATACCACCAATACAGACCAAAGGAATTAGCGATTAGCATCTATCCATCAGGTGCGGGATTGGCCTATAAGTTTTAGACTAAAGAAAATTCGATGTAAATAGATAGATGATTGCCAAGTTTTAAGTCCGAAAAAATGATTTGCATATTTAATAGATTGTAGTACTTTTGTACATGCAAAAAGGGGGCGCTAACCCCCTTAATGACGTGGAAAGTGTTGGTTTTCTGTTGTGGTCTTTCTATTCCCACATTAGAATTCCGGCTTATGAGGCTCGGCTCTTAATCGTACTCGCCAATCTTACCCCACGGTTAACCCTCCCCTCTAATGTGGAGGCGGTTTCTCGGTTTCTGGTTAGATAAGGGGCTTTATGCCCCTTTTTCTTTTTTTAAAGCCCATTCCTTATCTCTATTTGACCCCGGCTTAGGCCTTACCTCGAAAGAGGGTTTTACTAAATCTTTATCGGTGCTTAATACATTGGAAACCTTCGGCAGAATTGTTTCTAATGTTTCTTCCGGGAATAATTCAAGAATGCCATTAGCTATCTCATGTCTGCCAATAAACTTGTTATCTCCTTTCTCTAATAGCGCCTTAATAGATTCCTTTAAACCTGTTCTTTTTATCGAAACATCTTTTGGTATTACCTTATCCTTTTGGGTGTGGATAACTTCTTCTTTGGGTAATGGATTATCTCCACTACGTCTTCTTTGCAATGCTTGATAACGAAGAATTAAATCCCGTTCTTCATCAAGTTCTTTTAATAGTTGGGCGGCTGTCTTTTCCATATCTATTGTATTTTGTATGCCAAAGGTAAAAACTTTATTGAGTTATAAAAAATATCCCAATAAAGTTTTGTTGACAACTCAATAAACATTACTTTAGCACTATCAAACGCACACTATGAAAACATTTAACTCAATATTAGCCTTTCAGAAAGAATTTGATACACACGAAAAATGTGTTAAGCACTTAGAATTGAGTAGGTGGAACGGTACGCCCTGCTGCCCATTCTGCGCGTCTATTGGTGTTCACCGTTTCCCAAATGGAAAGACTTTTAAGTGTAGGGATTGCCGCAAAAAATTCTCTGTAACCGTTGGTACGATATACGAAAACACCAAAATTCCACTTACAAAATGGTATTTAGCACAGTATATTTTATGTGTTCACAGCAAAGGCATTTCGTCTTTGCAGCTTGCCGGATGGTTAGATGTAACACAGAAAACAGCATGGTTTTTAAACCACCGTATTCGCGAAATGCTGACCGCTAAAAAGCCTGAATTGTTGAACGGCATAGTTGAGGTTGACGAAACCTACGTTGGCGGTAAAGAGGCTAACAAACACCAGCATAAGAAAAGCAAACAACGTGGGTATGATAAAAAGACTATGGTAATTGGTGCGGTGCAACGCGGAGGCACTGTAAGGGTTAAGGTTATGCCGCAAACGAATACCGAACAAATAGAAAAGTTCATTGGTGAAACAATTCAGCCTAAAAGCAATATGGTAACAGATGAACATGCAGCATACAACCGTGTTCACTTGAATTATGAGCATGATAGAATTAACCATGGCAACAAAGAATATGTTCGCGGCAATGTTCACACCAACACAATAGAAGGATATTGGAGCCTGTTAAAGCGTCAAATTGTAGGAATACATCATTCAGTAAGCCCTCAACACTTACAGCGTTATTGCAATGAAAGCGCATATCGCTACAATAGCAAGGATTTAACGCAAGATGAACGCTTTGCAGAAACACTGGCTAACTGCGAAGGACGTTTAAAATATCGCTGGCTAATAAACAAACCACTACATGAAACGAAATAATGAGTTTTTAAAACAGGTAGGCAAGAAGATTAGAAACGTGCGCAAGCTAAGAGGTATTTCATACGTGCAATTAGCACCGAAAATACCCATGAAACCCGAATCATTACGAAAGGTTGAACTTGGGCACGTTTCGTGCCTACTGGTTAATTTAAAGGGTATTGCTGATGCTTTGGACGTGGACATTAAACTATTTCTTTAAAACACTATTTTAGCAGCATGACAAAAACAAAAAAGAAAACACCTAAAGAGGCCGCAAAGCTATTTGATGCTTTGATTAAGGCAGGGGTGTCAGGCAATCCAAAGCCAAAAGCGAAGAAACATAAAAAATGAATTCAGATAAACTTACCGGATTTATATCCCTTTTTCTGTACTTGGGAAGTTGGGTATATATAGGTTTCTGGGCTTATTATCATAAGCAAATGAACGATACGTGGCAGGTAATTACCTTTATTCCGTTTGGGCTATTTTCTCTTTTCATGGCATATAATAAAATGAAAAAATAACCGTGGTCAAACACGTATATAGTTACCCTTCGAAGTGGGACTTTAATACAGCCCTCATTTATGGTTTGCAGATTCATCATTTAAGGCGATGACCGGCATAATGCTTTTAGGGTAACCTATGGGCGTACCGACTGCCCCAAGTCCCACTTAGAAGGGGGACGATTGCTGTTTCCGCAGGAAATGGCAATCAGGGGGATGAGGGCACTTTAGCTGGATGGTGCTCCCTTATCCATGTCTCAATACTCAATGCTACACTATCCAGGTTCTTCATTACATCTTCATCTCTGATTCGCATTACAGTAAAACCCAGTTTTTGTAATGCCCGGTCTTTTTCTTCGTCTTTTTTTACAGCTTCCTCGCTATCGTGACTTTTGCCATCCAATTCAATCACCAGCATCATATCTTTGCACAAAAAGTCGGCTATATAGGGATCAACAATACGCTGCCGCAAAAACGTATATCCCAGCATGTTTTTGTTTCTCAATACTTCGCACCATAGCCTTACTTCGGCCTTTGTGCTTTTGTTGCGCAATGCACGTGCAAGGGGTTTAAATTTTTTGTTATAGTTATTATTTCCTGACATAGCTGGAAATACAAAAATACAGTTTCTGCCATTTAATTAAAGTTAGTACTTACGGCTACCGCGCTCTTCATCCCCCTGATGCCCGGTTTCTTCGAAACCGATCATCGTCCCCCTTCGAAGTGGGACTTTAATACGGCCCTCATTTATTGTTTGCAGATTCATCATTTTTAGGCAGTGACCAGCAAAATACTTTTGGGGTAACTAATAGCCTTGCCGGCTGCTGTAGGTCCCACTTTGAAGGGGGACGATTGCTATTTCCGCAGGAAATGGCAATCAGGGGGATAAGAGCCCTTTAGCGGGGTGGTGCGCTCCTATTTCCACCCGTCAACCTCATTTAGGACATCCCTCAACCACTTCTCCGGATAAGACCCCGGGCCAAACTTCTTCGCCAGGAAATGATATTGTGGCAGGTTCTTTTTTATTAACTCCGACCGCAAAGCCTCGTCCATTTGTTTCTCAACTCCTTTACCTATTTTCTCTTCAAAAAGGGCATTTATCTGTGTTCCCGGTCTCACAAAATCAAGGAATTGCTGCAAAAACTTTCGGGGCTGGTTAGCCAGGTCGTCGTAGAATAAGTATTGGATTCGGTTGGCAGAAAAATGTTTTTCCCAATTGGTGAAGGCATACTCATAGTCGCCGCCCCTGTTGGGTTTGGCCAGGTAGCCTTCAATTGAAAAGCCCGGCACTGCCAGCGCCGAGTAGTAATTCATGCGTATGTTGGACCATGCCCGTTCCACCGGTTCGCGGATTATAAAAACGACCTTCAATTCAGGAAAGCGCCTGGCTATTATTTCTATCACCTCTTCTTTTATTGGAAAATAAAGTGGTGATATATCGCCGGTGGTAATTCCTTCCCGGTTATCAAATAGCAGTGAGTAGAAATACGAACTCAACAACCCTGTGTTGCGCGGAAAATAGCGATAAAACAAACCCCATAAATATTGTTTCTGCTCAAAAGCAAATTGCATATTCAGTTTGCGCCGGTTGGCAAATCTTTTTTTTGCGGCAGCAACAGATTCGGCCGATATTTCCTGGGTGGTTACTCCATATTTCTCCAGCAGCCACGCATTGGCCGGGTCTATAGTGTGCTTGAAATTTACCTCGTTAAAAAAGCAGACTTCCTTAGTTGGGGGCATTTTAAAACCATCAACATGCCTTAGCTGCTCGTACAACCAGGTGGTACCCGTTTTGGCAGGCCCCACAACCAAAAAATGCGGACGGTTAAGTGTCATATTTTAATTGCGGTGAATCTAATAATTATGAGGAGATGTTGCCGTGTATGCGATGTATTAATTAGCATGGGTGCGCTCAACCCAACTGACGGCGTCCCGTCCGGTTTGCTTAACAAAGCTGTCTTTGGCATCATTATATGCCAGGCCGTCTTTAAATTCTACTTGCGACAGGCCCCTTTTCAAAGCATCATATTCATCTCTTACATCCGGATGGGCTTTTAAATAATCGCGTAATGCAATATGCCTTTTAAAATGGTAAGTATCTTTTACTATAACATGGACGTTGGTTAAGGCAGTAAAATCTGCGCCACCCACAATGTCATGCTGTGCGTCAATCGTATCAGGAATTACCCTGCCTTTTGCGGGGGTTAACCTTACAAAAAAGCGGCGGTAAGGCATTACAGGATTGTATTTTTTAAAATAGACGTATCCCATATTAATCATGGGCGGTATTGAGTCTTCCAGTTGTGTTTCATTTTCCAGGCCTACCAATATGTCAATAATTGGTTTTGCACCCAAACCAGGAACAGAGGTGCTTCCGATGTGTTCAATTACCGGATGCAGGCCGTTAAGCGCAGATTCAATAATATGGCGTTCCTTTAAAAAGGTAACGGGCCATAAGGGGTTATAATCTGCAATAATTATTTTCATAAGCTGTATCTAACCGGGGTGAAAGCTAAATAAAAACCTGTTGCTGTAATATTGAACTGGCAAACCGGGTTCGTATCCAATTGTTGTTCGACATACAAGTGGTTGGCGGGGAGGCCAGACCACGAGGGCCCCGGTTTGGCGTCCCCGTCAACCGGAATTTCTATCGGGCAGCAACAATTAGGTATGTAACTGGCAAAGCCGTTAATAATTGCAATCAATTAATTATATATCACAACAGATGTTAAGCTGGCAGGGACACTTATTTTTGTAATCGTATCTTTGGTTGTCCATGAACACCAGACTTGTAAACTTTATTATTGCCGGTATAACTGTTGCCCTTGTTGGCTTAATGTATATTCAGCTTCGATGGATACGGGAAAATTATGCTGTTAGGGAAGAACGTTTCGACCAGGGTGTTTACCTGGCGCTGGGTAATGTGGCCCAGGGTATTGAACGTAACGAGGCCGTGGCTTATTTCTCAAACTCAGGTTTGGGTGACGCCGGGAAAACCCTGAACCACGTGGTTGATACCGTTGAAAGCGTTAAGACCCAGCATCCGCACATTAACCTTGTAGATAGTACCAGTCAGCATGCCTTAAAATTTGCCTTTAGTGACACCAGCGCCGGATTTGTTTCCAAGTTTATGGGTAGCATCACCTACTTGCAGGAACGCGCCGAGCGTATGCACGAAATAAAGACTGACCGCGATATTGCCAAAACTGATGTTGACCGCGAACACCACATTATTGAAATGCAGTTCAGAAAATACAACCGGCTTTTCCAGGATCTGGCCATTCAGTTTATGCTGGATGATAAATGCCTGCGCGACCGGATAACCGGCGACCAGATTCAAAGGCTGCTGAACAACGAACTGAGAAAAATAGGCATCAATACCCCGTTTCAGTATGCGGTGTTTGATAACTGGAGCGAAGGCATGTTGTACGGCAACTTGCAGGTAAGGAAAGAGGAAGCCCAAAATACCAATTTCTACTCCATCAAGCTTTTCCCGAACGACTTGTACGAGAACTCGGGTATGCTGATTGTGAGCTTTCCGCAAAAGAAGAACTATATCTTTCAGGCCATGTGGCTTATGCTTTCGGCAACGGGGGCCTTC
>Ga0182030_10015025_pt1 | contig 15218 bp, 14 predicted proteins | sample 812S3MmetaG_FD_121299 | JGI IMG/M metagenome (GOLD analysis project Ga0182030, IMG submission 121299) | Permafrost microbial communities from Stordalen Mire, Sweden - 812S3M metaG (Illumina Assembly) | ecosystem: Environmental > Terrestrial > Soil > Wetlands > Permafrost | place: Sweden... | reverse complement strand
GGACCGATGAGGAGGTTTTAAGTTGGCCCGACGGCCAGGTTAGGAGCAGCCGTTCAAGGTGCTGCAAAGGGCAACATAACTCCTTATTGGGCGTGGGAGTTGAAAACCTTGCTCAATCGTTCTATTGTTGAGCCATTGCGGGATAACACGGCGTCCGGGTTTCCGGCCCCCGTCCCGCGCATTTGTGTTTTTAAACCGGGAAGTTACAACTCAACATTTTAAAGAGAGTAGGAGATCGGCACATGGAGAACAAGCCGGCACAAAATATTCAGGACACGTTCCTGAACACCGTCCGCAAGGATAAAACCCCCATCACCATCTACCTGGTCAGCGGCGTCAAGCTCACCGGAAAGATCCGTTCGTTTGACAAGTATTCCGTGCTGTTGGAGAACAACAGCCAGGAACAGTTGATATTCAAGCACGCCATATCGACAGTGGTCAGCAATCGAAGCGTGATGCATACCGAGCATCGCCCGATGGCCGTTCAGTCGGGCATGGGCCCGGCGCCGGTCCCCGCTTTGGGCGGCCCGATTACCGCGGAACAGCGATAGCCCGCGGGTGCGTCAACAACCGGTGAGAGCAAGCCTGGTGGAAGCAAGCAACAGGACGGCCGTCACGGACGGACGACACGAGCGCGCAGTCCTGGTGGGCGTGGATATGGGCCGGGCCGGCCATTCAAGAGCAGGCCTTCCGCGACCAGGCTCTGCGAGGCTGGCCGGTGCCGCTGCCGCGCTTGAGAGCCGTGCCGGTGTTCTTGCGGCGCGGCTGGCAGCAGTGCGTCTCGATCAGGATTCGATCACAGACGGTGATTCAGACCTGACTTCAGCGCCCCTCACAGGTGGGGATCGACGCATTGCGCCCGGCACCAAACCCGATACCGAGCCCGGCACTGAGCTGGACGCGGAAGAGTCTCTCGCCGAGTTTCGCGAACTGGTTTCAAGCGCCGGCGCCGTAGTGGTTGCCGAGGTGATGCAGCGGCGCGCGCGGCTTGACCCGGCCACGCTGATCGGCACCGGCAAGGTGGAGGAGATCGCCGGCATTGCTGCTTCCACGGAAGCCGACCTGGTGCTGTTCGACCACGATCTAACGCCCACACAATTGCGCAATCTTGAAAAAGCGCTGCCCTGCCGCGTGCTCGACCGCACCCAGCTCATCCTCGACATCTTCGCCCGCCACGCCCGGACCAGCGAGGGCCAGATACAGGTAGAGCTGGCGCAGCTCCAGTACATGCTGCCACGGCTGGCCGGCAAGGGTAAGTCGATGTCGCAACTGGGCGGCGGCATCGGCACGCGCGGCCCCGGCGAAACCAAGCTCGAAATGGACCGCCGCCGCATCGAGGCCCGCATTGACCATCTCAAGGGTGAGCTCGATTCGGTGCGCCGCGTCCGCAAGCAGCAGCGCCAGCGCCGCGAAGCCGTTCCGGTTCCGACGGTCGCGCTGGTCGGCTACACCAATGCCGGCAAGAGCACGCTGTTCAACCGGCTCACCGGCGCGCACGTGCTTGAATCTTCGCGGATGTTCGCCACGCTCGATCCCAAGTTGCGCGCCATTGAACTACCCAGCCGCCGCAAGGTGCTGCTGTCCGACACCGTAGGCTTCATCCGCAACTTGCCGCATACGCTCGTCACCAGCTTCCGCGCCACGCTCGAAGAGGTGGGTCAGGCGGAGGTGCTGCTGCATGTGCGCGACGCCTCGTCGGCATACGGCGAGGAGCAGAAGTCGCAGGTGGAAAACGTGCTGGGCGAGCTCGACTCGCTGGCCAAGCCGCGCATCGAGGTGATGAACAAGATCGACCTGCTCGCCGATCACGAGCGCGAAGGACTGCTGTCGCGGCCTGCGTCGACAGGAGAGGTTGCCGTCTCCGCGCAGTCGGGGGAGGGAATCGAGGCGCTGCTGGCCGCCATCGACAAGGCCCTGCACACGGACCCCGTAGTCGATGCCGAGATGTTGGTTCCACAGCACGAAGGCGGCGTGCTGGCCGCAGTGGACGCGGGGATGGTGGTGCATAGCCGCGAGTACGAAGGCAATGACGTGCGACTGAAAGTCAGCGGGCCGGCGTCGCTGATCGGCCGGCTGCGGACGTACCGGGTGCGTGGAGATTGATTTTCATCTGCGGGAGTTTCGCATCGACTATTCTGGGACGAAACAACCGATGAGCATCCGGCCCCTCAACGCGCGCACTCTGACGATGAAAGCGATAGAGCTGCAAAACGCGAAGAAGTTCAAGGCAGCTCGTTTGCTCGTCTTCGCCGAGCTGAACGCGAGCGTCTCAATCACGAAGTCGAGACAGAAGATGCTTCTCAACATTTTGATCGGGATTGAATTGCATGCTGGACGGCCGCTTGAGGCCGTGAAGGTCCTCAGGCGGCGGCGGTCGCTGGGAAGTACGACGTGGTCCAAAAGGCTGGAGGACCACTTTCAGGCCGCCCAATTGTTGGCGCAAGGTGGCAAGTGGAGCGAGGCCCGTGCGGAATTGGTTGAAATGTTCACGGACAAAGACTTCTCAAAGTCAGACGGATTTCTGCGCGCAATCGAATTGTATTTTGATCTTGAGCAGGAGTGCCGAAGCAGCCTTGGACCCATTCTTGAAAGAGCAGCAAAGGTGGCGATTCAAAGGTATAGAATCCCTGTCTCGAAGCGCTCCAAAGTTGCGTCGCTTGAGGAGATCGTCACGGAAGCCCGTTTTCTTTACCGCGAAGCTGGCAGCAAATATCAAGCGTTGCTCATTCGAGCCTTTGCAGACGTGGATCGCGAGGAACGAGCCGTTTGAATTCGAGACCTCAGGAACTACGCTTTGAACGAGAAGGTAGGTTTCTTCAGAGCCGAAGCGCGGGAGTTGCTAGCGAAGTTGGCACCGCCGCTTCCAGGCCGACGTCTGGCTCCCAAACAATGAGAATTTTGAGCCATAAGGATGCAGAATGAACCCTGCTGAAACCGATCCCGGCCGCACCATCCAGACCCTCTCCACCCGCGAGGTCTATCGCAACCCATGGATGCGGCTGCGCGAAGATCAGATTCTGCGCTCGAACGGACAGCAGGGTATCTATGGCGTGGTGGAGAAGGACGATGCGGCCATCATCATCCCGCTTGACCAGGCCCACGGCGACGTTGGTGAACCGGACCGTATCTGGCTGGTGGAGCAGTTCCGCTACACCATCGAGGAGCGCGCTCTTGAACTGCCGCAGGGCGGCTGGGAGATGGAGGTCGCCAACCCGGAAGACCTGGCCCGCGGCGAGCTGAAGGAAGAAACCGGCCTCCACGCCGCGCAGATGACGTACCTCGGCTGGAACTGGATAGCCTACGGCTTTACGCGGCAGAAGCAGCACGTGTTTCTGGCCACCGGGCTTACGCAGGCGGAAAAGGATCCCGATCCCGAGGAGCACGACCTGATCGTGCGCTCGGTTGCCGTAGCCGATTTTCAAGAGTTGATGCTTACCGGAGTGATCCGCGACAACTGCACGCTGGCGGCCTGGTGCATGTACTTGCTGTGGAAGGCGAAGCAGGGCTGAACCGGAGACGGTGCAAGCCAGCCCACCCTGGCGACAAGGACGTTGCTAGTGTCCTGTCCCCAACGTCCTTACTATTAAATGGCCTGTCATCCTGAGCGAACGGGGCCCAAGCGTATTTCAGTTCCTGGGTCCCCAAAGAGCGGTCTTTGCTCTTTGGGGCGGAGGTTGGGGGTGGTGAGTCGAAGGATCTGCTTTTATCTTTTCGCGATAAAAACACGAACCTCAGGGACTGGGCAGCAGGAGGGGGCAACCGGAAGTTCCTGCAATCCCATCCTGGCGACAAGACGTCGCCAGGATGGTGCCTCATCGAATGTTTGAGGCCGCTCAGCTAGTACCCCAATGCGGGATGGAATTTCTTGACCGCGCGGATGGTCAGCAAAAGGAAAACCAGAAAAACCACTCCCTGAGCGACGGCAAAGCCGGGCGACGCCTGGCTGGGCGCAAGCCCATGTAACTCCGGAATCTTCTGGAAGGCCTGCGCCACCAGCACAAAGAAGTTGAAATAGAACGCCACGCAGACGGAGACCACGTAGGTCGCTCGCCAGATGCCCGCAAGTCCTTTCACGTAGAGCGCGACGACAGCGATGGCCAGCACGATCAGCGACAAGACTCCGAGAACGATTCCCGGTGTGACGCCGTGAAATGGATAGAAGAATCCAGTCACGCTGGTAAGGCTCGTGGTGACGAAAAACAGCGCCGTCAGAATCCTCAGTCGCAGCGAGTTGAGAAGGCCGAAGATGATGAAGATTCCCGTGGCGATTCCTACCAGGCTCAGGAAAACATGCAGAAAAGTGAATTGCACCAGGCTTAAACCAAGGATCATGGACGTGTCCTTTCAGGGACCGAAGTCAGGGACAGAAGCGACGTTATCGACAACCGCGGCAGGTGCACATGGGGAGCATGCCCCGCTGGGACGACTGAGTACGGACCGCTCAGGCCGCGGCTGCAGTGAGCAGCGCTTCCACTTTCTTTCCCAGATCGCGGGCGACGGTGAGTGCCGTCAGATTACCATGGTGCGTAAGGTAACTCGCCATTTTGTCGCCATAAATGCCTACTCCGCCTCAAACTCGTCAATGAGCGCCGCCGTTCAATTCGAGTTCAAAGGGCGGGCAAGCAACCGCATGGGGTCCATAGATTGGAGAGGTTCCGCGAATGCTCCTGGAACGTAAGGCTGGAACGAAAGGCTGACCATCCCCAAACGTCCGGCCAGACCCTGGCTGTGTGCTCAGGGAACCACTTTATAAATATTGCCCTTGCTGTCGTAGGCCACACCCAAACCGTGGGAGCTAGGATTCGGGCCGGTCAGGCACTCAATCTGAAGGGTTGTACCCTTGTCGCCGGTCACCACAACCTGCCTCATCCAATAGCCCACGGCAGTGGACAGAAAATTCCCCTGCCCATACACCGCATCCCAGGCAAAGGCCAGATTAGGCTGAGGAAGATAACCGCCGGGGTCTTGTGGGCCCTTGGCGTTCACAAAGGAAGCGACGACAAACGACCAATTCCCTTGGAAGCTCTCGCCGCCGCCGTCTTTCAGCGTAAACTTCCCTTTCGTGGCTCCACTGAAATGGGCAGTAATCGCCGGAGGCGCCGCCTGCGCCGCCCGCGGACCAAACACCGGATAGAGCGTTTCTCCGCGCGCAGCTTCGGCGGAGACCATGCACAGGCTCAGCAGGATGAGCGCAACAGTCGGCTTCATGGGAATCCTCTGCCGCTTAGACACACACGAGCGCCGCGCGGTTACTCACGAGCTGCAGCCTTTATCCGCGCTCTTCTATGGGGACGTAAGGCGAGGGATACTCAGGCCCAATGTACTCCGCGCGGGGACGGATCAGGCGGTTGTCGTCCAACTGCTCAATGACGTGCGCGGCCCAGCCGGAGATGCGGCTGATGGCAAAGATGGGCGTGTAGAGGTCGATGTCGATGCCCAGCGTCGCATAGGTCGATGCCGAATAGAAATCCACGTTCGCGTTCAGCTTCTTTTCCGCATTGATGTAGAGCTCGATGGCGCGCGACATCTCAAACCACTTCGGCTGCCCGGAGTCCTTGCCCAACTGCTCGCTCATGCGGCGCAGGTGGGTGGCGCGCGGGTCTTCCGTCTTGTACACGCGATGGCCGAAGCCGGAGATCTTTTGTCGCGACGCCAGCATGTTCTTCACGTATTCCACCGGGTCGGCACCGGCTTTGTCGATGGCGTAAAGCAGCCGGATCACAGCCTCGTTGGCTCCGCCATGCAGCGGGCCCTTGAGCGCGCCAATGGCCCCGGTCACTGCGGAGTGAATGTCGCTCAGCGTGGCGGCGATCACGCGGGCCGCAAAGGTGGACGCGTTCAGCTCGTGGTCGGCATGCAGCACCAGCGCCACGTCCAGCGTGCGCGTCGCCGTCTCAGAGGGCTTTTCGCCGTTCAGCATCCACAGAAAGTTGCCGGCGTGGGAGAGCGAGCGATCCGGCGGCACAATCTCAAGCCCTTTGCGAATGCGGTCGTAGATGGCCACAATCATGGCGATCTGCGCGGTCAGGTTGTAAGCCTTGCGCACGTTGGCGTCGTGGGTATTGTCTTTCTCGTCGGCGTCATAAAAGCTCAGCGCGGAGACGGCCGTGCGCAGCACCTCCATGGGCGTGGCGGAGGTGGGAAAGCTGCGCAGCATGTCCACAATGCGCTGATCGAGCACCCGCGCCAGCGCCAAATGCGCGGTGAACTCGCGCAGCTTCAGCTCATTCGGCAGCACGCCGTTCCAGAGCAGGTACGTCGTTTCCTCAAAGGTGGACTTCTCGGCCAGCTCGTGAATGTCGATGCCGCGGTAAGAGAGCACGCCGGCGTCGCCGTCAATCCAGCAGATTCCCGAGTTCGCCGCAACAATTCCTTCCAGACCTTTTCCCGCGACAGCAGTCGACATAGCCTTCAAAGCTCCCTCTTATCCGACGATATTGTTCATGAAGATGTTAGAAAAGTCATAAACGGCCCTGAAAAGGCGGCGCCGTCCGTATTGCAGTAAAGATGTTTATAACGCAGCGGTTGGATGATTGTCACGGAACATGGGACGCGGAACGGACGATCCCCTCCTGTTTTGGACAATCCCATCCGAGTCAGCATGATTCCGGTTCGCCTTGGCGCGTGTTGATTTTTCCGCACGTCCCGGTTTCCTTAGGTATCCTGTTGGGGTCCCCTAGAGAGCGCGGAGCGAAGGCTGTGGGGCGCACGCAATGGGATCAAACTCCGCGAAGCAGCAAGAAATCTGATTGGGAAGATTCTTCCCGGCGGCATGAATCGAAGGCCGTGAAAACCCAGGGGCGAGCCGCACCGCTCCGGACCTGCTCCCCAGGCCCGGCGAACTGCGAGCCGCAGAGATGAAAGGGAAACACATGAGTGAACTGGAAGAAGCTCCGAGGACTTACTCTGGCGCCTTGCTGGCGGCCATTGCAGTTGCCGTGCTTTTGGGCGTGGGCGGACTGATATGGACGTACACGCTGAGCGGCAAGGTTACCGCCCAGCAGCAGGAACTGGCCGATGCCAAGTCGCAGAACACCAACCTGGCTGCGCAGCTCCGCGAGACCGACGAGCGGTTGAACGTTGCCACCGACGAGCTGAAGACCTCGCTGGGCCTCACGCAGAAGCAGTTGGATGCCCGCGCCCAGGAGTTGCAGGTTCGCCAGGCACGTGAAGAACAGGCCTCCGCCCGGCTGGCCACGGAACAGAAGCAGACCGCTCAGCAGGTGACCGCGGTCTCAAGCGCCGTGACCGACGTGAAGACCGATGTGGGCGGCGTGAAGACCGACGTTGCCAAGACGCAAAGCGACCTGGCCACTGCGGTTACACAGCTCACTTCGATGCGCGGCGACCTCGACGGCCACAGCACGCTCATTGCGCGCAACGCCCAGGAGCTGGAGGTTCTGAAGCACAAGGGCGACCGCAACTACTACGAGTTCACCTTGGTGAAGGGCCAGAAGAAGCCGGTTGGCACGGTGAGCCTGGAACTGAAGAAGGCCGATGCCAAGAAAAGCCGCTTTACAGTGGTGGTCTACGCTGACGACAAGGAATACGAGAAGAAGGACAAGAACCTGAACGAGCCTCTGCAGTTCTACGCCGGCAAAGACCCTGTGTTGTTTGAGCTGGTCGTGAATTCAGTGAGCGCCAAAAACACGATCACGGGCTACCTGTCCTCGCCGAAGGGCGCGCCGGTGCCTGCCGCTACTGGTCGATAACAGGTCCGTGGGGCGCGATTGTCAGGTTGGGCTGGTATTGGATGGCGAAGGTAAAATCCAGCCCCTTGCGCGCGTCCCACTCTTGCTTGCTCATGCGGAAGGCCGAGACGATGGTGCCCTCCATCGTCTCGCCTGGTGCAATGGTGGCTTGCGGTGAGAACGGCTTGCCATGCGGCACCGGCATATTGGGGTAGGCGAGAAAGACGCGGTTGTAGTCGCTTGCCGTGGCCGCGTAGCTGGTGTGAATGCCGTCGTCCATGGTGGCATTGGTCATAATGCTGTGTACAAACAGCGGCTTGTCGCTCTGGTTGTGCAGCTTGACCAGCGCAAACACATACACCTGGTCAAAGCCTTCCTTTGCCATCTGCGCCCCGTTGGCGTCAAAACCCGACGTCTCCGAGTGCTGCGGATGCACCCACACCTGCTCGATCTCGCCGGTAGCCGCGGGCGGCTTCTGCCCGGAGATCACATAGAAAGCGATCGCCGCGGTGACCACCACCGCCGCGATCAGACTGGCCCAGAGCACGTGGCTTGAACCTTTGGTGAGTTCCTCGCCGCGGGCGGCGACATCCAGATCGTTTGAATCCTGCTGCAATAGGCTCATGGCGCCTTTATCTTATTCCCAGAAGGAGTGGCCGCGACACAGTTTTCGCGTGCCTCAGCGAGGATTTCTCACTCGTCGGTTCCGTTTGGGGTGACTTTTGTGGGATGGGATCGAGCGGAAGCGCCGGCGCAGACCTCTCAACGTTTGATTAGTCGTTAGCCTCGCGTTCGATAAGTCCCTTGAGCACCGTCTTGACCGTCACTGTTCCTTTGCGGGAACCTGCCTCGCCGCTTTCGAACTCGATCCAGCCCTCGTTGAACCCGTCAAGCATGCGCATCCGTGGCCCCGGATTCTTCATGCCCTGGAAGGAAAAAAGAGCTTCCCATGTTGCACGCGGCACCGCCTCCATCTTCACCGGGCGGCCCAGCAGATCGGCGAAAGCAGCCGCAATCTGGTTGGGCGTCACGCGCTCAGGGCCTTCCAACTCAACCACGCGATGGCCCTGCCAGGTCTCCTGGAGCAGCGCGGCGGCGGTCTGAGCGATATCGGCGGTCGCCACCATCGGCACGGGCTTGTTCAGCGGCTGCAGAAAGCTCGGAATCACGCCGTTAGCGCGCGCCGGCGCCACGTCCCAACTCGAGTTTTCGAGGAACCAGCCTGGCCGCAGAAAGGTGACGGGAATGGAGAGTTCGCGCAGTGTGTTTTCGATGAGCGAATGTTGCGAGAGCAGGTTGCTCTCCGCGGCCTGGGCGCCGATGGTCGACAAGTGAACCACCCGGCCGGGCCGTGTTTTTTCAAGGGCCGACTTCAGTGAGGCGGCAATCGCCTGCGCTTCGGGAAAGCCGGGGGACGGGTCGAAGATCGGCGGCACAAGCACGAAGATGGCTTCGGCGCCTGCAAACGCTTGCGTGAGCGCGGCGGCATCGGCAATATCCGCGATGGCGACCGGGAAGCCTCGCTGCACCCATGCCGGCGCCTTGCCCGGGTCGCGCAGCACGGCGCGTACGGGCTGATGAGCATCCTGCAGAATGCGAGCCAACTGGCCGCCAATGTTGCCCGTAATTCCAGTAATCGCGTACATTGCAAGCTCCCTGGTGCCGAACAATGGACTACTTCCGCTTCAGGCTTCGATTCTAGTCATACAATTCGGTTGCAACTTCTTGCACGCATATCCTGGCACACGTGCTCAAAAGATCGAAGCAAGGACTGCGGGTCAGGAGGCTGGACGGCTTTGGCAGCAAGCGTATCTTACGGCCTCGGCCGAAGCGCCGATAGAAACTCCTCCGCCCCCAGCGTGTTCAGCACATCCTGCGGCCCCAGCCACGCGCGCCGGAGTTGCCGCAGTCCGTATTCCAGCTTGCCCAGGTTGCGCGCATCGTGCGAGTCGGAATTGATCACGATCTTGCAGCCCAGCTCTTTCGCCAGGCGCAGGTCACGCTCGTTCAGGTCCAGCCGCTCCGGTGCGGCGTTGTGCTCCACGGCCACGCCCAGCTCTGCGGCGCGGCGCAGCACCACGCCCAGGTCAATGGCAAACGGCTCGCGGCGCAGCAGCAGGCGCCCGGTGGGATGGCCAAGGATGCGCACGTACGGGTTCTCAATCGCTCGCAGTACCCGCGCCGTCGTCTCCTCGCGGCTCTGCGCAAAGTGCGTGTGTACGCTGGCAATCACCACATCCATCTGCGCCAGGGTGGCGTCTTCGAGGTCCAGCGCGCCATCGGCCAGAATGTCTACCTCGATCCCGCTGAACACGCGAATGCGACCTTCCATCTCGGCGTCCACGGCGCGAATGCGGGCGACGTGCTCGAGTGCGCGCGCATCGTTGAGCCCGTTCGTCATGGCCAGGTTTTTGGAGTGGTCGGTGATCGCGATGTAGCTATAGCCAACTGCCGCCGCCGCCGCCGCCATCTCGCGGATGGAGTTGTTGCCGTCGGTCGCCGTGGTGTGCATGTGTACGTCGCCGCGAATGTCTGACTGCTGAATAAGTTTAGGAAGTCTGCCGTTCGCAGAACCCTCAATCTCCCCCAGGTTCTCGCGCAGCTCGGGCGGAATCCATTCCATGCCCAGCGCCGCGTAAATGTCTTCTTCGGTGGCCGAAGCCACCACCTCTTCATTGTCCAGCCGCGCCAGTGCCCACTCGCTCAACGTGTAGCCCATCTTCAGCGCCCGCTGGCGCAGCGACACATTGTGCGCCTTCGATCCCGTGAAGTACTGCAGCGCCGCTCCGTACGACTCCGACGGCAGCAGGCGCACATCTACCTGCAGGCCCGTGCCGAGATAGAAGCTCACCTTGTTGTCACCCTTGGCGATGAGGCTGTGAATGCCAGGGTACGCCGCCACGTACTCCACCGGGGCTGCTGTCTGGCCTGGAACGCAGGCAGGCCCAGTGACCAGCAGGTCCAGGTCGCCTGCGGTCTCGCGCCCGCGCCGCAGCGAGCCGGCCGGAGTGACCCGGTCAATGCCGGGAAAAGGGGGCCCAGGAAACGCCAGCAGGTACTCGCCGATGCGTCGCGCCGCGTCCTCGGCCACGTCAATGCGGAACCGGCCCGAGCTGCGCCGGTAGTCTTCGATACCCTTGCGCAGTTTTTCAATCTGCTTCTCGCCCATGCGCGGCAGCCCGGCCAGGCGGCCGGCTTCAATGGCTTCAGACAGCGCATCGATGCTGGCGATCTGCGCGGCGGACCAGAACAGCGCCACGGTCTTGGGGCCCATTCCCGGCAGCTTGAGCAGCTCCAGCAGGCCGGCGCCATACTTCGCCAGCAGCTCCTCGCGCAGCGGCAGCGTGCCGGTAAGCGCAATGGCCTGCAGGTTGGCTGCCATGCTTTTGCCGATGCCGGGAATTTCCAGCAACCGCGCCGTTTCAGCGGCCAAAGCTGTCAGGTCTACCGTCGTCTGCTCGGCGGCTTCGGCTGCCCGCCGGTAGCTGCGGATGCGGAAGCTGTCGGCGCCGTCAATCTCCAGCAGGTCGGCCGTCTCGGTGAGCAGACGCGCCATGGTGAGGTTGTCCATTGCGGAAGGTTAGCAGCGGCTCACGCGGTCGGCAAGGCCGTCGGCTCGGCAGACGCGTGGCTACTCGCTTGTCGCAATCCAAATGCGTCTCAAGGAAAGAAGGGTTTTTTGGGCGCACCGCTAGTAAGCCACCGGGTGGTGGGGCTGCGCGAACACCCAAGGATGCCCCGTGCTGCTAGGCGGCGTTGTGGGCGGCGGCGTCCTTGTAGCGGATCACCGAATCCGCCTGCGGACCCTTTTGACCCTCGACGATGTCGAATTCAACCTCATCGCCCTCCTTCAGAGTCTTGTAGCCGTCCAACTGGATGGATGAATAATGGACGAATACATCTGGCCCGTCTTCGCGTCCAATGAATCCGTAGCCCTTGGCGTTGTTGAACCACTTGACCTTCCCTTTATGCTGAGCCACAGGTTCCCTCTTTCTTTGCTTGGTACGAGGAATCCGGCGGTGAGGGGTCACCGTCGTTAGTCATTAAGACGCCAAAATCGTGGGAAAGGTTGATCGGGTTTTCCGCGCAGGATGCCATAAAGTGAGATGGCGTCAAGGGTTCCTTCGGCGAGGCGCGAAGCTCTCCTGCATGAGTATTCATCTCATGAACATGGATGCACTTGACTCTTGACAAATGGCTTATTTCCGCCGCTTTGCGCCTGTCTGACGTGCATAGAGAAGCACCGCGCTCAGCGTCTTGCCGTCCTTAATGGCGCCCTTGTCGATCATCTTCAGCAGGTCGGAGAGCTTTACCAGGCGAAAATCGATGTCCTCGTCTTCTTCAGGATGCGCATCGCCTGCCACCAGCCCCTCAGCAGTGAAGACCTTCATCGCTTCGCCCAGAAAGCCGGGGCTGGCGAAGTACTCCACCAGCGGCTTCCACTTTTTGGCGCTGTAGCCGGTCTCCTCGGCAAGCTCGCGCTGTGCGCCTGCCAGCGGCTCCTCGCCGGCATCCAGCTTGCCAGCCGGCAGCTCCCAGAGAAACTGGTTGGCGGCGTGCCGGTACTGCCGTTCGATCACGATCCACGGGTCTTTCTTGCTCTTCGAGCTGTCGATGGCCAGGATCACCACGCTGCCGTTGTGGCGGATCACGTCGCGCTCACTGGGCTTGCCGCCCGGCTCGATCAGTTTGTCGTGCTGTACGCGGAACAGCGGCCCTTGAAAGACCGTTTCGGAACTGATCAGCTCAGCGCGTTCTTCTACGGCAGGCTTGCTTGCCTTGCCCGTCTTCGCTTTTGGGGCCTTCGCCTTGGGGGCCTTTTGCGCCGTGTCCGCCGCCTTTGCCTTCTTCTTTGCCGGCTTCAGTTTTGGTTCCGTAGTTGACTCGGCCGCCTTGGCCGCCTTTTTCTTATTCGCCATTTCGATTCATCTCTCCTTGCAACTGGGTCATGGAAAGTATACGCATCGGCTGCCGCCAAAGCTGGCGGCGAACGCACTCTTCTGCATCGATTGATCCCGGCGTGGCATCCTTAACTGAGCCCGATCGAATTCGCGCCGAGAAGCAAGGAAGACGAGACCCCGTTGCTGACCGCAGACTGCTTTCCCAACACCGTGGCGCCGGGCCTGCACCGGCTCTTCCTCGACTATTGCGACGCGAACCCCGCCGTCAGCCGCTATTACGCCGCGCTGCCGCCCGACTCCGGCTGGCAGGCGCCCCCGGCTCTGCCCGCGCACTGGCCTGAAATCGTCCGCGTGCTCGCCGCGCAAAACCCGGTCGCCGCCGGAACTCCCACTGCTGCGGCGCTTGAGGCTCTTGGGGCAGGCGCAGGCGTGGTCGTCACCGGCCAACAGGTGGGCCTGTTTGGCGGCCCGCTCTTCACGCCCTTCAAGGCAGCAACTGCGATTGCCCGCGCACACCAGGCGTCCGCGGCAGGGAAGCCGCACGCCGCCATCTTCTGGCTCGCCAGCGAAGATCACGACTTCGCCGAGATCAACCACATTGTCTTTCCCGCCCGTCGCGAACTCCGCACGCTGGTCTACAACGAGCCAAACACCAACGGCCGTCCCGTTGGCGGCATCGTCATCGACGAACGCATTACGCCGCTGATCGACCAGGCATGGGAGCTGCTCGGCGGCTCCGACGCCATGGATGCCCTGGCCGCTGCCTACCAGCCCGGACGAACCTTCGCCCAGGCGTTCCAGCAGTTCTACGCGATGGCCTTTGCCGCGCAGGGCCTGCTTGTTCTTGACGCCTCCAGCCGCGAAGTTCACCGCATCGGCGCGCCCGTCCTCCGCGCCGCCATTGAACGCGCGGACGAGTTCCACGCTGCGTTGATGGAGCGCAATGAAGAGCTCGAGGCCGCCGGCTACCACGCTCAGGTCGCCGTCGCAGCCGACTCCAGTCTGCTGTTCCTCATCGACGATAAAACCGGCGCACGCGTGGCCTTGAAGCGCACCGCCCCCAGCGCCGCCGAGCCGCAAGGCCTCTGGCAAGCCGGTCGCCACAGCTTTTCCACGGCAGAACTTATCGGCATTCTTGACGCCGAACCCGAGCGCATCTCGCCCTCCGCACTGCTGCGCCCTGTCTTCCAGGACTTCCTGCTCTCGACGTCGCTCATCATCGGCGGCCCGGCAGAGATCGCCTACTTCGCCCAGTCTGCCGTGCTCTTCGATAAAATCCTCGGCCGCGTCACTCCCGCCCAGCCGCGCTTCTCCGGCACCCTGGTCGAGCCGGCCATCGGCGACCTGCTGCGCAAGCACGAGCTCGGCGTCGACCGCGTCTTCAAGGAAACGCAGGACTCGCTGGCACAGCTTCTTGCCGCCCGCTCCATGCCGGTCGAAGGCAAGCAGAAGCTCGCCCGCGCCGGCAGCGCCCTCGACGCCGAGCTCGACCCGCTGTTGGCCTGGATGAACCAGCTTGACGCCGGCCTGGGCCGCTCGGCAGACACCGCCGCCAGCAAGATGCGCTACCAGATGAACCGCCTGCGCCGCCTCTCGGCAAACTTTCAGCTGCAGCGCGAGGCTTCGCTCGGCCGACATGCTGAAGCCATCTCGCAGGCGCTCTACCCCGGCGGCGTCCTCCAGGAGCGCGTCCTCGGCGCTGCATACTTCTTCGCCAAATACGGCTTCGGCCTCGCCGAAGAGATCGTCACCCAGGCCCAGAATCCCTGTCCCGGCCACACCGTCATGCACTTATAGTCCAGACCCGCCAATGTCCTAAGTCTAAAATGCAAACAAAAAATCGGCTGTCATTCTGAGCGAACGGGGCCCCGAACGTTTTTCAGTTCGGGGGTGGTGAGTCGAAGAATCTGCTTTTGTTCTTCGGCGACTTTAGGATTCACCACACCAGCTTTCCGGGTGGCGGGATGACTTCAGTGCCCCATCCATCCGCCGTCTTTTGGCGGATGGATGGGGAACCTCAGCACTTTCACCGCCCCAACAAACGTATAATCCTGACGAAACCCGCGAGGCCCTCTTGAAAAGGATCGTCACCGCCGCACTTTTTTCTTTCCTGACCTGCTCCGCCGCCCTCGCCCAGATGCAGCCCTGCGCCGCTGCCGTCCCGGCCAACGCCTTCCTCGGAATTCAGACCATCCGCCTCTGGCCCGGCGACGCCCCTCAAGCCAAAGGCAAAGCCTGCGAAGACATCCCCACGCTGACCGTCTTCGACCCGCCCAGTTGGAACGCCAACGGCTCCGCGGTGATCGTGCTGCCCGGCGGCTCTTACGTCAACCTCGCCGCCATCCACGAGGGCCGCCAGGTGGCCGACTGGTTCACCCAGCGCGGCTTTCGCGCCTTCGTCCTCAGCTACCGTCTCACCTCCCACGGATACGTGCTCCCCGTGCCGCTGCTTGACGCCCGCCGCGCCGTGCAGATGGTCCGCGGCCGCGCCGCCGACTACCATATCGATCCCAACCGCATTGTCATGATCGGCTTCTCCGCCGGCGGCCATCTCGCCGCGCTGGCCTCCACGCAGCCCGTACCCGGCAACCCTGAGGCCGACGACCCACTGGACCGCGTGTCAAGT
>Ga0182030_10015023_pt1 | contig 15219 bp, 12 predicted proteins | sample 812S3MmetaG_FD_121299 | JGI IMG/M metagenome (GOLD analysis project Ga0182030, IMG submission 121299) | Permafrost microbial communities from Stordalen Mire, Sweden - 812S3M metaG (Illumina Assembly) | ecosystem: Environmental > Terrestrial > Soil > Wetlands > Permafrost | place: Sweden... | reverse complement strand
CCACCTGAACGAGAACATTTTTCTGGGGGTCGGAGCCCTCGGGATTCTGGACGGCAGTGTCGACCTGGCTGAAGATGCCGAGGTCATAGAGCTTGCTCTGGGTATCGAGGAGGTCGCCCTGGCTGAGAGGCTGTCCGGCAGCCACTTGGATTTCGCGCTGCACGACATAGGCGCGGGTGTGATCGAGCCCGGCCACCATTACCTGGTTGACGAAGAACTGTTCGCCTTCCTGGATGGTGAAGGTGACATCTTCGTGGTTGGGCTGGCTGGAGGAGGGGTTGGTGGTGATCTCGAGAGTGGCGTGAGAAAAACCGTGGTTGAAGTAGTAGTTGAGGATCGACTCGCGATCGTTGGCGAGGTTCAGTTCGGAGTAAGGTTGGCCTGCGGCGGTATTGAGTTCAGGAAACGTCTTAAGGGCAATCCTCTGGTTTCCGGCAATATGGAGAGCGTCGACGATCGTCTGTGGGCCTTCTTCAATTTGAAGGTGAACCGCAAGGTGGTTATCGGAGTGGTGATAGTTGTCGTCGACTTTGGTCTGGATCTTGACCTGGCGGAATCCGTTGGAGATGTAGAGGGCCTGGAGATTGGCGACGTCGTTCTTGAGCAAGGCTCCGCTGTAGCGTCCGTGGGAAATGAACTTGCTGGCGGCCAGGATCTGGAGGCGCGGGCGGAGCAGTTTCGTGGAGAAATATTTGTTTCCAGAGATCTCGATGAGTACGAGATTGTGCACCGGACCAGGGTTGATGCGGTAGATGACACGGAGGGCGTCGGGCCCGGTTTCCTTCTGGAACTCGACGGAGGCGTCGAAGAAGCCGCGAGACTGGAGATAATCCAGAAGGTTGCGTTGGCCTTCGTTGAGCAGGTCGTCGTCGACGGCGTTTTCTTCGTAGACGGGGATTTGCTTCTTGAGGACGCCGCGGCTGACGTGAAACCCCTGGGTGTAGATCACGACGACGGGACCGGGTTCGATCAAGAAGGTATAGTCGACAGCGTTGGAATCGGGCTGGTATTTCTGCTCGGCAATAGAAACCTGGGCGAGGACGCGCTGCTGTTTTTGGAACTTCTTGCGCAGATGCTGAAGCGAATTGGTGACGCGGGCGGCGGTGACGCGATCGCCGGAGTGCATCCTGGCGATGTCCTGAACCTGGCCTTGGGAGAAATTCGAGTGGCCGGCAATGTTGACCTCACCGACGTGAGCAGGTTCTCCCGGAGTAATGTGGAAGAGGATATTGACCTGCTGGGTAGCGGCGTTGGAAGTGCTTTCGGCAGTGACGCGGGCGCGGTAATAGCCGTTCTCCTGCATGAGCTGGCGGATATTCTGCAAGGCGCGGTCGAGTTTGTCGAGAGTGTGAAGTTCGCCGAGCTGGAACTTCGAGGCGTTGACGATTTGGTTGGCGTTGGGGTGATTGGGAGCACCTTCCACGTCGATGGCGCCGACAAAGAAGTTGAGCGAGGTGGTGAAGGTGAGCACGACGGCCGAACCGGAGGGAGTGACTTCGGCCTGAATGTCGGCGAAACGGCCGGTGGCGAAAAGAATGCGGATGCTCTCGCGGACCTGGTCGCGGTCGAGCGGCTGGCCAGGTTTTTGCGGGAGCATTTCGAGCAGGCGGGCGGAATCCGAAACGGCGGGAAGCTCGATGGATTGCACGGTGCGTCCGACATAGGCGGACATCGACGCAAGAGCTGAGGTCGCTGAGGAGGTGGGCGCAGTTTGCGGTTCTGTTTGCGGGCCTTGGGATGAATGCGAAAAAGGGGACTGAGGCGATCCGGCACGGGCGGCCGGGCCGAGCGAAACAATAATCAAGATGATGAATGACGCGTACCGTCTCAGCAAATAATTTCCTTGGGCCCGTTGTCTACATTCGATGAAGCACAGGAGGCCCGTGTTGTCTGCATCCTGGCAGCGGAAGCAATCCAGACACACTTATAATAAAGGTTTTGCGGGAAGGAACTGGTGACCTCTTTGAGGCAGGGCGGGGAGAAAGACAAATTCGAGGAACGGTATTCGCGGCAGATTCTGTTTAGCGGAATCGGAACTGAGGGCCAACGGCGGCTGGCGGCGGGCCGAGTTGCGATTGTGGGATGCGGAGCGACTGGGTCAGCCCTGGCGCAACTGCTGGCGCGCGCGGGGGTCGGGACGCTGCGGATTATCGATCGCGATTATGTGGAAGCGAGCAATCTACAGCGGCAATCGTTGTTCGAGGAAGAGGATGCAGCGGAATCGTTGCCCAAGGCGATCGCCGCGAAGCGGAGAATTGCGGCCTTTAATTCGGAGATTACGGTAGATCCGCAGGTCGAGGATCTGGTTCCGGGAAATATTCATGCGCTACTTGAAGGGATGGATCTAATTCTTGATGGGACGGACAATTTCGAGACCCGGTATCTGGTGAATGATTATGCGGTGGAAAATTCCCTGCCGTGGATCTATGCGGCGGCGGTGGGCAGTTATGGGGTGACGCTGAATGTGTTGCCGGGTAAGACGGCATGCATGGCCTGCATATTTCCGGATTCTCCGCGGGGCATGGTGGAGACTTGCGAGACCTCGGGGATATTGAACACGGCGGTGAACCTGGTGGCATCGATAGCGGCGACGGAGGCGGTGAAGTTGCTGATCGGAGGGGCGGCGGCCGAGCGGTTGCGGAAGACGCTGTTGTCGTATGACGTGTGGACGAACGAGCAAGCGGAGATTGCGGCGGGGAATCCGCGGGCGGGATGCCGGGCGTGTGGCGAGCGGGATTTTGTGCATCTGGCGGGTGAAGGGCGTCCGCATATCACGATGTGCGGGCGCAACTCGGTACAGATTCACGAGCGGGCGCGGCCGATTGATTTTACCGAGATGCAGCGGCGGCTGGAAACGCTGGGCGTGGTGCGGCACAACGAGTTCGTGCTGAAGTTTTGGCGCGAGCCTTATGAGATGACGCTGTTTCCCGATGGGCGGGCGATCATCAAGGGGACGACCGACACGGGAGTGGCACGGAGTTTGTATGCGAGGTTTGTGGGGAGCTGAATCATCTGCGTCGGCAGCCGCCAGGTGAGGGCGCGCACAGGACCAAGCTACTCGGTAAGCATGAAGCAGAGCTTCTTCCATCGCCGTTTGGCCGCTCCCGTAGCGGTCCTCCTCACCCAGGGAATCACCCCTGAGAAGATCGCCTTGAGCCTGTCTTTTGGGATTGTCCTCGGCGTCTTTCCTCTTCTCGGTTCAACCACCATCCTGTGTGCGGCAGCGGCTTTGACTTTCCGGCTGAACCTGCCTGCCATCCAGTTCGTGAACTATTTCATCTATCCCTTGCAATTGATCTTGCTTGTGCCCTTGATCCGCCTGGGTGAGAAATTGTTTCGCGCCATGCCCTTGCGATTGTCCCTGGCGCAGATGTTGGCGATGGTGCGTGCGAACTTGCCGCATGCCATGGCGACGCTGTGGCTGGCGGAAGTGCACGCCATCGCAGCCTGGTTGTTGATTGCTCCGCCAGCGTTTCTTCTTCTCTACTTCGTCTGCTCCCGGGTGCTGCGCCAAGCCGCCCGCCGGGCCATTCGCGATCAAGGGACTAAAGTGGTGAACTCGCACTCTCGGACTCTTGACGGACTCTAACTCTCCGTCAGGCGATACCATGCCAGCCCGGCTTGTGCACCCAGCCAGCGAAAGGGCTCATTCGGAACGTAATCCAGGCTGGCGTTGAGGAAGGGATACTGTTGCCAGGGTTGATCGCGGCCGGCTTCGAGATCGGCAATGATTCTTCCGAAGACTGAGGTCAGATTCACGCCGTGTCCGCTGTATCCGAGCCCATAGAAGATATTCTTATCTCTTCCGGTGCAACCGACGGAGGGTGATTCGTTGAGAGACCAGTCGACGATTCCGTTCCAACCTGCTTCGAATTTGACTCCGGACAGGCTGGGATAGATTCGTACCAGCTCACGCTGGAGTTGAGCGAAATGGGAGGCAGCGTTGCCGCCATCACCGACGCCGTTATTGAAAGAATAGCTGGGACTGCCTCCGCCGATGTGGATTCGATTGTCCTGGGTCAAGCCGAGGTAGAAGACTTCGGTGCGGGTGTCATTGAACGGAACTCGCTTGCGCCATCCGATCTGGGCCAGTTGCTGGTCGCTCAAGGGTTGGGTCACGGCAACGTATTCGTGGACGGGCACAATCGAGTTGCGGAAGAATCCCAGTCTTGAGGTGAAGGCATTGGTCGCCAGCACCAGCGACTTTGCTCTGATGGCATGTCCGTCGGTGGTGTGAAGAAGGTGTTCGCGACCTTCTTCGATGCTGGACACGGCTGTGTTTTCGTAAATTTCCGCGCCGGCGGTCTCGGCGGCGGATTTGAATACGTGCACGAGCTTCATGGGATGGACTTGTCCGCCGCTGGGGTCGTAGAAGGCTCCCTCGTAGAGTTCGGTGCCGATTGCGTTGACTAGCTGCTGCTTATCCCAGAACTCAACCGGCATGCCGAGGGATTGCGCCTGCTGCACGTAGGCTTTCGCCGCTTTAACTTCGTCGGCGGTGAGGAGCACTTGCAGAGCGCCGTTGGTCTCCAGTTCGCAGTCGATGCCGGTGGCGGCGCTGAGCTTCGACAAGGTTCGGATGTTCTCGGCGGTGAGGTCATAGATCTTTTTGTCGATGGTCTTGTCAGCGGCGGGAGCAGAACTGAAGTCCATGTAACGGTCTTCGGTCATGGTCAGCACCATGGCGCCGTTGCGTCCCGAGGCTCCGTTGCCGCAGCCCTTGGCTTCGAGGACGACGACGCGCTTGTGCGGAGAGACGCTGCGGATATAGTAGGCAGCGGAGAGTCCAGTGAGACCGCCGCCGAGCACCGCGACGTCGACAGCGATGTCCTTGGTCAACGGCGGATTCTGTGGTGGCTGACTTCTCGCCCAATAGCTGTGGTTGGGCTCAAACTCCAGCGGTTCACGCCAGATTCTGGGAGAGATCTGGTTCAGCGCGACGGAGCCGAGCAGCGCACCTCCGCCAGCGAAGGCTGCTTTTTTTAGAAAGCGGCGTCGGCTTGGGAGTTCTGGCATGGGCGGACGTCCCTTTATCGACAGACACGGATGGGATGAGGGGACGGGAAACGCGGAATTGTAGGAAAAGAATTGGCTGCCCCCCAGGGATTCGAACCCCGATAGCCTGCTCCAGAGGCAGGTGTCCTAGCCGTTGAACGAGGGGGCAACGCATTCATTATCCAACGAGTGGCAACGTGGGTCAACCAGAGGGTGATGCCAGGAGCGGTGATCTCGTGTGCTGATTCCCCGTTCGCGCTAAACTTTGTTGGAGCCGTTGATCTGGCCGGTTGCACGTGCAAGGAGTTGTTTATGGTTACTGCCTTTGAGAATGCTTCCGCCGAGTACACCGAAATTGCGCGCCGCCCGCTGGAGGCGGATCGATGTGCGCTCCTGGTAGTGGATATTCAGGAGAAACTGCTGCCGCCGATCTTTCACAAGGAAGAACTGGTGCGCAACTCGAAGCTGTTGATCCGCGCGGCTGGGGTGCTCAAGATTCCCGCCGTCGTGAGCACGCAATACGCAAAGGGGCTGGGCAAGATTGTGCCGGAGGTCGCTTCCCTGCTGCCGGACACCGAGGCGATCGATAAAGATCGGTTCTCCTGTTTCGGCAGCGAGGCGTTTTGTACGCTGCTCAAGCGCCTGCCCGGCAATCGCAACACGCTGCTTTTGTGCGGCATGGAAAGCCATATCTGCGTGATGCAGACGGCGCTCGGGGCGCTGCGCGAAGGCTATCTGGTGCACGTTGCGTCGGACGCGGTGAGCTCGCGAACGGAATGGAACTGGAAGATCGGACTGGAAAGAATGCGGGCCGCTGGCGCGGTGATTTCTTCGACCGAGATGGTGATCTACGAACTGATGCGCTCCTCGTCGTCGCCGGCATTCAAGGAAATGCTGCCGCACCTGAAGGGATAGACGTCGACGAGATCTTGGGACCAGTTACCGATCCCACCAAGCATTATCGTCCCTAGCAAAGCGACGGATATTGGTGTTTGCCCACTGCGGCAATAACGGTGGAGCGGGCAAGAACCAAGATCCCTCGCTTCGCTCGGGATGACAAGTTTATTTATTCGACGCTGCCTCTGAGGATCGCCTAGCTGGCCGCAGGCTCCTTTGCTTTTACCCGGACAACTGTGATCTTGGCGAAGCCCTCTTCAAACGCGGGCGGCTTCAGCTTGGCAGCCATGCGGCGCATTACGTCCTCGGGAACGACACGGTCGCGTCGCTGGTGGCGCTCAACGCAAACCTCGAGCGGAACGTCGAAGAAGACGGCGTGTACTTCGTACTGGTAATCCTTGGCCAGCTTGATCCAGTGCTGGCGTTCCTGCGGGGTGAGGTTGGTGGCGTCCACATAGTTCATGGGACGCTTGGCGATGAGCCGCGCTTTCAGCATGGAGCGAAGGTTCGAGAAGACGAGATCCTGAAAGCGCTGCTCGCGCACGTCATCAAAGAGTAGGGAACGCACCATGTCGCTGGAGAGCGCGACGACATTGTGGCGCTTGAACCACGAACTCTTGCCGGAACCGGGCAGGCCGATCGCCAGCACGACCACGCCTTTCGGAGGACGCGGCGCGGCGGGGATCGCCGGAACTTTCGGTGCGGCTGCAGCAACTGGCGGAGCCGGGGTTTGACCTTCTGGCTCGCCCACGTCCGAAAAATCATCCGCCGCGGTCTCTTCGGAGACCACCGGGATGGAGCCTTTCACCGCGGCGGGGGCAAAGGCTTGAGCAACGGCCTGTTCGCGCCCGCGGCCACCGCGTCCTCGGCCACCGCGACGACGGCGGCCGCGACCGGTGCTTGAAGCGGGGGTCGCGGCAGAATCGTGGACCTCGCGCACATCTGGCGAGGGCGGCATTTCAGAGGGCTGGGCTTCGGAACGCACCTCGCCGGAACGCGGCTCTGCGGCGCTCGGACGCGCCCGGCGAACGGGTCGGGGCTCGCGCACCGGCGGAGCTGGAGCGGAGACTTCCGGTTCGCTGTTGCGGGCGTCTTTGCTGGTGTCTCCGGCGATGCTGGGCGGTTGCTCGGCGTCGAAATAGGCCGGCTGCAAGGGCGGAGGAGCGGGCTGATCGGAGGTCTCTGCGGGAGTCTTTTTGCGGCGCGTGAGGCGCTCGCGCATCCATTTGCGCATGCAAGGTTTTTAACACGGAAGAGAGGGTGGGATCAATCGGGCAACCCGGCGTGAACCATAGCAGATAGGAGAAGGAGGCGAGAGATAGCAACTCGGCTGAGTTCGGGCCCGTGGTCATCTTGTTCTTATTTTCCTGCGTCGAACTTTCTTGCGTCGAGTGCGTTGCCTGGGGCGTTCCGTTTTGGGGTGTAAGTTTATCTTCTAGTTACCCTACACCCTCCCCCTCCATGATTTTGCAAAATATCTGGAATCAGCAACTTAGCGGCAGCGACCGGCGAAATTCCTCGCAAAGGCTGAGGCTCCCTGTGCTAACGTGGGTATCTCTATCTCTAATCTCTATCTGTATCTGTGCGGCAACGAGAATAAGGTTTGAGGATCGGTCTATGTCAAACAAGCTCGGGCTCGGAATTGCGTATTTCGTTGCGATCGTTTACGTGCTTTCGATCCTTTTGCCTTGTCTTTACTGTTTGCAGCATGGATGCAAGGGACCGGGTGAGCTCGATGCTTTTCTGCCCGCCTTCGGCCTCACTCCGTTTGGGGGAATCGCTACGGCTTTCTCATTGCGCCATGCCATACAACAGATCAGAAGAGGACAATCGTGGTCTTGGGTTTTCTGGCCTCTGGCAATTGTTTTCGCGATTGTTCTGCTCGGTGTGATTGCCCTTATCGCGCTCGTGATTTATTACACTGCATTTCATCGTTCATTTCCTCATCGTTAAGGACGGGTTGCCAACGTCTTTCCGTGCTGTGGGGCCAGGGAAGTGACTTACTGGCCGGTTGCGTTGAGAACCATGCTGCCAAAACCATCGGCAACGCCTACTAGCCAGAGATCGCCCCCCGGAAGTACGGTGCCGCCCGCGAGCACGTCATCAATCTCTTTCAGTTTCCTTGGATTCGGACTCGGAGTGGGCACGAGCGACCATTTCGTCCCATCCCAGTGGATTACGAGGTTGGTAAGTTGCTCGGGGCCGAAGGCATCGCTATCGCCGAAGGCCCAAACGTCGTTGGTGGAGACGGCGATGACTCCGCGAAGCTCGTTGGACACGGATTGCGAATTATTTCCGCCGAGGTTCGGACTGGGAACCACCGTCCAGCTAGTTCCATCCCAATGCTCGACTAGCGTTTTCTGGGGACGGTCCTGGTTGGCGGTCGCGACGTAAAAACCTACCGCCCAAACGTCGTCGGAGGCCACTCCTGTAACTCCGAGGAGCGCGTTCTCTCCATTGCCGGGGCTGGGGCTTGCAACCGCGGTCCACGTCGAACCGTCATAATGCTCGGTAAAGGTTCCGCCAATGGCACCGACGTCCCCCACAGCCCAGACGTCATTGGTGGCGATGGCGGTGATACCAGAAATGAAACTGTTCAGGTTCGACTCGTCGGTTGTGGCCGTCCAGGAAGTGCCGTCGTAGTGTTCGAAGAGCGGGAAGGCTTCCTGACAACATCCAATCAGCGTGAGGATCGAGCCCGCGGCCCACATGTCGGTGGGCGATATAGCGGTTAACCCGTCCAAGAACGGCTGGTCTGTGGGCTTGAACGTGGGCCCGGTCGAAACACTCCACGCGGTACCATCGTAGTGCTCGATGACCTGGTTCGGATTATCTTCTTGAATGTTGATGTTTCCTACGGCCCAAACGTTGTTGGGTGCGAGGTCGGCCACGCCAGTGAGGGCGCTGGTGAGATCGCCCTTAATGTGGGGCAGGGCGAAGGCTTTCCATTTTGTGCCATCGAAATGAACTCCCGATTCGCCGACAGCCCAAATGTCCGTTGCCGAAGATGCGGAAACCGAGTACAGATCGCTATGAAAAGGAAACGCTCGAATATTAGGCGTCTTTACGACCGTGAAAATGGATGAAGGCGGAGCCTCGGTAACCTGCGCATGCATCGCCAACGGAGTGGAGCTCGTTACTGCGACTGCGGCAAACAGCAGTAGAACTTTTCTCATGGTTACAGCCCCCTTGGAATGGTCAGTTTATGCTGCCGATGAAGGCTAATGCCAGCCGCCTCTCCGGTTGTCACGGGAGTGTCACGCATAGGTAAATTTTCGTTGAAACGGGGGGGGATTGAGTGCCTTTGTAAGCTTTTGGCGTCGCCCGTCCCGTCCTCACGGTCACTGGTTTTGGATCAGCCTCCTAAGATCCCCACTCTAAATTTCGCAAAGAACGCGAAATTTAGAATGGGCCACCCGTCAACAGTTGCGGAGGTTGCAGGTTACGCGGAGGGCAGCTAAATTAGGTGCGAGAGTGGGAGTTAATATGAAAAAGCCCGTCCCGGTGGAATCTGCCTCTGCATTCATCTCTGCCTCTGCATTCATCGATGAGAAGATCAAGGAGCTTGGGGACTGGCGCGGGAAGATGCTCGCGAAAGTGCGCGGAATCATACACGAGGCCGACCCTGAGATCGTCGAAGAGCGGAAGTGGGTCAAGCCGACATCGCCGGGGACTCCGGTCTTTTCCCACGGCGGCATTGTCTGCACGGGAGAGACGCACAAGAACGTCGTCAAGATGACATTTGCCAAGGGAGCGGCGTTGAAAGACCCTTCCGGTCTGTTCAACTCCAGCCTCGAGGGGAACGTCAGGCGCGCCATCGATATCCACGAATGGGACAAGATCAATGAGGCGGCATTGAAGGACCTCATCCGCGCCGCAGTGGCGCTCAATCTCAAGGGCAAGAGCAAACCGAGGCCGCGGGGAAAATAACCAACCCTTCGACAAGCTCAGGGCAAGCTCTAAATTTCGGCAGTGGTGCAACTTGGCTTACGCGTTGGGCCGGTTAAGCGGGAGATCCTTCGCTACGCCTGAAAAACGGCTCCGCTCAGGATGACAGTGGTTGTGTAATAGTGCAAACCCCACCACTGCCTACGCGGTCGCGCTTCCCATCTGATTGACTTTTAGCCGTTACAATAGTGGCATGCCCGGGACAATTCCAGAAGCAATCCACGGCCAGAAATATATATCTCTGACCACGCTTCGGAAGAACGGCGTGAAGGTAGCGACGCCGGTATGGTTTGGGGAAGACGGCGACAAACTTTACGTGATGACGCGCAGCGATATGGGAAATACGAAGCGGATTCGCAACAATCCGCAGGTGACGGTGGCTCCCTGCACGATTCGCGGAAGAGTGACGGGACCTGAATCCGCGGCTACGGCGCGGATTCTGCCGGCGGATGAGCAAGCCCATGCGCGGCAAACTGTCAATCGGAAGTATTGGCTGGCGCGGCTGACATCGCCTTGGAGCAGGGCGGATGCGTTCCTGGAAATAGGCTTCCCATAGCGCCGACTGTCAAGGATCAAGCTCACATAGTTCCGTGATGGGAACGGAAGTCTTACCAAATCAACCGACCGCTCATTTACGCCGGTTCCCTACCCTGCTAACATCATCTGTCTGCACAAAAAGCTCAGACGATTTCTGATTCTGCACTTATACCTGGAGGAACCATGGCAATTAAAGTTGGCATCAACGGCTTCGGGCGCATCGGCCGCAACGTTCTGCGGACGTCCCTCAACGACCCCAACCTGGAATTCGTGGCGGTCAACGATCTCACCGATCCGAAGACGTTGGCGCATCTTCTGAAATACGATTCCGTTCTCGGCAACCTGCCCAACAAGGTCACCGCCGGCGCTGACAGCATCTCGGTGGACGGGAAGGTCATTAAAGTTTTCAAAGAGAAGGATCCCGCTGCTCTTCCCTGGGAATCGGTGGGCGCCCAAGTCGTGATCGAGTCGACCGGCCGGTTCACTGACGCCACGGACGCCAAGAAACACCTGCGCGGGACAGTGAAGAAAGTGATCATCTCGGCTCCGGCGAAGAACGAGGACTTTACGGTTGTGCTGGGCGTGAACGAGGAAAAGTACGATCCCAAAAAGCACCACATTATTTCCAACGCTTCCTGCACCACGAATTGTCTGGCGCCGATCGCCAAAGTGATCAATGACCAGTTCCATATCATCAGCGGCACCATGACCACGATTCACTCCTACACCAACGATCAGGTGATCCTGGACTTCCCGCACAAGGACTTGCGGCGCGCTCGAGCCGCGGCGCTGTCGATGATTCCGACGACCACGGGCGCGGCCAAAGCGCTGAAGCTTGTCGTCCCTGAGTTAGCTGGCAAGCTCGACGGTTTTTCCATGCGCGTGCCGACGCCGAACGTATCGGTGGTCGACCTGGTGGTGTGGGTGGAAAAGAAAACGACCAAAGAAGAAGTGAATGCGGCGCTGAAGAAGGCCTCGGAGAGCGGGCCGCTGAAGGGCTATCTGGGCTACGAAGAGAATGAGCTGGTTTCGTCGGATTTCAAGGGCGATCCGCGCTCTTCGATCGTCGATGCCGGCATGACCCTGGTGGTGGGCGGCAATTGCGTGAAGGTGATCTCCTGGTATGACAATGAGTGGGGATACTCCTGCCGCGTGCGGGATTTGATTCACTACATTGCCGACAAGGGTCTGTAGGTTTGTAATGCCGTAGTGGTAGTGCCGGCATCTTGCCGGCTGTCCAGAGTGCGGGCGGGACGCCCGCACGACAGCCGCCGGGGACGGCGGCGCTACTTTCATTTTGCCTCTGTAAAGGACGAACCAGCCAATGTCCAAGCTATCCATACGTGATCTCCCTCTGAACGGCAATCGAATCTTCATGCGCGTCGACTTCAATGTTCCGCTGGAAGACGGGCGCGTGATGGACGACACGCGCATCCGCGAAACCCTGCCTTCCATCGAGTATGCCCTGCGGCACGGGGCGAGACTGATTCTGGCCTCGCATCTGGGACGCCCGAAGGGCAAGCCTAATTTGAAGATGAGCCTGAAGCCAGTGGCGGAGCGGCTGCGCATGGTGCTGGACAAAGAACTGGCGCGCGGCGAGAACGTGGGCTTCTGCCCCGACTGCGTGGGACCGGAAGCGGAGGAAGTCGCCACACAACTGGAAAAGGGTCAGACCTTGCTGCTGGAGAACTTGCGATTTCACGCGGAGGAGGAAGCGAACGACGAGAAGTTCGCCAGGCAACTGGCGAATCTGGCCGACTTCTACGTGAACGATGCGTTTGGCACCGCACATCGGGCGCATGCCTCCACCGTTGGCATTACGAAGTTCGTGTCTAAGTCGGCGGCGGGGCTGCTCATGGAGAAGGAGCTGCAGTACCTGGGCAAAGCGTTAGAGCATCCTGAGGCGCCGTTTGTGGCGATCCTGGGTGGAGCAAAAGTCAGCGACAAGATCGGCGTGATTCGGAATCTGATGGGCAAGGTCGATTCGCTCATCATTGGCGGCGGCATGGCCTATACCTTCCTGAAGGCGCAGGGACAGGAGATTGGCAAGTCACTGCTGGAGGCTGACAAAGTTGACCTGGCGCGGCAACTGTTGGACGAAGCGAAGCAACGAAAAGTGAGGTTCCTGCTGCCGATCGACCATGTGGTAGCGCTGAAGCCCGAGGCCAACGCGGTGGTGCAGCAGATCGGCGAAGGGCAGCCGATTCCGGCCGATCGGATGGCCCTGGACATTGGGCCGAAGACGATTGAACTGTTCTCGGAAGAAATTTCGCGAGCCCGCACCATTGTGTGGAACGGGCCGATGGGAGTGTTTGAGGTTCCGGGATTTTCCCGGGGGACTTTCAAGATCGCGCATGCGGTAGCGGAGAATGTGGGAGCGATTTCGATTGTGGGTGGCGGAGACACGGTCTCTGCGGTGCACGGGGCCGAAGTTGCGGACAAGATGACGCATATTTCCACCGGTGGCGGAGCGTCGCTCGAATTCCTGGAAGGAAAGAAGCTGCCGGGAGTGGAAGCGTTGACGGATAAAAAGTGATCGGTGTGGATACGGGCGTGCGAGCTTTCATAGTTCGGATCCTGCTGGACCAAGGGCGGAGCATCGAAATCGAGGGACCGGCCGACATTACCGGCGAGACGACCGACGCGATCGTGAACGCAGCGAACTCATCTCTTCTGGGCGGGGGCGGAGTGGATGGCGCCATTCACCGAGAGGGCGGACCTGCGATACTCGCCGAATGCCGGCAGATTGTGAGCAAGATTGGAAGCCTGCCTGCGGGAAAAGCCGTTATCACGACCGGCGGACGGCTCACCGCTAAGCACGTGATTCACACCGTGGGGCCGATTTATCGCGACGGCAAACACGGAGAAGCGGAGAAGCTGGCGAGTTGTCATCGCGAGTCTATTCGGCTGGCCGACGAGCACGGTCTCAAGTCTTTGTCGTTTCCTGCTATATCCACGGGGGCGTATGGATATCCGGCTTCAGAAGCCGCGCCCATTGCCATTTCCGCCACGGTCGAGGCTCTCGCCTCGGCCGACCATGTGAGTAAGGTACGATTCGTTCTGTTTGACATCGCCACACTGAGAACCTACACGCGAGCCGCTGAGGAGTTGCGGGATCCGAAGTCCAAGTCATGCTACACAATCGAGAAGGGACCTTCATGAGAACCAAGCTGATTGCCGCCAACTGGAAGATGTACAAAACGCCCGAGCAGACAAGCGAATTCTTTCGCGACTTCCTGCCGCTGGTCGCGGGCCATACGCGCGATGAGATCGTGGTCTGCCCGCCTGACGTGGACCTGGCGGCGGCGCTGGAAGCGGCGAAGGGATCGAATGTGGCCATCGGCGGACAGAACGTGCATTGGAAAGCGGAGGGCGCGTTCACGGGTGAGACTTCGGCCGCGATGCTGCTGGCGTTGGGCGTGACCCACGTCATCATCGGACACTCGGAGCGGCGGCAATACTTTGGCGAAACCGACGACACCGTGAACCTGCGGCTGAAGGCCGCGCTGGAAGCCGGTCTTACGCCGATCTGCTGCGTGGGCGAGGTGTTGCAAGAGCGCGAGGCGGGAATGACCGACGACGTGCTGCGACGGCAGTGCGTGCGAGCTTTCCATGCCGTCTCCGCCAAGAAGGCGGCGAAGCTGGTGGTGGCCTACGAGCCGGTATGGGCGATTGGCACGGGTAAGACGGCCACTCCGGAATTGGCGGGGGAGGCGCACGGGGTGATTCGTCGGGAAGCCACGGAAGTGTTTGGCGAGGAGTTCGCCTCGAAGCTGCGCATTCTCTACGGCGGGTCGGTGAAGCCGGAGAACGCCGCGACTTTGATGGCGCAAGAGGAAATTGATGGAGCGCTGGTGGGCGGGGCGTCGCTCGAGGCGAAGTCGTTTGCGGCGATTGTGAAGTATTGAGTCAGTTTCGTTTGCTATCTCAGACTGTTCCAGCTTTTTCAACATTATCGTGTTTTTGGGCTAATGAATGTCGCCGCTTCGCGCAAACTGGCGAGGTCCCCTGGCAGGCCAGAAATGTGTCGCGAATAGAAACTCCTTGCAGTGCGCTGGCAGTAGGGACGGGCTAGGGATCCTTCGACTGCGTTTGTGCTTCGCGAACGCGAAGCACAAACTCCGCTCAGGATGACAGGGTCCAAGGGGCTTGATGCGGAACTACTGTTTGATCTGCTACTCTTTCCTGCTCGCAATCCCATGAGTTCAATCTGATCGAAGACAGAGAGCGTGGATGACGGAAACTGTGCGTCCGGAACCGAGCCGGCTGTACCGGTGGCTGGTTTTAATTGTGGTCAGCCTGGCGATGTTTGGCAGCTATTACGTGTACGACGCGCTTAGTCCTCTGGCCGATGTGCTCAAGCACCAACTGGGATTCACGGATCTGGATATCGGGTTCTTGCAGGCGATCTACAGCTTTCCTAACATTTTCACGGTGCTCATCGGCGGATTCGTGATTGACCGCATCGGGCTGCGAAAGTCGCTGATGATTTTCGCCGTACTTTCTTTCGTTGGTCCAGCCATCACCGCCGCCACCAGTCATCTCTCGATCATGGCGGCGGGACGCCTTATTTTCGGGATGGGAGCGGAATCGTTGAACGTCGCGGTCACCACTGCACTGGCCCGCTGGTTCCGTGGCAAGGAACTGAGCTTTGCTTTTGGGTTGAACCTGACGGCATCGCGACTGGGCACATTTGCGGCGCTGAACTCTCCGACCTGGGCGCGCGCGGCTTATGCCAACTGGCGAACTCCCTTTCTGATCGCGCTGGCCTTCGGTGCGCTGAGTTTGGTAGGCGCGATCATTTACTGGGCCATGGAGGAATGGGCGGAGAAGAACTACAGT
>Ga0182030_10015022_pt1 | contig 15219 bp, 15 predicted proteins | sample 812S3MmetaG_FD_121299 | JGI IMG/M metagenome (GOLD analysis project Ga0182030, IMG submission 121299) | Permafrost microbial communities from Stordalen Mire, Sweden - 812S3M metaG (Illumina Assembly) | ecosystem: Environmental > Terrestrial > Soil > Wetlands > Permafrost | place: Sweden... | reverse complement strand
GCCACCGCCAGCGCGGCGGTGCCTCCTTCGAGCGCGGCGACGCGCTCTTCCAGCACTGCCTGGGTCGGGTTTCCGATCCGGGTATAGATGTTTCCGAACGCCTGCAGCCCGAACAGCGACGCGGCATGATCGGCGTCATTGAACACGAATGACGTGGTTTGATAGATCGGCGTCGCCCGCGCGCCGGTGGTGGGATCGGGTTGCGCGCCGGCATGTACGGCGAGGGTGGCGAACCCCGGAAGACGATCGGTCATTCTCTGCGTCCTGTTTTGCATTATTTAAAAATGGCAGCGCCACTATGCTGATCGCAGCGGCGTCCGCAGTCAAGGCAGTGCGATGCGTCAACTGTTATTGCGAGCGGTCGTGCTTTGGCTTGTCGCGTTGGTGAAACAATCGTTTCGCATTTGCGTCACGCGAGGTCGATCTTGTTGTTTGCGGCGCGATCCGACGCGGCGGTTTCGCCGCCACCGAGGCTCATCCGGTTCAACGAAAGCCGCATGCCCTGGGTCGGCGTCGGCGCGCGCTTCGAACTCAGCGTCCGCGAATTGACGCCCATCCACGAAATTTCCGAGGACAGCCGGCCATATTCAATCTTCGGGCAGCGGTTCATGACCACCTTCAGACCGGCGGCCTCCGCTCTTGCGGCGGCGGCGTCGTCGCGCGCGCCGAGCTGCATCCAGATTATTTTCGGCAATGGTATCAGCCTCAATGCTTCATCGACCACCGGCATGATGTGGCTGGAATTCCGGAAAATGTCGACCATGTCGATGGGACGGCCGATATCGTGCAGCGACGCGACAAAGGGTTTGCCGAGCAGGCTTTTACCGACGTGACCGGGATTGACCGGGATCATGTCGTAGCCGCGCTGCGCGAGGTATTTGAAGGCGAAGTAACTCGGCCGCACGTTGACCGGCGACGCCCCGACCATCGCGATGGATTTTACACCGCTGAGAATTTCACGGATGTAACTGTCGGGATAAGCGTCATGGTTCATTGTGTCTCCAATCGGAATCGGCCGGATTGATTTACCGGTCTTGCCATTTCGGCTCGCGCTTCTCGATGAAGGCGCCGATGCCTTCCTCGGCGTCGCGGGCCATCATGTTTTCGGTCATCACTTCCGCCGCATAGCGATAGGCGTCCGCAAGATCCATTTCGGCCTGGCGGTAGAACGCGGCCTTGCCGAGCTTGATCGTGTAAGCGGATTTGAGCGCGACCTTTTGCGCCAGCGCAATAGCCGCATCCCGTTCGGTGCCGGCAGCAACGACGCGGTTGACGAGGCCGATATCCCGCGCCGTCGTCGCGGAAACCGGCTCGCCGGTGAGCAGCATTTCCATCGCCTGCTTGCGCGGGATATTGCGCGACAGCGCTACCATCGGCGTCGAACAAAACAGACCGATATCGACGCCGGGCGTGGCGAACGTGGCGAGTTCCGACGCCACCGCGAGATCGCAGCTGGCCACCAGTTGGCATCCGGCGGCGGTGGCGATACCCTGGACCGCGGCCACGACCGGTTTGGGCAATTGCACGATGGCCTGCATCATGGCGCTGCAGGCGGTCATGATCTCGGCGAAATAGGCGCGGCCGCGATCGGCATCGGCGCGGCGGGCGGTCAACTCTTTCATGTCGTGGCCGGCGGAAAAGGCTGAACCGTTGGCTGCGATCACCACCGCGCGTACGCTTGCATCATCGCCGATATCGTTCAGCGTCGCGTGCAGTTCGCCGATCAGCCCTTCGGACAGGCTGTTGCGGGCCGAAGGCCGATTGAGCGTGAGCACGGCGATGCTGCCCCGCATCTCGCGCAGGAGTATCGGCGATGGCGGCTTGGCGGCTCGTGCGGTTCGGCTGGTCATCGAAATATCCATTTGGACAGGCCCACTATCCAACGTAACAGACAACCGGGGTGGTGGTTCGAGAGTTCTCTTTATTACCTCAATAAGTTCTGGCAAGAGAACTTTTGACCGAGGGCAGGCGGAGCGAGATGGCAATTGCGAAAATGAGCGCGGCCGAACTGGGGAGGTTTCTCGATGTCGAGTATCCCCAAATCTTCCGCGGTGGCGATATATCGATCGAAAGCGCCGACGGGGCTTCGTGCCTGCTCCGTCAGCGCTACAGCGACCAAATGCTTCGTCCGGGCGGGACGGTCTCGGGACCGACGCTGATGGCGCTGGCTGACTTCGCGATGTATGTCGTGCTGCTGTCGGCGATTGGCCCGGTCGGTCTCGCTGTGACGACAAATCTCAACATCAATTTTCTGCGCAAGGGCCAGCCCGGCCAGGATGTCCTTGCGGCAGCGAGGCTTCTGAAACTGGGCAAGCGGCTTGCGGTCGGCGAAGTCAATCTGTTGTCGGGGACGTCGGCGGATCCGATCGCCCATGTCACGGCAACCTATTCCATTCCAAATGCTTAGTGTTTTTCACGGTATTATTACACCATAATTATAAGCTATTGTTTTTAAATGATTAATTTGTGCTATTAAGCATTGACGCGCACGGTGCTGTTATCTAGAAAGCCAGCAGTTCGGCGCAATCGCGCCCAACGTCCCCTTTCACGGATTTTCTCACATGAAAACCTTTTCGGCAAAGCCAGCCGAGGTGACGAAGAAGTGGATCCTGATCGACGCCAAAGGTCTGGTGGTCGGCCGGCTCGCCTCACTGGTCGCGATGCGGTTGCGCGGCAAACACCTCCCGACCTATACGCCTCATGTCGATTGCGGTGACCACGTCATCATCATCAACGCGGCCCATATCGTGTTGACCGGGCGCAAGCGCGACAACAAGGTCTATTACAACCACACCGGATTCATTGGCGGCATCAAGGAGCGCACTGCAAAGTCGATCCTCGAAGGCCGGTTTCCCGAACGCGTGGTTGAAAAGGCTATCGAGCGGATGATTCCGCGCGGACCGCTTGGTCGCGTACAGCTCGGCAACCTGCGTGTTTACCCCGGGGCCGAGCATCCGCACGAAGCCCAGCAACCCGAGACGCTCGACGTCGCATCAATGAATCGCAAGAACATGAGGGCCGCATAAGATGTCCGACACCATGCAGTCTCTCGATCAGCTGTCGTCGCTGAAGCCGGCCACGCCGGAAGCGCCGAAATACGTCAAGAAGGTCGACAAGCACGGCCGCGCCTATGCCACCGGCAAGCGCAAGGACGCGGTCGCCCGGGTCTGGATCAAGCCCGGTGCCGGCAAGGTCACCGTCAATACCCGTGAAGTCGAAGTCTATTTTGCACGTCCGGTGTTGCGGATGATGATCCAGCAGCCGTTGGTCGCAGCAGCCCGTGCCGGCCAGTACGACGTGATCTGCACCGTGGCGGGCGGCGGTCTGTCGGGCCAGGCCGGCGCCGTGCGTCACGGCATCTCGAAGGCGCTGACCTATTTCGAACCGGATTTGCGCGGCATCCTGAAAAAAGGCGGCTTTCTCACGCGCGACTCGCGCGTGGTCGAGCGCAAGAAGTACGGCCGCGCCAAGGCGCGCAAGTCGTTCCAGTTCTCGAAGCGCTAGTCGCACCCATAAAATTAGCTGCAAATGCAGCACAAAAGTTCAAAGGGCGCTTTCGAGCGCCTTTTTTATTGATAAATTGCCGACGAGTTGTTGATATTTTTCACGAAAACTTTCGGGCAGACGCAAACGGATTGCCAACGCGGCGGTCCTAGCCTGCGGGATGTAACGGCGCGCATTTTTAATTTCAGGCGCGGCTGATCCGTTGCATTGCAACCTCGCTTGGTGGCCCATGTCGCTCGATGTCTCCACGCTTTATCTCGTCGCCACCATGGTCGCGGCGATGTTGGGAACCATGCTGCTGTTTTTCGGCAGGCAGGAGAACATCCCGGCGCTGAAATGGTGGGGAACCGCCTATCTGCTTGGCGCCGCATCGGTCGCGCTGTGGACCATTGCCGGCAACACCCTTGGCGAGATGCTGTCGCTCGCGTTGAATGCCGTCGGTTTCGTGGCCTGCGGCATGGTCTGGAACGCATCGCGCGTGTTCCATGGCCGCAAGCCGAACTTGCCGGGGCTGGTCCTCGGGGCGTTGGCCTGGATCGCCACCGTCATGACACTGGCACCCGAAGCGTCGGCCATGCGCATGACCATCGGCGCCGGCATCGTTGCGATTTACGCGGCGCTGACGGCCAGCGAATTGTGGTCCGAGCGCCGCAGGACATTGCAAAAGCGCTGGCCGGCGGTCGTGGTGCCGCTGCTGCACGGTTCTGTGCTGATGTTGCCGATCCTGCTCGGCGACCTGTTGCTGCCGCATAACGATATGCCGTCCGGCAGCATCTGGGTGACGGTGTTCTCCATCGAGCTTGTGCTCTATGCGGTCGGCACCGTGTTCGTGATCTTCATGCTGGTGTCGGAACGTACGGTGACCGCGCACAGGACGGCGGCGTCGATGGATCCGCTGACGGGCATGTTCAATCGCCGCGGCTTTGCGGAGGCGACGTCGCGGGTAATCGAACGCGAAGCGAACGCCGGCCGGCCGGTGACGGTGCTGATTTTCGACATCGACCATTTCAAGTCGATCAATGATCGATTCGGCCATCCGGCGGGCGACGAGATTCTCAAGCTGTTCGCCACCGTCGTGGTCAACGCGTTGCGGATCAGCGACCTTTCGGGACGAATTGGCGGCGAGGAGTTCGCGGCGCTGCTGCCCTGTTCGCTTGAAGAAGGGGTGATCGCAGCCGAGCGCGTGCGCGAGGCATTCGCGGATTCGGGGATTGAGGTCGAGGAGGGGCCTGTCGACACCACCGTCAGCATCGGCGTGGCCGGCGGGCCCGCGGGCACCGAGCTTGAGGTGTTGCTGGCGGCCGCCGATGCCGCGCTTTATCAGGCCAAACGCAGCGGCCGCAATCGCGTCGAGGCGGCCGAGGAGCTGCCGTTGTCGCTGGAAAACTGGCGGCGAAAGACCGCGGGCACCGCGCGCCCGCCGCAACCGCGGCAGGGCGTTGTCCGTCCCGCGTAACGGCGCTAACCTGCCGTTTACCGTTCGGCCCATATCATCATGCTTATGGACACGACCCGCAACCATCACGCCGACGCCGCCTTGATTTCGCTCGAAGCTGCCGCGGCATCCGCACGGGGTGGATTTGGCTGCATGTTTTCGACGTCGGACGAATATGAGACAGCGCTGATATCAGAACGGCGCGCGCAGGGCCGCTACAATCAGCCCCGAAATCGCTGGCCAATCGTCATGTTCGCAGGCTGCACGCTGATGGTCGCCGGCGCAGCCTTGCTTCTGAACTAGGTCGCTCCGGGAGAATCGGGATGATCCGGCGCCGCGAGGCGCCTTTTTCCTTTGGATGGTTCGGAGACGCTTCAATAATGCTGTCGGCTGGGTTAGAGACGTGAATTCTCACGAAAGGCTGCAACCCAGATGATCACCGAAATCGCATTGATCGACGTCAAGCCAGGCACCGAAAAGGACTTTGAAGCCGCGGTCGCCAAGGCCCGCCCGCTGTTCCTGCGCGCCAAGGGCGGCAAGGGTTTTGAATTGCACAAGTCGATCGAGAAGCCGTCGCGCTATCGATTGATGGCAAAATGGGACACGCTGGAAAATCACACCGTCGATTTCAGGGGGTCCGACGACTTCACGGCATGGCGTGCGCTGGTCGGCCAGTATTTTGCCTCGGCGCCCGAGGTCGAGCACACCCAGACGGTGCTGACCTCGGCGGGCTGAACGGCATCGGCCAGACGCTGTCTCAAGCCGTCAGCGCGTAGTCGAAATTTCATCGGCCTTGAAATAATCGATCATCACTTTCACGACCGCCATCAACGGCAGGGCCAGCGCCAACCCCCAGATGCCGAACACCACGCCCAGCAGGATCTGGAACGCGAACAAGGTGGCCGGGGGAATGTCGAGCGCCTGACGCTGGAGCATCGGCGTGAGAATGTAACTTTCCAGCGCGTGAACGCCCAAAAACAGGACGAACGCGCTGGCGGCGGCGACCCATCCGGACGCGAGACTCGCGAGCACCACGATCAATCCGGCCAGCAGCGGCCCAACCGTCGGAATGAAGGTAAGCAGTCCGCTCTGAATGCCCAGAATGAAGGAACTCTGGACGCCGATAATCGCGAGGCCGATCCAGGTGACCAGGAACACCACGGCCATGGTGGCGATCTGCGCAATCAGCCAGCGCTCCAGCGTTTCGCCGATGCGATCGACGATGACCGTTGCGCGTGCGCGCTGCCGGGCGGGAACCATGAACAACAGCCCTTTGCGGTAGACGCCTGGCTGCGCTGCGAACGTCAGTCCGAGAAACAACACGATAAAGAAATTTCCAACCGCGCTGATCGTGCCGAGCAGAAGTTTCAGGGTCTGGCTCACGATGGCGCCGCCGCTGGAAGCGATCGTGCCTGCGCTCGGAAGATTATGCGTCGCCGCGCCGGGCGCTGCCGATATCGACGAATTCACGGATGGGTTGGGATTGCCGAGATCGAAATAGCCGGTGTCGATTCCGTTCTTCTCGAGGAAAGCCTTGACGCTGACCAGTTGCGATTTGATTGTATCGCTGAGCACAGCGGCCTGCTGCGCGATGGTGGTGCCGCCGAGGAAGATCACGCCCGACAGCAAGCTTGCGAGCACCAGGCAGACGATTGTCAGTCGCAGCGCATGAGGTAACCTGACGACGCGACCGAGCAAATTGGTCATGGCGTTGAGCGCAACACCAAGCAGCATTCCGGCGAAAATCAGAAATAGCGTCGCGGCGAAATACCAGGTGAACAGCAGTAGCGTCGCAAACAGCACGGTTCCGATGCCGCCAACCGATATCGCCCAAGCCAGATCGTTGCGGGCTTCCAGACGATCGTCGGTCGAAACTGCCACGTTGATTCCTTTTAATGTCCAGTCCTGATAGCACTCTTTCGCCAAACCGGTCCGGGATCAAGCCAAGAAGGCGCGCCGGTTTGACGATCGATTGGCACTAGCGGGGTCAGCCATACGCCTTGGCGTAAGCGGCGGGACAGCAGGCGCGTGAGGCCATTGATACCAAGCAGGCCTCCACGCCAAAATAGCAACGCCGCCGCGCGGAGCAACATATTGATCCGGCATCGTCTGCGGGGCATGATCCCTTGGGTATTTGCGGGGCCAGATTGGAAACCAGGCGATGAGGAGGCCGGTGGTCGGTGTGATCGGAAGCGCCTATCGCATCGAAGATCGATTTGCCACACAGATGGTCGGAGAGCGAAACCTTCGCGCGGTCGCCGAAGTCGCAGGTGCTTTGCCGCTGATGTTTGCCGGGTCGCCTGACATCACGGACATCGGGGCATTGCTGGATGCGGTTGACGGCGTGGTGCTGACCGGCGCCCGTGCCAATGTCCACCCGGCGCACTTTCGCACCGAACCGCATGTCCGGCACGAACCCTACGATCTGCTTCGTGACGACGTGGCGCTGGCTTTATCGGAAGCTTGTGTCGCGCGCGGCATACCTCTGTTCGGCATTTGCCGCGGCTTGCAGGAGATGAACGTCGCCTTTGGCGGATCGTTGCACCCCGAAATCCGCGAGCTGCCCGGGCGCATCAATCATCGGATGCCGCGGCTGGAGAACGGCGAGATCCATCCGGATCCCGAGGTTGTTTTCGCCGATCGCCATGACGTCAATCTGGTTCCCGGCGGCGCCTTTGCGCGGCTGCTCGGTTGCGAGACGATCCGTGTCAATTCACTTCACGGTCAGGCCGTTCTTGAGCCGGGCAGACGGGTGGTCGTCGAGGGCGTGGCGGAGGACGGCACGATCGAAGCGATCCGGATTGCCGACGCGCCTGGCTTCGCTCTCGGCGTCCAGTGGCATGCCGAGTACGATCCGCAGCGCAATCCCATCAATCGTGCCTTGTTTGAGGCGTTCGGCGAAGCGCTGTTGACGGGCAAGCGCCGGGAATAGCTCATGAATTCGTTTTGCAGGGAAACCAAATCGCTTTCGGGTAAGGCGCCCCTTCAAATATAAGTTGTGACCGGGGAACCCTCGGCCTTCGAGATGGTTGCTAGGCCAGCCCCGACAGAGCGGGATCGTTTGCGCTCGACATCACCAACCAACCCTACAAACATTGGCGAAAACGTTCGACGCCATAGGTGAGTAACTGGCACGGGCTGATTCAATGACTCCAGATGAAAGTGCCGTACCATGGCTGCAGGGCCGTCCGCCGTTCTTCGCGCCGTGCTTATTGTCGAAGATGAGATGCTGCTGCGCATGCGCGCGGTAGATATGGTCGAGGACGCCGGCTTTACCGCCGTCGAAGCCGTAAATGCCGACGACGCGATTGCTGTCCTCGAATCCCGCCCGGACATCGAACTTCTGTTCACAGACATCCAGATGCCCGGAAGCATGGATGGCCTCAAGCTCGCTTACGCTGTCCATAAGCGTTGGCCGTTGATCAAGATCATTCTGGTGTCCGGTCAACTGAAATTGACCGACAATGACAAACCTCCCGAGAGCCGCTTCTTTGGAAAACCGCTCGACGTGAAGCAGATGATTGCGGAAATGCAGGACATGATGGGTAAAGGCTCGTTGAAAATCGTGCCGGACGAGGTCTCCGCGCTGATCGCGAAATCCCCGCATCCCGGATCTAGCGGCACAGGGATCCGGCCAGCATCGGTCAATTCAACGTCTGAGGAAGTCTTAACCGCGGAAAATGACAGCCTTCGCCTGTTGCTCGAGCAGGCCGGCATCGATGCCAAGGTGCTGTTTGCGCAAGCGGGCATCGACGCTAAGGAGCGCGAAGCGGCGGACAAATTGCAAAAGCTCATTCTTGAGGAACTGCATCATCGCATCAAGAACACACTGGCGACCGTCAGCGCCATCGCGTCCCAGAGCCTGCGGACCGCAACCAGCATCGAACACGGTCAACATGCCATCGAAGGCAGGCTCGTTGCACTCGGCCGGGCGCATGATTTGCTGTTGCAAGCCAGATGGGCGAACGCGAGTCTTGAACAAACGATTCGCGGCGCGACCGAGCCCTATATCAGCATAGGTTCGGGCAGAATCTCGATACAGGGCACCGACATCAGGATAACGTCGGGCGCCGTGATCGCTCTTGCTATGACGCTCAATGAGCTTTGCACCAACACCACGAAATTCGGTGCGCTTTCGGTGCCAGCGGGCCGAATCGAGATCGTCTGGAAGATCGATGAAGAGCGGTTGAACCTGACCTGGTCCGAAAAGAACGGCCCAACGGTCCATGCTCCGTCCCGGCAAAGCTTCGGAACCCGCCTGATCGGGTCGCTTGGACAACAGTTAAAGGGAGAGGTTGAACTGATCTACAAAATGACGGGCTTCGTCTACGTGTTGAACGTGCCGATGGCGTCGCTGGTTGCTAGGGCCTGAGGTCAAGGTCGGGCGTGCGGCGACGCCTCGTCGAAGCTCGGCAAACTCCGGCGATGCAGTGTACGGCCCCGGAGAAACGTCTGCCGCAAAATAAAAAAAGGCGCTCCTGTCAGGAGCGCCTTTTGTTTCCGTGAGGACCGCGGGGGGCTCGATCCAGAATTACAGCGAATAGTACATTTCGAATTCGACCGGATGCGGGGTCATCTCGAAGCGTGCCACTTCGGTCATCTTCAACTCGATATAGCTGTCGATGAAGTCGTCGTCGAACACGCCGCCGTTCTTGAGGAACGCGCGATCCTTGTCGAGATTCTCCAGCGCCTCGCGGAGTGAACCGCACACCGTCGGGATCGCCTTGAGTTCTTCCCTCGGCAAGTCGTAGAGGTCCTTGTCCATCGCCGGACCCGGATCGAGCTTGTTTTTGATGCCGTCGAGACCGGCCATCAGCATTGCGGCAAAGCCGAGATAGGGATTGGCCATCGGATCGGGGAAGCGCACCTCGACGCGCTTGGCTTTCGGGTTCGCAGTATAGGGGATGCGGCATGAGGCCGAACGGTTGCGCGCCGAGTAGGCGAGCAGCACCGGCGCTTCATAGCCCGGGACCAGCCGCTTGTAGGAATTGGTCGAGGGGTTGGTGAAGGCATTGATTGCCTTGGCATGCTTGATGATGCCGGCGATGTAGGAGAGGCAGGTCTCCGAGAGATCGGCGTATTTGTTGCCAGCGAATACCGGCTTGCCGTCCTTCCAGATCGACTGGTGGCAGTGCATGCCCGAGCCGTTGTCGCCATAGACCGGCTTCGGCATGAAGGTCGCGGTCTTGCCGTAGATGTGCGCGACCTGATGAATGCAGTATTTGTAGATCTGCATCTGGTCAGCCATCAGCGTCAACGTGTCGAACTTCATGCCGAGTTCGTGCTGGGCGGATGCAACTTCGTGATGATGCTTTTCGACCTTGACGCCCATCTTGGCCATTGCGCCGAGCATTTCCGAGCGCATGTCCTGCACCGAATCCTGCGGCGGAACGGGAAAGTAGCCGGCTTTGGTGCGGATTCGGTGGCCGAGGTTGCCGCCCTCATATTCGGTGTCCGAATTGATCGGCAATTCCGACGAATCCAGCTTGAAGCCGGTGTTGTAGGGCGTCGTCTGGTAGCGGACATCGTCGAACACGAAGAATTCCGCCTCCGGCCCGAAGAAGACCGTATCGCCGACGCCCGTCGACTTGACCATGGCCTCAGCCTTCTTGGCTATGCCGCGCGGGTCGCGGTTGTACGGCTCACCGGTGGTCGGCTCCAGCACGTCGCAGGTGATGACCAGGGTGGTTTCCGCGAAGAACGGATCGATCGTCGCGGTGACCGGATCAGGCATCAGGCACATGTCGGATTCGTTGATCGCCTTCCAGCCGGCGATCGAGGAGCCGTCGAACATCGTGCCCTCAGCGAAAATGTCTTCGTCGATCATGCCGATATCGAAGGTCACATGCTGCCACTTGCCGCGCGGATCGGTGAAACGCAGGTCGACGTATTTCACGTCGTTGTCCTTGATCGATTTCAGGACGTCTTTGGCGGTCTTCATGATTACCCCTTATGGCTCAATGGTCGTCGTGATCTGGCCGCAGGCAGCGACCGTGGGTAATGCTCATTACAATTGGGGGCTGTTCAATACAATATCAGAGTGTCGGCAAGTTCAGTTCAGATAGCGTCGAGCCCGGATTCCCCGGTCCTGATACGAATGGCTTCCTCGACATTGGACACGAAAATCTTGCCGTCGCCGATGCGGCCGGTTTGAGCCGCGCGTCGGATGGCGTCGATCGCCTTTTCGACCAGATCATCCGAGATCACGATCTCGATTTTGACCTTGGGCAGAAAGTCCACGATGTACTCCGCACCGCGATAGAGTTCGGCGTGCCCCTTTTGCCGCCCGAAACCCTTGGCTTCCGTGACGGTGATGCCTTGCAGTCCGACTTCCTGGAGCGCTTCTTTAACCTCGTCGAGCTTGAATGGCTTGATGATGGCTTCTATTTTTTTCACTGAACGCCTCCCGGGCATTTTCATATTTCAGACTGCAGGTTTGTTTGCGCGTGATGCGCGGGTCGCTCGATCGTTTGCCCTGATCCTCGCGATGCTGCCCTAGCGCCGTGAGTACCAGACACACTTTTCATTGTCGGTGTTCATCGCAGGTGAGCAAGACGATCCTGAGCCGGCTTCCTCAAAAGCAGGGTCTATGCCAAGTTGCTGAAGTGGCCCGATTTGGAAATGTTATCAGGCTTTTAACAGGCATCCTCAAGGTTAGGGCAGAGCGGCACACAATATCGGCAGTCTAACAAATAGGCAAACTGTTCAAACGGTATGCATTCAGTAGCGGGTTAGTTGGCCCATAAGCCAGGAAGTGCCTCAGGATAAGGCGCTTGTATCGGGAATTTGGCATGGAAGTTTTAACCACCACGGAGATGGAGCGCGCCGATCGGCTCACCATTGCCGCAGGCACTCCAGGCTTCGCGCTGATGATGAGCGCCGGCCAGGCCGTCGCCGAGGCGGCGATGGAACTCGTGGAAGAGGGGCCAATCCTGGTGGTCGCCGGGGGCGGCAACAATGGCGGCGACGGCTTCGTGGCCGCGGCTGAGCTTGCGGCACGCGGCCGTGAGGTCTCAGTTATCCTGCTCTGCGAGCGGGAGAGTTTGCAGGGCGATGCGGCTTCCGCAGCGCGAGGATGGAAATATCCGGTGCTGCCGTTCAATTCCCCTGCGATCGGCCGACCGGCGCTGATCGTCGATGCGCTGTTCGGCGCCGGCCTCAACCGGCCCGTAAAGGGCGATCCGCACGACATGATCGAGGCCATCAACGCCAACGGCGCGCCTGTTCTCAGCGTCGATCTGCCGAGCGGAGTTAACGGCACCACCGGTGCCGTCATGGGCGTCGCGGTCCGCGCCGCCGAAACCGTCACGTTCTTCCGGCGCAAGCCGGCGCATCTGTTGTTGCCGGGCCGGATCTATTGCGGTCGGGTGCGCGTTGCCGATATCGGAATCAATGCCGCCGTGCTCGAAGAAATTCGGCCGCAGACCTTCGAAAACCTTCCGCAGTTCTGGCGCAAGTCATTTCCGGTGCCGCAGGTAGACGGACATAAATACGCTCGCGGCCATGCCGTCGTGCTCTCAGGCGACATCGCTGCGACCGGCGCGGCGCGGATGTCGGCGCGCGGCGCGCTGCGGGCGGGGGCAGGACTGGTCACGCTGGCCTCGCCCAGGGATGCACTCGCGGTCAATGCCGCGGCGCTTACCGCCGTCATGGTCCGTGCCACCGATACGGTGGTCGAGTTCGCCGAACTGTTGACCGATAAGCGCCTGCGCACCTGCGTGATCGGACCGGGCGCGGGAGTTGGTGCGCGGACGCGCGATTTTGTCCGTACGGCACTATCGGCGCAGCGACACCTCGTGCTGGACGCCGACGCGCTGACGAGCTTCGCCGAAGCTCCCGATCATCTGTTTCAGTCCATCAAGGAAGTGCCGGATCCGCAGGTGGTGCTCACGCCGCATGAGGGAGAATTTCCACGGCTGTTCAGCGATATCAGCAACAAGAATCCAAATCGTTCGAAACTCGAACGGGTGCGGGCCGCCGCCGAACGCTCCGGCGCCATTGTCCTGCTCAAGGGACCGGATACCGTGGTGGCGTCGCCGGATGGGCGCGCGACCATCGCTGCGAACGCGCCGCCCTGGCTTGCGACCGCAGGCGCCGGCGACGTGCTGTCTGGAATGATCGCGGGTCTGTTGGCGCAAGGCGTGCCGGCATTCGAGGCAGCCTCCATCGGGGTCTGGATGCATGGCGAGGCGGCGCGCGAGGCCGGCCCGGGCCTGATCGCCGAAGATTTGCCGGAGGTGCTGCCCGCGGTATTCCGCCGCCTCTATGATGAGTTCGGCATCGACTATTGAGACGCCGCAGCATCGTCCCGGGTCTGCCGTAACCGGCTCACACCCGGTATTTCGCGACCGCGGCCTCGTCCCAGGACAGCCCCAGGCCGTGCCCGCGGGCCGTGATCGTTCCATCAATGATCTGAACCGGCTCCGCAACGATCGCGCGGGCGAGGTCGAGATATTCGATCCAGTGCGCGGTCGGCGTGACCGCCAGCACGTGAGCGCTGGCTTCGGCGAACAGGTGACTGGACATCGGAATTGAAGCGGCGTCGGCTTGGGCCGCGACGCGGAGCCAGCCGGTGACGCCGCCGACCTTCATCAGGTCCGGCATGATGAAGTCGCTGGCGCCTGAACGGATCGCTTCCGCAAAGCCGCGCGGAAACCACCAGTTCTCGCCGGACTGAATTGATATCGGCGACGTCTCGCGCACCTTGGCATGGCCCTCGAGATTTTCAGCCGCCACGGGCTCCTCGATCCAGTGCAGATCGTAGGCCGCGAGCCGGGCGATGCGGCGGCTGGCCTCGGTCGGATCGAGCGATTGATTGAAATCGAGCATCAGCGCGATGTCCGGACCGATCAGACCGCGCACCGCCTTGACGACCCGCTCGTCGTTGGCGAGATCGCCGTCGCCGCCCTTGATCTTGATGCCGCGAAAGCCCTGTTCAAGCGAGCGGCGAAGGTCTTTCTCGTCCGTTACGGGATCGACCGCGCCGTAGCTGTCATAGGCCCGGATCGGCCGCGGCGATCCGCCCAGCAACGCCGCCAATGGCTGACCCGCCGCCTGTCCCAGCACGTCCCAGAACGCCATGTCGAGGCCCGACACCGCCATGCCGACAAGGCCCTGCCAGCCGAGCAATCTGAATTTGGCGTCCATGACAGCCATCAGGTCAAACGGGGCGATCGCCTTTCCAGCGAGATCGCGGCCGATCTCTTCGATCAGATGCACCAGCGGCGCGAGCGTCAATTTAGTGTATGCAAAGATGTAGGATCGTCCGGTAACACCTTGATCGGTCGCGATATCAATCAACACCAGCGGCGCTGCCTCGATGACGCCAAAGGCGTTTTTCACCGGCCGCGAGATCGGCGCGACCACGGCCCGGGCTTTGACGCTGAGAATAATTGGAGTTGTTTTGCTCATTCTGGTTTCCTCACTCAACACTGTACCATCGCACCAGGCGCGGCGCCGCCCAGTCCGTTGCCGTCGATTCCATCAGCCAGCGTCCGGCATATTCGGCCGAGAATGCGATGCGCTGCGTCTGCCCGGCCTCGATCGCCAGCGCATCTAGCCAAAAAGGCTTCCAGCCGTCGTCAAGCCGGTCCAGCAGCCTGAAATGATGTCCGTGGAGGTGGAAGACGGCCGGGATATCGCCTCGGTTGGTCAGGGCCAGTACCACGGTGCGGCCTGCCTTGGCACGGAACGCGGGCGCGGCAGAAGTTGTGAAGGCGGCGGGCGCGACCCAATCGGTTTGCGGTGTGCCGAACGTCATATCGATCCGCACGGCGCTCTTGAGGTTGAGTTGGGGCGGCAGGCCGTTCGACGGCAAGGGGGGAGCGGCGGCAAGCGGGGCGCTGCGGATCGGCGGGTCCCTTGAGGTGACCAGCCGGGCGATGGGGCGAGCCTCCTTGCCGTCGTGCAGGAGAATGAGTGAGATCGAGCCCGCAGGCGCGGTTGCATCGATAAATGCGTCGACACGGCCGCCCGGCGCCAGAACCAGCGCACCGTTCCGCGCCGGAAAGGGTTCGGAAGGCTGGCCGTCGAGCGCCATGACGCGGACGTCCTGGTTCTCTAATTTTATAGCAATAACACTGCGTTGAAAGCCATTGATAAAGCGAAACCGCAGGCGTTCATGGGTGCGGATCAGGATGTCCAGCGTTGTCTGCCCATTGATCGTGTAGCGAGCGATCGTGTCTTTTGGATCGATGCCGGGCGCGATCGCGGTTCCGTCCGGGCGCAGCCGCCAGTCTTCGATCAGAAACACCTCATCGCGATCGACGGTGACGGCTTCG